>TARA_R110002074_G_scaffold161480_11_pt1 | contig 117406 bp, 113 predicted proteins | sample TARA_R110002074 | Tara Oceans TARA_R110002074 (sample SAMEA4397215) | marine metagenome | biome: Polar Biome; feature: [MIX] marine epipelagic wind mixed layer (ENVO:01000061); material: water (ENVO:00002006), including particulate matter (ENVO:01000060) such as... | depth...
AGACATTATAGAACATTTATAACAAATAAGTGAATAGCGCATATCACCGCTATTTCACATAGTTACGTTATATGTCCTGTAGAAGATTATTATACGGCTCATTCGCTATATTTTAGGAAACATTGGAACTTATTAAGAATGCTTTGAAATCCTTTGTATAATTTAAACTCTTAAGAAACTATACTACTAAACCTCTAAACTATGAACGCTCATTTCTCCTATTGTTTTAGCCAAAATTTTATGAGGTCGAGTATTTACTTAAAAATCGCGTTGAAGATTTCATCAGAGTTAAAATCTGGAGAACCTTGTCTTCCATAATAATTTGAATATCTAGATATAATATCTTTTAGGAAAGGCATAGTAACTGTTGCAATTCTTATACATTCTCCCTTTTTTAACTTACGTTCAACAGCCCTGACACCAACTGTAGTTTTATCTTGAAAATCTATTAATCCTGCACTAATATCATTATGCTTGGGAATAAAATGGAAATTCCCACTAGAATTATTTTGAATGAACTTATTTAAACGTTTACGATTATCATTAGATTTCCCTGTTGTACTTGTTAAAGAATTATAATTCTTAACTTCACTTGATAAATCTTTAATCTTACAAAATAAAATTCTTCTAGTATTTCTACTTCCATCATGACGAATAACAATATCACATGAAGGTGTTAAAACGATATATCGCGTTCCTAAATATTCAATTATATCACCTGTGAAAATACTTTCCTTTATAGGTTTTGTTATATAAAACTCACTTGGATGATAATTCTCTTCATCAAGATACTCCAGCATATGGAGAATTGTGTAACGTAATAAGGATTTTTCCTTTTGTTCAGAGTTTCGAGAAATATCTTTTGACCATAAGTCTATTGAAGTGGATAAGTTATCCCAGAATATTTTATCTAAATACTTTTCAATTTGACCTTGCTTACCTATTATTTTTAAAATTCCCGTTTCTTGAATTTTAATTATGTCATTAAAAACTTCATTGTAATCAATGCCATCTTTCGTTTTAATTCTTAAAAAATCTGATTGAATAAAATCAGGACTTACATCACCAGGTGTATTTGTTATAATATAAACAGGAAAACGTCTTTTACTGTAAATTTGCTTTACTATATTATTTCCTTCTTCAGCACTTAATATATCTTCAGTAGATAATTTTAAATCAATAAATGCAGCTGACCAATCATTTTCTTCTAATGCCTTTAAACCTTCTTCTTCATTTCTTTTTATAATTGGTTTTATAACATGATTACCGTCAAAGTCCATGTTTAAAGTTCTAATTGTATCTTCATAAGATTGTATATCATTTGGATCGTTTTCTACTATTAGAATATCAATTATTGCCATATTATTTTTTAATTTCTATTGTAAAGTAAGCTCCATTATCAATATCGTGAGCTAAAATTACTCCATTAAGTCTATCTGCTGATTCTCCAGCAATAGGTAATCCTAATCCTGTTCCATTTACTTTCTTAGAAAATCCAGGATTAAATATAGCAGCACTTTCAATATCATCTTTACTAATACCAGGTCCATTATCCTTATAATGTATAATTATATCTTTTTTGTCATCTTCAATGTAAATTGAAATTTCCTTATCATTTTTATTATCCAATTCATTTAACCAATAAATGCTATTTTCAATTAAATTTGTAAATATGATTATCATATCTTCTTCCCATCCTTTGAATAAAATATTTTCTTCGCCTTTTAAACTAAATTTAATTAAATTTTCTTCGAAAACTGTTTTAAAAATAGCACCAGATTTCTCAATGGCTTTTTTAACTGAAAAATCTTTTTTGTCCCCTTTATTTTGTTTCGCTAATGGGTCTAATCTTTTAAATAAATCAGAAAGAAAAGTGCTTTGTTCTTTATAATTTTCTAACCTATCTAAAATATCATCATATATTTCATCTGACCAATCACCTTTGGCTTTGTAATGCTTTAACCATCTAGACAGGTTTGGAGACTGTTGCTTAAAATAGCTAACAGGTTTTCTACCTTCATGCAATAATACTGTAACAACTTTACCCAAAGTTGCTTGACCTTGGTATATTGCAATCGTCTTTTGAATATTATTAAGGATTAATGACTTTTTTTCTGCTTCTTTTTTTATTAAAGACTTTATTTCTTTAATTGTGTTATCATTAGCTTTTAAAGAGTCTAGTTTATTGCCAATATCTTTTGACAGACTTTCAAAGTCAAATAACTCTTCAAGTTCTTTTTTAGTTGTATCAGATTTTCTGCCTTTTCCTGTTTTCTTTCTATAATTAAATCTTCTTGATTCAAGTTCATTGATTACAATTTGCAGAATTTCAATTAACCCAAAATAATTTGAATCTTCTTTTAAACCATCTCTAGCACTTTTTTCTCTCAAACCTGATATCTCTTCCGGCATTATTTCAATAAAACCAATCACTTGATTATTACTAATTCGAAATGAAGGGTTTTGAATTCTTCTTTTATCTAAATCAAGCCAATCTATTCCACCATTACCATAAGGTCTAACTCTAAATTTTTCCCTATATAGATTAACTCCATAGGCATCGTCAAGCATTAATTTTGCTTCCCTTTTACCAATAGCTAATTTTGTAATAGGGTCTATTAATCCTTTATCAATTAAGTTTGATATAGCTTCTGGGTCTCTATCAAAAACACGGAAATCAAACTTTATTGGTCCACAATAGTTGTTTTCATTTTTTAATTTTATTGGAAAAGAAATATTATCATGTGTAGTATTTTTATCATAGCTATTCTCATAAATAGCCTTAAGATTACCATGTGCATCTACTTCTCCGCTAATTTTGTAATCAAAAAATTCGCTAATAGGTAAAGCTTCTATTTCGAAAATTTTGTTGTTATACTCTTCAAACGGACAATTAATGAATGCGAGATTAATACTAAAATCCTCTTCTTCGATAATTTCTTTTAAAATTGGAGATTTTAATTTTCTTAATTCTCTTGTAAGTTTCAATAATTCTGGTCTTCCCCATTCATTCAGTTTCTCATCTTTAGCTTCAATTATTAATTTTGTACTAGCATCTTTTTTAGTTACCTCTGATACAACTTCAATTAATACATCTTCCAAAAACTCTTCTTTATCAAAAACGTCCCAGTTAATTTCGACACTCGTTTTTTCTCCTAATTTATCAATAGATTCTAGATTAAGTTTCTGACCAAGAATAGCAGCAGCATATCTTCCAATTCCTTTTCGACCTTGAAAGTTTCTTCCTTTTGGGCTGATTTTTTCTTTTAATTTATTATCTGTAGCAGGTACAAGCCATTTTGTCAAAATAGTTTCTCTAGACATGCCATGTCCATCATCTAATATTTCAATTAATAATGTATCATCGTCATACTCAAAAGTAATATTAACATCATTTGCGTCAGCATCAAATGAGTTTTTAACAAGCTCAATGATTGCGGCATAAGAATCACCTATTAAATCCTCTCCAATTGTAGTAATTAACCTTGCAGCAGGCCTTATATTATATAGATTATTATTACTCATTATAATATTTTAATAATTTTATTAGCAATCTCTTTTGCCATTAACGGAGGAACTGCATTTCCAATTTGTCTAAATGCTGCACTTCTACCTCCTTCAAAAAAGAAATCATCTGAGAATGATTGTATTCTTGCAGCCTCTCTTACAGATAATGAGCGAACTTGTTTAGAGTCTGGATAAATGTAATGATGACCATCCTTTGCGATGTGTGCTACCATAGTATGCGAAAAACCATTTGCATCAACCACCTTGTATCTATCCAAAAAGGACTTTTCATTTTTATGTGTTTTAAGCTCTTTTGGTAAATCAGGATATTTTAAACGCTCTTTGTTTTTCCATTTCTTAATTGCTATTTTATAAATTTCTAAATCTCTATTATTATGAGGTCTTGCAATATGTTGTGATACAAAATCAATACCATTTCTTAATTCAAAGCGATTCAAATATTCCGTACTATCTAATTTATATTTGGTAATATTTTTTTGTTCTCCGGGCTTGAGGTTTTTTAAGTCTACAAGAATATCTCTAACCTTAAAATCATGTTTAATTTTATCAAATTCTGGATACGAAAAATCAATATCCTTTCTCCATCCAATTAAAATTACTCTTCTCCTTTTTTGAAGTACTCCAAAATCCTCAGAATTATGCTCTTTATATTCTACATTATAGCCTATTCTTCTAAAATATGCTAACATATTTTTTAAGTATCTACCTCCATCAGCTGTTTTCAAGCCTAAAACATTTTCAAATACAAATGCTTTTGGACTATAATTCTTTAGGAATTTTGCATATTCTTTATATAAGAAATTCCTAGGATCATCTTTCATACCTTTTTCATCACGAGCTCTTCCAACCAATGAGTAAGCTTGACAAGGTGGTCCACCAATAACTAAGTCAATTTCGTTGTTACCAGCTAATTGATCTATCTTATTAAAGATAAAATCATTGTTATTGCCACCTATACCAATATTTAAAACGGAATCTGTTAAACGTTTATCTCCAAATTTAGATATGAAATTTTCTCGTGAAATTTTCTCATTTAAATAATCATTGTATTGGTCTAGTTTATTTTCATGTTTTAGTTTATGATAAACTAGTCTTGTTTCTAGAGTTGTACAAGCATGAGAATCTATTTCAACATGGGCAATAGGGTTCAAACCAGCATTAATGAAGCCCTCTGAAAGACCACCAGCACCAGAAAATAAGTCAATAAAATTCATTATGTGAATTTACTGAAAATAAAAAACTGTATAGTATGTTAATGTATAAATATTAACATACTTTTTTATTCAACATGATTTTCATTTCTTCGATGCTATAAGCTGGGTTTTTCGAATGTAGTGCTCTATGACAATTTGGGCAAACAGGTCTTAAATCCTCAATAGGGTTAACAATGTACTTCTCATTAATTTCGGATATTGGTTTTAAATGATGTACTTCGATAATGTCAATATTTATGTATTTGGAAGTCTTATCTTCAAAACTACAAAGAGCACATTTTCTTTTGTAGTGCTTTAAACATTCATTTTTAGCTTTAGAACTTCGTTCGTATCTATTTATCTCAATTCTAACTTTACCACCTTCATAGAGAATTCCATCAGGTGCTATTTCGTCAAATTTAATGTCAAGTTTATTTTTTAATAATATTGACTTAATCTCACTCAAATATTCATTTTGCTTAATCTTTTCAAATCTACTTTTATATTCGACTCTAGATTTTCTACTTTCTGGGTTTGGAAAACCTTTTCTATTTTGATAAAATCCATCATATTCATCTCGTAATCTTCTAAATGATGATTCCGATATGTCTAGAATTTCACAAATTGCATTATGTGTTTTTGTATTGTTTCCTAGGCTTAACGTATCATAAGAGTCAGTAAATTTTGCTAAATAATGAGCAATAAAATGAGCTTCTTCTGATATTGATATTCGCATTGTTTATTTTTTTATGATAGTTACTAATATAGATTATCTCTAATTTATGAAATATTGAAAACATTTAATATGAAACCGTTCCACATACATTACACTCCCCTCCTATCGTCGGCTCGTATAATAAGTGTTTATTCACAAGATATTTATTGTTTTTAAAGGAGTTCATAAACCTCGTACCTCGGTTTCATTACCTTTTGAGAAGAAAGTTTTTAGACGCGAGAAAAAGTGGTTACCCAGTGGGTGAAACCTTTTTTCGGCGAGACCTAGGGTAGGCAAAAGAAAGTGAAGTACAAAATACGCCAACGCAACAACCCTCACAAAAAATAAGGTCTCCCAGACCTAATGTTTTTATGCCGTACTTAAGTAAAGTGTAATAACCTGCCCGAATGAATTTGTTCAGGCGGGCGCATGACAGTATAGTACAGATGGAACTATAAGTAATTACGAGTGGTCAACTATAATTTAATTTTTTGGAATACAATTCCAATGGACAAACCAAAACTCTTTTGCTTGAGGCTTTCATAACCTACAGTTTTTAGTTGCATCAGTTATTCCATAACTTTTTCATTAGTTCCATTCCCGCTTTCTTGTCGTTCTTTAAAATAGAAACCGATGATAAACCCCAACGGACCTGATAAAATTGAAGAAACCGTGGTCAACAAGTCTTTATAATCATTTGTCTCAAAACCATCAGTGTAATACCCGATGATGAATGTTACGAATATGACACAAAAGAATAAGACCACAAAAACCATAGCCAGAACTCCCCTGTTCTTTTCCCGTTTTACATCGGAACTTTGTTTGATGACCATATTCTCTAAACGTTGGCCTAAATCGGTTAATATGTTGTTCGTGCTCATTGTACTTACTTTTTCTGAATTTTATAATTAGGATATTCCCGCTCCAATTCCCTTTTAAGACTATCTTCTATCGCGTCCATTTCAGTTTTATCGGGAGTAATCAGGTCTTTATCTTTATTAAGTGCTATTATTCGTTCCAATATTTTTTTGGTCAGCTTTAACTCATATTCTAGTTCTAATCTTGATTTCTTTAACATCGTTGAGAATTTAGTAGTGTTACTATAATAGGGACTTAATCAATTGTGGATTGCTAGTCTCTTTTTGGTCAAGTTTAACCTCTCTTAGAAATTCATTGGAAAACAAGGTTTGCATCTCATCAGAGAGTAAAGAACAGCGATATTCTCTCCAAGTTTTAGCATCTGAACCATACATATGGTCTATTAAACCAGCGAACTTCCAATCTGCATTTTTGCCCCAATGCATCGTAAACGGAATGTTCGCGTTTTGTAAGGCATCAATCATTTTTTTTGATAAGCCACTGAGCGTACCTAAATTCTTTTTTTCGTTCCACAGTACGCCATCAATCTCTATCATACAGGTAACAGGAAAACGTGCAAAGGATAATGTCGCATCAGACTTTTTGATAAATCGCATCGCAAAAATGCCTGGTACCGGACCTTCATCTATACTTGTTTTGGTGAGTACTTTCAACGCCTCTTCAGCATCAGTGTGGCTCACCCCGAACGAAATGGCGAAAGCCGGACCTTGATAGGGGGCATCCCAAAACGTTTCGGCCAATGTTCCGATGGAAACTTCATTTACCTGGGGAAGAATGGAACTCTTTAGTAAATTAATGAACATTGGGATACTCGAAGGCATACTCGACCCAATTTGTACCACGAGATTGATTAAATCTCTATAAAGAGATTTTTTAATTACAGGAAATGGATCTGGGTAGTTTAATTTATAAGGTTTTTTATACATAAATTCTACAACGTACTTTCCGTTATCCTTATATTGATTTACGAATACCTTAAAATGATATGGAATATTGGCCTCTCCGTTGCTTTTTACTTCTTCGGGAATACCATCAAATTCTTTAAAATTCTGCTTTTGGGCCAGTTCAATGGCTTTGTCCTTTTTTAATTCCTTTACATAGCGTTTTAATAGAAATAAGTTTTGGGCTTCAATCACTACACCATGGATAAACCCAAAAGAGCCCAAACCTACCAAAGCTGAATTGAACAGACCATCATTACGAATTACCCTTGATCGAAGTTTCTGCACAAAAACATCATTCAGGGCCGGTTTTGAATGGCGTTCTAAATAGACTATATCACCAGGGTTTGGACCAATAATAAGATTTAACCCCACTACATAATCTTGAACCGAACCCACATTGAATGCAGAACCGTGCACTCCAGTAGATATACATCCGGCAATGGTCTGTCCATTACTTGCCCCAGAGGCCTTTAATGATTTACCATGTCCGGCCAATTTTTCCGAGATTTCCTTGACCACATTACCACACTGAAAAAGGAAAATGTTTTCGGCCTGATAGCTAGATAAGGTATGTAAATCTTGATTTCTAAACGAGAAGTAGGTGTTCATGTGCGCATTAAAGTGCATACGGTCTTTCTGGTGTGCTATTTTTGACATAGACCAGGCCGAACCATAAGCCCTAAAGCCTTCGTTCTTGTTCTTTGCCTCTGTAATAAGTTTTTGAATTTCTTGTGCCGCATCATTGTACCGATCCAAATTAGATGACATCAAGGCAGTTGACTCCAGCTTGGTTTTATACAGTAACTTTAACGGAAAGGGCCCATTGTTATGAAGTGTATCCCATTCGCTTAAGGTAAGTTTTGTTGTTTTAGCCATCTCTATAGTTTTTATTTCATGCAGACATACTTAATCTTAACTTTTCGCTTACGGCCAAAAGTGACTGCGCTCAATAACAAAGCGCCGAAAGTATTTTTATATTCCACGGTATGTAATTTACCCGAGGGGCATAAATCGGTTACTTTAATGAGATATGAAAAATCTTTATCCGCAACACCAATGGTAATCACGGTATCCAATTCTGTAACTTCATAAGGTCGGTAATAGTCGTCCCGCACATAAGGAGCGGCAGGGGCAGGTGTTCCTTCGGTGCTTACAAGCCTTACGGAATAACAAGACTGAAATAATAGCAGCATCAAAAAAACCAATAAAATAAGTGGAATTAGATATTTTTTAAAATTCATAGGGATGGTTTTTGTAGTACACGACAATGTATACAGCAGATTTCTAAAAAAATATGTTTTGGGAGAACAGTGAAAAATATCATTCAGAAGGTATTCTTCTTACAATCAATAGCCGAATGATAGGCAGTACGTATAACCTTCTTTTAAATTAAAAAACTTATAGATTGGTTAATATTTGCATTGTATATTCTGTAAGAAATAGTGTACGTTTTGCCATTCAACCCAGGGTTTGTTAAGTTTTTAGATGGTTAAACTAATCCTCCCGCCTATCCTTCTACGAGCTCAGGGACCACCTGTGGGTGATTACTATTTTCGGCGAGATGTAGCGGCGCCAAAGAGATTGTAGTACCAAATACGCCAACACACCTCCATAGATGCATCAAACATTTTTAAAAGGTTCAATCCAATATGTATATAGCCTGTTTTAGAGCAACAAAAATGATTAATTCAGTTAAAGCAACTTGTTATATTCCTATAAGTTCAATCTTATATTATTATAAGTATTAAAAACTATAATTATGAAGATTAAGCAATTTGAATATGGCCCCCTATCCCATTATTCTTATGCAGTGATAAGCGATGGTGAAATGGCGGTAATTGATCCGCAACGTGATCCGAAACCCTATTATAATTATGCAAAAGCTCACAAGGCCAAAATAACAATTGTTCTGGAAACGCATCCGCATGCAGATTTTGTAAGCTCCCATTTGCAGATCCATAAAGAAACGGGTGCAACCATATACAACAGTAAAAAAATAGAACCCAATTATCCATATAAGGCATTTAATGAGGGTGACACCATAGCTTTAGGGCATATTAAATTAAAGGCTATACATACACCCGGTCATTCCCCCGATAGTATAACCATTGTTGCCGTTGATGGCGATGAAACGCTACTATTTACGGGAGACACACTGTTTGTGGGCGATGTGGGTAGACCTGATTTACGCGAGAATGCAGGCAAAGATGAACGCCAAGAACTTGCCGAAGCCATGTATGATTCTATACAACATAAATTCAACGATTTACCCGATGATGCAATAGTATACCCTGCCCATGGTGCAGGTTCTCTATGCGGCAAAAGTATGGGTGATGCCCATAGTAGTACCTTAGGTGATGAACGCAAAAACAATTGGGCTTTTAAGAAACAGTCTAAAGAAAAATTTGTTGAGAAGTTATTGGAAAGTCTTCCATTTATTCCTTCCTATTTCCCCTTTAATGTAACTATTAACAAGAGGGGCGCAGCTAACCTGGAAACAGCAATTGGTTCGATTCCATTTTCTGAAAAAAGTGCCGCTTCTGGGCTCTTAGTGGATATGAGAGATGAAAAAACCTTCAAAAAAGGACACCTAAAAGGAAGTATAAATATTCAAGCAATGTCAGATGATGCAAAGTTCGAAACCTGGCTAGGATCTATTGTGCGACCAAAAGAAGAGTTTACGTTGATTATTGATGGAAAAGAGCATCTCGACAAGCTGTTAAACCGGGTTGCCAAAATTGGATACGAAAAGCAATTGACACAGGTCATTACAATCGCAGATGAAGACCTGGTAGTTTTAAAACAGCTTAATTTGAAAGATTTTAAGAAAAATCCGGATAAGTATACCATCGTTGATGTACGAAATACGAGTGAGGTAGAAGAAGGTAAGATTTTTGAGAAAGCACTTTCACACCCCTTGCACGAGTTGCGGGATACCGCAGAAGATATTCCAACAAATAAACCAATTGTTGTGCATTGTGCCGGCGGCTATAGGAGTGCAGCAGGTAGTAGCATTATTGCTAAGTATTTGGATGCTACCGTATATGATTTGGGCGCTAACGTGGAAGATTTTAATTAGGTCATTAACTAATTCTAATATTGATTATGAACTTCATCTATGAACCGTGGCCTTGGTATGTGGGAGGCCCTTTAATAGCGTTAGTGATGTTTCTGCTCTTGTTCGCAGGCAAAAAATTTGGTATGTCCTCGAATTTGCGTACGGCTTGTGCCGCCATGGGTGCAGGAAAAACAGCCGACTATTTTAATTATGATTGGAAATCCAAACGCTGGAACTTAATGGTGGTATTGGGTGCGGGTATCGGAGGTTTTATCGCTTCACATTTTATGGGTGATTCTGGTGTGGCAATTAATCCGAAAGTTGCCCAACAACTCGCCGAAGATTATCAAATTACAAGTGCAGGAGAAAGTTATTTGCCACCTGAAATTTTTGCGACCGATGCGCTTTACGACCCGTTTATTATCGCTGTGCTATTAGTGGGAGGAATATTAGTGGGATTTGGGGCACGATATGGCGGTGGATGTACCTCTGGACATGGTGTCTCAGGTTTGAGTAATCTACAAATACCTTCATTAATTGCAGTTATTGGATTCTTTATCGGCGGCATGATTATGATTCATTTGTTATACCCTTTAATATTTGCATAAGATGAGATACATCACATATTTAACTATAGGAATTTTATTCGGAATTATCATGTTTAAATCTGAAGCCGCTTCGTGGTTTCGCATTTATGAAATGTTCCATCTGGGTTCTTTTCATATGTATGGTCTTATGGGGTCTGCCGTGGTAATCGGTATTATAGGCGTACAGATCATTAAACGAAATAACGTAAAAACTATTGATGGTGATAACATGAATTTAAAGCCCAAGGATAAAAGTGTAACGCGTTATTTAGTTGGAGGAATCATATTCAGTTTAGGTTGGGCTCTTGCAGGGGTGTGTCCGGGACCAATGTATGTTCTTGCCGGAGCAGGATATTTTTCAATTTTGAACGTAATTGTTGGTGCTTTACTAGGTACCTTTCTTTATGGTCTGCTTAAAAATAAATTGCCCCATTGATTAAACCAATCTAAAAATAGGACGAGTGCTTGGCTTGAATTCCTTGATTTTGTTCAAATAATCTTTCATTGCCTCTACAGCTTTGATGTCAAGTTCTTTTCGGTTGTTGCCGTATTTTTTTGCAACACCCTGTGTAGTTACAAAACTGACTTTATACGTGTTTTTTGGGTCAAGGTGTTCCCCTTTAAAGTAAATCTCTTGAATACGATGACCTTTGGGGTTTTCGATGCGCATGTTTATTTGTAAACCTAAACATCGTTTTACATAACCACCCATTTGTCCGAATGGATCACTACAAAAAGTACGCTCTAAATTTTCTTCCAACATTTCCTTTATTTCTGCTCCAGAAAGTTCTACTATCGAAACTGGAGGGTTCATTGGCGTAATATTGTATAAATCGTTTTCTGTAATCGGTCCCTTTGGGATGGGTGCTCCATAGCGCCATCCATTGGAAAAGGCAATTTCTGTATTCGAACTCATTGCTATGGCGTTTAATAGCAATTCGTCCATAGTGGAGTTCAATGTCGAATACCGATGTAACGTTTGGTCAGTACTACCTACTATATTCGCTCTAATCGCTTTATAGGGAGTTAATGCGTTGTTTACCAATTGCGTTACCGCTTCGTCCTTAGGGGAAGATTCGGTTACTTTTATCATTTCGTAACCGTAGTCGGTAATTTTTTTATTTTTTAGTTCGAGAGTGAAATTGCCAACGAAGGCACCGTGACATCCACATTGAACAATATGTGCGTTCCCCACCTTAATTGGCTTATAAATTCGGTTATGGGTATGGGCACTCAAACAGATATCTACACCATCGATTTCTGTAAGGAGTTGAACATCTTGTGGAAATCCGTTATGGGACAGCAATACGATGATATCGGCACCTTGGGCTTTCAATTGTGAAATGTGCTTCGGAACTTCTTCCCTGCCAGTGGTGAATGTCAATCCTTTGGACATTTTTTTCGGCATTACTTTGTCTATAATCATTGCACAAATACCAATTACACCAACCTTTATTCCGTTTTTTTCAAGCAATACGGTGGGTTGTAAAAAATGAGCGCCATCTTCCTTAAAAACATTGCAACCCAATACAGGAAATTCTAATTGCGCTTCAATTTGATGCAGGCGATTCGGCCCATAGGCAAAATCCCAATGACCTACCAAAGCATCAATTTTCAAAGCATTTAAAATAGGAATAACCACTTCTCCCCTTGTGTCGACAACCGGTTTGGTACCATGAAGTGTGTCGCCACCGTCGAACAATAAAGTATTTGGATTCTCTTTTCGAATTTCTTCAACAATACCAGCAATGTGGGCATAACCACCCGCAGTTTCCACTATTTCACCAGTCTCATTATAAAATAATTCTGCGTGAGATTGTAAATAACCATGTACATCGTTAATAAATAGGATATTCAATTTCACACTGGTTTGTTTTAATTGTATTCGGTATAAAATACTATACCTAAATTACCTTTTGTACTATATAATTAATACTCCATTCCATTTAATTATTTAATTCAGATACTAAAAAAAAACTAGGGTGCCAATGTTTTAACTGTAATGATTTGCAATGGAAGTATCCCGCCCGCCAACACCGAAAAGAGGATTGTTCGGGCGGGATCCATTTTAAAAGCTATCGTTGGATTTAAAATCTAATGCTTCCACCTGTATCACACGTTTTAAGTGATCTTGTATGGTTGGAACTGTATTATTCGAATATTTTCGATAGGCACTACAACTTCAATGCTTAGCTCGTTCTGTTTAAAAACGCTGTTATAGGCTCTGTTTATGTTTTCAAAAGGTTTCATTAATTTTCCACTACCACTTTTCCCATTCCTTGACCACTTTCTAATCTTGCATATGCTTTTCCAACTTCTTCAAGTGAGAATTGCTGTTCATCTAAAACAGGCTTTAAAGCTCCTGCTTCAATAATGTCGGTTATATTTTTTAAGATTTCACCGTGTGCTTCACGCTTTAGATTATGTAACATTGGAATTAACATAAAGACTACATGAAGTGATAAGCCTTTAAAATGCGCGATACTAAGATCTAATTCACACAATGATACTGTAGTTGCCACTTGTCCGTTAAGTGCAGCGGCATTAAAAGAGTTTATTAGATTCTCTCCTCCTACAGAATCATACACCAAATCAAAACCAGCTCCATCAGTGTACTTTTCAACATATGTTTCAACCGGTTCCATTTTATAATTTATTGCCTTTGCTCCTAGCTTTTCAATGAGTTTCATTTGCTTGTCTCCACCACCCGTAGCATATACATCGGCTCCAAAATAGTTGGCCAATTGCAATGCGATATGTCCAACACCACCTGAACCACCATGAACCAACACTTTTTGTCCAGATGCAATTCCGGCACGTTTTAAACCTTCGTATGCAGTTATACCCACTAATGGTATAGCAGCCGCTTCTTTCATGCTTATATTCTTTGCTTTTTTAGCAATGAGTTTGCTGTCGGCAGCAATATATTCGGCTAAGGTTCCTGGTAAACCAGCTAAACCACCTGCACAGCCATAAACTTCATCGCCTACTTTGAATGCTTTTACATCATCAGCAATGGCTTCAATGGTACCGGCAAAATCCATTCCTAATAAGGCAGGAGTATCGGGAGATAAGGGCAAGTCTTTCCCCATTTTTCTAATCATTGTGTCAACCGTATTCACACTGGAAGCTACTATTTTAACTAATACTTCTCCACTTTTCAATGTTGGAGTTGGCACTTCGGTTACTTCAAATACTGCATCTTCACCGTATTTTTTAAGAATCATTGCTTTCATAATTTCAATATATTTTAGTTATATAATTATACTATCATTTTTATAGTGACAAAAGTAAGTATAGTTATTTAGTCGTACAATAACGGTCAAATATGATAGTATAAAATATATTTGTAAAATGCTTAATATCAGTTATATAATGCATAAAAAAATTACTATAAAAAATATAGTTGTATTATTAATTATAGTATAGTAATTTTGTGCTACTTAATACAATGAATTATGTATAAATTTAAAGGAAAAGAATATCCGTGCTGCGCAAGTTTAACCATGGGAATAATTGGCGGTAAATGGAAGACAGTCATTTTATTTCATTTAATAGATGGAACACTTCGATACAATGAATTAAGAAAAGAAATGCCTTCTGTTACAGAGCGCACTTTAAGCTTACAGTTAAAGACTTTGGAAGAAGATGGCATAGTTAAAAGAAAAGTATATACAACTAAACCTCCTTTAAAAGTCGAATATTCGTTAACCGATTTTGGCAAAACTTTAATTCCGTTAATTAAATCTATTGCAGATTGGGGCGTTTTTGTTGTTGAGGAAAAAGGAGAAATTGTGGCATAAGTATTAATATTAGTTTTTAACTATACCATTTTACACACCTTATGGTTCCCTCCTACGGCATTGAATAAAAATTGTTCCATTAACATTGTAGAAGAAGCTTTTTAGACGCGAGAAAAAGTGGTACCCCTGTGGGTGATTACTTTTTTCGTCGAGATTTAGCGGCGCCAAAGAAAGTGCTCTAGCTTTATGCTACAAATGTTTAATCTAAGTAGCCATAATTCAATACTATCTAAATTTAGAAAACCTTATTTCTTTTGATAAGAAGCATAGGCTAGCGCAAGTTCCTCAATCCGTGAATTTTTAAACTCTTTTTTATTAATTCGTGTGACTAATTCTGGAGTTTCTTCAAAATAGGATGAAGCCCATTCCCTAAATTTTGAATTACTTATACCTTCCATCGTAATTACGGTAGGTGCGTTTTCATTAGGTCGCTTAAGCAGGTAACTTGTACCAAAGTTAATATTTCTACCTTCAAAACTATGGGTTGAAATTATACCTTTTTCTTTGTCGACATAATAATATTGAGCACTGATAAAAGCTTTAATTGACTCATCACTAAAAATCACTAAATACCATTCTTTACCGGTGGAATAGTTTGTTCTATGTTTTTCAAAAGCCTTTTGGGTGATTCCCACATTATTTCTCTCAAAGAAATATTTGTTACCCTTAATAACATATAAAATTTGATAGATATCGTTACTCTTAATGCTTGAAGCTATAGTATCATCGTTTTCTTTTATTTGTATGGAAGTCTCTGTGAGTTCATTTTCAGGTAAAGTTGCTTGGCATTCTATAACATTCCCGTTCAGTAATAATACTTTTGCCTCATAAAATTCATGAGCTTGAACATTAAGGGTTATAATGAAGATTACTATTGATAAAATACTTTTCATGAAGGTTATATAAAAAATGTATAGCTGAAGATAGGTTTTTTATAATTCCATCTATCTGTTCGGGTTTAATAATACAATCTATAATCAAGTAATTTGCAGACATTGTAATGTCTTTGGTGTAACTCTTCTACGACATCTAACATAGAATCATCTTCTTTAAATAAGTTAAAGAAGGCTAAATCAAGATTAGAGCTACTTATTCCATTAAATTCATTACCATAGCCAGAAAGACCTTTTGCGCCCGTAATATCTAAAAAATATTGTGCTTCCTCTTCGTCTAAATCTAGAATTTTTGCATTTGAAAAATGCAAAATCTTTCCTTTTAACCTTCCTTCAAAGAGTTCTGCAATTTCTTGTAAACTATAGTAGTAGTCATTTAAACAAATACTATTTGCTTCCCCTGCCATCACCAAGTAGATGATTTCATAGTCTTTAAAATTATGGTCATCCAAGACCAGCGCATTTAAGCTATCTTCTAGTCCTTCAATCGTATCACATGTTTTATGAATACTTGCTATACCATAGTTCATGGCCAAATGCTCCAAGTTTTCTTGTGCTTCGGTAACCTTGTCCGATTCTATCTCTTGAACCCCTTCTAAACAATAGATAAAATAATCTTCATCTGTAAATTGTTCTTGGGGTAATTGGGGTCTTTTCTCTAGCAATATTCTGATATTATTTGAACCACAAAATTACTGTAACTTTATTATTTTTTTTAGCGTTTTTAAATAAAATTCCAATCCATAAACCTTGCCCTGCCTTCTACCGAAGGTGTTCCAATTTGGAGTAAATATATATCTGTGGGCTACATACCTCTTAAATAGTACTACTTCTTTTTGTTAGTAATTTAATACCTAGTAGTATTAAGATTATTAGTAAAGCAACAAAAAACATACTTGTTGAAATGCTTTTTATTACTGAAAAAATACTGGATGTATGAACCATAGTTTCTGTAATATCTGGATAACTATTAAGCATTGAGATTATTCCTATATTTTCAAGATAATCTGCAATTCCGGCAATAATGGGTAAAAGACATAGATAAATAAAGGCTGTATGAAGTTTGTTTATTTTATTTAGAAAATATCCCATTACAAGACAATAGGAAATTCCAAATAGTAAAGGATAAATCATATCTACAGGAATCTGGCTTGTTAGATACGTTTCACGCCCGATGTCACCAAGAGCACTGAACAATTTGTTTACATAATTGAAATCATAGCCTGCTGGCATCATATCTAACAATTTCATTCCATTCGCGAATGCCATTGTTCTCGGAATGGTAACCATTAGCATAAAAGCATACACTAGATTGGTTAGTATGAAAAGCCCTAAAACTTTCTTACCCGAGATATTTTTCTCAATAATTTTATTTAAAATCATCATGTATAAGATTTACAATTCGTTTATTATCAGTACTATTTTGTACGTGTTTAGACTGTTCTAATAATAGAGTCTTCTTTAAAGAAGGGAATATGTTGTTTGCACGTTTAATCATTTTTTCGCCAGGAAACATCAAGTCTTTTTTTGCTGCTATAAGCGTAATAGCTGTTTTTATAGATTTGGCAGCTTGTGTTTTAATAACGGGTACGGGCGAAAAATCCATCTTAAAATATAAAAATACTTTAGAGAGGAATTCTTTTGCAAAGGCGTCTTTTTCTGTAAACAACTCATTCATAAAACGCGCTATATATTTTATTTTTTTTGTTTTCTTATAGCGTTTCATCGGAATGAACACTTTAAACAATGCTTTTAACGGATTTCCATTTACAAGATATGCAGGTGCTGTTAAAAACACTTCTTTTATGTTGGCATCTTTGAACTCTAATGCTTTTAAAATGATCAATCCACCAAAGGAAAACCCCGCAAGTGTTACTTCTTTTAATTTTAAGTGATCAATAACTTCATGTAACCACTTTCCGTAATCATCATTTTTCATTGATAAGCGCGTTTCTGCACTTTTATTAGGTTGTGCTAATACATCAACAGCAAAAACCTGAAAATGTACTTCTAAACCTGCATAGGTTTCTAAGGCAATTGGAGCGCAACCATTGGAGCCATGAACAAGTAGTATCGGTGGTTTTAAAGCATCGCCAGTAATGATTAAATTGGTTTTACCAAAAGAGGACTTTACTTCTTTGAACTGATAATTGATATTTAATTCCTCTAATTTTTGATTATAAAGGTTTAAAATATCAAGCTTTTCTGTTTCAGACGTATATAAGGATTTCATTAAAACGTATAGATTTAATTATGATCTGCTTTGCTATAGATTACCGGCATTTGTCCTTTCCATTTGGTCCATAAACTGTCATTAGTGATTAAACTAGCCATAAAGTGACCAACATTTATACGGCTTACTTTGCCTGAATTAAAAATGGCACTTCGTGTCGGTGAAGGGTGTATCTCATAATCGCTAACTTCCTCTTCGTTTATTAATCCATCTGGTCTTACCGCGACCCATTCTATAGTAATATTGTTTTGTCCGATTTGAGTACGTAAATAATCTGCAGCTTGCTCATTATCTACATGAGGTGGTAACAATAAACGAAGAAGCCCTATAACACATTTTTGAGCCAATGAAATAGGTTCGTTTAAGTCCCTATTACGATTTCCCGTAGTATTCATTAATACAAACTTTGTCGGGTTTTGAGGGTTATTTGATTTTATAGCATTGCATAAACGTCGCGTAGCATCTGTCACTAATTTTCTAGGTTGCCCGTAAACTCCTTTCCAAGTTAAATTATGACCAAGGCAAGAGGCAACTGCATGACAATCGTTTACAATTTCACTCAACTTGTTGTCACTTAATGCTAATAGGCTCGCAGCGATAATTTGCAGATTAGTATTGGTTTTCCATGTTTTTGGTAACTTTTCAGGTGATCTTACAATAACTTTTACGTTATGATTTTGAACTAGAAGTTGGTCTACTAATTGTCTACCGGTTGCTCCACTTGCACCTACTACTAAAATTGTCATGTTGATTTTAATGATTGATTGATGTGTCTTTAAGACGAAGTTTTATAACAATTGTTACAATAGTAGAAAACCAATAAGCTTTAATTATACTTTTTCGATTTCAGGATCGAATGGAAATAAAATGGTATAGCTTACACCTTCGCCACGTACAGATTTTGCTTCCTTAATACCTAAATGTTTTTCAACAATTTGCTTACAATATGCCAGACCAATATTTACCTTATTAAAATGCTCTGCCTTTTGTATAATTCTATCTAGTTTATGGTTAAAACCTAAACTATTGTCAGTATATATAATTTTTATATACTCTTTATAGTTGAATTTTTCATCATTATTAAAATAATAGTTCTTTATCGTTTTAACAGCAGTAATTTCAATTTTTAATGTTTTGTTTTCTGGGTTTTGTTCCTTTATAGAATTACGTAGCAATTCTATAAAAAGGCGTCTTAGCAATTTTTCATCTCCAGGAAATACAATGTTATTTTTAGGGTATGATAGTTCTATGTTTTTGTTATCATTTAGATGTAGAGAATTTGCTGCACTACTTATAACGTCATTTATTGGTATAGAAGCATAATCGAGTTGAACTCGTTCTAACTCTTTATACCTTAATAAGGTTAATAACATTTCTCTCATGTTGGTATTATAACCAACAATTTTATCTAATCGCTCTTTAACTACGTTTGGCAGAGGTTCATTTTTGGTGAGCACATAATTACTCATGAAAATAGATTTACGTAAGGGCTCTTGAAGATCATGTGCAATAAGTTTATATACTTCTTGTTGCTGTTCTTTTAATAATTTTATTTCTCGGTATTTTAATTCTAAAATAGTTTGCTGCTCTTGTAATTTGTTTTTTGCTTTTGTAAGTTCAACGTTATCTGCTAATGCAACTTCTGCTGCTCTTTTGGCTTCTAAAAGTTCCTTTTCAAATTTATTTCTTTTAGAAATTTCCATACCACCACAGAGTATTTCAACTTCACCATTATTTTGCTTTACTTCGACATTTAACAATGCAGGTATTTGTTCGTTAACGCCTTTAAATACAAGATAAATTTCTCGAACAGAGTTTTGCATTTTAATTAATGGGTAGAAATGTGTTTGGTAAAAAATTTTACTTCCTACGGTAAGTAAATCTTCCAATTGGCAACCGATAACCTGCGCTGCTTCTACACCTAATTTGGTTCGTAATTCAAGATTCATTTTCATAATTTTTCCAGTGTCGGAAATAGAAAATAAAAAACAAGGGGTCTCATCGAAGATGCTTTCCCATGACGAATGAAATGTATAGTTATTATTAATGAGCGTGTGTTTTTAAATAGTTGCTTATAATGGCTATAGTCTCTTCTGGATGACTTAAATGGGGGCAATGACCTGTCGCCTCCATTTTTATGAATGTACTGTCTTGAATTTGATTGTGAATATATTGACCTACGTTATCTGGTGCAATAGCATCGTCTGTACATTGCATGACCAAACACGGTTTTGAAAGATTTGTAAGATCTTCTCTATTGTCTGAGAAAAAAGTGACTTCTGCAAACTTACGTGTAATTATAGGATCTGTAGAACAGAAACTATCTTGAAGTTCTTTAGTTAATTCTGGTTTGTCTTCATTTTTCATAACCACAGGTGCTAAAAAAGTTGCCCAGCCTAAATAATTATTGTCCATGACATCTAATAATCCTTCTAGGTCCTCACGAGAAAAACCGCCTGAATAGTTTGTGTCATTTACATAGCGTGCAGATGGCCCAATTAAAATTAAATTGGAGAATACGTTTGGCTGTTCTATAGCTGCCAATACTCCTATCATACAACTCACACTGTGTCCTATAAAAATAACATCTTCTAGTTGAAGTGCATTGCAAATTTCTATGATGTCTTGTGCATAGCCTTGCAACTCAGAGTAGCGTTCAGGATGGTAAGCAGATAAGTCAGATTTACCGCAACCAACATAATCAAATTTAACAATTTTAAAGTCCTCTTCAAAAGCCGGTGTTATAAAACGCCACATGTTTTGATCACATCCAAATCCATGTGCAAACAGCATCGTTTTTTTACCTTTACCCAGAACCTTAACATTATTACGTTTTATAATATCCATAGTCCTGTTTTATCATAGTTAAATATAATTTTTTTATTTATAAGAATAGAAATCAAAACCATAGTTCATAATAGCGCGTTTTATTTCATGAAACAATTTTTTAGATACTATTTTGCCACAATTTTTAATACCAAGTATAGGTTTATGTCGCGAAAGAATATGTAAAACAAAATTCCTGTTCACTTTTACTATTTCACAAATAGCATAAATCATAATCTATTTTAATACGATAAACACAATGACATCGTTTTATAAAAAATATCTCTTAAATTCTGTCTATGCTAATAAATAAAGTTAGATTTTCTCTTATTTGTTTATAATTATGCTGTCTTCATGTACAAAGGATAATACACAGTCAGAAAAAGAGGATGATGAAAAAAATTCAAATAATATTGAACTGATAACGATACATCTTCCTGATAATATAGTAAATCAATATATCATAAATGCGGTCGTTTTTGCATCGCGTATGGATGGTAGCTTATTAGCTTCGAAACGATTTAATAGTTCAGATAAAACTGTAATACTTTACACGGACGAAGAAATTGCTTTAGATGTAGAATATATGGTAACCTTTGCCCTTACCGATAATGGTATTGGCACGAATTTATTGACTTATGCTAATTTAACCAGAGAAAAGTTAAGTTCTGTTAATTTAAAAACACCTGTTCGTTTAACTGAAGGTACTGAAAACAATTACGGTGCAGTAAATTTTCAACCCACAGATAACGTTGCTACTGGCACTGGGATTAAGTCTTTTGATAGACCTGTTTTGTTCTTTCTGAACCAGAATAAAGAAGATTTTAAAATTATAGTTAATGAAGGGTTAGTAGATCCAATGGAGTCAATTTATTTATTTGGTCAACCGAATATAGGTTTTAATGAGTATTCTTATATGTTGTTGAATTTACCCTTAGATGACAACTTTATACTCGATAAAAATGAATTTATAACAGATGGTGTAGATAGTAAATATTTTAATGTAAGTAAATCAAATAATATGAACGGCGACCAATCCGCATCATTACAGTTATATGGCTATTTAAATGATAATGACAAGGCAAATCACAGATATCATAATATGTCTTTTACAGGAGCATATACCCAGTCTGAAAATGAATATAATATTAATTCTATCTTTTCAGATTATTGGTATTCCATCAATAATGGAGAATATTATGCAGAACGTCAAGGCTTACCAATGGATAACTATGTTATTCCCGAATTGGCTATTGATCATACCTTAGTAGATAAAACCATAAATGTTAACATTACAGGAACAGAACACGAAGTTGGAAGAATTCAATTGATGAATTATGAAAATCAAAACATGACAGTTTATGTGTGGAATTTTAGTTTTGATAGTAAAACTACTTCTAGTATAACAATTCCTGAACTACCTAAAGAAATGGCGCCGAGTATGTTACAAGGGTATTACGATAATAGTACCTTTAAAGTAGGCTCTGTAGAAGTTTACAATTATTTTGGACTAAATGATTATGAGGATTATTTAAATGAATTAGTAAAGGACCAGAAACATTTATTTGAAGGTAGTGATGGTTTTGAAATGATCTCACATTCGGACTTTCAATATTACAATTCTCCGATAAGAGACTATGTATTTCAATAGCATTGTTTAAGAAATATTCAAGTCTAATTAATGTTGAACATTATTATAAATAATAACCCGTTACTTAAAAAATCGTTTACACTCCCCTACTTCCTATTACTATTTACTATTGGAATTGACTCAAATAATATCTATTTATTCTTTGATATTTGTTTGAATACCAATTCATGCATTTCCTATGTGGATTTCATTACCTTTTAAATACTATCTAGTAGAAAATTTTAAATTTTATAAAAAAATTAAACACCTTAAGTAATTAAATTTTCTCACGAAAATAAGCCCTAATTTGTGTTATCCTGTTCTAGGTTTTATATTGTCCTATATAATTAAGCATATAATCGTATACGATAAAATAATCCTTAATACAGAGGTTAACTTCGTTAACTTGAAAGTGCATCATTTACATCTGAAAACAAAGACATGATAATTCCTAAGCTACATTACTTACCAAAAGGAAATTCACCGAAAGAGGTGTTGGAAAATATACAAAAAGCATGTACTTCTGGTATTGAATTAGTCCAATTTGGTGTAAACAATGTTTCAGAAAAAAAGTTTTTGAAGATTGCGAAAGAGGCTCGAGAAATCACGGCTCATTTTCAAACACGATTACTTATTGAGAATCAGTATAAGATTGCAAAAGATAGTAAAGCTGATGGTGTGGTATTAGAAAAATCAGCTACTTGCCCTACTATAGCGCGAAAACACCTTTTCAGTTGGCAAATGATTGGCGGCATTGCAAATACATTACAAGATGCAGAAACACTACTAGCTAAAGAAGTTGATTATATAAATTTGGGAGCTTTTAGAGCTATTTCAAGTGAAGCGGATTTGAGTCCGGTTTTAGGTTTAGATGGGTATACGTTGCTAGTAGAAGCTTTAAAAACCGAAACGCCAATTATTGGTTTTGGGGGCATTACCACAGCAGATGTTACAGCGTTATTAGAAACAGGTATTTCTGGTATTGCTGTATCGGAAGAAATTAATCGCAATTTTGATACTATAAAAATATTTCATCAATTACTAAACGCATCTTCAACCGCAGAACAACGGCATACCTTTGAGTAAAATAGGAACTTATGCGCCATCCCAAAATGCAATAGAAAAAAGTATTATTTAACGTAATGGAATAAAAAAAGCGGAATAAAATATTCCGCTTAATTAGTAAGTTAAGCTATAATTATTCTATAATAAGTTCAAAGTCTTGTATTGTTTTATTTGCAATATTTATTTTCACGTCGTCAGCTGATTGCATGATATAACCTTCTTTTTCAACGACAACAGTATAAGAAACAGCATCGAGACCCATTATCATATACCCACCATCACTATCTGAAAAGGTTGTTGTATTAACGGTATCTGCAACAATAACTGCAACTTGAGCACCTTCAACACCTATTGAATCTCCCTCTTTTATTTCAGTAATTTCACCCATTAAAGTACCTGTGGTTGACATATTACATGCCTTAATTACGGGTTTAAAATTAAATCCATTAATATCTTGTCCACTTCCTTTAGCTACAAATGATTTGCTTACATCAAAGTCAAGTAAAAGATCAGATGTGAGTCCGCCTTTCACGGTCAAACCTGGTTTAATAAAAATTTTGATTCCTGATTGCGATCCACTAGGTACATCTAAATCATAGGTCATTCCATTGGTAAGTACAATGTTTATTCCTTTAACATAAACACGTATCAGGTCATAAGTCCCAACAGGTACATCTGTATCAACTAAAGTTTGGGTAACGCCATTGGTAAGATCTAAAAGGTTTACCTGAACCTCATTTTCCATAAGCACAACAAATGGTTTATCCTGAAGGGTTTCTACAGTTGTATCTGTATCCTCAATTGCCTGTGTATCTAATTGTAAATTAGATTTATACCGCGCATCGACTTTAAATATTGTTACATTGGCTTCTGCCACTAAATCATGTGGAAACGGAGCGTCGGTTAATTGAACTGATAGTTTACCATAGTCACTAGGACTATCATTGCTATCTGAACAACTAATAAATAGGGCGCTAAAAGCAATAAGAATAACTGAAAAAATGTTGAGCTTCATAGTTTTAAATTTTAATTTAACAAAGTAGGTTTAATCTTCAAAAATGAGATATTGTACTTGTAAACAACAAAGAACGAATAAACCCTACTTGTAAATACATATATTCGACAAACTACTTAATATTGCATTTTGGCAAAGCCACAATAAATAAAATTAATAGTTCAGAAATGAGGTTGTACCTAGCCTATTTCCTAATTTTAAAAATCATTCCACACAAAGTACCATCCCTCCTGCTTTCTGACAGTTACTTACTGATTATGGATACTTTATATAATGTTAGCTTGATTCACTTGAATCTTGAAAAGAGGCTCGGCTTATACATTTTTAGTATACCAATTAATGTATCATCTATGTTGATGTCATTACATTTTCATAGAGTGTTTTTAGATGCGAGAAAAAATTATTACTCTGAGGGTTATTACTTTATTCGCCGAGATGAAGTGGCACAAAAGTATGTGAATTACCAAATAAGCCAGCATAACTCTTGATAGTTATCTAGTCGTTCAAAAATAAATAGGTGTCACAGACCTTTTGTTTTATTCTATTACCAAAGCAAAGTGTCTTTACCTACCCGAATGCATTCGTTCAGGAGGGCGCGAGTTATTATTATACATTTTGTATTATCGGCTTAGCCAGTGGCTGAAGCAATAATAAAGAAAGATGAAGAACAGGCAATATTTTAAAAAATTAATCTATAGATACTATAATTCCATTATGAAAAATATTCCTTAGGCTTTATAAAACTATCAATACATACAATTAGGGTTATCAGATTTACTTAGAATGTTTAATCATTCTCTAGTATTTTTTTTGATTCCATATATTCTTCTTTTGATATGTCACCATTAGCGAATCTTTTTTTAAGAATTTGTAAAGGGTTGTTTTTTTTTGAGGTACGGAAAGGAATATCTTGTGGTCTAATGAATATATAAATTAATATAATTAACCATATAATCCACCATATGAAATGCATACCCCCAAAATGTCCGTTAAAATCGTGCAAAATTATTGTATTTAAGTTAAGCGAATTAAATTATTGATGCGCTTTTTCTTGATTCATTTTTCCCATGCCTTTCTCGCTCATCATTTGTTGCATGGCTTGCATACATTCATCGCACATCATTCCATTTTCTTGCATCATTTGCATCATATTACCCATCATAGTTGAATCTTTCATCATCATTTGCATGTTATTGCCATGCATCATAGTACCCATCATCATTTTACTGTCTTGCATCATCTGCATGGCATGATCATTTGTTTGTATAGTTTCCATGAAGGACGTCATCATATCGTGGTTACCTGCAATGGTATTGAAAATTTCATTCCTTGTTTCAGGATTATCAAGCATGGAGCTTGCATCAGTGCTTTGGTTGCAACTACTGAAGGTCATAATACCAATAATCGAAAAAATTAATACTCGTGTTTTCATAATATTGTTTATTTTAATTGAAATTAGAAATTGAACGGAATATTTAAATTAAATGAAATATTTTTCTAAAAAAATGATTTTCATCATGTTTAAAATGATACCGAGTTTGTTTTCAATAATTTATTTTAAAAATATAATTCTAAAAGAAATCATTCTACACAAACATTGCAGTCTAGCCTATCGAATGCATATTACAAGTATTTATTGATTGTTTACTGTGCCAATAGTAGAAGAACAAATGGAGTATTCGAATTTGCATTAAAAAACTGTAATAAATTAACGTATTGTTTTATTTAAGCAAATGCTAAAATACATATCTTTGTGGTATGGAAAATCATACATGTATTCGACTAGAAGCCGATGCTAAACAGATAATGGACTGTCGGTCTTCAATAGCAGCGCTTGATGATACCATGAGTTTTGTTGCCGAGGTGCTCAACCTTGCAGGAAATAAGGTTAGACTTCAGATTCTATTCCTACTCCAACAAGAAAAAAGACTTTGTGTTTGCGATTTGAGCGATATACTCGAAATGAATGTATCTGCAATTTCACAACACCTAAGAAAACTAAGGGATCGTGATTTAATTTTTGCCACTAAAGAAGCTCAGACGATTTTTTATGCACTTAGTAAAGAAAAGTTAGTGACATTAAATCCCATTTTAGATTTATTGAATACCAAAAATAAAGTAGCATGATTGAAAATAAAAAATTAATCGGCACAACTGTGCTATCTGCCTTGGCGGCATCCTTATGCTGTATTACTCCTGTACTTGCAGTTTTGGCAGGAACTACGGGTTTAGCGTCTACCTTTTCTTGGATAGAACCTTTTAGACCCTATTTAATAGGATTTACCGTTTTAGTTCTAGCCTTTGCATGGTACCAAAAATTTAAGCCCAAAACCCAAGCTGAAATTGATTGCGAATGTGATGATGACCTACCTACTAGTGAGAAAGGAAAACCAAAGTTTATCAACTCGAAGAGTTTTTTATTTTTGATAACATTATTCGCCGGTGTTATGTTGGCCTTTCCATCCTACTCCCATGTTTTTTATTCCAGTCCAGCTACAAGTAAGGAAATTGTTTACGTGGAGCAATCAAACGTTAAGGAAATTAGGGTTACTATAGAAGGCATGACCTGTTCAGGTTGCGAGGCACATATTGAAAGTGAAGTCAATAAACTTGATGGTATACTTCATGTAAAAGCAGATTATGAGGCGGCTAATACACTAGTAAAATACGATGAATCTAAAGTCGACCTTGATAAAATAGAAACCGCCATCTTAAGCACAGGATACAAAATAATTAAGTAATGGAAATACTGTTAGAATCTACACTTACCTGCCCTAAGTGCAGTTATGAAGCAAAAGAGGAGATGCCCACCACGGCATGCCAGTTCTTTTACGAATGCAAAAATTGTAGAACCCTACTTAGGCCCAAAGACGGAGATTGTTGTGTTTATTGTTCTTATGGAACGGTGAAATGCCCGTCTATTCAAGAGGGTTCTAGTTGCTGTAATTAAACGGTAAAGTAACATCTTACTTTTCTTGATATAGAAAAGTTTGCTTTAAGCGAGATTCCGTTTCTATGAAATTTACAAAGTAGATACTCGAACCACTTTAAAATAGATACTACCATATTACCCTAAATAAACTTGATTGCTAGTGGGAAACAGTATAACTATTTTATAGTTGTATTAAACTACTGGTTTAGTTTCGGTCGTATAGAAAATGAGTATTGATACACCTTAGGATGAATCATATACTCATCATGTACGAGAGCTCTCCAGGAATTATCACCACCAACACCCATTTGCATATGGTCAATATTCCATTGTATGGTATTTCCAATTTTTATATCTGCACCATGCTTAGTGGTTACAGGTACCAGACCAGAAGCAGAAACACTCCCTTCTTCGCTATTAAAATCGATTTCTTTCATGGCAAATGGCCAAGTGCTAGCGTTTAGGAACTCAGTACTAGTAACGGTTAAGGTTAAGGCTTCTGAAGAAACCTGCATCCACCGAACATCTGTTCTATTACCTGTTTCTTGAGGTCGCATATATCTGTAAAATTGGTTCACAATTTTTTCGCTGTAGATACCTGTTTTAACTCCGGATTTACGGTCCCAATAACTTTCCGCAGGTCCTTTTCCGTACCAAGAAACGTTAGTGAATGTATCCGGAATTGTTACATAAATTCCCAATCTTGGTATATTCGGCAGCTCTTTTTGGTTCGGTTTAAAGGTATAGTTGATGTTCAAAATTCCATTTCCTAAAACCTCATAATAGACAGTAACTATGGCTTCTGAATTTGGTAGCTCGTAAGACACTTTAAACGAAACTCCATGACCAGTTTTAATGGGCTGCCCCACTAATTGAGCAGCATACGTATACGTTGCATTTTGCCATATTTTAGCCCATTTATCCATTCCGTTTCCTAAGTCATTATCGGTAGGCGGTCTCCAAAAATTGGGACGTATAGGTTGGTTTGTAATCATTTTTCCTTCAAAAAGCCATGATGTAATTTCCCCTGTTTTGCCATCGATTTTTAAATTGGTCTTGTCATTTTTTATTTCAATATTCCCTGCAGTAGTTACTATTTGTAGCGGTGTTTTACTCGAAGACGATGTACTATTTATAGTGCCCTTACTAAGGGTAAATTGGTCCCAAGCGACTTCATACCCTTTGGAAACTAAAGGTGTTTCCTCTTTTTGGATAAGGCTAACTTCTAAAATATAGTCATCTTCAGTGTTAAAGGTATCGGGTAACTCATCAAGTTGAATTTCTACAGATTCTTGTGCCAGTAGATTGATAGTAATACCTGTTTGCTCAGCGACTACTTTACCGTTCACCAATAGTCGTACTCGTACTTCCTTGTCCGAAAAATCAGAAAAGAAATTTTTGTTTTCAATGATTATAGTTTTACCTCCTAAGTATTTGAACTGCACTGGCTCATACACTTTTTTCACTTCCGTTAGGTGTGGATTTGGCTTTCTGAACGGATTTACCAATCCATTATTCAAAAAATTACCATCTGTAGGTAAATCTGGATGGTAATCATGGCCATAGGCAAAATAGGGTTTACCGTTTTCATCTTTAAATTCTAGGCTTTGGTCTACCCAATCCCAAATAAAACCGCCTTGCAGATTGGGGTATTTTTCGATAATATCCCAGTAATCTTGAAGATTACCGACCGAATTACCCATGGCATGGGCATATTCTATCATAATTGAAGGTTTGTCAGATTTTGATTTACCATGCTCAATAAGGTATTCGAGTTTCGGATACATGGGGCAATAGAGATCGGTATACTCCTCTTTTCCTGCTGGTTCATATTGTACAATTCTATTATCGTCGTGCGCTTTTAGCCATTTGTAGGTAGTTCTAAAAATTTCGCCTTCGCCAGCTTCGTTACCCAGCGACCAAGAATAAATAGAAGGATGGTTACGATCTCGATAATACATACGTTGGGTACGCATCATGTGGGCAGGCAACCAACTCATTTCATTACCAATTTGGGTCTTCTCATCTATTGCCAATGGGTGACTTTCAATATTCGCTTCATCAACAACATAAAGTCCATATTGATCACATAATTCTAACCAATACGGGTCATTAGGGTAATGCGAGCTACGTACGGCATTGATATTATTCTGCTTCATCAACTTAATATCATTTTCCATTGATGCTTTTGAAACCACATGCCCTGTTAAAGGGTCGGTTTCATGCCGATTGACCCCTTTGATATAAATTGCTTTTCCGTTGACCAGGACTTGACTATTCTTAATCTCTACACGTTTAAAACCTGTACTCCTTTTTATATATTGATTGTTTTTTGGCTGCTTAACATCCTCTAGAGAAATTGCAATTTTGTATCGATTTGGTAACTCTGCCGACCATTTCTTTACATTTTCAATAATTTTTTCTGATGTAAAGTCAACCTTCGAATTAGCAGGAATTTTTACCGTCTCAGTTGTACTGTACACCGAGGTGTCTCCGTCTAAAAGTTCTACCGTTATTATCCTCGATGTGGCTTCATTGGTTTCGTTGCTAATAGTAACCGTATCCTTAAATATGCCGTTGGTATAGGTGTCATCTAAATTGGTGTATGCATAATAATCTGCGATATATACCTTAGGGCGAGTATATAGGTATACTTCGCGCTCTATGCCACTCATACGCAGCATGTCTTGACTTTCTAAATAACTGGCATCGCTCCAACGAAAAAGTTGTAGAGCAATCAGGTTTTTGCCTTTAGACAGGTACTCGGTAATATTAAATTCTGCAGGCGTTTTACTCCCTTGTGAATACCCAACATAGGTGCCGTTGATATAAACGTACATGGCTGATTTTGCACCTGCGAAATGTAGAATCACATCTTCTGACAAAAACTCATTGTTAAGATGTATCTCTTTACGATAGGTACCTACCGGATTATAATCGGCAGGAACATTGGGCCATTGGGTAGTAAAAGGATAACGTTCATCTAAATAAATGGCATGGTCATAACCTTCAACTTCCCAATTGGCAGGAACGGGAATAGTGGTCCAGCTACTGTCATCAAAATCTACATTTTGAAACGTTGTAGGTCGTTGCTTGGGATCTTTTACAAAATGAAATTTCCAATCGCCATTTAGGGGTAAGAATCGTCTTGAATATTCCTTTATAGAAAGCGTATCCGACTCTAGACTAAAGTAAGTAGCTCTGGGAGGTAGTTTATTTTCTTCAAAAATTTGATGATTGTAATGAAATGTTTGTTCCCATACTTCCATTAATGGTTTATCGTCACACCCCAAAAAAGCAAGCAAACAAATAAACAGCATACTAGTTAATCTCATTGGTTTAATGTTTATGGTGCTTTTAGCTTACTTATGACTTTAAGATAACAATTTCGAAATTATATAGTAAACTAACTTGATAAGACTGATTGCTAGTTTAACTAGTTTAGGACTACTAATGTACCAAATTAATAAAGTACTTCTTACCCTATTGTATAGTATACCTGTTGCATACCATTCCACTTAATTACATTACCCTACCTCTTCCCGATACGTATCGGAATTGGCTCGCATAATAATTTATTATTCATGGCTTAGTCGTCGTTTTCTTTTTATAAATGGAAAAGAACTTTATTTGATTAATTCATAAATAGTGTGCAAATGATTTGTCAGTATGTATGACATTCCGATTGTATTAAGCAATGCAATGAGACTAAGAATTAAAATAAGAAATAATGATAAAATTTAAAAGTATAACTACAAAAATGCTTGGGAATCCAGATGTTTTTCCGAACTTAATTTTTACAATAACCCGGAAATAACTTAATCCGATGTGTGTTTTAAAGATGATATAAATATGAAAACAATACCCGCTGAAATTATTCGCCAAGTCTTTATGATATTATTTATTGTTCTGATGGGTGGTATATTATTTAAGTCACTGGTTCCTTATCTCTCTGGTTTTCTCGGAGCATTGACTCTATATATCTTGCTATTGGGGCCAATGAAGAAATTAACCTCTAAAAATTGGCGGCCGGGCTTAGCGGCATTACTATTATTGGTGCTATCCTTTTTTTGTATTTTACTTCCTTTTGCAGGAGTAGGCTTAATGTTAGGTAAAAAAGTGGGTAAGGGTCTTAATAATTTTGAACACTATATTAATCTGATAAAACAGAAAGTAGTTATTTGGGAAAATAACTTTGGTGTGGACTTAACCTCAAGTATAGAACCGGAAAAAATATCGTCTACATTATCTGAAGGACTGCAGGGTGTACTGGGTGGATCGGTCAATATGGTCATCGCTATTGCAATGATGTATTTTATACTATATTTTATGTTGACTAAAAATGAGGAGTTAAATGCAGTCTTGGGTACGTACACGCCTTTTAAAAAGAAATATAGTGGATTGATATCTAATGAAATAAGGGAAAAGGTGCGCTCCAATGCAATAGGAATTCCTGTAGTAGCGATTGCTCAGGGAGTTGTTGCTTTAATTGGGTTTTTAATTTTTGGTATTGAACAACCTTTCTTTTGGGCAGTAATAGTAACTGTTGGATCTATGGTGCCCGTGATAGGAGCCATAATTGGTATCATACCTGTTTTTTTAATAGCATTATCAAATGACAACAATTTTCAGGCTTGGGGTATTTTATTGTACGGTATTATCATTGTAGGAACCACTGACAATGTAATTCGTGTATACGTATTGAACAAGTTAGATGATGTACACCCTTTGATAACGTTGATAGGGGTAATTATAGGGGTACCCATTTTTGGATTTATAGGTTTAATTTTCGGTCCATTGCTTATTAGCCTGTTTTTAATGATGGTTAGAGTATATACCAAGGAATATGGAAGTATAACCTCTAAAAATGAAGTAAATCTATAGTCATGGCATCTTGACCGATAATATCGTTAACTTATTAATTGTTAATTCTCAAAAGATGTTTTTAAATTCATTTATTCAGTAAAATGTGTACTAAATATTTTTTACCTTTTGTATTTCTCAGTCGGCATTTTAATGATATTTATCATATACGATTCTATGACCAGCAGCTAACTTTAGTCAACTAAATTTTATGGCTCAAAATTGCTCATAATGGAAAAAACCAACGAAATTAAAAAATTCGGTATGATGGCGGGGGTCTTTACCCCTACCTTTCTTACGGTTCTTGGCGTAATTATGTATATACGGCACCCATGGGTGGTTGGGAATGCAGGCGTTATGGGAGCACTATTGATTATTGTTGTGGCAGTATCAATTACACTTTCCACTGCGTTGTCCCTATCGAGTATAACCACCAATATTCGTATAGGTTCAGGCGGCGCGTTTAGCCTTATTTCCCAATCGTTAGGACTTGAAATTGGAGGTGCTATAGGTATACCCTTCTTTTTCTCGCAAGCTATTGCTGTAGCGATGTACATTTTTGGTTTTAGGGAAGGGCTACAATCAATTTTACCCGAATTTAGTCCGCTGTTGTTAGATATTTTCGTCTTTATCCTAGTTATGGCCATCGCTTTTATAAGCACCAGTTTTGCCTTTAAGATTCAATATGTGATTATGGCAATTATTATCTTGTCGATAGCATCTATTGTCGGAGGACTTTTTATTACCGAGCTCAATTATGATTTTGTTTGGTTTGGAGATTACCCAGGGTCAAAGGAAAATAATTTTGAAGGTTCCTCCTTTTGGTTGGTATTTGCTGTCTTTTTTCCTGCGGTAACTGGCGTAATGGCCGGGGCAAATATGTCTGGAGACTTGGAAAATCCGAGAAAAAGCATTCCAAGGGGAACGATAACAGCTGTTATCATATCCACTTTGGTTTACATGGCACTGGTTTTTGTGGCAGCATTACTAGCGACACCCAAGGAACTTGTTGAAAACTACAACGTATTTATTGATAAATCTTATTATGCACCTATCGTTCTTGCCGGTTTATTGGGAGCAACACTTTCATCGGCATTGGGTTCGTTCGTAGGAGCTCCCAGAATATTATTGGCTTTAGGAGAAAAAAGAATTCTTCCTAAAAGCGAATTCTTATCAAAAACCAATAAAAAAGGAGAGCCCTTCAACGCTATGATTATTACAGCAATTATTGTTCTTGTTGGGCTATCACTTCGTGACCTTAATACTATAGCACCTTTAATAACCATGTTCTTTATGATTACCTATGCCATGGTAAATGTGGTAGCCTTAATTGAACAGTCACTATCACTACCTAGTTTTAGGCCTACTTTAAAAATCCCTATTGCAGTACCGCTAATTGGAGCTTTTGGTTCTTTGACCGTAATGTTTATAATCAATGCAGCCATTGCCTTGGCATCGCTTATATTGATTGTGTTTTTCTACTATTACTTGGTTAAGAAAAAACTAAAGTCTGATGCAGGAGACTCTCGTAGTGGACTTTTTACGGCATTGGCAGCATGGGCAACAAAGAAAACAACAGAATTGAGTCCGACAAGAGAGGTGCGTTCTTGGAGGCCTGATCTTCTCATTCCCGTGACGGCACCCAAGGAAATAAGACGCTCATTTAAACTGATAGAAAGTATTGTTGCCCCTAAAGGGTCTATTAAATTCTTGGCGGTAAGTAATTTGAATAAGGATATTGAAGATAAGCTTATCAATTTTCTACCTGAGGTCATTAGACGTTTAAAATCAAAAAACATTGCAACAAGTTATACCTATGTAAGCGGCAATGATTTTGCAGAATCTATTAAAATAAGTATGCAGTCGCTAAATGCTGCTTTTTTTAAACCCAATACAGTTTTTCTATCGGTAAGTGGCGATGGAAGGTTCAATGAAAGTTATATGAACATCATTGAAATTGCTCGACAAAATAGATATGGGGTGCTACTATATGTACCTTTTGAAAATGTAGGTCTTTCACTTGAGAAGGATATTACCCTATGGCTAAAGGATTTTTCTCCGGCTTGGAAAACCAGTTATGACCTTAGTAATAATGACCTTTCAGTTCTTATCGCATTGCTGCTTCAAAAAAATTGGGATGGTAACATCAGTGTACGATTAGCAAGGGACAATGAAAATATTAGTGCTGAAAAGGATATTTCAGTTTTAAATGATTTGGTTCGTTTTCCGATACACACAAAAATTGAGCACTATTCATTACAGGACGAACTGGAATTGTTGACTACAAACCGTACCGACCTAAATATACTTCCTCTGAGAACTGACCTTAGTATTGAGGACATGATTAAAGTTGCTGAATTTTCTAGAACATCTGCCATTTTTTGCATGGATAGTTTTAGCGAAAATGCGCTGGTATAACTCGACCACTAATGATTGATTAAAAGGTCGCAGAGCTATTCCCCACATTTGCTGTTGAAACTTGCAAGCCTCTCGATAATTATCGGAACCATTTAAATTAAAAGAGTCATCCCCTCTCTAATTCAATCATTATAAAAAAACGTAACTTGCAATTTAGTATGCATGCATAGTAACTGACTATAAAACCGTTAATAAAAATGACCAAGTACACCCATATTTTTGAACCTTTAGATTTAGGTTTTACCACCCTTAAGAACCGAATTATAATGGGTTCTATGCATACTGGCTTAGAAGAGAAAAAAAATGGTTTAGAAAAAATAGCAGCTTATTATGCAGAACGAGCAAAAGGTGGCGTTGGGTTGATCGTTTCAGGTGGAATTTCACCTAATGTACAAGGTTGGACCGCTCCTTTTTCGGCCCGTATGAGCTCAAAAAAACATGCAAAACACCATAAAGTTATTACCGATGCCGTGCATAAAGAAGGAGGTAAAATATGTATGCAAATTTTACACGCTGGGCGTTATGGGTATCATCCCCTAGCAGTTGCTCCTTCTTCCATAAAATCCCCCATTAGTCCTTTTAAACCTTTTAAGCTCAAGCAATCAGGTATTAAACGAACCGTTCGTGACTTTGTAAATTCTGCAAAACTAGCAAAATTAGCAGGTTATGATGGTGTAGAAATTATGGGTTCTGAAGGATATTTGATCAATCAATTTATTACAGAAAGAACAAATAAGCGTACCGATGATTATGGTGGAAGCTATGAAAATAGAATGCGATTACCCATTGCCTTAATTAAGCAAACGCGACAAGCTGTAGGCATAGATTTTATCATTATCTATCGGTTATCGATGTTAGATTTAGTAGAAAAAGGAAGCTCTTGGCAAGAAGTAGTTGCCTTAGGTAAAGAAATTGAAAAAGCGGGTGCAACGATTATAAATACAGGTATTGGGTGGCATGAAGCTCGTATACCCACTATTGCTACATCGGTACCCAGAGCTGCATTTACTTGGGTAACTAAAAAGATGAAAGAAGAACTTTCGATTCCGCTAGTGACTTCCAATAGAATCAATATGCCAGAAACCGCCGAAAAGGTATTGGCAGAAGGTCATGCGGATTTGATTTCGATGGCACGACCATTTTTAGCGGACCCAGAATGGGTAAATAAAGCAGCAGAAAATAAGGTAGATGAAATAAATACGTGTATCGGTTGTAATCAAGCCTGTTTAGACCATGTTTTTGAGCAGAAAGTAGCTAGTTGCTTGGTAAACCCGAGAGCGTGTCATGAAACGGAACTCAATTACCTGCCTACCGAGAAAAAGAAAAAGATTGCTGTTGTAGGTGCTGGTCCCGCTGGTTTAGCTGCATCAACCATTGCCGCCCAACGCGGACATGATGTAACCCTTTTTGATGCTGATAAAGAGATTGGTGGTCAATTTAACATGGCGAAGCAAATTCCCGGGAAAGAAGAGTTTTATGAAACCATTCGTTATTTCAATACCCAAATCGCATTGCATCAGGTAACCCTTAAATTAAATACCCGAGTACAGGCGGAAGATTTGAAAAATGAAGGTTTTGATGAAGTGATATTAGCAACAGGAATTCAACCAAGGAATCCGAAAATTGAAGGTATTAACCATCCTAAAGTAGTTAATTATATAGATGTTCTAAAGTTTAAAAAGCCTGTAGGCAAACGTGTTGCCGTTATTGGTGCCGGAGGCATTGGTTTTGACGTATCAGAATACATAGCACACGAAGGTGAAAGCACTTCATTGAATATCGATACTTGGTTAAAAGAATGGGGCATAGATAAAACCATGACCGCAAGAGGTGGTATTGAAGGTGTTAAAGCAATGATTCACCCATCGCCACGAGAAATTTTTATGTTTAAGCGTAGCAAAGGTAAGTTTGGCGCCAATTTAGGAAAGACAACAGGCTGGATTCATCGGTCTACATTAAAGAAGAAAAACGTTCAGTTTATTAACAGTGTACAGTATACCAAAATTGATGATGATGGCTTGCATTATGTTCAAAATGATGAACAAAAGTTATTAGACGTAGATACGATTATCATTTGTGCAGGGCAATTACCATTTAAAGAATTATTGGCCCCTTTAGAAGCAGAAGGTATAAAAGTGCATGTTGTTGGTGGTGCAGATTTTGCATCTGAATTAGATGCAAAACGTGCTATTAATCAAGCAAGTAGATTGGCTGCTGAAATTTAGTGAAATGATATTCTATTATAAGTCGATTTTTACTAGTATGACAATATAATTACAACACGGTGCCATTGTCTAACCAACGTTGTAAAAGCGTATCGTTGTGCGAAATGTCTACTAGATGAAATGTGGTGAAACGCTTAAAAACACGTGACTCTTTGAGCGTTTCCATACAAACCGATACAGGATTAAGATAGTTAGAATGAATAAGAAATAGTTCGCCTTCACGTTTTAAAAGATAGCCCACATGTCCCTCATCAAAACCTATGAAATAGAGTCCCTCTTTGGTTAGCCCATCAATCTCTTCAAAGGCTTTTTCTGGGGTATCTTGAACCACTTTATTAATCACCGAGCCACAGCTAATCATTTTAGCCTCGTCTAAAGGTGATTTTTGAGCCAATGTAAACCTATTCAGTTTTATACCCATATCGCGCAAGGTGGTTGAAATAAAATAACCACATGCAATTTCACCTTGGTTTGGTACAGTGGTATGTCCGCCAAAACTCCAAGGAGTACCATACCAGTGAGGTATTATTTTATCTACTAATTGATTAGTAAATTCAGTTTTAATAATATCAAAAGAAATAGTGCCTAATTTAAGGTCTTCTTTTAATCGTAAGCGAAGTTCTCTAGCATCTATTTTGGTACTAGCATAAGATTCAGCAATGCTATCTAAATCTGTATTAAAATCAAAGCTTAGTTCCTTCTTGAAACTACTTGAATTAAAAATAGGCAATGGTTTTTCAACAACATTAGTATAATCTACTGTGCTTTCTATTTTAGGTGATATTTCGTTTGTAAAGCCAAAAGAAAGTAGAAAAGAAAATAGAAACATGTTTTTATAGATTTAGGAATGAGATACAGTATTTGTAACGTATTAACTAAGAAGAAATTACAATGAATAAGTTAAACTTTTATTATACTTCTAACGGTATTCTAAATACTGAGATTTACTGCAAACCACACTTCATAGTCGCTAAGAATTAGAGGTCTGTAGCTTTGAAACCCCTGATCAGCAATATTAAGCCCAATAATACTATTTTTTTCATCACGCAAATAACTTATAAAAATGAACGAATGGCCATAAGGATCTAACGCTTCAACATTAGTTCCGCGTACTACCTCTTCATAATCATCTCTAAATCGCCACACTTGCATAAGTGCTCCGGGTTGTAATTTTCCACTCCAAATTCCGGTTGAATCAACTAAAATACCCATACCGGCATAAGCAATAGCACCTGCATTGCCCCTACCCCTATATTCTTCTGGAAGGCTTCGCCATCCTTCGCTTAGGTCTGAAGCGGATGCATATAGTAAATTAAACACCTGCCTAGGAGTAAACATTTTTGTGGCCATGCTAGAAGGTAAATCTTTATAGAGCGAATGACCGTGAACTTCTTTATAAGCGTGTTCAAAACGACCTTTACTTACTGAAAGACAATTCCCATTAGGCTCCTTATTTTCACTATTGAGATAATTTTCTACGATTCTATCAGCTACAGGACTTTTACTATCTAAAATAACAAGTGATTCATTTTGGTTGACCGTTGTATGAGAACCGATTTGTGCCAATGAATCTTTAGCATTGGATGATATAGATTTTTTTAATGCTGGTCTTAGGCTTATAAATTCATGGTCATCGGTATCATAATGGTATGTAGTAGTTACAGTGTTACCATTACTACCTAGTGTAGTTGCATTATTTTCATTGGAATTCAAAATGATTGTTTTCTGCTTATTTTTTTTGGTAGAAGAACAACTCAAAAGTATAAGGCATAGAGGAACAACAAATGTGGAGTACCTTATAGACTTGTATAGCCACATTTTTAATGGGCTGTTTATCGTTTTAAACATGTATTCAGGTGTTTCTAGCTAATCCAATTGTTGTTATTCATCCTGATAGTACTACTACAAAAGTAAGAAAATTAGCAGCTATTTTTTATACGGGATGGTTCTGCAAACTGTGAACGGATCCACCGAACTGCATATTGCGATTTCTTTATTTTTTTAAATAAATCACATGGTTATATTAAATTCTAAGAATGGTGAATTTAGAATGACATTTGGTTAACCTTAAAGAATAGCTACCTTAGTGCTTTAAATAACTATCTTTCCTTACCATGTCCACAATTAAGAAGTTTGGCACTTTTGCAGGCGTTTTCACCCCTTCTTTACTTACCATTTTAGGCGTAATAATGTATATGCGATTGGGCTGGGTTGTTGGTAATGCCGGGTTAATAGGTGCCATTGCAATTATTTTAATTGCACACGTAATTTCAATAACAACCGGCTTAAGTATTTCATCGGTGGCAACTGATAAAAAAATTGGTGCGGGCGGTGTATATTATGTTCTCTCCCGCAGTATGGGTATCCCCATTGGTGGCTCAATTGGAATTGCCTTGTACACAGGAACAGCTTTTTCCATTGCACTTTATTTAATTGGCTTTTCCGAAAGTTTTAATGGCTATTTTGGGTTTGGAATGACCATTAATGATTTCAGAATTACGGGCTCCATTGCTTTAATCTCATTAACAATTTTGGCTTTGATAAGCACTTCTGTTGCCCTAAAAGCTCAATATATTATCCTTACTGCGATTGCTGTTTCTATAGTGTCTATTGCACTCGGTACTCATGAATTTGCACCTGAAAGTATTAAACTTATTGCCCATGAAGGAGATGTAAATTTAGAAATTATATTTGCCATATTTTTCCCGGCCGTTACAGGTTTTACTGCCGGTATAGCTATGAGTGGCGACTTAAAAGACCCTAAAACATCTATCCCAAAAGGTACACTTTGGGCCATAGCCGTTGGCCTGGTGGTGTATCTTGCTATTGCTATTTTTATGGCTTTGACCATTAATTCTACGGAGTTAAAATCTGATTATAATATTTTGATGAAAATTGCCCTCTACGCCCCTGCTGTTGTTGCGGGAATTTGGGGTGCCACACTTTCCTCTGCCCTTGGTGGTATTTTAGGTGGCCCAAGAATTTTACAGGCAATGTCTATAGACAAAGTAACGCCTAGGATGTTTGCAAAGGGCCTAGGTAAAAGCAGGGAACCCTTTTATGCACTTATCCTTGTGTTTATTATTGCCGAAGCGGGCATTTTAATTGGTGAGCTTGATGTTATTGCACGGGTGGTCTCAATGTTTTACTTAACCGCCTATGGTTTCATCAATATTGCCTTTTTCTTAGAAAACTGGGCAAACCCCGATTTTCAACCTACTTTCAAAGTGAAGCGTTGGATAGGCTTACTTGGTTTTATTGCGTGTTTTGGGGTGATGTTTAAATTAGACATGCTCGCCATGTTTGGTGCCTTGGTAGTAATTGGGGGGCTTTACTTTTTGTTGCAAAGAAAGGAGATAAAAATAAAGTCGAACGATGTGTGGCTCAGTGTTTGGGAAAACATTGTAAACAAAGGCCTTAAGAGGATAAATAGTGATGATAATGTGACATCAAATTGGAACCCAAATATTATTCTGTTTAGTGGCCAAAGTGAACATCAATACTATTTATTAGAGTTAAGCAAAGCAGTCTCTGGGCGTACAGGTATTGTTACCAATTTTAAATTGGTAATTGATAAAAATAATAGCAAGCCCTTTAAACGAACGGAGCAGATTATTAGAGACGAAACCTTTGAGGAACTCGATATTTTTGCGCGACAAATTAAAGTGGATAGTATCTATAAAGGCATTACCACTATTGCCACCTCATTTGGGTTTTCGGGAGTTGAACCCAATACGGTTATGATGGGCTGGCCCAAAGGTTTGGAAAATTCCTCGGAATATGCCGAAATGACTGAAACCTTGTTGTATTTGGACTACAACTTACTTTATTTGGATTTTGACAAAGCAGCAAAATTTGGAGACTACAGCACTGTGGATTTATGGTGGCGTGAAACCGATAGCAAAAATGCTGAAATGATGCTCAATATAGCACGTTTTATCATCTCCTCATCCAAATGGAACAATACAGCTGTTAGAGTTTTGTTTGTAAATAATAACAATGCGGATAATGATGTTATTCACTCAAAAATCAAGAAACTTGTAGAAGATTTGAGAGTATTGGTCGAAATTAAAATCATAGACAATGCAGTTGAACAAATTCCGTTTTACAATTTAATCGCACAATACTCGGTAGCAACCGATTTAACATTGATTGGAATTCCTAATTATAAAATTGAGGAACAAGCTGCATTTGTACTTAAAACCAATCATTTGTTTGAAACCATTGGCTCTACCCTTCTAGTAAAAGCAGCTAATAATTTTAATTTTCTGGATTTAAACTTTAAAAAGGCGAAATAGTTTTAATTATTAAGATGATCTAAATTGAGATGGACTTATATCAACATGCTTTTTAAAGAAATTACTAAAATGCGTTGCTTCCTTAAAATCAAGCGCATATGCTATTTCAGACACATCCCACTTCGCATATTTCAGTAACACTTTTGATTCTTGTAAAATACGTTCGGTAATAATTTGAGTCGTGGTTTTTCCAGTAACTTCTTTTACCGCTTTGTTTAAATGATTCGCATGAATATTTAAGGTAGAAGCAAAATCTGATGCAGCGCGTAATTTTATTTGTGGATGTGAATCGTCTAAAGGAAACTGACGTTCTAAAAGCTCCGTAAATAAGGTGACAATACGTTGTGAAGCATTGACAGCACTATTATTTGTTATTCCTGATGGATTTAATTTAAGGGCGAAATGCAGCAGCTCGAAAATGAAATTTCTTATAGCATCATATTTATATTTGTAATCTGAATTAAACTCCGTTTCAATTTTATTAAATATTGCGTGAATAGTCTCAGTCTGATGTTCAGTTAATTCGAAAATATGTTCTCCATCGGGTTGGAAAACTTCATAATTATGAAACTCTCCAAACTTATGGAAAAATTGGGCATTAAAAATACAGTACACCCCTTCACGAATAGTATCCAAATGCTCCCATTTGTAGGGAATTTGAGGATTTGAAAAAGACAATGCCTGATGTTCTATTTCAACTACTTTGTCTGCAAAATGGATTTTACTTTGACCTTTCACCAACATGATTTTATAAAAATCACGTCTCTCATAGGGTATATTGGTTGGTTGGCCTTCTACAAATGGTTCTAATCTAAAAAGATTGAAATGCCCAATATTATTTTTAAGATTATCTGGCAACCAATTAAACTTGTTCTTGTAGAAATTTTCTAAATCCTCCATACTCTAAAACTATGAAATTCAATCAATTTAAAATGAATATACTAAAGATACATTCCAAACTAAATTATCAGAGATAATATTTGATTTTATACGTTGATTAAAAATTGTTTGAAGAGAAAGAGGAAAATCTTTCTTTTTAAAATTTACTGTTGCTGTGGTATAAAAGCCATCGTTCTTATCTAGTTTTAGGTAATATACCGAAGGGCTTATATTCAGAAAATAATCTTCTGTTAGCATAACATTAGAAAAATTGCTGTTTACAGTTACAAAATGTGCAGTTTTTAGACCATCATCTAATCCTTTAGAGAATAAATAATACATACCGACACTCGTGTTTTCAGTAATTTTATAATTGGGAACTATTTCACTTGCTACATATCTACGTGTTTCTATTAGCCCTCTTTCAACTCCGTTAGACATTACATTAATGGTTCTGAAATTAAGTGCTGGGTGAGCCCCTACCCTCAACGAGAACCTTTCATTATTTATAGCTTTATATCTAAACCAAAACAAAAAGGACCAAGGTTTTGCATTTAAACCAAAACGCATTTCTGGCTCAAAGCTAAAATCTTTCTTTGCCATTTTCAGATTGAATATGGCCGCTGGTTTTCCCAGTGAAAATGTTGGCACCAAAGAAATACCATTGTTGGTTGCAGTTATTGACCCTGAAAAATGGTCTTTAATTTTTAATTTATCTTCCTCTTGTGAACATACTATAGCGGTAAAACACAAGATTAAAATAATTGACAGTAAGTTTTTGAATTTTGCTTGACTGCTGGTGGTTATACTTATGCCGGTCATTTATAAAACTATTTTAAATTTCTAAGCACAAAGTTATTATAGAAGTTTTTTATTTTATTATACATTTCAAATCAATACTTACAAAATTCAAATAATTGAGAGTATAAAATAGGGTGTAGTTGGTTAAATTTTGTTCTAACCAGTTTTTAAAGACATTCAACTGATTTTTATCATCTTTTTAAAAAGCATTCTTTTTTAATTTCATAACTTAATCAATGCCTATGATAGATAGTACGTTACTCGCCAAATTAAAATCCAAGGCACATTTACTAGAATATTTAGAACAATCTAAAAATGAAATACCGCTCTACACAGATGTATTAGACAAATATTATTACGAACGGCTGCTATTACAATTACAGGCTGAACTTGTAGATTTTCAAAAATGGGTTCAACAAAAGGATAAAAAAATTGCCATCATCTTTGAAGGTCGAGATGCTTCAGGCAAAGGTGGCACCATACGCCGTTTTGCAGAACATTTGAATCCTCGTGCAATGCGTATAGTAGCACTTAATAAACCTACTGAGATTGAACGTAAACAATGGTACTTTAATCGCTATATCAAAGAACTCCCTAATGCAGGTGAAATCGTTTTTTTTGACCGTAGTTGGTACAACCGCGCAGTTGTGGAACCAGTCATGGATTTTTGTACTAAAGAACAATACGAACGTTTTATGGTGCAAGTGCCAGAGTTTGAGCACATGTTATATGAATCTGAAACTAAGATTATTAAATTTTGGTTTTCAGTGTCTATCGATGAACAAAAAAAGCGGTTTGATAATAGATTAGGAAATCCTTTAAAGAAGTGGAAATTTAGTCCGGTAGACCAAAAAGGTCAGGATTTATGGGAAGACTATAGTTATTATAAAAATCAAATGTTCGCCCGTACACACAACTCTTTTTGTCCTTGGATTATAGTACAAAGCGATAATAAAAGGTTGGCCCGTGTGGAAAGTATCAAATTTGTTCTATCTCAATTCGATTACGATGGTAAAGGTTCTAATTGCCCAGACCTACTACCCGACCCAAATATTGTACATCGTTTTTTTAGGTAACAGATATATATTTAATGACAATTTTTAGGTAAACGATTATTATATGAGTAAAGTAAAACAACCTTTAAAAGAAAAAGAACTGCTTTTAATCAATACCAAAAAGGGATTATTGGCCTTATTAGGACAATCTTCTATAGACCCTAAGAAAGCCATACGCACACTCAAATATGAAAAACGCTTGGCTAAACTTCAAGAAGAATTACTTGTTTTGCAGCAATGGGTAGTCAAAAATAAAAAAAAGGTGGTAATTATTTTCGAAGGTCGTGATGCTGCAGGTAAAGGAGGTGCAATAAGGCGCATTACAGAACATTTACCTCCAAGGGAAGTTCGGGTTGTAGCCCTGCCAAAACCAGATGAGATAGAAGAAGGACAATGGTATTTTCAGCGGTACATTAATCGTTTTCCTCGAGAAGGTGAAATTGTTTTTTTTGATAGAAGTTGGTATAATCGTGCTGTAGTTGAACCTGTTAATGGTTTTTGCACGAGAAAGCAATATTTAAATTTTATGGATTCTGTAAACGACGTTGAACGCATGATGTTACTCTCAGATATTCATCTAGTGAAACTCTACTTTTCTATAACTAAAAAAGAGCAAGAACGTCGTTTTAAAGACATTATATCGAGCCCTATTAAAAAATGGAAGTTTAGTGATGTAGATAGAAAGGCATTAGCTTTATGGGATGACTATACGTCGTATAAGGAGTTAATGTTCAAGAATACCCAAAAATTTGTGCCTTGGAAAATTATTAAAGCAAACAAGAAAACATCTGCTAGAATAACTGCTTTAGAACACATATTGAATAAAATTCCGTACGATTATAAAGACAAGGAGAATATCAAGCACAAAGCTATTTTAAAAGATAACGACGAACAACTTTAGACTTAACTTAAAACTAATGGTTCTTGTGCATAGAGTAAATCTATAAGACGTAACTAATAGGCAAGAACCAAGAGATTAAAGGTACCGGGCTTTTAAATCAAATGTTTATCCTTTTAAAGGCGAATATTGCTCATGAACCATTTTTCAACTAAGAAAGATTCTACAATAGTATCATTAAATTCAATAATTCTAGTAGGTACTGCACCATGAGCATTTTCATGCAATTCTATAAGAGCCTCCTTGTTAGGCGCTTCTATTAAACAAAATGCCGTTTTTCTTATTTCATCGCACCAATAGGTTAGTCCGCGACAATGATATTTATGTTCAATATCTAAATCTGCTTGGTGCATTTCTGCAACATGGGCAGCTGTTACGCCGTCAGGTAAATCGTGTAAGTCTAAAAATAAAGGCATAAGTATGTTGTTAGATGTGACTATTAAAATTGGTATAGTCCAAAACCAGCTATGATATAGCTGCTAAAGAGCATATTAGTATCAAATAATGGGGGAGATTTAAAAATTCAGAATATTAAAGGAAGTTGGAAAAATGGCAGCCGTAAAAGTTATCTTTTAATTAATTTCATTTTTAAAATCTTCACTTCGCTCCTATTTTATAACTTCCTGCACACTACTCTATTAAATTGAAATTGACGTCTATTTTTTCATCAAAGCTTCTAAATCCTCAGGAGTTCTTGGTAAATCACTACTTAAAACCTCGCAACCATCTTTTGTAATAACAATCATGTCTTCTGTGAAAACCGAAATATTTTCATCATGGTTATAATACCAAGGTTCTACAGTGAATACCATACCTAGCTTCAGCGTTGCTTCTGAAAGACTTGGGTCTCCTGTAGAAAGACCTAAGTGATGTCCAAAAAACAAACCAACCTGCATATATTTTTTTGAATCCTCTGGAATAAGATTATCGGTAATAGCTTTAATGTCCTTAAAGGTGATGCCGGGCTTTAAAAATTTTATGATTTCATCGGCAATCTTTGTTTCCATCATTAGAATTTCTTTTTGCCGAGCAGTAAATTTCCCAGAGACCGGAAAAGTCCTTCCGATATCACTTACATATTGTTGATATTCACAACCTACATCGAAAATAACCAAATCACCATTTTCTAAAACCCGATTTCTACGGTTATAATGAGTAGCTAGAATTCTCCATGGCCAATGCGAATTCGGCCCTGATTTAATGATTGAACCAAATGCTAATCTTTGCGAACCGTTTACCTTGTAGTTGCCCTCTAAAATACCTTCTAAGTACCTTTCATCTACACCAGCCTTTATTTCTTTAGCTGAAGTCTTTATTCCTTCTACTGTAATTGCTGCCGCCTTGCGTAAAATATTTATTTCACTAACAGATTTTATCATTCTTACGTTTGCAATTGATTCAAAAATATTTTCATATTGTAATCCGGGGTGACTACTATCTAAAGCTTGTATTAGAACCTGAACAGGTGAATGTGTTGCTATATATTCATTTGAGGCCAACACTATTTGGCCTTGTCTACCATTGTTTACTAAAACCGTATTATTCATAAGGGCCGCTTTGGTCATCTTTGATGCAAACTCATTAATGGTAGCTAAGGCTATGCCAGCGCGCTCAGATATCGTTTTGTCTTTTAGAAGAGGTCTTCCAGGAAAATCATTGACTCTAGATCCATTTTCAAATCTTAAGTCTCTCTCAGGTGAATAAATGATGGAAGATTGATTACTTAAATCTAGAACTAATAGCGCATTAGGTAACTCTAACCCTGTAAAATAATAAAAATCATCAGCTTGTCGAAAAGTCTCGCCAGATGAAAATCCGTCATTTGCAGGAATAATAACAAGCCCATCTTTTCCATCCTTAATAAGACTACTTATTAAATTTTCTCTTCGTTGTTGTAGCTCCTCTTTAGAAAAAGGTAAATCTGTCCATTCGAAATAAGATTGAACAGGAGTTTGACTAAATACAAAGAAGGAAGAGAAAAGAATGACTAGAATGGATGTGGTAATTTTCATTTTGGTTTACTATGGTTGTCCCGAATTTCGAGTTTTTTTAAATAAGAATGAATAATCTCATACACTAAATTGAAATCTATACTCAAATGTTTGTATTCCATATTTAAAATAGCGAAGAAGCAAAATCAACCCAAGTCAAGGTATTTTAGATTAAATACAACACAAAACTTAAACAGGTCCTAGAAATTACTGATTTGATAAAATAGTATTAAATTTTAGCTAAAAACTAGTTTTTATTACTCCTTATTTAATATTCTTTAGAATAAAATTAATAAATATTTAATTTTATTAGGATATCATCAAAATATGATTAGATTATAGTAACGAAAAAAACAAGATAATATATGAGGCAACTTAAGATCACTAAACAAATTACAAACAGAGACACTAAATCATTAGAAAAGTACTTTCAAGAAATATCAAAAATAGATTTGATTACCGCAGATGAGGAAGTGGAGTTGACAAGAAAAATACGTGAAGGAGATCAGATTGCCCTCAATAAATTAGTAAACGCCAATTTACGTTTTGTAGTTTCTACAGCAAAACAATATCAAGGAAGTGGTATACGACTATCAGATTTAATCAACGAAGGAAATATAGGATTGGTCAAAGCAGCAAAACGCTTTGACGAAACAAGAGGTTTTAAATTCATATCATATGCAGTATGGTGGATTAGACAATCCATATTATCAGCCATTTCAGAGCAATCTCGTATGGTGAGATTGCCACTGAATAAAATTGGTGAAATCAGTAAAATCAAAAAGGTATATTCAACATTAGAACAGTCTTACCAAAGACCTCCGAGTACAGTTGAAATTGCAAGAGAACTTGATATGAGTGGTTCACAAGTAAAACTTGCCATGACAAATTCAGGTAAACACTTGTCTATGGATGCTCCATTTAAAGAAGGTGAAGGCTCGAATCTTTATGATGTGATTACATCGAAAGACTTGAATAGACCTGATGCAAATATGATGATGGATTCCCTAAAAACGGATATCAACCAAGCTTTAAATACCTTACCAAATAGAGAAAGTGAAATTATAAAGCTGTATTACGGTATTGGAGAAAGACATCCAAAAAGCCTTAGCGAAATAGGTGAACTATTTGATATTACTAGAGAGCGTGTAAGACAAATTAGAGAAAAGGCAGTAAAATTACTTAGGAAAAAATCTAATAACGAGATACTAAAAGCATATTTATAGGAGTATCTAAAAGCTACATATATGTAAACAAAAACCCGACTATTTATAGTCGGGTTTTTGTTTGTTATCAAATTCCATTTAATAGAATAAGTAAAATCCAAATAATAAAAATTAGAGTTTTAAAAGCTTATTTCTTTCTTTTAGGTTCCTCTGGACTTGAAATTAGCGATTTAGATTGCGATAGATAATTAGCGATAATCTTTTCAACGAGTTCTTCTTTCGTTAAATGATGAAATATCGTTTTTACTTTCGTTTTAAATTCTTCAGAAACTTCGCGGTTGGGTTTGGTCTTAAAGATTTTCTTAGCCCATAATAGACCATTGTTTTCTTCAATACTATGAGCATCCGCTTTTTTAAACTTGTTGAAATGTATGCCCAATTCCGTTTCAAAGTCAGCAATTTCAGCAACTTCTTCTTTTTGTAATATGGTTAGAGAAAGCCCCTTCGCTCCCGCCCTAGCTGTACGTCCACTTCTGTGCACATAAGCTTCATAAGTATCGGGTAAATGATAATTAACTACATATTCAATCTCTTTTACATCAATTCCGCGAGCTGCTAAGTCAGTAGCAACCAAAACATCAATATGTCCTTCTCTAAATTGCCCCATTATACGATCGCGAATACCTTGAGAAAGGCTTCCATGAATAGCTCCGGAAGAAAATTTATTAATAGCTAAATTCTTAGCTAGTTTATTAACGGCGGCCTTGGTTTTACAAAATATGATTCCTCTTTTTCCTTCTTTGGTATTTAAGAAATGAAGTAAAACATCTAATTTTTCTATAGGTTCTACTACTACGTATTGATGATCGATACCTTGATGGCCCAGAGTAGCCATATCTGCTTCTACATGTACTACATGTTTAGACATATAATTTTGAACTAGTTGTTTTATGGTACCTGGCATGGTAGCAGTAAACAATAAGGTTCGTCTAGATTTCGGAATTCCTGCAATTATAGTATCTAAGTCTTCTTTTAAGGCGCTTACCATTTCATCAGCCTCATCGAGTACTAAAAACTTTAGATTTTTAATATTAATAGCCTCACGTTTCACCAAATCTACTAAACGCCCTGGTGTCGCAACAACCACATGAGTAGCAGTTTTTAAACGTTCTATTTGAGGTTTTATAGGAATTCCACCACATACTGCAGCAATGGAAATTGCAGGACTATGAGCTGCAAAGGAGACTAAGTTTGCATGTATCTGTTGTGCTAGCTCTCTTGTAGGTGCCAATATAACAGCCTGTACAGCAGTATTTTCAGTATTTATAAGTTGCAATAATGGTAAGCCAAAAGCTACAGTTTTACCTGAACCAGTTTTAGCTAAAGCGACTAAGTCATCTTTTTTATTAAGAATTACAGGAATACTTTTTTTCTGTATATCTGTAGGAACAGAGATTTTTAAATCTACTAAACTCTTCTGAAATTGTTCGTTTACACCTAAATCTGAAAACTGCTTCGACATGAAATATTTTTCGACAAAGATAACCACACTTTAATACCGAGTATCATCATTCTAGTTATTAGTGGAATATAAAATATTAATCAACCCAACCCCAAGGTGCTTCTGGTTGTGCAATAGGTTTCGTCAAATCCATTACCACTTTAAAAACACGTTCAGTACCAAGTCTTTTCAAATTATAGGTGAAGGTTTTATCGTTTAAAGTAATCCACCAGACATTGGTGGCTGCATCAGGTATCATTTGTTGTGTTTGAACATCGGCAGGAAAAAATTGAATATCTTTTTTACCAGCATTACTTGCAGTACCGCCGTAAAAGTTAATATCATCTTCGGTTCCATCCTCATGGCGATGGTCATGTTTTAGTGTTAGTATACCTTCATTCATTGTCAAAATCCATGTTCTAGATTTATCATCTCCGACATAAAAAGGAATCTTAATTTCATTTTCAATACATGCTCTAACGTGCATCACAAGTTTTTTGCCACCAAAACTTTCGTCTTCTTCAGGCAATTCTAAGCTACCTTCATAAGCATTACCACAATGAGATTTTAAGGTACTCCAAAAGATTTCTGAAGGGCTAGTATCTTGAGATACCATTGGTAGAGCAATCAATATTGCAAGGAGAAAGAAAAATTGTTTTAATGTCATGTTGTTTTGTTTACGAGCTTCTCAAAAATAAGTAAAACGTATAGATAAATACGGCTCCTAGATAATTCGAGCAAGTAATTCATAATTACGAATACAGCATTACGAATACAGCTATTGTTCTATAAAAGTATTAAAAACTGTAAACTAGCAAAACTGTTCACTGCAAAGTTCTTGGCTTATTCAATATTTTAAGTAAAAAACATTTTATAGAGACGTTACCACATCTTTCTCACCGAGCATTCGAAGCATTTTTGTATGGTCCCATATCGCATGACCAATAGATTTTTTGACATGGTATGGCATACCAAATTCATGTGCAGTTTCTGAAACAATCTTAGTTAAATCTTTATAGTGAACGTGACAAACATCTGGTAATACATGGTGTTCTACTTGATAGTTTAATCCGCCAATCAGCCAAAAAAGCAACTTGCTATTTGGGGAGAAATTACTGGTAGTAGCAAATTGGTGTCCGTACCAATCATCTTTCATCAACCCCTTCTCATTGGGTAGCGGAAACTCTGTAACAGGCATTATATGTGCTATCTGAAAAACAATACTTACAAGCATACCCGTAACAAAATGCATAGAAAGAAATGCCAATAAGATGACCCACCATGAAAACGGCAGCATAATCATTGGAAGTATAAGGGCATATGAATAATACAATAATTTCCATGCCGCCATGCTTACTAAAGTTTTTTCGTATTCATGCTTTTTCTCTAAAAACCCCATGTCACGAAAGCGTTTTAAGCGTACAAAATCTTTTGTGGTTATCCATGAAAGTGTAGAAATCATATAGAAAAACCAGATATATATATGTTGATATTGATGAACCCAATAGTGTTTGGCATGTGGAGAAAAGCGCAGAAAAAAAGGAGCGTTTAAATCATCATCAGCATGGTCTATATTGGTAAAAGTGTGATGCAAAATATTGTGCTGAATTTTCCAAATGGTCGAATTAGCACCAATAAGATTGAACGAATAACCTAATAGTGTGTTTATATTCTTGTTTTTGGAATAAGAGCCATGAATAGCATCATGCATGACGCCCATTCCTATACCTGCCATACCCAAACCACTTAATATATAAAGTGTGAAAAGTAAAGGAACAGATGTTATAATACCGGAAGAAAGCAGTGCCAAAGGAGCAAAAAATAATGTCAACATAATTATAGTTTTTATAACCATAGTTGCATTAGCATTTCGACTTTTATTATGGGTTTTAAAATAGTTGTTTACCCTTTTTCTTAAAGTTTTTGAAAAATCGGGATTTATGTCTCTTGAAAATTTCGGATTTGCGATACTGTTTTTTTTAGGGGATTTTATACTTCAATTACCGTGTATTCTTAACATGCAAAAATTTTTGATAAAAAAAAAGGTAAGTTAAGTTAAATTAAACTAGTGTTAAGCAGATAGATTAACAATTGATTTGTAGTATCTATAAAACATGCGAATATGTTTAAATAGACATAAGCCCTAAAGGCTAAGATTCTATTTATGGGAAAGATAAAAATGGCATCTGCTGATTTAGGTTATTTCAATTAACTGTTCGTTCATAATCTTCCCAACTAATCCATCTATCCATTCCATCTTGGTACCATTTATCTCCTTGTTGAAATAACAAATCATTATTTCGTTCCACTTTAAACTCAATGGGTTGATTATAAATACTACCATTCTTCCAAGCATTAAAGCATGCAATAAATGAATCGATTTCTTCATCTTTGGTTAAGTCCATGTCTAAGGCGTATAATTTTTTAACAAGCGGAATAACATTTTCTGGAGTATTCGCATCATAATGAATTAAAGGTGATAGTCTTATGATTTGGTCATTAAGTGACTTACCTGTAGAAGATTTAAGAAACATCATAGCAATGTAATTGGCAGTATCGGGTGGTTGATAAAGAATGGTTTTGGCCTGATGTAATACCGTTTCTTTAAAAAAATTCAGTTGTGGTTTCCATTTCGAAAAGGCGAATTTCTTTCTTCTAAATAGTAATGCGATTTGTTTCCAATCCCAAAAATTTTGTTTCGCATCAGAAGACATAAGCGAATTACTTGTCCCAATAGAAATAATTCTAATTTCTTTGAGCGGTATCTCTAATTTATAAGCTTCAATAATTCCGGCTAAAATAGGATTATTGAATCCACCCAAAGCGCCATCCCATAATTCATAAAAGATATCGCTTTCTTTTGCTTTAAACCGGGCAGGAAAATCAAAATACTGTACTGGTGCGTTAGAGGAACCATTGATAGCCTGAGTTAACTTTACTGAATCAAAATCATTAACACTTGCAGCATATGATTTAAAGAACTTTGCGCGGTTATTTAGTGCATCGTATGTACACACAACTATCTTAAGAGATTCTTTGCCAATAATTTTTGGCAATTCATTCATTTGAACCTTATCAATCAAAGGAAATAGATTTTCAAAAGCCTCCTTTTTCTTGGTAGCACTATATTTTGGTCCAAAGCCTGCATTGAATAAGCCGAGATAATCAACAGGGAAATAACGGTCTTTAAAAGTGTTTTTGTGAAATATCTGCTCTCTATTCTTCTTGTCCTGAAATAGCGTAATTGCTTTATCAATTGAATAATCTTCAGCCAAAGCAGCTAAAACTATACTGCCACCTGAATTAGCAATGACCAGGTCAAATTTTCTAAGAATTTCATGACCTTTAATGTTCCCGTAACGGTCTTTTAAGGTCAGTAGTTGAATAATAGCCCAACTTCCGCCTCCATCGAGTGATAAAATTTTATACATTATTATAAACTAATTGTGTACCCTATTTTTAGGTAAACAAATTATATTATAAAAGGACGTGGGAACTACCTTTATTGGAGTTATTAAATATAAAGAATGCTTTTGGTATTCTGTTATAGGAAAACCATTGAAATTAGGAGGATATTAGTTGATTTGTCATATTTGACAAATCAAAAGGGTCTTTATTGAAGATGTGAAATATCAAAAGTATATAACAATAGGTACAAAGTTGCTTAAAAACTATTTCGAATACCTATGAAATTCCGTGTCTTATAACATTTTTATTGATGTTACGAACAAGGCCCCTTAAAAAATTTCCAGGACCGATTTCTGTAAATTCCGTCGTTCCATCCTCTATCATATTTAAAATGGTATGCCTCCACATTACCGGATGTGTCAATTGATCAACTAGATTTTTTTTAATTGATTGTATATCTACCGTGGGTCGACCGTTGACATTTTGATAAATAGGGCATTTTGGTCTTTTAAATATTGTTTCAGCTATCGCCGACTTGTATTCTTCAACGATCGGCTCCATAAAAGGAGAATGAAATGCTCCACTTACGGGTAAAGGAAATATACGAATAGCACCAGGTCTTAATTTTTCGCAAACTTCATTTAGCGCATTTATTTCTCCTGAAATAACAACCTGCTTCAACGCATTATAATTAGCGGGTACAACGATACCGTCTACTTTTTTACAAATATCTTCTACAATAACATCATATAACCCAACGATAACGGCCATACCCGTATTGTCGATTTCACAAACTTTTTGCATAAGGGAAGCACGTTTAGATATCAGCGTAAGGGCCGATTCAAAATCTAAAGAATCTATAGCAGCTAAAGCCGATATTTCACCCAATGAATGCCCTGCAACCACATCGGGCTTAAAAGTATCGCCTAGAGTTTTTGATAAAATATAGGAGTGTAAAAATATTGCTGGCTGCGCAAATTTGGTTTGCTTTAAATCTACAGCAGAACCATCAAACATAACATCAGTAATGGAATATTTTAAAATGGTGTTAGCATTCTTAAAATATTCTTGAGCTATTTTAGATTTTTCATACAACTCTTTTCCCATTCCCGGAAATTGAGTGCCTTGACCAGGGAATAGGTATGCATGCATAATTAGAGTCGATTATTTTTTTTATTCAATCTTGAACAGTCATTTAAAACTCTTAAAAGACAAACACCTATTTGTTTAGTGTAATCTTTGTAGTCGCTATAAAGTTTTTTATAACATATGTTTTATAAATATATACTATAATAATACAAAGTATTCATTTAAATGAAAATCTACTTGGGGTAACTTTAAAAAGGGTTGTAATACATTATTTTAATACTGAATAGTGTATACTATTATTCCATAAAGGATTTAATTACTACTATCGGAGAATAGTAATTTGGAATTCATAAATTTTGTCATTAAAGTTGTGTTAATAAAAAGAATGAACATTCATTTTCTATATCTTTGTGCTTTAATTGAAAATTATGGCAGCACTTCAAAAAAGTATAGATAAGCGTAATGCGTTGATACAAGCAACTATAGAGTTGGTCAATAACAACGGGTTTCATGCTACACCAATGAGCAAAATTGCTAAAATGGCAAGTGTTTCACCAGCTACGATTTACCTTTATTTTGATAACAAGCAAGATTTAGTAAATAAAACCTATATCGAAGTTAAGGCATATTATACCGCATATGCTTTTGAAACTTACAGTGAAACCATGCCAGTAGAAATTGGTTTTGAAGTGATTTGGAAGCGCATAGCAGATTTTAAAATAAAAGAAAGTGCAAATGCCTTGTTCTTGGCACAATGTGATAACACACCCATGATTGATGAAGCAAGCAGACAGAAAGGTATAAAGCATTTACAGCCCCTACTCGACCTATGGGCTCGTGGAAAAAAAGAGGGCATTATTAAACCGCTATCAGATTACTTGTTGTATGCTTATGCCATAAATCCGCTATCCTTCTTAATGATGGCGCAAAATCGTGGGTCGATTCAATTAACTCAATTAGAACTAGACCAAGCCTATGAGGCAGCTTGGAGTAGTATTAAAGCCTGTAAATAACATGAACAAGACAGCTATCATATTAGGAGCATCAGGTTTGACTGGTGGCATTTTACTTCAAAAATTAATTGAGGATAACAGGTATAGTACTATTAAATTATTTTCTAGAACACGATTAGAAGGATTACCAAGTAAGGTGATTCAATACATTGGTGATTTACTTGAACTTGAACAGTTTAGAGCAGATTTTACAGCAGTTGAAGTGTATTGTTGTATTGGTACTACCGCAAAAAAAACACCCAACAAAAAACTGTATAAGAAAATCGATTACGGTATACCCGTTGTCGCAGCTAAACTTGCTAAAGAAAATAATATTCCAACTTTCATAGTTATTTCTGCCATGGGAGCCAATAAAAAAAGCAGTGTGTTTTATAATAGAACAAAAGGTGAAATGGAAGAAGATGTTATTAAGCAGGGGATTAAGAATACTTCAATACTAAGACCATCATTAATAGGTGGCAAACGAAACAAACGTAGAGTGCTAGAAAAAATAGGAATTGGGGTATTCAAAATTGTACAACCATTTTTCGTTGGTCCATTAAAAAAGTATAGAATTATTAATGCTGAAAGCATTGCACAAGCTATGCTCAATCTTGCAAATAAGACTAATAATACCGAAGTAATTATATCTTCAAATGAAATCATGCAACTAGCTGAAAATAACTAAAACAGGAGTGATTTATATGGAATTATTAGATAAGTTAAATTGGAGATATGCCGCTAAGGTGATGAATGGCAACAAAGTTGCAGAAGATAAAATAGAACGTATTTTAGAAGCAGCACGTTTAGCACCTACATCTAGCGGTTTACAACCTTTTGAAATTATAGTCATAAAGAATCAAGAAATTAAGAAAAAAATTAGACCAGTAGCTTGGAATCAATCTGTGATTACAGATTGCTCTCACCTACTTGTTTTTGCCGCTTGGGATACATATACGGCAGAAAGAATAAATTACATGTTCGATTTAACAAACGAGATTCGTGGGTTTAAAAATGAAGGATGGGAAAATTACCGTCAAATGTTACTAGGTTCATACCCACAAAAAAGTGAAGAAGTAAATTTTAATCATGCTTCAAAACAAGCTTATATAGCTTTTTCACATTCCATTATTGCGGCGGCATTTGAAGGTGTTGACGCTACCCCAATTGAAGGTTTTGAGCCTGATGCTGTCGATAAAATTTTAGGTCTGCGTGAAAAGGGATTACGAAGTACTGTATTATTACCAATTGGTTATAGAAATGAAAGTAAAGATTGGTTGGTAAATTTAAAGAAAGTGAGAAAACCAATGAAAGATTTGGTAACAGTTATTGAATAATATTTAGAATGAAGACGAACAATTTTGAAGGTTACAATGCTACAAAAATTGTATTTTAAAATGATTAGGCAAGCATTAAAAACTTTCTCCATGAAAAGTTGAGAAGAGTAAAAAAAGTGCTTATATATAAAACCAGTAACAGTTATTATTAGGGTTGTCTTTAAATAGACAGGCCTAATTTTTTTTATTAATAATTGATGTAATAATGCTCCTAAACTTTACAGTCCATTTTAATAAAGGATTCTATAGTTGAACATTAGAAAACCAATATCTTCGCGCCCATTATGTGGATGTACCTTGGACTTTTAGCGGCATTATTTTTAGGCTTGCACAACTTATGTAAAAAACATGCCGTACAAGGCAATGAAGTCTTTCCTGTACTTTTGGGTACTATATCTTCCGGGTTTTTATTACTCCTCCCCTTTTATATTGGTTCTCAATTTTTTAAAGAATATATGATTGATATACAATTTTATATCAATGAGATTCCATTAAAAACGCATGGTTTTATTGCAATTAAATCTGCAATAATGGCCGCTTCATGGGTACTGGCGTATCAAGCTTTAAAACACCTACCCATTACTATTGTAACACCAATTCGTTCTGCAGGTCCGTTTTTCACCTTTATTGGTGCAATAACCATATACCACGAAAAGCCAAACACCTATCAATGGGTAGGCTTTTTTCTTATTATTTTTTCTGTACTGCTTTATTCGAGAATTGGAAAAAAAGAAGGGATTCATTTCAAACGAAACAAATGGATATTCGCAATTATTGGCGCCACTTTTTTAGGAGCCTCTAGCGGATTGTATGATAAGTTTTTAATTCAAAGTTTAGCGTTAAATCCGCAGACATTGCAATTCTGGTTCTGCTTTTACACGGTCTTAATTTTACTCATCATTTTAACTATTACATGGTTTCCTAATGCAGAAAAAAGAAAAGCTTTTAAATGGCGTTGGTCAATTCCTTTGGTTGGAGTGTTATTACAAATTGCCGATTATTTCTATTTTAAAGCATTACAAGATCCAGATGCACTGATTATGTTGCTTTCTGCCATTAAACGTAGTCAAATATTTATAGCCGTAGTAATAGGGGGCATATTGTTTAAAGAGCAAAATAAACGAAAGAAGTTAATACCACTAGCCGGAATTATGGCAGGTGTATTTCTAATTCTATATTCTTAGAAAATTAGCAAGATTGTGTCTGACTATATAAAATTGGTAGTGATACTCGATTTTCACCATCTGTTGGCTGTATATTTGTTGAATTATTAGCCTTTACTTAGGTTATGTAATTTCATTAGTTAATAGTTATGTCGTTTAAAAAACTAAATCCTTATTTGTTAGAAATGTTGGAACGTTTTTCAATTGAAGAACCTACACCCTTTCAAAAAAATAGCATTCCCATTATAAAAAGTGGTTCGAATGTATATTGTACCGCACCAAAAGAAAGTGGAAAAACGACCACCCTCATTCTTACCACACTTCAAAAATTAAAATGTGAAGCAGTTGGTAATGCACCCAGAGCTGTTGTGGTGGTAGAAAATAAAGAAAAGGTACTTGAACTTTACGATGAATTTCTGCGGTATACGAAGTATTCGTCGCTACGTGTGTATGCAAGCTATAAAGAATTGCACATAGATATTCAAAAATCCGAAATATTTGAAGGTATCGATATATTAATAACGACACCTACTACCTTACATAAATTGTTTCTTTTGAATGGGGTAAGTACTTCGCAATTAAAAATTTGTTGTATTGATGATGGAGATTTTCTGACACAAAAATCAGATTACACCGCTATGATTACGGTAGCTCAGAGTATCATGAAATGTCAATATGTATTGTATTCTGAAAAATTGAATCCCAAGTTAAAACGCTTTGAAGAGTTCTTTATGGAACGTGCGCAACATGTAAAAATTTAGTGCGCAAATGGATTTCTTCTTTTTATGTGAATACAATAAATAAGATGTGATTGGATTCCAAGATGATAGATAGAATCTACTCTTCAGTAGAATTATAAGATGCTATTTCTTCTTTCATATCAATGCCTTTAACACATGATACGACAACTAAAAATAAAATACTAGAGATAAGATTAATTCTTCTAGTTATAGATTTCATATTTGGCATTATTTAATTATTAACTACTAACGTTATTGGTCAAACACTTATTATGTCGACCAACAATTATCGTTGTAATACAATTATTTAAACAATGGTGTGTTTAGCATTTGAAATTTACGAAATAAAATAAAATCAGAAAATAACTTTGCGATTTTTTAGATGCATAGTATGTAATTAGATTAAAACTAGAGTTTTCTAATTATACTGCTGTTTGTTTAATATAACCCTGTTCATTTAGTTTCTTAATAGTGCTATTATACCCTATATTAAATATGGCGTCAATATATCTCATATCGAATGTGGCGAATGTGCTTAATGCTTCTGGTGAAATCACCAAATCACATTGTTTAAATTTCGCCATAGAATCTGAAACAGATTTTATTTTATAAGCTCTATCTACAACGTTATACGAATGTTTTAGGTCTTTTAGTTTAATACTTTTTAATGGGTTAACATAACTTCCAATAATGTTATCACAACGAGAAAGTAGGGGTTCAATGGGGAAATTATTAAGCACTCCGCCATCTACATAAAAAGAACCATTAATAGCTATTGGTGAAAAGACTCCAGGAAAAGTGGCCGAAGCTAAAATTGGTTTTATTAATTCTCCTTCTTGAAAAATAACGAGATTACCCTTTATAATATCAGTTGCTGTTATAAACAGTGATTTAGGTAAAGATTCAAAAGTGTCTATTGGGAAGAATTTTTTAAACTCATCATAAAACTTTTCAGTATCGAGAAAACCAGGTTTTTTACGAGCAAATCTATAGGCATGAAATATAGGAATAGCTTTAAAAAACTCTAAAATAACGGACCATTTTATTCCTTTAGCATATAATGCACCTACGATTGCGCCGGCACTTGTACCAGAAATATATGCTGGAGATATTCCATATTCCTCTAAAGCCTTAATTACTCCTATATGAGCAACACCCCTAATGCCACCACCCGATAAAACTAAGCCAGTATTCATGTTTAATAGTATCTATAGCCTAAAGTTATGAAAGATATAATCGCTTTTCGGTAACTATTATGAGCTTGATTAACGCGCTATTTATTTCAGTTTTATTCAAAATAATAACTACTATAATTCACATATTTTAGTTTGCAAATTGTTTTCTATTTAAAACCTACTAATTAACTATGCTTATAAGTTAAAGGAAATTTTAATACCCTCTACAATCATACCTGTACCAATAATGGCAATAATTAAACCCATTATCTTCCCAATAACTGAAATTACGTTGTAACCTACTAGTTTAACTATAAGATTACTTAATCTAAAAGTGAAATAAGTCAATATGCTCATAACCCCAAAAATTGCTATCACCAAAAATATCTGAATTGGCTGCACATTAGATACAAAATTCATGGAGGTAACAATCGTACCAGGACCGGCCAAAATTGGTATAGCTAGTGGAGATACCGCTATGTTTTCATCAATATGCACATGTTTAATACTTTTTACACTTGACTGTTTGGATTGTAGCATATCAAAACCAATATAAAAAATTAAGATACCACCCGTAATTTTAAATGCGGGGATGCTAATATTAAAAAGTTCAAATATAAATTTACCTAAGAGCACAAAAACGGTTACAATGATAAAAGCAATAATATTCGCTCTTTTGTTTATATCTTGCTTTGTTCTTTCATCTGCACCTTGTGTTAATGACAAAAATAGTGTCATGTTCGATATAGGGTTGGTTATTGCAAAAAAGCCCGTAAAAACAGTAATAGAAAAAGTAAGTAGGTTATCCATATATTGCGAAATATTCAGTCTAAAAAGGCAGTGGCAAGCTTCTAAAATTGCAACTACCTCCATTTTTTAAAAAACGCAAAATTAATTGAATTTTATGACGTGCAATACTTAAGTATTATAAAGGATTGCTAAAATTTAAAGCTTAAAATTTCACTTATAATTGGTAAGATTATAATAAAAAAAATGCACCTATGTAAATCGGGGCATTCTATAAACCTTTGTTAAAAAATGAATGTTCATTCTTTTTTATAATACCTTTGAATAACAGCCAGAATTAAATCTGAAAACTTGAGTTCAAAAACGTAGTACAAAGGTATAGCCTTCAACTATAACAAATTTAAGTTGATGAATTATTAATAAGTAAATATAGTAGCTATGATTAAGTCAATAAATTTAAAACAACGCCCAATTGGCACCCCTACCCTTGCAGATTTCGAATTTATAGAGCAGGAAAATAACCTTACATTATCTGACGGAGAAATTCTATTACAATCTTCATATATCTCAGTTGACCCCTATTTACGTGGTCGAATGAGCGAAGCAAAATCATACATCCCACCTTTTGAGGTAGGTCAGCCTATTAGTTCTGGAGTGGTTGCAGAGGTCAAAGCATCTAAGAACGACAATTTTAAAAAAGGGGATTTTGTAGCTGGTATGTTACCATGGAAAACGCAACATGTTTCTAATGGAGAAGGATTACAAAAAGTAGATAAAAACAAGGCTCCCTTAAGCGCCTATTTAGGTATTGTTGGTATGACAGGTTTAACGGCCTTTTTAGGGCTTCATGAAATTGGAAAACCTAAAAAAGGAGAAACGCTAGTCGTTTCTGGAGCAGCGGGTGCCGTTGGTAGTGTTGTTGGTCAGATAGGTAAAATACTTGGTCTTAATGTTATTGGTATTGCTGGGTCTGATGAGAAAGTAAATATGTTGACTTCCGAACTTGGTTTTGACCATGGTATTAATTACAAAACCACAAAAGATATGAAGTCAGCCATTCATAAGGCAGCTCCCAATGGTGTAGATATTTATTTTGATAATGTTGGCGGGCCAATTTCAGATGCTGTATTGTTCAATATAAATAGATTTGCACGAATGATAATTTGTGGTGCTATATCGGTTTACAATAACACGGAATTGCCAACAGGCCTAAGTGTACAGCCTTTCTTAGTGAAGAATAGTGCCTTAATGCAAGGGTTTATTGTTTCAAATTATGTGGATAAATTCCCAGAAGCTATGAAACATTTAGCTACTTGGTTAGTAGAAGGAAAACTAACTTATAAAGAAACCATTGTTGAAGGTTTTGAAAATACTCCCCAAGCATTTTTAGATATGATGGCAGGAAAAAATAAAGGAAAAATGATAGTTAAGGCTTAACAAAGTCATTAGTAATAAATCAAAAAAAAAGAAAAGAAACATGAAAATTTTATTTGTATTGACCTCTCATGACACATTGGGAGACACAGGAAAGAAAACAGGATTTTGGATTGAAGAATTTGCTGCTCCGTATTACGCTTTATTAGACAAAGGCGCTACTATTACAGTTGCTACTCCAAAAGGAGGTCAAGCGCCAATTGATCCTAGTAGTGATACTGAAGATGCCCAAACCAAAGACACAAAACGTTTTAAAGACGATAAGGTAGCTCAGGGTATCATAGCAAACACCAAAGTTTTAAACGAAATCAATGCTTCAGATTTTGACGCTGTATTCTATCCAGGTGGACACGGACCTTTATGGGATTTAGCAAAAGATGTTACATCTATTAAATTAATTGAAACTTTTAATACACAGGATAAACCTGTTGCATTTGTATGTCACGCTCCGGCAGCTCTAAAGGGAGTTAAAGGAAAAGATGGAAGTCCGTTAGTGAAAGGCAAAAAAGTTACCGGATTTACTAATACTGAAGAAGCAGCTGTTCAATTAACGAACGTAGTTCCTTTCTTAGTAGAAGATATGTTGAAGGAAAATGGCGGAATCTATTCTAAGAAAGCAGACTGGGCTGCTTATGCAATTCAAGATGGTAATTTGATTACTGGACAGAATCCTGCTTCATCAGAACTAGTTGCTGAAAAACTTTTAGCTTCTTTGAAATAAGACATATAGATTTAAATGGTAAAAAGCCTGTAAATATAGATTTACAGGCTTTTTTGGTTTGAAATGGTTGTTAAACCTTTATACTATTTATATATAATATCGTAGGTGTTAAAAACTAATCCTCCGTCATATGATTGGGTATCCGTAAGTTTCAGTTTATAACCTTGTTTTGACTCGCCGAATAAACGAATACCATCACCTAGCAATAATGGATTCAATTTTACCTTAAGTACATCAATAAGTTTATGTTCTAAAAGCCAACCTGCGAAAATGCCACCACCGCATAAATAGATGTCAGTTTTTGAAGTCTTTTTCAACTCGTTGATTTTAGCAATTTTAAAATCAGGTATTAGATGTACTTTTTCATGCTTGGTATCAAAGCTTAAGGACTTAGAGAATATATAATGGTCCATATGAGGATAAGCAGGTTGCCCTGGTATTAAACCGTAAGCATACCCAAACTCATAGGTGTTTCGGCCCATGATTACGGTTTCAAATTCTTTTAAATCGTTTAAGTATTGTGTAACGCCATTACCTTCTCCTACAAATCCGCTTATATCAGCATCTAGCCCGCATATAAATCCATCAATAGATATGGCTACATAATACACTACCTTTTTCATCATACCCTTTTTGATATCCTAAAGTTACGATTTCGGAATAATATTCTGATTCACTCTAAAAAAGTTATTAGGGTCATATTGGTGTTTGATAGTGGCCAATCGCGTATAATTTTGCTTGTAGCTGGCTTGCACCCGTTCTTGACCTTCATCCATCATAAAATTAGAATAAGCACCGCCTGCAGAATAAGGGTGTAGTGCTTCATAATACCCTTTGCACCATTTAGTAATTTTATCTGCGTTTTTTGGGTTGGGATCAACGCCAATGTACACGCCACAATATTCTGCATCACGGTATGCCCATGGTGTATCGGTGGCTCCTACTCTACTTGCTGCACCCGTAATGGGGTATAAATGCATTTGAGATAATGGGGTTGGTATCGTTGAGCCAAATTTTAAATGTTGTGCACGAATGTCTGCGTTTAGTGAATTAAAGAAGTCGGCACGCCAGTACCATTGCATACCTGTTGGCAATAAACCATCGAACATAGTTTGAATAGCGGGGTAAGGCATTTCCCCCACATGTGCGAATATTGGATTTTTAGCTAAAATAGGAGCAAAAGCTTCTTCTGCCTTCGCCATATCACCAACATAGCACCAAACAATACCGCAGAACTTTTTATTATGTAAATGGGCAGGAAACGGTGATTCAGGAATTACCATAGTAGCGATAAATCCGTTGATATCCTCTGAAGCTGTTCTTATAAAACCATCAAACCATTCCATAATTTCTTCCACCTGTTCAATAGGCCAAAGAGTTGGTCCACCATACACGGTTTTAAGTTTATGAGCCTTAAACTTAAACTCGGTAACTACACCAAAATTACCACCACCACCACGAATTGCCCAAAACAAATCTGAATGTTTATTTTTATTCGTAGTAACAATTGAGCCATCAGCTAAAACCATTTCTGCTTCCAATAAATTATCTATGGTAAGGCCATACTTACGCGCCAAATACCCAACACCGCCACCAAGGGTAAGTCCACCAACCCCAGTGCTTGAAACCATGCCAGAAGGTATTGCCAGTCCGTGTTTATGGGTAGCGTTATCCACTTCATTCCAAATACAACCACCACCAACTTTTACAGTATTATTTTCAGTATTCACAGAAATAGACTTAAGACGAGATAAGTCAATGACCAATCCGCCATCACATAATCCAAGTCCACCACCATTATGACCACCACCTCTAACTGCAACGAGAAGTTGGTTATCTCTACCGAAATCAACTGCTGCTTTCACATGATGTACATTCGTGCAGATAGCAAAAGCACCAGGGCGCTTGTCAATCATGGCATTGTATATTTTACGTATTTCATCATAAGAAGCATCAGAAGGTGAGATTACCTTACCTTTTATTTTACTTTTTATTTGTGAAATTAATTCTGCCGTTATTGGTTCTTGTTGATTTTTCATGGTTTTATCTTGTTGTAATTAGTGGTACTACTTTTATTTTCCTATCATCATACCTTTTAAGGACCATAATATCGAAAGGACATCCTTTTTAGATTCCTCATCAATACCGTTTTGATCTAAAGCTTTGAAAATATCATCCATCACATGCATATATTCTCCTGCGCTAATATTCATCCCTGTATGGGCAGTGACCATATCCTTTCCGGTATAGGTTGCTGGTCCGCCACTACCGGCACTAAAAAAGTCGATAGTATGACTTTTAATTATAGCCAGACGTTCCGGTTGATCCTTAAAAGGCAAGAACCTAGCACTAACAGCCGGGTTTTCCATATGGTTAGTAACAGTATTATCAACTATTGTGGAGATTCCTGCTCTACCTCCTAGACGTTCAAAAAGTGATTTGTTCATAATATGTTGATTTTAAAGTGATTATTGTTTAAATAATTTTGTAAATGGAATAAGCATTGGAACCTTTTTTTGATAAGAAACATAGGTGTCACCCAATGCTTTTTTGAGGTCTCTTTCTTCTAAGAACTTTACTGCTACCAGAATATAGACCGTAGTTACTGCAGCAAATAGTAAATGCCCCGTAGTCATGGTTGGGGTTGCCCAAAATGCGATTATAAAACCTAACATAATAGGGTGACGAGTCAATCCGTAGAAATAATTGACTTGGAACGATGGAGATTTCGATACCCTATTTTTAAGATTGTCTATAATTTGAGTAAGGCCAAAGAGTTCGAAATGACTTATCATAAAAGTGGATAATAAAACAATTAACCATCCTAAAAAATAAAGAACTTGCATACCCATCGCTATAGTACTATTTTCAATGGCCCAAACCGTATCAGTCATTGGTTGCCATTTCCAAAAAATGAGTAACAATGCTAGACTCGTAAGTAGAATATAGGTGCTTCTTTCTGCAGGCTTACCAATAATTTTAACCCACCAATTTTTAAAGGCAGGTCTAGCCATAACACTATGTTGAATTGCAAATAAACTCAATAAGCTGACATTCGTTACTAATGCGGTCATTAAATCAGTATTAACGCCAGAGTCAATGCCTTTAGGAACCCAGAGATTGTTCACAAAACCAATTGCGTAGAGAAATGAAACCAGAAAAACGATATAAGCTAAAATGCCGTAAATGAGAATACTGATTTTTTTCATGATATTGATGGTTTAGGTTGTCTATACCAAAACTAGTCATGCTTTCTTACAGTAGATTCTACAATTCAACCAAACACTATCACTTTTCGTTCAAAGCACATGGTTAATTATATTTTCTTAACTAGTGATGAGGGGGATATTCCATATTTCTTATGAAAGCATTTAGTAAAGTATGCCGCACTATTAAACCCAGTTTCAAAGGCGATTTCAGATATATTCCTATCCTTTTTATGCAATAATTTCAACGCCTCATCCATTCGATACTCAAGTATCAAATTATTGGTTGAGCTTTGTAGAACACTTTTAATTTTACGATACAGTTGGGAGGTACTCAAACCTAAATGACTGCAAAAATCATCAACCCCTAAATCAGGATTTTGCCATTCGGTATCTAAATAATTCATCAACCTTTTTAAAAATTTTTCATCTTGAAAGGATAAGGTTGTAATTTCTTCTGATTCTAAACGATGGTTGAGGTTTTCACTTTCATACAATTCCTTTACTTCAGAAGTGATAACAATTTGTTGTTTTGAAATTGCGGTTAATCGTTTCGAAGTTTTAATTGTTTCTTCAAAAAAGCCATGTTCTTTGGTAACAGGTACACCAGCACTTAACCCAATACACAATTGTTTAGTTTTAGTTTGAGAAAATACCTTTTTTATGGCCAACGAAGCATTAATGGCTTTGGTAGTAGAGGTAAAAGAAATTAATAGGTAATTACTGTTATTATTAATCAGACGACCTTCATTATTTTCTGTAATCGTTTTAATTAATGAGATTAATTTGTTGTCGGGAACAGTCGCCAGTTCATTTTCATAAAGTTGAAGTACCATTAGAATTCGAAAAGCCGGATCATTAACAATATTCAATTCTGTTTTTTGGGATTTTGCAGGATCTTCAATTCGACCTAAAAATGATTCAACAATACTAGCGTCTACTTCAATGATTGTATTTGGCACCTCACCATGTGCTTGGGCATGCATTTCTGTAATCGCTTCTTTATTAGGTGCCTCAACCAAGCAAAAAGCTGTTTTTCTAACATCATCATACCAATAAGTAAGACCCTTGCAGCAAAATTGATGTTGAATTCGAAGATCTTCCTTATGTATAGTGGCAACAATTTCAGCAGTTACCTCTTCTGCCACATCGTGGCGATCCATATATATAGGCATATCATTTGTATTTAAATGTTAATGCTCTTATAAACCGGGGAAGCATGTTTGTAAGTCTTATAAAAGTAGGGATTTTTAATTAAGTAGAGGATTAAACTAATTATCTTAAAATCAGTAAGATTAGATTTCCTTTAACAGGGCTTCAGCATCAGTTATTAATTGAGCAATTGATGCTCTGTTTAGACCATTGTAGATACCACGTATGTGCTTGTTCTTATCAATTAAAAGGAAGTTTTCGGTATGTAAAAAGTCATTAATATCTTTTGGAATACCTAAATCATTTTCTACAAAGTATTGGTTTCTACCAAGGTTATATATCTCTGTTTTATCACCAGTAACCAAATGCCATTTAGAATCAATAATTCCATTTTTATCAGCATAGGTTTTTAGCACAGAGACCGAATCTATAGACGGAGTTACTGAATGTGAAAGTATAGAAACTTCAGGGTTATCGATAAAAGCTTCTTGCACTTTAGTCATGTTATTGGTCATTTTTAGACAAATACCCGGACAACTGGTAAAGAAGAAATCGGTAATATAAATTTTATTTTCAAAGGACTTTTGGGTCAACGTATCACCCAACTGATCGACTAATTGAAAATCAGGTATTTTATGAAACTGTTTTTCTTCTTCAGTATTTGGGGTAAGCCAATGTGGTGTAAATGACTCATCATTATAATATGGCAAGTGCTCTACCCTACTGGTTTCAGTTACTTGAATATTTTCTTTTTTCACGGTGTCTTTACAACTAGTAAAAACTATTAAAACCATTACTATTATTAACTTATTCATTTTTTAAAACATTTTCATCTCTTACAACAACTTCATCTTCTAATTGATAACAAGAGTTGGCTCTACGTAATCCAAAAATACGTCCGTTTTTAGCTTCATAATTCACATATAAAGTTCCATTCTGTAACCATGCTTTTTGTAAACCCTCTTCCCTACCATTTAACAATTGTCTTTCTTTTGCCAATTGACCATCTGGATACCATTTTTTTTCTATTCCATCCATATTACCATTGGCATAGTTAGCTTCTTGTGCTAATTGACCATTTTCCCACCAACTTTTATAAGAACCTTCAAGACGGTTATTTTTATAATGATATGCTACCCGTAAAACTCCGGCTTCAGACCATTTCTCTGCTATACCTTCTCTTTTGCCATTAAAAAACCCCACCTTTTCTGCCAATGTTCCATTATCATGTAAGGCTATACTAAAACCATTATAAGGTGAGTTTTTATAATACCAAGTACCTTCTAGTTGATTTAAAATAAGCTCCTCTTTAAATTTTGTTTCTTCTTTAATGACTATTTCTGTAGCCACAATAGATTTAGATTCAGGGATTTCATTACAACTACCCAATAAAAAAAAGGTAAAGTAGGTTAAAGAAAATAGTTGAGAAGCTTTCATATTTTAATATCCTTGGTAAGGTCCTGTAAATGCAAGGTAAGACCCTGTTGTTGAATAAATTTCGTTGATAATATGATAGTGGTATTCTTCTACTCCATCAGTATATTGAGTAGTCGTGGTATGACCACCAGAAGCATCTAAATCTGCAGGATAATCACCAGTAGCATTACATTTTCTTCCATAAAGAAAAACTCCATCCAACAAAACACCCACTAAATTTTCATCATCATCACTAAATGCTTTTGGTTCTAAATGGTAGTGATATACACCAGGACCAATATGAGCACCCGTCCAATCTAAACTAGCAGCTGCCTGATCTAAAGCGCCACCACCTTCTTGATCATTGAAAATTGAAGACCCACTAACGGCAATACCTATTGTATTGAAATCTGTAGTCACCGAATTACCAGAAAGATTAGGTGTAGCATCTACTCGTATGGTAGTAGCATTGTTATTGCTAGACATTATACTTGGTGTATTAGCAACATCTGGTTCTTCTCTGTAAAGGGCATTCCCTTCTCCCCAATAAGTCGTCTCATGGTTTGGCAACCCTGTAGTTTCTATAACCACTTCAGACCCATCTAAATAAACAGTTACTGCATCTGTATTAAAAGCAGCATATGCTGCATGAAGCTCGGTAACAATAGGCTCATCAGAATCATCATTATTTGCAATTTCCTCTGCAATATCATCATCAGCACTATCGCTGCTACATGCAACAAAAGTCATGAAAGACATAAATAATAAGAAGGCAAATGAGGTAACTCTTTTTAATATATTTTTTTTCATAATATGATATTTAAATATTTACTTTAATTATTTGACTACAATATTGAGGATAAATTCAACGTCAAAAATGAAAGTTCAGTGAAACATGGATAGTTTTAAGTGAATCACCTTAACTATCTGTTAAAGCTTTTTGAGTTCGTTGTGCTCAGGTTGTTTTTTAGTGAATCTGACTTAAGAAAAAACGCTATTTATAGTCACTTTAATTGTGGTAGTACTTTATTTTAACTTCTATTTTCCATTGTGAATATTGCGAACAAAACTCTTTTTTAAGCGATAGAAGTTTTTGATAAAAAACCCAATACCCATAAGCCCTATTAAAACAAAAACTATTTGAAAGGTCATTAAACCAGCTTCATTTTTTCCTGCTTCAATAAACTCATTTCCACTAACCACTAAATTAAGAGTGTGGTTATTAGCATTATTCAATACAAAGTGTTCTTTACTCAAGCTTTTTTTAAAAAGCATTAATGCGCTTTGGTTTTTATGGATGTCTTCAAAGGCACTATTCTTAAACACGACCGAACTAATATTTGATGGAATACCATATACTTCAAAAACCACCTTAGTTTCATGACCTAGAACTACGACCCCATCACTTAGCAACACATTCTTATCGCCATTGAAGCTGATATGTAAATTCTTTTTTACATGCTCTAAAACCATTTGTTTAAACTCTTCTGGACTTAGATAAGGTGTTTCAGAATAATGCGTTCGAATCTCGTGTTGAAATGCGGTTAATGAACCGCTAATCTGCAAAACCCAACTATTGTTTTCTTTTTCTACAAGCATCGTAGTCGAAACATCAGCCTGATGTGCATGTATTTGAAAAACAAAGAAAACAAAGACAATAAGTATAACTTTTTTGAACATAATATCTAATTTTAGATGAAGTTTAAATCCTGATTTTATTAAATTAGACTAGCCTATTTAATTGGCGTAAGCGCCATTTAAACAATTAATAAAGCTATTGGTGCCAGGTGCAGCCACATGGTAGTGGTATCCTCTAGAATCATCTTCGTGACCTCTGCAATCATCTAAATCACTTGGTTCGTTACCATCGGCATCAAGCTGCGCATATAGGCCAAAACCGTCCATAGCATAACCAATCATTGCAGCATGACCATCGGTCTGTGCTATTTGAGTCGATACGCCAGTTGCTGCGTGATAATGGTATCCTGCATTCAAATTAATATGTCCACCAGCGTCATCAAATGGAGCTAACGTGTAGGCACCTAAAATAGCATCTGTAGGTGCAGGTGCATCAAATACAACACCATTGAAAGCAAGTCCACGTTGCGAAGGTCCATTGCCACCAACTCCCGGAGGTCCAAAACCACCAAAATCGGTAGAAGAAGTTTGTTTAACAGGTATAATTGGTATTAAATATGTTTGGCTTAAATCTGTTATATATGATGGTAAGCATTCTACACAATAATTCTCATATTCTTCACCAACGTTAGGGTTGGCAGCGTTTGCACAATCATCTTTGGTTAGTGTCGTGTAAATATCACCATTGGCATCATACATTTTCCACGTACTATCATTATAAAAACTAGCCATATTTTCAATGAATGCACCATCAACATCATATACTTGTCCGTTTTCAAACCAGATGCCTCCTTTGTCTGCACCATCGGTAATATTATCAGGACACCAAGGACCCATTTCATGGTCTGCCGGATTGCTAGTTGCTACTATTTGATAACAATTTGTTGATGTGCCATCTGATAGCGTACAAGGTACAGTCGTAATTGTGACTGATCCGTCAGCGGTATAAAAGTATGAGGAATCAACATTTACAGCGGTTGAAACGTCTGTTGTTTCATCTTCATCAATTATGGCATCATCTGTTGTTGCTGTTTCATCACTACTACAACTACCACAACTAGCTGCAATAAGTATAAAGAATGTGAAAATTAAGGTTGAATAATTAAATTTTTGTGTCATGTTATTATTTTTTAATAGAAAGTTATTTTACGCATTTAAATAAAGTATTAATCGTTTAGTGCTTTTATAGTATGTTTAATTCTTGATTCAATTTTGTGGCAATAGTTTCTGTTTTTTTTCTTAATTTTTTTGCAATAGCCAACTGACCTTTAGTTTGCAAGAGCCTATCTATGATACTATTCTGATATTCTCTATTTACCAATAATTCTGTATAATTAGATTGATTACCATATGCTTTCATTCTATTGTAGTTATAACTATTCTGAGGCAGAATTTCAATTAATGAAATATGCTTTTCTATAATAGGTTTTAAACGATCAGCTATTATTCTTTCGATTTTATCTTGTTGGTTGTCAAAACTATCTAATTCATTAGGGTAAGCAGCTATGAGCTGTTTAAGTGAATCACTATCAATAAATTCAAATTTGTTCGTAGCATTTATTGAGTTGATTGCTTCGTTACGTACAATAGTTCTCTCATAATTTAAATTCACGATCAAAGATTTAGCGTCTTGTGTTAATTCATTTGTAGGCATACCCAAATAGTTAATAGTATTCTGAAGTTTTTGTATGCTATTTGTATACTTGACAATAGCACTATCCAAAACAATTAAATTGGTATCCAGTTCTTGACTTAAGCTTTTATAGATTTTTAATTCAACAATTCTATTTTTCTTAATCTCATTAAGGGTGTTTATTTTCCATGCGATCAATAGACCAACAACAATCAACAACACTTCACCAAGGGCATAAATAAAATAACTTTTGAATTTATCTAGATGCAATAATTTTCTTCTTACTTTTCTGAATAACATCATGGTATTACCGGTATGAATAATGATTAATAAAATTAAAGCCTCACAATTTCTCATGAAGCTTTAACTTCAACCACAACTCAAATTATTAATCCAAATAACTAATTACTGCTGATGTACGTTGCGAAGCATGTGAATTCAATGCACTAATTGCAGCCTGAAAATCAGCGTTACTATTCAAGAAAGTATACTCTGCAACTTCTGAGGTTGCATACTGTTCAACTAACGATGAGTAAGTTGCATAAACCGATTGAATATGGGCTGTTTCAAATGGTCCCTCTATTGTTGCTTGAACATAGGAATCGTATTTAGCTTTATATACTTCATCGCTATATAAATAACCTATTAATGGCCATTCTGAAGCATTTAAGCCTGAAAAATCTAATGGTAATGAACCTCCCATATTTCCTACTTGTAAAGCTTCATTGTTATCCCAAGGAATCCAAGTGAGTTTACTATTAACCGGATTATTGTATAGATAATAATTATGAGGCATTCTACCATAGGTATCCCAATTTTGAATGACTGTATTAACCGCGAGGTAGTTTAAAAAAACGTCAGTATCAAAAATTGCATCGAGCTTTGCACGCCATGTAGCTGGATCAGTGGTACGTGTATCGTCATGTAATGCTGAGAACAATGTTTCAATGTCACTCCAATCGGCATCATCTTCATTGGTCTTTTTCTCAAATCCACCCTCATTGAATGTACTTAGCGCAAAATTTGCCCCATCATCTTCGGGCTTATAGAGATTGCCATCATCACTCGAGAATTGGGTGTCGATTACCGTGTTATCCACTTCCTCCACCAAGGTGTACAATCCGAAATATTCCGGTCCATCGCCATGATCGACATAGAGTGTGTAAAATGCTGTATTGGAAACTGCCAAGCCTGCCTCTGCAAATACATCTGCGGACACTTTTTCTCTTAAGAAGGATTTATCATTATAATTATTCTTTAAACTGAATTTTTTAAAGCCATAAAAACGCTGATTATCTATTTGTGGATAATCATCTTCGTACTCATCAAAATCCATTTTAAAGGCTAATTTTAGAATTCCAGCTCCCCAAGAACTTGCCAGACTAGAATTTCCTTTAAAGCGTAGGCCCACCTTATACCATTCTTTACCGTTGTAAAAAACCGACCCCGGAACAAAAATTGGGTCTTCATCTGAAAAGATTGTTCCGCCACCGGGACCTCCAGGACCGCCAGACGAGCTGCCAAAAGTGCCATATAATTCAGTCATATCGTCTAGCATGAGTTGCCAGTTTTCTTCTGAGATTACAAAATCAAATCTTTTTACAGTGGTATTATCAAACACTTCATCAAAATTAGGGTCGGCATCTTTACTATGCGTTTCCGTTGTCCAGTCGATTGCCTCAAAGTCAGAATCGTCAACAGTAGTAGTATCATTTTCTACTGTAATTTCTTCTGTAGTTTCTGTTATTGTATCATCCTCATTACAAGCCATAAAAATGGATATAAACATGAAGAGTATTATTGTTTGTAAACGGAAAGCAGTGGTATATATATTTCTCATTTTCATCAATCATTGATTTATGAATGAACTTATTTATAGATTAATTTCTTTTAGGCCCTTTTGGCTTCGGTGCTTTTTCTAATTCTTCTTTTGTAATAAAGCCATCTTCATCAGTATCAATTTTCGCAAAATCATTTTTCAAAGGCCCCTTTACTTCGTCTTTAGAAAGCTGTCCATCTTCATCTTTATCCATTTGCTTTAATAATTCAGTGAATGTTGGTGGTTCTTTTCTATCTCCTTTAGACTGTGCATTTACGGCTACGGTTCCAAAAGCAACCAACATGGCAAATAATAATCCAGTTTTTAATGTAATACGTTTCATATGTTTTAATTTTAATAAGTAATATTCGAGAACAAAGATGTAAGAAACTTATATGCAATATGAGTGCATTAAGTGATTGCCGTTTACTTTTAAGTGAAAGACACTATATGCACGGTGAACACTTTAATAGCACCTGTTTAAAGCCATGTTTATAAGGTTTGTTTGAATTATTATTCCTTTTATTTGCATCATGAACAGACATAAGAATTTTTTATTTCATGTAGCCTTATGGCTGCTGATTTGGTCAACGGCATGGATTTTTAGTGGCAGCGATATTCAATTTGCAGCTGATAACGGAATGGCACTCGTGTTTCAAATTTTAGTAATTGCCATATTAATCTACTACACGGTTCCTCAATTATTACTTAAGAAAAAGTATATAGCATTTACCATAGTCTCTATAATTACGGTTTTTGTGGTTACCTTAATTTTAACCAATGTTGTTCCTGATCAATTTCTAGGATTAGAAAAAACCGTAGGAGAGTTACCGGGACCTAGATTAGGTCCAGGATCTGGGGTCGGTGGACCTGGACCAGGACCTAGATTTGAAGATGGACCACCTTTAGATGTTAACCGAAGACCACCTTCTCGTTTTTTTATTAATTTATTATTGATTGCCATAGCTTATATGATTGCTACACTCGTAGAATTATTTTTGCTAGCACAACGTAAAGAAGAGGAAATAATCATCAATAAAAATGAAGCTTTACAAACAGAATTAAAGCTGTTGAAATCACAGATTAATCCACATTTTTTGTTCAATGCCTTAAACAATATTTATGCATTATCTGCAATAGATTCAGGAAGAACACAGAAAAGCATTAGTTATTTGTCAGATATGCTTCGCTATGTCCTTTACGAATGCGAACAAGAAATTGTACCATTGTATAAAGAGATAGATTATATTGAAAATTATATAAAATTGTTTTCTCTAAAGAGTAGCAAAACATATCCTATAACTACTTTATTTTCTATAGAAAATCAGAATGTACAAATAGTGCCCATGTTATTGATTCCTTTTTTGGAAAATGCTTTAAAGCATAGTAATATTGAAAAGATAAATGGCACCTTTATTACATTGAAAATTATTTCTACCGCAAATAGTGTTGATTTTGAAATAGAAAATAGTAAGCCAGAGTTTAAGATAGTAAAGGACGATGTTGGTGGCATTGGTATAGAAAATGTAAAGAAGCGTTTGGCTATATTATATCCAAATCGCCATGAATTGAAAATAAATGAAACCTCACAAGCTTTTAAAGTGAATTTAAAACTACAGTTACATGACTAGTATAAATTGTTTAGTAGTAGACGATGAAGAATTGGCACGTGCGTTACTAATAACTTATATAGAAAAGTTAGATTTTTTAAACTTGGTTGGTGAGGCTGAAAATCCGTTAGAGGCATTACAATTAATGAAAGAATATTCGGTAGACCTTTTGTTCTTGGACATTCAAATGCCAGAGATAAAAGGCACAGAATTCGCAAAAATGGTGAATTCAAATACCAAGATTATTTTTACTACGGCCTATTCTCAATACGCATTAGAAGGCTATGAATTAAATGCTGTAGATTACTTGTTAAAACCAATTACTTTTGAACGTTTTGTTACTGCGGTGAACAAGGTTAAGACCAATGAAACAATAGAAAAGTTAGATGCGATAACTATTAAATCGGGCTATGATTTACATAAGGTAAAGTATGAAGACATACTGTACGTCGTTAGTGATAGTGAGTATGTAACTTTTCATATGGCCAATAAGAAAGTAATAAGCAACCAACGTTTAAAGACGTTAGAACAAGAGTTACCCGGTTCTTTATTTATGAGAGTCCATAGATCTTATATTGTAAATAAGAACAGGGTAACGGGGCTAAAAGGTAGAGACTTACTACTATCTGAAATAATTATTCCCGTAAGTGATTCTTATTTTGACCATGTAAAGGAAGAATTATTTTAGACTTTATAAACGTAGTATACTTCCCTAATTTCACAGCATATTTTCACAATGTTTTAATAACTTTGCCGGCAAGTTTTAAAAACCTATAATGCGCATTTTCAGAATACTTTTTCTCTTTTTAATATTTCAAACGATTTCCCAAAATTCATATAGCCAATTGGTTAATATAGAATCGAAAAGAATGCAAAAAGATTCTACCCGGTTTGCTCTTAAAAGTGATGTTTTAGCTAATTATACAGATAATAATGGAGACTATATTTTTCAAATAGGTTCTAATATTACTACTCAATTGAAATCTAAAGATTTAAAGAAAATATACTTTTTCATTGGTAACTATAATCTTATCAGAAGTCAAGATCAAGATTTTCAGAACTCCTGGTTTTTTCATTTTCGCTACAATCAAAAAATATCAGAACTTTTTAGATTAGAGGCCTTCATCCAAAATCAGAATAATAAATTATTGACCATTACCAGTAGAAATTTAATTGGTGCAGGCATTCGTTTAAAAATGATTTCAACTGAAACTACAAAGGCTTATTTTGGAAATGCATACATGTATGAAATTGAAAAGATAGATGTCACCAATGAACTTTTTTATAATCACAGAAACAGTAGTTACCTTTCCATAAATCAATCATTTAAAAAAACACGATTAGATTTAACGGGAACAGTATACTTTCAACCATTATATCAACAAATCTCTAATCATCGCATATTGTGTCAATTAAAGGCAGAATTACCAATAACAGAAGTAATAAGTTTATCTGCGCTTTATAATTATTTCTATAGCAGTTTTTCGCCTACGGCAGAAAATGACCGGTCTTCAAACTTGAGCTTCGGCTTTACATTAACTATGTAAATTGAAGTGTTTTATTCAATATCACGTTGATTAATTGCAATCTCAGGATTAAAACTCATTATTAAATTCTATAACTCTCTAAGGATAAAAGGGCTATGATTAAATTCGAAATTTTGTGAATATCTATCCTCTTTTTTAACCCTAAGAACAATGGCTAAAAACTATATTTGACACCCCTAAAATAAAATAATATGAGCGCCACTTGGTATGAGTGTAAAGTAAAATATAGAAAACTTGATGAAGCTTCAGGTACGCAAAAAGTAAAAACAGAACCTTTTTTGGTTGATGCAATTTCGTATACCGAGGCAGAAAGTAGAATTACCGAAGAAATGTCGGCTTATTTAAGCGATAGTGATGAAATTAAAATCACGAATATTAAAGTTGCTAATTATGCAGAAATTCATCCTTTTGAGAATTCGGATCGTTGGTTTAAATCTAGGGTTTCTTTAATTGCCTTTGATGAAGAAAGCGGTAAAGAACGTAAGACTAATATGTATTTGCTGATACAAGCAAATGATGTTAAAGAAGCATTTGACAATACCATTAGTGTAATGAAAGATACTATGGGTGAGTATACTGTACCTGCCATTTCAGAATCACCAATTATGGATGTATTTCCATATTTTTCAGGTGAAGAAGATGATATGGCACGTGTAGAAAAATTTAATATTTTAAAAGATTCCGTGCCTGCAGTGGCAGAAGTTATTGAAGAAGAACCTATTGAAGCAGAAACTGAGGCCGAAGTTGAAGCTTAAGCTCTGAATTCTCTCGGACTTATTCCTTTCAATTTTTTGAAAGTGCGATTAAAATGAGACACACTTTCAAAACCACAGTCAAAAGCTATGGCCTGTATGTATTTATCTGAGGTTGATAAATATATACAGGCCTGTTCAATTCTAGAAGAATTTAAAAATGCAACGAAGGAATGACCTACAGCCTTTTTAAACCATCTACAGAAAGATTGTTCTACCATATTAGATATATCCGCCATTTCCTTTACAGTTAGTTTCTTGTCTAAATTCTCAAGAATATAAGTGGTAATTGCCTTTATTTTAGCTTGAGATTTAGCACTTACAATTTGATGATTGTATAATGAGGAAGCCAGATACTTTCTATTTTTATCATGAAATAATTGATGCAATATCTGAAGTAAAATCGCTACCTGTTGTGTTGTGTCTACCTTGTCAAAATCATAAATCAATTGTAAGGTGGTTGCTTTGGGTTTAATAAATTGAATACCTCTTTCAGCTTCATGGTATAAAACATGTAGCAGTTCACATTCCATAAACGAATTAAATATATGGGAAGGAAATTGTAGCACTATGGCACCTTGCCGCTCCGGTACATCATAATTTAGAGATGCGTAATTATGAGGAAGATTCGCTCCCAATAGAACCAAATCATTTTTTGAATAGGGAAGAATACTATTTCCCACAAACCGAGTACCACAACCTTTAGTAATAAGTGTAAGTTCTAACTCTGGATGATAATGCCAAAATGGTTTAAACTGGGTTTCTTCTAATTTAAAAAAATGAAAAGATTTTTTTGATTTTTGTAAACCGATATTTTCGACAACAGGTTTCATTATAGCTTATATGAACAATTATTTAAGTTAATTTAAATAATTAAAGTTTAGATACGCATAGTATTGGTTAAAATAGAAAAACTATTATCGAGGTTAACATCTTAATTTCACATCTCTAAATAGTATACAGTATGAAAAACCATGGATTAATTGATAAGCCATATACCCTAACAAAGGATCTGATTGATTTTTATAGTACATACCGTTACATTAAATTAAAAAATGTATTTGATCAAGAGACCCTAACATATTTTAATGGTATTATTTCAAAAAAAGTAACAGAATTGAATGCAGAACCAAAGCCTTTAGATAAAAGAGATACTTATGGAAAGGCATTTGTACAGTTATTTAATTTGTGGAAAGAGGATGAAACCATAAAACCGCTAATATTCTCAAAAAGATTGGCACAAATAGCAACTGAACTTATGCAAGTAGATGGTGTTCGTCTATACCATGATCAAGCTTTATTTAAGGAAGCAGGTGGCGGTATTACTCCATGGCATGCCGATCAGTATTATTGGCCCTTACAAACAGATAAAACCGTCACAGCCTGGATTCCGTTGCAGGAAACCCCTTTAACTATGGGGCCTTTAGAGTTTAGTGCCGGAAGCCATGAAATTATGGAGGGCAGAGACCTTTCTATAAGTGATGAAAGTGAAAAGGCCATACAAAATAGGTTGAAAGTAACCGATTTTAAACATGTTATAGAGCCTTTCGATGTTGGTGAGGTCAGTTTCCATTCTGGATGGGTTTTTCACCGTGCAGGGGCAAATACAACCCAAGAAATGCGTAAGGTTATGACCATTATTTATATGGATAAGAATATGAAATTGAAAAAACCTAGTAATGATGGTCAACAGAATGATTGGGATACATGGTGCCCTGGTGCCCAGATTGGAAAAACCATTAACTCTCCTTTGAATCCTATTTTGTACTAGATGAAAAATATTAACTATTTATATCCCTATTGGGGCAGTGAACATTTATCGGCTACAGAATTTATTAAAAGTGCTAAAGACCTAGGGTTTCAAGGTATTGAAATTAACATACCCAATAATGAAGCTTTTGAAAAACAATTTTTAAAGAATTTAAATGCAATCAGAAATAGTGACCCACATTTTATTTGTGTTGTTCAACAAGTATTAGCAATAAAGCTTGAATCCGTTGATGAATATATTACTTGTGTTACGAAACGGTTAGAGCGTATGTTGCCCTTTAAACCTGACTTTATTAATTCCCATACCGGAAAAGATTATTATTCTTTTGAGGATAATTGTAGAATTATAGATGCTATAGAAAACTTTTCTGAAACACATAATCTCCCTATTTATCACGAAATTCACAGAGGTCGATTTACCTTTCATTCCGCCACTACCCTATCGTACCTTGATAAATATCCAGAATTAAAATTGGTGGGCGACTTATCTCATTGGTGTGTGGTTTCTGAAAGCATGTTGCAAGATCAAGAAGAAATACTAAGAAAAATAATACCGCATATTAAACATATACATGCTCGAGTTGGTTTTGAACAAGCACCACAGGTAAACAATCCGTTTGCACCAGAATGGAAAAGCTATTTAAATCAATATTTGATTTGGTGGCAGCGTATAATTGATGAGCATAAAACAATGGACACATTTACACTAACACCAGAGTTTGGACCTTATCCATATATGCCACAAGCACCAATTAGTAAAGAGCCATTGGCTAATCAATATGAGTTGAATTTTGATATGAAAACCTTTCTAAAAAGTCATTTAATTCCCTCTTAAAAAAATAATGCATTAAAAGTATATTGGAATCTTGTGAAATTTTCCTTCTTCATACATTGTATTTAAATACAATGTTGGAACCTTTTTAATTAACAAATTAATTACTTAAAATAAAATTGTAGGAAATTACATACAAAATAATGTATTTCACAACATAAATGGGAAAAGGTCTTTAGTAGGTAATATATTTGTATCGAAATTCCCCCGGTGTTATGAAGTATAAATTTTCTAAAGGTAGTTTTCAGATATACCTTTTAATATTTACTCTAAATTTTGTTGTCTTGTCAAATATTAATGGACAAACAGTAAAAAAATTAAAAACAAAAATAGAAGAACTAAAATCAACTCCAGATTTTAATCCTGAAAATCATGCGTACATTGATTTGTTATTTGAATTAGCCAAAGAACAAATTCATATCAATATTGATAGTACCCTTCTATTAGCAAACGAAGGATTAGCCTTAAGCTTAAAATCAGATTATAAGAAAGGGCAAGGATATGCATATCTACGATTAGGCGATTATTATTCTCAAATGTCTGATAAAGTAAAGTATAAAAAAGCTTACGATAAAGCATTAGAGTTTTCAACTAAATATCATTTAGATCAACTTAAAATAATTATTCTTAATAATTATGGAACAACCCTTTCAATCGACGGTGATGTAGATAATGCACTAAAATATTATTTGGAAGGCATTGAATTGAGTGAAAAAAATAACGATAATAAAATGTTGTCAATTCTAAACGATAACATTGCGGTTATGTATAGTGGTCTTAAAGACTTTGAAACTGCTCTTAATTTTCACGAGAATTCTATAAGATATAATACCGAAAATCAAAATGAAGTTTTATTAGCAAGAACCTTAAGTAATATGGCATTTGCAAATGCTTACTTGCATAATTTTCAAGAAGCCAACAAAGCATTAGATAAAGCCATGCTGATTTTCACCAAGGAGGGAGAAATGGATTGGCTGTCTTATTGTTATGAGGTTAAAGGAATAATTGCTCTTGAAATAAAGGATTATACTAATGCCTTAGAATGGTATATGGAAAGTAATTTACTATGTGAAGATTTAGACTATTTCACAGGTTCCTTAAATACTTATAATGGCTTGGCAGAGGCTTATGTAGGGCTAGGTCAGATTGATTCAGCAGAACATTACGCATTAAAGGCTAATATAGAATCGAAAAATTACAACTATCCAGAAGCACTAATGAAGTCTTCTAAAACACTTTCAACAATTTACAAATTAAAAGGAAATTATAAAACTGCTTTAGATTATCAAGATATATACTTAAAACTTGATGAAGAGGCAGATTTAGAAAACTTCAAGAAAGGTTTGGCAATGTTGCGCAGCAATCAAAAGTTTGAAGCTCAAAAAGAACAAATACTTGTTGAGAAAAACAGAGAGTTAGCAAGCCAGCAAGCCCTTACTTATATTGCCTTAGGGGGAGTGATAGTGCTCATCATAATGTTTATTTTAATTTATAGAAACTTTAAAATTCAGGGACGATTCAATGGAATTTTACAAAATAAGCAACAAGTTTTATTACAAAGAGAATTGGAATTAAAGGAAAGCAATTCAACAAAAGATAAATTATTCTCACTAATTGCACATGATTTAAGAGGTCCTATTCACTCCTTTCTTGAAATAATGCAGCTGTATGCAATTGGCAATATGTCAAAAGAAGAATCAGACAAATTTTTACCAGTAGCTCTGCAAGACTTAAGCTCGATTGCAGAAATGCTTGATAATTTATTAGTGTGGGGGAAAACTCAAATTAGCGGTACATCACATGAGCCGAAGAATATCAATATTCATAGGTTGGTTCGAAAGAACGTTCGTTTATTACAACCTTTGGCAATTAAAAAATCTATTGATATAATAAATGAAATCAGTGAAGACAAAGTTAGTTTCAGTGATCCTGCACATATTGATATTGTAGTAAGAAATCTACTAAGCAACTCAATAAAATTCACCAATACTAATGGTAGTATAACTATTTCTGGGAAAGAAAAAGACGGACAATTTCTGCTTTCGGTTTCAGATAATGGCGTTGGAATGAATTTAGAGGTACAAAATAGGTTATTTAAGAAAAATAATTACGAATCTACCTATGGCACTAATAATGAAAAAGGGACAGGATTAGGACTTTATCTTTGTCAAGAAATGGTAGAAAAAAATGGGGGTGAAATTTGGGTAGAAAGTGTTTTAAATAAAGGAACTACTTTTTATTTTACTATTCCGTCCAAATTAAAAATAAAACAAGCAGTTTAACTATTGGAAAAGTACACCTAGTACCATCTAAAATTAAAGTACTTGGTATTGAACACTTTAGATTGTTTTTTCAACTGAACACTGAATTACTTTAAAAACAATAACACGATTTTCTTTACCTAGGTTCGAATGCATATTGCAAACTAAGATTACTTATATTTAGGTTCGGAAAAACCAATCAAATATATAATCCTATGACTTCGAGAAGAAAATTTTTGGAAACATTAACGGTAACTTCGGTTGCTATACCTCTTTTGTACAGTCCTGCAAGTCTATTTGCAGCAACTACTGAACCATACGACGGTCCTGTTCTAAAAGTCGCAATAATGGGATTAGGTAGTTACGGTACGCGAGTGGCAGAAGCTATGCAATTTTGTAAACGTGCTAAATTGGTTGGTGTAATTAGTGGTACTCCTTCTAAAATTGAAAAGTGGAAGTCTACTTATAATATTCCTAAAGAAAATTGCTATAATTATGAAAATTTCGATGCTATAAAAGATAATCCTGATATTGACGCGGTGTATGTAATAACTCCTAACGGATTACATAAGCAACAAGCTATTCGTGTAGCCAAAGCAGGTAAGCATGTCATTTGTGAAAAACCTATGGGTATAAATGCACAAGAAGGTCAAGAAATGGTAGACGCTTGTAAAGCCGCTAATGTGAAATTGTTGATTGGTTATAGAATGCATTTTGAACCTAAAACAGTTGCCGTTATTCAAATGCGAAAAGATGGGGTATTTGGGCAACCAAAATTCTTTCAAGGTCAATCTGGTTTTACCATAGGCGACCCAACACAATGGCGTTTAAATAAAAAACTTTCAGGTGGTGGTGCTATGATGGATATTGGTATTTATTCTATTAACGGCGCGCGATATATGCTGGGTGAAGAACCAGCTTGGGTAACAGCACAAGAAACTAAGACAGATCCAGTAAAATTCAAGGAAGGTATCGACGAAACAATACAATTTCAAATGGGGTTCCCAAGTGGCGCAGTTGCCAATTGCCTTTCTACCTATAGTATGAACAATTTAGACCGATTTTATATGACTGGTTCTAAAGGATTTGTAGAAATGCAGCCGTCTACAGGGTACGGACCAATTGAAGGAAGAACTCATAAGGGTCCATTGACCCAACCACACGTTACACATCAAACATTACAAATGGATGGTATGGCAGCACTTATTTTTGATGGTGTACAACCTATTGTTCCCGTTGATGGTGAAGAAGGTGTAAAGGATATGAAAATCATTGATGCCATTTTTTTAGCGGCAAAAACCGGAGAAAAGGTAACACTGTAATTACTATATTTAGTACATATCGAATTAATATTCAATAAGTTCAATAGTTCGAAAATCAATAGGGTGGCTGTTTGACTGTAAAGAGATAAAGCCACCTTTTACTGTTGTATCCTCATTGGTCATTAACATCTTGGCAGTAGCGTTTTCGGTGTTATAAGTTGGATTAGAATATCTTAAAATTTCTTCTCCATTAACATAGTGTGTAATAACACCATCTTTAATATCAATCTCAGCGGTAACCCATTGATTGCCATGAAATGTTTTAGAGACATCTGCAGCAATACAGGTGGTTTCATTCTGTACTCCATTATGTTCTATAAACATTCCATTAGTACAAGCGGCTCCTAATGGTCGATCGTCTATGCCATTACCACCATGAAAATTATATTCTAAACATACAGGGAAAGCCTGGTCCAACTTTTGAGTAGCAGGTGGTTGGCCATGAAATTGTATACCGCTATCACGATAACCCCAATTAGGTGCGCCTGGTGCAGTTTCCCCAACAAAACGATATTCTACCTTAAGTCGATAATTGGTTAAGTAAGTATCAAAATATACAGTGCCAAAACGATCGTTAAATTCAGGACCGTAGGCATCATATCGTATTTTCAAAAGACCATCTTCAACACGTAAAGTATTACCGAAGTTTTCTCCTAAAGGGTAACCAGGTATTTTTATAGTCCAACTAGTTAAATCTGTACCATTAAATATTGAAACCCATTCTGGAGTTTTTGATTTTTCAAGCGCTTTGTTCGTTGGTTTTTGACTTGAACCACAAGATATTAGTATTGTAAAAACAATAGTCATTAAACTTAATGAGCTTATAAATTGACTCCATTTCATAGTGATGAATTTTCTCATTTAAAGGGATGTATCAGATTTTAACCTACTAAGCATAGTTGACAATTCCTTGTATCTTTCTTTTTCCTCATTTCCAGGCGTTTTATCTACGCCACCAACTATATATGATAAATAAGATATCTGAGCTACCAGCATTTGCTGAGGATAAGCACCTTCTTCATTTTTCAGCTCTTTCAATACGTTTTCTAACGTAGCTTTCTTTTCAGAAATCGTACTCTTTTTTATTTCCGCTTCAACATCGGCTTGAAATTTACGGGCATCGGATAATAACTTGATAACCTTATTTTCAAAAGCAAGCTGCTCTTGAAGTATAGCCGCATTAACGCCTTCTTTTTCGAGCCTAGGATCTACTAGCACTTCAAATGTTTGTTCTAAAGTTACCTTACCTGCTGTTAATCTAACCGTATATAAACCTGGTAGTACCATAGGTCCGTTTTTGAATGACCTTGATTTCTTATCGCTCCAAGATCCTTTTTGTCTTAAATCCCATGCAAATCGATTTAATCCTTTTTTACTTTCAAGTTTGGTGTCAGCATATGTAAAAGTCATGCTTAAGTTCATGTCCTCTACTTCTTCTGAGGTAGATTTTAATAAGGTAGAATCACTAACAATAGTTACAATAGATTTCTTATTTGAATCTAATATTTCTAGTTGAACAGTATCCTTAAACTCATCTGGCAGGTAATAATCTACTATCACACCTGTAGACGGATAATTAGGAAAGTCAGAAGAACTTCTTGGTGTTCTATATCGAATCGTGTTATCAGGTTTAAACAATATTGCCTTATCCTTTAAATCGGCTATTTCAGGATTCCTAAGAGAAGTAATATTGTCTAGTATCCAAAATCCACGCCCCATCGTACTTAAAACCAGATCTCCTCTATGAATGATTACATCTGTTATAGGTGTAACTGGTAGGTTCTGTTGAAATGATTTCCAGTTTTTTCCATCGTTAAAGGAAACGAACATTCCATATTCCGTACCCGCATATAAAAGACCTTCTTTTACGGGATCTTCACGTAATACTTTAGCAGTATAGTCTGCAGGTATTCCGTTAGCAGTGGTACTTATTAATTTCCAACTTTTACCATAATCTTTGGTTATATAGAAATATGGCGTGTTATCGCCCAAAAGATGTCTATCTACAGCAATGTATGCTTTTGCTGGGTTAAATTGCGATGGCTCAACTGATTCTATCCTACCACCTTTAAGCATTTTTTTAGGTGTAACATTTTCCCAAGTCTGACCTCCATCTTTAGTAAGGGAAATAATACCATCATTTGAACCTGTCCAAATAAGGTCTTTTTGAATCTTAGATTCTCGAATAGAATACAGTGTACTGTAATACTCCTCCCCTGTTATATCGCGTGTAATTGGGTTGCCAGAGACCACCTGTTTGTCAGCTTCAAAGGCAGTCAAATCTGGAGAAATTGTTTCCCAAATAACTCCGTCATTTCTAGTTTTATGAACATATTGAGATCCCATGTACACAACATCTGGGTCGTGTGGAGAAACATGAATTGGTGCCACACGCTGAAATCTATATTTTAAATCCTTAGGATTATGGCCATAGATGTTTGAAGCACCTATTGAATATTCACGGTTGGCTCCAGTTATTTTATTATAAACACTAAAACGACCTTTACAATTATTATAAACGATATTAGAGTTACCTGGTTTAGGTATAGACGGCCCGGTTTCACAGCCGCCTACTTCAATCATTACTTGAGTACCTTGTGGAGAAGAACCACTTGGTGAAGAGCTCGGTATAGCAATTGTTGTATTATCTTGTTGAGCACCGTACACCCAATAAGGATATTGGTCATCTACAGCAACTTGATAAATTTCTGCAGTTGGTTGATTAAACTGAGAAGACCATGTTATTCCGCCATTATGCGAGATATTAGCACCACCATCATTACTTTGTATCAATAATTCCGGATTATTAGGATTTAGCCATATATCATGATTATCTCCATGCGGAACAGCCATAGTGGTCCATGTTTTACCACCATCTTTCGATTTTAATAAAGGATTGGCATTTGAATATACAATATCAGGATTAGTAGGATCTACCTCAATATTCGTATAATAGAAAGGTCTATTTACAAGTCCCTTTTCACTAGATGTTTGTTTAAAGCTTTTGCCTTGATCTATTGATTTATAAACACCGCCTTCATCATCAGGAGCTTCAATAACTGCATACACAATTTTCGAGTCAGATGCAGCAACAGCTAAGTCTATTTTGCCAATTAAGCCCTTCGGTAAACCATCATCTAACTTCGTCCAATCTTTACCACCATTAACTGATTTATAAATACCCCCTTCTTTATTGTCTCCTCCAGAATCAATTGTCCATGGTGTACGTTGTGCTTTCCAAGCTGCAGCAAAAATTACATTTGGGTTTCCTGGTAACAACTCTACATCTGCGAAGCCTGTTTTATTTGAAACAAATAATACCTTCTCCCAAGTTACACCACCATCAATGGTTTTATATACACCCCGTTCTTCATTTGGTTTAAAAGCGTTTCCTATAGCTGCTACCCAAACAATATTGCTATTGGTAGGGTCAATTTCTACGGCACCAATTTGGCCTACATTTTCCAGTCCGATATGCGACCAAGTTTCACCAGCATCTATAGACTTATACACACCTTTTCCACTAATAATATTACTACGGAGTCCGTCAGAACCTGTACCCACATAAACAATATTTGGGTCATTAACAGCTACTTCAATTGCACCTATTGAGGGAGTTTTAAAAAATCTGTCAGATATATTATTCCAAGTAGTACCATAATCTTCTGTTTTCCATACTCCTGCCCCTGTAGCACCTAAATAAAAGGTTCCAGGTTGCATGGCAGTGCCAGTTACTGTAGTTACTCGGCCGCCTCTTGATGGGCCAATGGTACGGTATTCAAAAGCTGAAAAATCTTGGGATAAAAGTGAAGTTGAAAGAAATAAACATGAGAAAAAAGCAAGGCAGTGGATTAATGTTTTCATTGGTATTTTATAATTGGTTGGTCAAAACCTAAAGTTAGTTAAACCAAAAATTATAACATAGCCTTCACCACATTTTTGCGATTATCTTCTTTTCCTGATTATTGATTACATATTTATTATAAAGAGGATAAATTAGAATTTATTACTAAAACTAATTTACCAGTAAATCTTATTTTTATAAAGGTTGAATATGTTTACCAATCAATAGGAAAGTAATCTTTTAAGAATTTACCACTCCAGTGTTTTCCTGTATTTATTCCGTCGAACAATGGATCCATTACTCTGGCGGCACCATCAACAATATCTAAAGGAGGCTGAAAATCGTGGACTTCTTGTTTCTTCTTAGCCAATTCAGCCGGATCTTCATCAGTAACCCAACCGGTATCAACAGCATTCATAAAAATACCATCTTTAGCCAATTCGCCAGCAGCGGTATGGGTAAGCATATTCAATGCAGCTTTTGCCATATTGGTATGTGGGTGGCGAGATTCTTTGAAAAAACGATGGAATTTACCTTCCATGGCCGTTACATTTATAATGTGCTTTTGACCTGTGTTCTCTTTTTTCATGAGTTCAGCCAAACGGTTACATAAAACAAAAGGAGCAACAGAATTCACCAACTGAACCTCAATCATTTCGGTGGTTTCGATTTCACCTAATTTTAATCTCCAACTATTAGTTTTACGTAAATCTACTTGTTGTAAATCAGCATCTAATTCACCTCTAGGGAATACCTCTTGGGCAACTAAAGCATTATCAAAACTATACGGAATTTGAGACAATTTGGCAGAAGCCCGTAAACCTATACCAGGTTCTGGACCGTGCCAAGTTACTGGCATATTTTGATTTGGCGATGCCTTTGAACTAAAAGCTTTCAATTCATTCAAGCAACTATCATGGTCACTCAATACCATTTGGGCAAACTTAGGTAATGAAGAAAATTCACGTTCTTCATTTTCCATTAAGTGATGGTAAAAACCTGCAGGTCTACGTACGGTTTGTGCTGCATTATTTATTAATATGTCAAGCTTGTCATACTGCTGCTCTATAAAATTACAGAAGATTTCAACACTAGGTATATGGCGTAAATCTAGGCCATGAATTTTTAGACGATGCCCCCATTCCATAAAATCTTTCTCCTTAGAAAAACGAAGTGCAGAATCGACAGGAAATCGTGTTGTCGCAATAACGGTCGCGCCGCCACGTAAAAGCATTAAAGTAATATGGTAGCCTATTTTTAGTCGAGAACCAGTAATAACAGCAATTTGACCTTTTACATTGGCGTTTTGGAAACGCTTGGCATAATTGAAATCGCCACAATCAGAACACATGGTATCATAAAAGTGATGAAGTTTTGTAAATTCGGTTTTACAAACATAACAATTACGAGGTGTAGCCAGTTCTGGCAAGTCTTTACTTTCTAATTCTGCAGCAGGTAGCAATTTAGGAGCTACAAATACATGAGCTTCACGAGCACTTCGAATACCCGTTTCTTTACGGGCGTGTTTATCGCGAACCGCCTGCTTTCTTTTCTCATTTCGCTTGGCATCCTTTACCCTTTTGGCAAACTCTTGTTTATTAGGACGCGATAATTGACCCGCAACTTTGATTAAGGCAATACGTCTATCTTCTGGAATTTCAAAAATTTGGTTTGTATCAATGACCAATCGATTTAAAATCTCAATACAACTTTCAATCTCGTTTAAATCGATTTCAGTTTTGTTATCGTGCTGTTTATCCTTCATCTTACTACCTTAAAAGGGGCAAAAATACTAACTATGGTTATAGTACAGTAATACGTACTTTTTTCTTTTTCAATCTAGAATTGTTCAACTCGTTAACGAGCTCTTTTGATTTGTTTTTAGGGACAGCAACAAAAGCACAGTCTTGCTTTAATTCTATATCTCCCAATTGGTCTCGGTTCAATCCGCCTTGTTTAAAAAAGAGACCTGCAATATCACCTTTTGATATTTTATCTTTTCGTCCACCAGAAATAAATAAAGTTTCCCAAAATGGGTCTCCTAGCCTATTAGATTTATTGATATTTATTCCTTTTGAATTTGAAATAAAACCAGGTAACGATTCTTTGTCCCATTTTAAAACATAGGCAGTACCTGATTCATTAACACGGGCAGTACGACCATTACGATGGGTGAATTCTTCATTACGAATTGGTAATTCGTAATGAATGATGAATTTTAATTCAGGAATATCTATTCCTCTAGCAGCTAAGTCAGTAGCCACTAATATTCGACTGCTACCATTTCTAAACTTAATTAGAGCACGTTCACGGTCTTTCTGTTCCATACCGCCAGAAAAGCACTCATGTAGAATATGTTGTTGACTTAAATAAGAACTAACACTTTCGATACTATCTTTAAAATTACAGAAGATGATGCCTGGTCGTTCACCTATAAATTTTAATAACTGTACTAAGGTTTTCAGTTTATCTTTGTCTTCTGCTATAACCGTGCTGATGGTTAATTGTGATGGCGTTTTCTTCTTAAGAAAGTTTATTCTCTTCGGATTTTCCATACCAACAAACTTCGGAATCCTAACTCCTTCAGTAGCCGATGTAAGAATGCGTTTTTTAAGGTTGGGTAATTCTGCAAGAATTTCAGTCATTTCCTCTTCGAAACCAACTTCTAACGATTTATCGAATTCATCAAGTACCAAGTGGCTAATATGATTTTTAGTAAAACGATCTGCCATGAAATGGTCTAAAATTCTACCCGGCGTACCTACCAGAATTGCAGGCGTATGTTTTAGCTCAATCTTATCTTTAGACATTGGTCTACCGCCATATATGGCATTAACCTTGAAACCAGACCCCATATTACGAATAACTTGTTCGATTTGAATAGCCAATTCGCGAGAAGGAACTAAAATTAATACTTGAACCTCAGGATTATCGTGGTCTAAAACCTCTAAAATAGGAAGTAAAAAAGCCAACGTTTTTCCAGTACCTGTTGGTGATAATAGAATTGTGTTGGCTGTAGATGAAATCACAGTTAACGCCTCTTCTTGCATAGGGTTTAACGCATCAATATTCAATTTCGATAAAATCTCTTCTTGATTTTTCATGCGATATCTGTGATTCTTAATTTTATGTCAAATTCTAGGCCTCTTGAAGGACTCTTTTTGATTTTCTATAAATGTAATTTGGGTAGATGCTTCTTTTTGCGAACCTGTTCAACTTGTTAGAATTGATCATCTTTTGAAAAATAGGCTTAGTAACACCGAAGTACTCATACGTAGAACCATCTAAAAATGTAATTTCTAATACAAGACCGTTGTGTTGGTAATCTGCAATTCCAGAATTATTAATCGTTTCTTGGTAAACATCATTGTTTGCCTCTAAAGTTTCAGGAGCGATACTTACTAAAAAATGGTAACCATCTATAATTCGACGACTCTGTATTTCAGCCTCTTCACGTTTATCGTCACCTTCTTGAAATTTGTCTGGGTGCCATTCTTTCACCAAATTTCTGTAAGTAGATTTTAGAGTTTTTAGCTCAATTTCCTTTTCAACCCCGAAGAGTTTTTTATATTCATTAATACGCTTCATAGTGCAGCTTTTTTGCGGGTGCAAAACTACGTCTTTATTTTGATCTAGAAGCTTGAAAATGAGTAATAAAAAAGCCCTTCACGATGGAAGGGCTTTTTCTTAAACTTGAAAGTATATATGTTTAGATAACTTTAACGTTCACTGCGTTTAATCCTTTGTTACCTTCTTTCAGTTCGAATTCAACTTCATCGCCTTCACGAATTTCGTCGATTAAACCTGAAATGTGTACAAAGTGGTCTTTTTCAACACCTTCTTCAGTGATAAAACCGAAACCTTTTGTGTCGTTGAAAAATTTTACTGTTCCTTTACTCATTGTAATGTAATTTAATTTATTATACTTATTATTTTGCAAAGATGACGCCAAAACTTGACAAATAAGGTTTTATGTTCATTTAAATACAATTTTTGGCAAACATTTAAGAGTTTTTGGCATTTTAAAAGAAAAATTTACCTTTTTTGAGTAGCTAACCACTCCATAATTGTAACTCTACTACCATTTATTTGCACCGGTTTTTGGTTATAATCAAAATTGGCATCATTTGAATGTGAATATACCCAAGACCAATGTCCGGGAAAATAATAATCCTTACCACCATAAAAACCAGATAAATCAATCACATGATCGTAAAAAGAGAAATGTACATTAGATGCACCAGCTGCTATCAATCTATTATATAATGGTACAACAGTTTCATCTGGTACAGTGGTGGTATCATCTTTAGAGTGCACGAACCACATAGGTACATTCTTAATTCGATTGATTTCATCATCAGTTATATATTTATTTTGATAGGCTAATGCACTTATGTAACCCGCCGCAAAATACTTAGGATGATTCAGTATTAATTTTAAACTCATATAGCCGCCATTTGAACATCCACCAACATAAATTCTATCGGCATCTATATTTGGATGTTTTGCTACATAACTTTCTATTAAATTGAATAAAGCTTTATTATAAATATCTTCGGTATCCCCTCTTGTATAATCTCCAGATACGCTTTCCATCCAAAAGGTAGGTGTTTGTGGTACTAAAACAAAAGCACCACCGAAATAAGATTGTAATTCTTCAGTAGCATAATTGGTCGCTTTATTTGCAATTAATGCTATGCTAGGGTCAGTACCACCTTCACCCCCACCATGCAACCATATGATTAGTGGTATTTTACTAGACATACCCTCAGGCACAAAAGAGGCATACGATAAAGTTGTTCCATCATTTGTATATGTACCTTTTAAATCGAACCTATCTAAATCTAAATAAATACGGTCACCTTCAGTATCCCAAATCTTAGATGTTGGTGTATGGGTTATGCTCATATGATAGTCAATCCATTGATTTCTACCTCTACTATCTTTAAAGATATATTTGATTGGAGAGTCTAACGGATTATTAGGATGTACTAACAGCACCAGGCTAATATGGTTTCCCTCGGCTATTCTATTTCCTGCTTGATCAGAAACATAGGCAAATAAGATTTCTCTGTTCCCTTGTGCCTCTGCCGGTTGCATTTCTACACCTTCTTTACTTCGCTTTACTGCAACAGAATAATCAGATGCATTGACTTCGGTTACAACATCAGCCAACGGAATTACCACTTTTTTGACGGCTGGTCCCCAATCGTACCCTTCTATGATAAGGGTGTAATTTCCTTCTAAATAATTAGATTCTTGTGAAACTTTGGCAACAGCAGCATTTACTGGTAATTGTTGTAATGATAATAGTATTAATACTAATGGTAATAGCTTTATTTTCATGGTACTAGTAGTTTAAATTGATAGTAGTAAGGTACTAGTTTTTGTTATAAAATCAAGACTACTAAAACTCAAATTCTAATTACAGTTGTTATTTTTTAATTAAAATGGGGTTTAAAAATCATAGAATATGGTAACTTCAAAATAAAAACTATGTTCGGTCTATTTAAAAAGAAATCACAAAAGGAAAAGCTACAAGAACAATATGAAAAATTGCTAAAGGAATCTTATGAATTGTCTACTCAAAATCGTTCAAAAAGTGATGATAAGGCTGCAGAAGCAGATAAAATTTTGAAACAAATAGAAGCTTTGGAGAATTAATTTACTTACCTGATATCATATTTATCTGGTAATTAATTTAATATTTAAGTGAGATAAAAAAAGAGAATGTTCGAAATATCCATCTTAAAAAGTTTTTTAAAAAAAATTAAGGTTATTACAGTTATTAGCATATTGCTGTTAGCCATAACAATGTATGCTCAAAAGCCCGATTTTAATATATCGAAAGATTTATTATTGGTTCAGTTAGACTGTAAAACCGATATTGATGATTTACATACGGCTGCCGGTTTAGCAACCCTTTTACATCATTCAGATTATAAAGATTTAAATTATTTTGCCATTGCAGGCACCTATGGTATACAAGAAGGATTGTATGTGCCCCCTAATGAATTAATGAAGTTAGCATTCCGTAATAATTGGGCTGATGCCCATAATAAAAGAAAAAAATCAATACAGAAGGTTGTTAAAAAGGTTGAAAAAAAGATCAGAAATGGAGGTTCTGTTTGGGTTGCAGAAGCAGGTCAATCTGATTTCACTGCCGATTGGGTGCAGAAATTAGTTGAAGAGAATCCATCTTTAAATATTAAAGAAAGAGTTCATGTTGTTCAGCACAGCAATTGGAATGAATCGGTTACAGAACCTTCGAAACTTAAATATGCCCAATCAATTACTGATTATCACAAAATAGCTGATGGTAATGCGGTTGGTAATGGAACGCCTGGTTTAAAATCTGATGGAAAAATAAATTGGGAGGGTAAACTGAACAATCAGCAATTAACACTCGTATGGAACACTGCTATACGTTTAGGAAATCAGTATAACGGAAAAGATGGAAGGTATTTAAACCAAAGTGTTGCAGAAGGCGGATTAGATTTTTCTGATTTATCAGAAGTATGCTATATTTTGAACCTTATGAACATTAAAGACGCAGATGAGTTTTTTACTTATTTTAAAGTGGATTAATTGCGCATTTTAATTTTTAAAAAGGCTTCTTGTAATTTTTGAGTTACTCTGCCTATTTTCCCCTCTTTATATAGGATATGATTATCTATTTGTTGAATAGATGCTATTTGTGTGCTAGTACCGGTTAAGAAGGCTTCATCTATCTTAGAAATATCATTTACAGAGACAGGTGTTTCTCGAATTTCTATATCGAGATTTTTACAAAGTTCAAAAATAACTTGTCTAGTTATACCATCTAAAATCAGCTCATTAGCAGGATGCGTGAAAACAACACCTTCTTTAATAAAGAACACGTTACAATGAGATGCTTCGGTAAAAAAACCATCTCTATGTAAAATAGTTTCGAAGCACTGATGTTGCATTGCCTCCTCATTTAGCATTACATTGCCTAACAATGATGTCATTTTAATATCGCAACGTGACCATCTAAAATCTTCTCTTGTTATAACTTTTGCATTGATAGTATTTATTTTAGGTAAAACTTTAGGCACGGCATACATCATTACTGTAGGTACAATATCTGATGGGTACGAATGTTGCCTTGGTGCAACACCTCTAGTTATTTGAATATACAGAAGACAATCTTTACCAGTTAATTCTGTAGCGCTTAATAATTTTTCTATTTCAATAGGAAGATTATTTGAATCATAAGCGATGTTTATTTTATTTAATCCGTCTTGCAAGCGGTTTAAATGCGCTTTTTCATAAAAGAAAAAACCATCAATTTGTACCATAACCTCATAGATACCATCGCCAAAAATAAAACCACGGTCAAAAACCGAGATATTGGCATCTTCAGGAGGTACTATATTACCATTTAAATAAACCTTATCTGGGTACTTCATACCTTATAAATATCTTTGAAGATGCTTTTTGAAATATTCAGCACTATCGGCAATACTCTTCATTGAATTTTCGGCAAAATTGCCTCCTTGCTCTATGTAATAATATTGGAGTGCATCTTTATCAATTTTAGAAAGTAGGTTTACATAATCAATAGAACCGTTACCCATTTCAGAATAATCTCGGGTAACTTTGTCCATATCTTTTATATGCCACATTACATAGCGTCCAGGGTTTTCAGCAATTAGTTCACTCGGACTTTTAGTAGATGAATGTTCAACCCAGTACATATCCATCTGTAATTTCACCAAGCTAAGGTCAGTACCTGCAAGAATAATATCATAGCCTTGTTCACCATTATGGTCAGTAAATTCAAAATCGTGATTATGATACGCAAATTCTAGTCCGGCATTGGTCACCTGCTCTCCTATTTTATTCAATTTATCGGTTAATATTTTGAAATTTTCAATATCACGAAATTCTGGAGCCAGCCATGGCCATGTAATATAACTACTTCCAATGGTATGAGAACCTTCGATACATTGATCCACATATCGTACAAGATTATCCATAGGTTCATTAAATCGACTTGAAAAATCATAATGCCCGCTAGAAATCGTGAAATCTAAATCAATTAAGTTCTTTTTAAATTCCTTCGATTTAATTCCATAGTATGTATCATTATCACCATCATAGCCATAAATTTCTCCATCTTCATACCCAAGGCTTCTAGCATATTTAATGCTCTGTAAGGGGTCTTTGGCCATTGCATCACGAATAGTAAATAACTGCAAACCCATTTTAAATTGTGGATTTAGAGGTAGTACCGACAAAGGTAAAATTGAACTTACCGAAAGTATACCGGTCTGTTTTAAAAATGTTCTACGGGTTGACGAATTAAACATAATTCTTGGCGATTGAATTAAAATTTCTGTTGTATAAATATAAGGTTTGGAAACTGAACTTAGGTATATGAAAACTAAAAAAGCAGCCCAAAGGAGCTGCTTTTTGAAGATGTTTTATTTTTATATTAATTACTTGTAAGTGCCGTGTCATCAAAAGAAACACGATAAATAGCATCACCATAATCGTCAGAAATTAACATTGAGCCATCTTTCAACCACAAGATATCAACTGGTCTGCCAGAAGCTTCTTGTGTTGATTCATTTAACCAACCATCAATAAATGGTTCATAATCAATAACTTCCCCGTCTTTTATATCTGCCATCATAATTCTATAGCCAACCTTCTTACTTCTGTTCCAAGAACCATGCTCCGCAATAAACGCTTTTCCTTGATAGTTTGGTGGAAACATATCTGCTGTGTAAAATTTAATAGCTAATGGAGCAACATGGGCGCCTAATTGTAAGGCAGGAGAAACAAAATCTGAACACGGATGCTCTTCACCAAACTCTGGGTCTTTCACAATACCACCATGGCAAAAAGGATATCCAAAATGTTGTCCTGCTTCAGTAATATGGTTTAACTCGCAAGGTGGTATATCATCCCCAAGCATATCACGCCCATTATCAGTGAACCACATATCACCGGTTTCTGGGTGCCACGTAAACCCTACGGAGTTTCTAATACCTCTAGCGTAAATTTCACGATTGCTTCCGTCTGGATCCATTCGAGAAATTGTGGCGAATCGTTCATCTTCATTTGTACGATTACAAATATTACAAGGCGCACCTACTGGTACATATAATTTATCATCAGGTCCAAATGCGATATACTTCCATCCATGATGAAACTCTGTAGGAAAATCATCATAAATCAGTTCCTTATTTAGCGTCCCTCCCAAATTCTCTTCTATATTAGGATATTTCCACAAACTACCCACCTGGGCAACGTATAAATCGCCATTTCTCATAGCAATTCCGTTCGGTACTTCCATTGTATCTAAAACCATTACATTATCGGCCTTAAAATCACCATCAGTATCTTGAATGGCATAAACCGTATTTTCTGTTCGGGTGCCTACAAATAAGGTTCCATTATCTCCGATAGCCATTGAACGTGCACCATCTACTCCCCTAGCATAAACCTCAATTTTAAAGCCTTCCGGTAGATCAAGTTCCAATAAGGCCAAGTCTGTACTGTCCAATGGAACGTTTTCTTCCATATTTTCAGCCTCTTTATTCTTTTGATTTTCTTTACAGGATATCATAGATATGACCATTGCGAATACCATGGATAATTTTAGAAATGAAATTTTCATACTCAATATGTTTAAGTTTTAACGAAGATACACAACGACTAGTAGTTTTAAAACCTTGAAATGTTATTAGTAAAGTGTTTGATGAAGGTTAAATAGAGTCACTTAAGTAATCACCATTAATGTCAAGATTAAACGGCCATTTCATCTAATGCCTTACCAATAAGTGTATCACCTTGAATTATTTCAAAAGTTTGATTTATTGCTGCATCATCGTGAAGTGAACGCACCAAGGTCTGGGCAACATCATCTCGAGTAATAGAACCTTGTTGTTTCAGTTTTGACTGAAGTTTAATTTTACCCGTTCCTGCATCGTTAGTCAAAGCCCCTGGTCTTACAATTACATATGTCAAATCTGATGACTTAAGATACTCATCTGCATTTTGTTTCGCCTCTAAATATTCCTGTAAATTTTCTGAAGTTTTTGGATTATCAGCACCCATTGAGCTCAGCATTACAAACTTTGCAATATTTGCTTTTTTAGAAGCATCGATTAAATTTTTAGCGCCCTCTTGATCTACAGCGATTACTTTTTTACCACCTGAACCAGCTGCAAAAATCACCTTATCTATATTCTCTACAGTATGAGATAAATCATTTTCAAGGTCACCTAAAACTGTAGTAATATTCTCTTTTTTAAACTGTTCTTTTTGCTCCTCTTTGCGAACCATTGCTACTTGATTAAAATATTGAGAGGCTTTTAATAGATTTATTATTTTTTTTCCTGTGGTACCATTTGCACCAGCAACTAATACATTTTCCATAGTCTTTCTGTTTTATTGCAAGTTCTTATTAAAGTGGATTTTAACTTAGTTCAAATACTATAATTATTAACGTGAAACCACTACTATTAAAACGAGAAATAAATATTTTTATATTTCTATGAACTGTTGTCTTAAAAACTATAATAAAATAGAAAAGCTGCCAGATTAGGCAGCTTTTCTAAAATGTAAACACTTCATATTAATTTATAAAAGTGAAGTGTTTAATACAATTTCTGCATTCAGTAATTTTGAAACTGGACATACTTCTTTTGCATTATGAGCAATTTTGTTGAATACATCAACCTGAATTTTTGGAACATCTCCTTTTAAATCTAGCGTCACTTTTACGATTTCACCATCCTTAAAACTAACCTTCGCATTTACATCTAACGTTGTTGGTGTAAAACCTGCTTCACCTAATAAAAAACTTAGCTGCATTGAAAAACAACCGGCATGTGCTGCACCAATTAACTCCTCTGGGTTTGTACCTTTCCCATCTTCAAATCTTGTATTAAAAGAATATTGAGCATCTTGTAAGACGGTGCTCTCAGTTGTCATTGTACCTTTACCGTCTTTTCCGCTACCTTTCCATTGTGCTTTCGCGCTTCTTGTAAAATTCATATGTTTTCTTTTTTAAAATTATTAGATAATAACTTATTTGATACTGATTAATCTCTTTTCAAACTATTAAGCAAATTGTTCTTTCTCTCTGTATGTAAGATAATCAATATATCCTTCTTTACCCGGTGTGTAAAATGTATCATTATCCCACTCCGCCAATTCATAATTATGTTCAAATCGCTCTACTAAATCAGGATTAGAGATAAACGGTTTACCGAATGCTACTAAATCTGCATCACCAGCCTCAATTACATTATTACCCGATTCTTGGTCAAATCCAGTGTTTATCATCAATGTACCCGTATATAAAGGTCTAAAATGTTTTGCTATATGTTTTACCGCATAAGAGATTTCAGATACATCAGTAAACGGTTCAGATAAATGCACGTAAGCTAAGTTGTAGTCATTTAATTTTTTAATGATGTACTCAAATGTTGGTATTGTTTCCTCATCCATCGTAATACCAAAAAGTCCATGTAATGAAGGATTAAAGCGTACTCCTATATTTTCTTGAGGAATAACTTCTTTCATGGCATCTAGAACTTCAAAAAAGAAGCGAGTTCTATTTTCAATACTACCACCATATTCATCTGATCTTGTATTTGAAGTGCCATTGAAAAATTGATGAAATAAATAGCCGTTAGATGAATGTATTTCAACACCATCGAAGCCTGCTTCTACAGCATTTTTTGCTGCGTTGACAAAATCAGCTATAGTTTGCTTGATATCTTCTTTGGTCATTGCTTTAGGCGTCACGGTATCTTTGAACCCCTCTGGAGTATACGATTGTGCATTCGGATTTAGTGCAGAAGGAGCTAGTGGTAATTTACCATTATGAAAATCGGGGTGCGACATTCGACCTACATGCCATAATTGGATGAAGATTTTCCCACCTTCCTCATGAACGGCTTTGGTAACTTTTTTCCAACCTTCAACTTGAGCCTTTGAATAGATGCCTGGAGTATTAACATACCCTACTGCATCTTTAGATACTTGCGACCCTTCAGTAATTATTAATCCTGCCGAAGCTCTTTGCTTATAGTATTCAACGTGTAATTCTTCAACTGGCTTATTCTCTGCATTTACAGCTCGACTACGAGTCATAGGAGCCATAACGACGCGATTTTTTAATTGTAGAATTTTATGAAAAGGAGTTAACAGTGCTTGTTTGCTCATAGGTAGTAGAAATGATTTGTTATAGTTTTCAATGCAAAGTTCAAACATTTAATATTCAAAAATTAACTCATGTCGTTAAAACATTGTTATAAATACAAAATGAGGCGCTATGTGCAATCAAATATGATATTCAAATAAATTTATTGGATTATAATATATAATTAAAATATTGAAAATTAAACTATTAGAGTAATTGTTAGTTTTATTTATACTTAATAAATTATAATTCAAGTCGCCACTGAAAGTAGATTGTTTAGTGAAAATTCATCTATAGATGAAATTCATTTTACACCTGGCACACCTTTCTATTTAAGTGGTAAAATCTCTGTACAGTTTTAGAAAATTATTTCGTTATAACTGTTGCTAAAGTAGTACCACTACTATTCTTTTGGTTAAAATATGAACAATGATTGGTATCAATTTAATTTTTAAGTAAGTTGTACCTACCAATCAAGAACAATGAAATTTTCAGCGCTATATTTCATATTTGCTTTTCTATTAATTGTTAAAGTAAATTCACAAAAAAAGAATCAAGATTATAAGTTACATATTCAAAAAACTACCAGTGCAATTATCATTGACGGTATTGGTGATGACGAGGCATGGAGCATGGCTGAAGAAGCCAAAGATTTCTTTATGGTATTACCTATGGATGACCGAAAAGCTACCGAGCCTACGACCATAAAAATGACCTATGACAATGATAATATATACTTATTAGCAACATTTTATAATGCCACTAAAGCCAACTATTTTGTAGAATCTTTACGGCGTGATTTTTCATTTGGCAAGAATGATAATTTCTTACTATTCTTAGACCCTTTTAATAACCAAACTACTGGCTTTTCATTTGGTTCTAATGCTTACGGTGCACAATGGGATGGCACTATGTATGATGGTTCAAAAATAGATTTGAATTGGGACAGCAAATGGATATCTGCAGTTACCCGTGATGATGAGAAATGGATTTTTGAAATGGCAGTACCCTTTAAATCCATTAGATATGAAGAGGGTGTAAAAGAATGGGGAATAAACTTTAGCCGACTAGATTTAAAATCGAGCGAAAAATCAAGCTGGACACCTATTCCACGTCAATTTCCTACTGCTTCCCTTGCCTATTCAGGTACGTTGGTATGGGATGCCCCACCACCTGCTCCAGGAACAAATTTCTCTATTATACCTTATGTATTAGGCGATGTAAAACAAAATCAGGAAGTAAATGGCGATGTTAAGACGAACGCAAAAATTGGAGGGGATGTAAAGTTTAGCCTTACCTCTTCCTTAAATCTTGATTTAACCGTAAATCCGGATTTTTCACAGGTTGAAGTAGACCGCCAAGTAACTAATCTAGACCGATTTGAATTATTTTTTCCAGAACGTAGACAGTTCTTTTTAGAGAACGGAGACTTATTTGCCAATTTTGGGTATGAGACCATTAGACCCTTTTTCTCTAGAAGAATTGGCTTAAATGTTCCTATTCAAGCAGGTGCTCGAATAAGTGGTAATCTAAATGATAAATGGCGTTTAGGTGTGATGGATATGCAAACCGCTTCAATTAAAGAATCTGGCCAACCTAGTCAAAACTTTGCGGTAATGTCGTTACAACGAAAAATATTTGGTCGTAGTAATATTGGTTTGATGTTCGTAAACAAACAATCTATCAACTACCCACAAGAAAATGATTCTATAACTGATATTTATTCTAAATACAATAGAAACCTTGGGGTAGAATATAATCTGGCCTCGGCCAATAATGCTTGGAACGGAAAGGCATTTTTTCTAAAATCTTTTGCACCTAACGACGATGATAGTGGCTTTAGCCAAGGTGCCCATTTAGCATATACTAGTCGTAAATGGAATTTGCGTTTACAAGAAGAATGGGTAAGCAATGATTATTCTGCCGAAGTTGGTTTTGTTAGAAGAAGAGGCTATAAGAATCTATCAGGAAAAGCAGGGCATTTATTTTTTCCGAAAGCAGGACCTATACTTAGCCACGGACCAGAGTTAAACGGATTTTATTATTTCAACGAACAATTAAAGGAAACTGATCATACCGCTTATTTGGCTTATAAAATTGATTTTAGAAAACGTAGTAGTTTGTTATTCTTCTTATCAGATGATTATGTAGAATTACTTTCTCCTTTCGACCCTAGCGGACTCGGTATTTCCAATTTAACAACGGGTAGTCAGCACAATTGGAATGCTTTTGGGTGGGAGTTTCAATCTATACCTCAAAGCCTATTTACCTATGCATTTACAGGTCGATTAGGAGGATATTATCAAGATGGTAGTAGAACAAGTTTAACTAGTGAAGTTGGTTATAGGTTTCAACCGTATATCAGTTTAAAAGCGAATCTAAATTACAATCACATTAATTTACCAGCACCATGGAATACTAATGAATTTTGGTTGATTGGTGCCGAGGCAGATGTCACATTTACCAATAAACTCTTTTTTGCGAACCTGCTTCAATACAATGAACAAAGTAATAATTTCAATATCAATTCACGTTTTCAATGGCGCTATAGTCCCGCTTCCGATTTGTTTATTGTCTATACCAACAATTATTTCATAGAACCTTACCAAGGTCGAAATTGGGGACTTACATTAAAATTCACCTATTGGTTAAACAATTGATATACTAAGATTTTTCTATCGTTTGAATTACCCCTATCGCAGCCATTTCACCAGAAATCATTGCAGCATTCAAAGACCCATTTAGTAAATAATCGCCTGCTAGAAATATACGTTCTGTAAGTCGTGTCTCAGAAGGCATTAAACTGTACCGTAAGTTATTCAACTGAGGTAATGCCATTTTAATGGAGTAATGCTTTAAGTAGCGTTCAGTAGTAATACCACAGAAAGTTATTAAATCCTCTTTTACTTTCTGAATGAGTTCATACTCACTGAACTGGTGTTCTTTTACTACAGTAACGGATAAAAGCTCTTCAGTTCCCTTACTATCGGTAGCAATTGACGTATGATAGAAAATATTATTAATCAATGCTTCTTTATCTGCAATTAAACCAATCAAGGGCTTCTGAATTTCTTTAGTCTTAGTAGTGAAATATAAGGTATCAGATGAATGCCAGCTTAACTGCTGTTTTCGCAAGTTAGGGACTAATGGAGAAGCATCTGTAGCAATAATTATATAGTCTGGCTGTATTTCCTGACCATCAGTAAATCTAATGCCGTTATCTGTCACACTTTCAACAACAGTATTAAATTTGATAGTAGTTCTTTTAAGTTGGTGTTTTAGCTGTTTCGGAATCGCCTCAATACCTGCTTTAGGCAAAACTGCGTTTCCTGTTCCGAACATCTTGTAGATAAATTGAAACATTCTAGAAGAGGTTTCTAGATTAGGCTCTAAAAATATACCTGAAAAAAAAGGTTTGAAAAACTGCTCAATTATTTCATTTGAAAACCCTTTAGATTTTAAGAAAGGAAGCGTCGTAGTTTCTTCCTCATTAAAAATCTCTTCACATGTTTTCTTCTTAACAGCAAAATTTAATTTAAGAATCCTGTATTTATCAGAGAAACTACCAATTTTAGAAAACAATGTGGGTAGTAAAAGTTGCAGGCTTCGCAAAGGGTCACCGAGAACGGTACTTTTACCCTGATTAAAAATTTGAGTTCCTGGTAAAAATTTCTGAAGCTCTAAAGCATTATAATCAAGGTATTCTTGTGCCTTTGGGTAAGCATCCAATAATACTTGAAATCCGTGGTCTAATTGATACCCATCAATCACATCTGTTTTCACACGGCCTCCAGCTCTATCGCTTTTCTCATAAATAATGGGTGAATATCCATCTTTCTCAAGCCTTAAAGCAGCAATAAGTCCGCTGATTCCTGATCCAATAATTGCAATCTTGGTTGACTTCTTATCCATATTTTCAAAATTAACCAATAGAAACCTTTTACAACACTAATTGCTTGAATCGAAAACTATTTTTCAATATACCCTGGCCCTTTCACAAACCTACCAGGAGTAGCACCAGTATGCTCGCCATTTTTTAATACTGCTGTGCCATTCACAAATACATGAATCACTCCTTCTGCATATTGATGCGGATCGGTAAAGGTTGCTTTGTCAGTTACTTGGTCTGGATTAAAGACTACGATGTCAGCGAAATTACCAGGAATTAATCTGCCCCTTTTTTTAAGCTTTAAATTTTCTGCTGGTAAAGCAGCAAGCTTTCGTATACCCTCTGCTAGAGAAATAACCTTTTCATCACGAGAGAATTTCCCTAAAACGCGAACAAAGGAACCATAAGCTCTAGGATGCGTACTTTGCTTTAAGAAAACACCTTCATTGGTATACGAGCCGGCATCAGAACAAAAACTAATCCAAGGCACTGCCATTTTCTTTTGTATGTTTTCTTCAGACATTGAAAAATAGACCACTTGAATGCGACTTCCATCTTCAATAATTAAATCAACTACGGTTTCTTCCACACTTTTGCCTAATTCCTGAGCCACTTCAGGTAAATACATGCTCATATACTTACGTAGTGCTTCATTCTTAAAACCTACAAAAAGAATGGTTTCTGGTGCATTTCTAAATTGCAGTTCTTTAATTGCTCGTTTTCTATTTTTCGAATCTTGTAATCGCTCTAACATAGCTTCAATACCGCCTTCACGCACCCAATCAGGTAATTGTACGTGCAATCCTGTAGAACTGGCATTATAAGTGTAAATATCTGCTGTAATGGGGAGTCCGGCACTGCGGGCGGAATCAATTTTTTCCAAAGCCAAATCTAATTTATACCAGTTAGATTTGGCAGAAGCTTTAAGATGATAAACTTCAGCAGCAATATTGGCTTCTTTACTTATCTGTATTAACTCATTAAGACTTTCCAATAATTTATTTCCTTCGTCACGAATATGAGAAATATACATACCATTATATTTACCTGCTACTTTAGCAAGCTCAATTAACTCTTCAGTATTTGCATAACTGCTGGGAGCATATAACAAAGAACTAGAAATACCTACGGCACCTTGTTCCATGGCCTCCTGCGTCAATTCCTTCATCTGTTCCATTTCACTAACTGTTGCGGGCCTATTTTCAAAACCAATGACGTGTTGTCTTAAGGTACCGTTACCTACAAATGAGGCTATATTAGGAGAAACTCCTTTTTGTTCCAAATATGTTAAATACTCCCCTAGTGTAGTCCATGGAATATCAAAAGTTATATCGACCTGGCCATCTTTCATAGCCACCTTCATTTCTTCCGTTAAAGGGCCCATCGATCTCCCTTCACCCATAACTTCTAGGGTTACCCCTTGTCGTATATCACTTTGCGATCTGCCATCTTCAAGTAAAGCCACATTGGCCCAACTTAACATGTTTATAAATCCGGGAGCCGTTGCCAAGCCGTCTAGGGCAATGGTATTTTCACCCTTTAAACTATTTGGTTTTCCTATTACAGCAATTGTATCGGCATTAATACCAATATCCCCTAGATAGGGTGCTTGGCCACTTCCATCATAGATGGTGGTATTCTGCAATACAATATCATATGTTACGGGAGTTTGACAACTAAGTATGGGAAGTACAAGAAATAGGTATAAAAATCTCATCTTAAGGTGGTTTTGAAGGTCTTACAGGTTAAATATATAATAATATTCAAACCAATGTTAACATCAAAGCCAAACAAGTGTGAGATAAAAACTAATAAGTGGATAGTGGTAACCTAGTCCTCCGGCGGATACCCGTGAATATCTTCGAAAACGGTGTCAAAGTTTTCACGTAAATATGCATTCAATTTCTTTTGATAATCATCTTTAAGCCAGCTTAAGAAGTTGTAGGTGCTTTTACTGATGCATTTACCATAAACATGAATACGATTATCAATATCCTCTTTAAGTAATTTAGCCAATGCCAATGCGTCATACACATCTTCACTATTCTCAATACACAAATAGGCATGATGTGCAATAGAACGTTCTAAAACTACTTTAGAAGATTCACCAGCAAATGTTGCGGTTTCATAGATGTCTTTAATATCAAAATAGGTTTCCTTAGAATTTTTAAATTCCTCTTTTAATTCATCGGATAAATCAAGTTTAAAATCGCTTTCGATATCTTCATCATCACGAATACGATCCATGTAGAAATTCGGCGACTTAAAGATGGCGCCCCAGTCTAAATCAGCACCCCATGGTCCGAAACGATATTTGTTGTTACCTAAATCGATAACCGTAAATTTCGATTTGTTATTTAAAACCCTAGACCCCCTACCAATCATTTGGTAATAAAGTGTAAGTGATTTTGTTGCCCTATTAAGAATTATCGTGTCGATAGTTGGTTCATCGAAACCTGTTGTCAATATACTAACTGATGTTAAAATAGCATCAGGTGTTTCTCTAAACCATTTTAAAATTTGCTTACGTTGTTTTTTAGTCGCCGTATTATCAAGGTGCATGATTGGTAAACCCGCTGCTTGAAATGTATGATAAACTTGTATCGATGTCTCAATACCATTATTGAAAATCAAGGTTTTTTTACCCTTCGAGTGCTTTGTATAAGCTTCTAATAGTTTGCTCAACATTGCCGGACTCGTATACAAATCTGAAGATGATTTTACCGTATAATCACCGTTAGAGCCTATTTCTAATGAAGTTAGCCCCATGTCATATTGAAAAACTTCAGCCCTTGCCAAGAAATCATTATCAATCAAATTCTCAATAGATTCACCCGGTATAAGCTCATCATAATTTTTGTTCATTGGCAAATCTTTGTTCGAGCTTAACGGGGTTGCCGTTACTCCTAAAACAAAAGAATTTTCAAAAAACTTAAATAGTTTAGTAAATGAGTTGTAGTGTGCTTCATCAATAATTACGAGTCCGACATCAGAAATATCTAAATGACCATCGTTCAACCTATTATTTAATGTTTCAACCATGGCTACGAAGCAGCTGTAGCGGTCTTGGTCCTCTAAATTGGCTTTGCTATTTACTACTTTATTTACAACCCCAAAGCTAGTAAGCATTTTTGAGGTTTGGTTACAAAGCTCAATACGGTGCGTCATTACCAGAACCTTTTTATTATGGTTCTTTAAATATTGCCGTACCATTTCAGAAAAAATTACTGTTTTACCACCACCAGTAGGTAATTGGTATAAAAGGTGATAATCATCTCGTTCTGAATCGAACTTGTCAAAAATTTGTTGAATTGCTCCTTGTTGATAGCTATATAGTTCCTTATCGGTCTTTCTATCCTGTAATTCAAAAACAGTCTCTTGCATAAAATCTTTTCTGGATTTGCAAAGGTAACATTCTCCATAACACATTACTAATTCATCGGTTAAAAAGGGTATCTTTTGCGACCATTGGTAAGTGATTATCGACCGATTATAACCTAAAAATGAAACATTGCCATTTTATAGTATACAAACCCTTTGGAATATTGAGTCAAATAACCTCAGGTGAAGACCGCCAATTACGCAAAAAACATTTTCTAGGTGAACTTTATGACTTTCCTGTAGGAATTATGCCAATAGGTAGATTGGATGAAAAATCGGAAGGACTTTTACTGATGACTACAGATGGAAAATTAAGTGATACTATTAATAGCTCAGGAATTGAAAAAGAATACTTAGTACAATTAGATGGATTGATTTCTTCTCAAGAATTAGAAAAGCTCTCCGAAGGAGTTAGCATAGGAATATTTGGTGAAAAATATTTAACAAAACCATGTGTAGTACAGTTTTTAAAAATTGTACCTACCCTACCCGATGCTCATTTCTCTTTACGAATAGGAAGGCATAGACCTACTTCATGGATACGTATTACCATAAAGGAAGGAAAATTTAGGCAAATCAGAAAAATGACTGCTGCAGTGGGTTTTCCAACGGTTCGCTTAGTTCGAATACGCATTGGAAAAATTCATTTGGCAAATATGATACCTGGTGATGTATTACCAACATCAATAAATATAGGATCTATTTAGGAATTCTTTTCCCCGAGAAACGGGAAAATATAGTCAGGCTCTTTTTGGTATTAATAAAATAAACTCCTGTTAACAAGATTACAGAAGCAATTGCAGATTGCAATGTAATAGCTTCATTTAAAAAATACCATCCTAAAATCATTGCAATTATAGGATTTACGTAAGATGATGTAGCCACCTTTTCTGGCGATACAATTCTTAACAAATAATTGAATGCTGTAAAGGTTACAATACTACCGAAAATAATTAATAACAACATCGACCAAAGTACCGGAGTACTCCATTCTAATGGAGAAGACCACGTTTCACCTAATAATGGACTAATAAGAAGTAATGATATGCCACTTGATAGCATTTGATATCCTGTGTTGACAAAAAAATTAGATGGTAAATCTGCCTTACCTACAAATAGGCTACCATAAGACCAGCTTAACATGCATATAAAAATTAGGACCATTCCTAAAATGGCTCCTTCCTGGGCAATTATTTCTTGTTGACCCACTAAAAGAAAAATTCCAAGTATTCCCAATACTACACCAATGACCGACATGGGTTGTATTTTTTTACCTTGTAGTACGCGCATCATTAACAATACCACTAAAGGTTGTGCTGAAACTTCTAGTGCTGCAAAGCCACTATCGACGAATTTTAATGCCCATACTACGACTCCATTACCAAAAGTTAGAAACAAAAAACCCGCAATAAAGGTATTCTTAAACTGTTTTTTGGTGATTTTTAAAGGAAGCCCTAAAAATTTTGATATAATAAAAATTAAAGTACCGGCTATTACAAAACGAATACCCGCCAACATAAAGGCGGGTAATTCGGTTACTGCAATTTTATTCCATAAATAGGTAGATCCCCAAATGAAGTAAATGGCAAAAAACGACAATACGACCAAAATGGTGTTGCGTTGCATTTTTACCATTGGAAATCTTTATATACTAAATCTTCTTAACACGAACGGCGTTCATACCTTTCATGCCTCTTTCGAGCTCGTAAGCTACTTTGTCATTTTCCATAATCTCATCAATAAGACCACTTACATGCACAAAGTATTTTTCGTTATTTTCAGAATCAATAATGAATCCGAAGCCTTTTGAAGTATCGAAAAATGAAACTTTACCGTTTCTTACAGGATCAAACTCTTCAACATCTCCTTCTTCTTTCTTAGGAATACCTAAGATAATATCTTCAGCTTCAACTTCAACTTTCATTGAAGGATCTGGCGGAGTGTCTACTAAATTACCGTTGTAATCAACATAAGCAAGTGGAATACCTGAAGTACCACTTTCTTTTGCTGCTGCTTTACGGGCAAGCATTTTTTTCTTTTTTTCTTCACGCTTCTTTAAGCGTTTTTTTTCTTTTTCAGTTTTATTAAATGTCTGTTGTGATTTTGCCATTCGAAATTTTAATGATAATACTTGATTTTACTGTAAAGGAATTGAAATACGTGGTGACGTGTATAACGAATGGTAGGTTTCTTGAGTAAACTTATGACTTCATTCGTTGTAAGGCCATTGCAAGAATCATCTGCATCCCTTTATAAGTTCTACAAAGATATGATTTGTATTCGGAATATGAAGTATATCAGCGTATCAAACTATCAATGTAATGATAGAAATATCTTATTACCATAAGATGCTTTAGTTAACTGTTCATAGTATAATTGAAAATTTTATGGTTTTAAGTGCTAAACGCTTCGCATTCCCCCTACTTCTACATTCGATAATTAGGTGTCTTCTGTAATTCTTAAAGAAGAATAGTTAAAATTTAAATTTCAAAATTATTTATAAAAACCTGAATAACAGCAATTTAATTAAATTCAATAATTAAATATGTTAAAAATAGTACCTTTTTATACATAGTACTGTAACAAAATTGATTTACCCTCGTCTAGTTAGTATAAGAAAATAATTAATCATCAATTAAAAATAAATATCATGAGAACTTTTATCAGAAACACACCGACAGAAACAAGAAGAAATTCATTCTTTTCAAATTTTAAGAATAGCAAAAGAGTACAGTGGGCATCATCTAGAAACCACACACATTAAAACATCAATCAAAAACAATCATTAATCTTTCGGCTAATCACCGATCCAAAAACGAACATCATGAGAACTTTTATCAGAAACACACCGACAGAAACAAGAAGAAATTCATTCTTTTCAAGTTTTAAAAATAGTAAAAGAGTACAGTGGGCATCTTCTAGAAACCATACACATTAAAACATCAATCAAAAACAATCATTAATCTTTCGACTAATCACCGATCTAAAAAACGAACATCATGAGAACTTTTATCAGAAACACACCGACAGAAACAAGAAGAAATTCATTCTTTTCAAGTTTCAAGAATAGCAAAAGAGTACAGTGGGCATCTTCTAGAAACCATACCCATTAATATGAGAATAAAAAAAGGATAAGATTATAATAATCTTATCCTTTTTCTTTTAAGGCTTTAATCTAAAAAACTATTATTATTTAATCTCTAAGACTTATCTCCTCTACTTTTCCATTTGGATAAATTACTGAAGCTATATCATCACAAGAGCCATCTCCAAAATCAACAATTATAGAAAGGCCATTTTTTGCAACAGTCATAGAACCAACATTTAAATAGCTACAAGCAAAATTACCTTCCAATGCTGAGTTCACTGCTACAGCATAAGTACTTCCGTCGATAACGACGATCCAATCACCATCAATACTAAAAGTAGTAGTCTCAAGGGAATCGCCGAAGGTAAGCGTAAAGCTTTTTGTTCCATTCTCAGCTATTGTTGTACCATCTTCCATAGTTAGACTCAAATTACTTGTTGTTGCGAATGAAATTGAGCTATTATTAGAATTGGCTGTTACTACATAAGATTTAGTGCCATTAATTTTTATACTACCAACATAAAAATCAGTATACGTTGCTGTAAAAGAACTTGTCTCGCTTTCAAGATTATAGCTAACAGCCAAGGTGCCATTTACATTTTCTGTACCATTCAATACACAATTATTAAACGTTGCGGTATATCCTGTATCAGAATATATGGCGCTATAACACTCATTACTAGAATTAGATTTACCAGTTGTACCGTTATTCATGAATAACTCATAAAGAGCAGTATCTACTACACCTGATACATCATCAGTTTCTAAAATAGTATGTAACTCGGTTTGTGTTAATTGAACTTCTTCAACTTTTTCTGCATCATTACTACAACTGTAAGCAAAAAATAGCCCTGTTGCCATAAAACAAAGTTTTTTAAACGTGTGTGTTAAAATTTTCATGGTGTTTTATATTTGGGTTTAATAGGTACAAACGTTTAATAGCCACTTTTTAGTATTAAAAATGTAAAAAATGGTGTGTATTAATTTGAAATAAATGCATGGAATAAATAATATTCTAATATTTTTTGGGTTATATCGTATACGATATATTATATTAAAGTATGATTTTAAAAATAAATCTTAGGGACCAAGTACGCGATTATCTATTAGCTGAAATGATTACCGGGAAATTAAAAACCGGTAAAACTATAAATTTAGCTGCCCTTTCAAGAGATTTAAATGTAAGCGTTACGCCTATTCGAGAAGCATTGACACAATTACAACAAGCACACATAATAAAAGCTGTACCCAATAGAGGTTTTATCATTGCTGAACTAGACGTGAAAGAAGCCGAAGACTTATACGGTTTGGTTGCCAACTTAGAAGTCATGGCCATAGAAAACTCTGAATTTAATGACGAAGACATTGTAAAACTTCGAAATCAACATCAGGTTTTCGAAAATGCTCAAGATGCAATTTCTAGAATTCAGGCTGATCTAGAATTTCATAGATTACTAACTAAAGGCTATGAGAATGATTTGGCATTACAAATATTGAATGATTTAAAAACCCGCATTTTCTTCTACGAAAAAGCCTTTACAAATGATGATTCTTTCTATAACAAATCAGACAATCAGCATGATTCAATAATTGCTGCTATTGCAGATGATAATGTACCCACAGCCTCCCTCCTATTAAAAATGAATTGGATGTTGATATTGAATTACGTTCAAAAAAAGTTAACTGAATAACTTTTATCTTACTCTAAATCTTTTAGCAATTCTTGTGCAGACTGTGTCAATCTTTGATACCCCTTATATGCCCATGCACAGAAACCAATGGTTACTACTACCGTAATGGTTAAAAGAACTAGTTGTTCTGTTTTTAAACCTATCTCAAAAATATTTTTATTTGAACTGATTTTGGAAAATACGGGAACAATAAAGAACATACCTAATATACCCACACCCATACCAATTTGTTGAAGTCTTAAAAGCCAATTTTTTGCTTTTAGGTAATGACTAAGATTCGCTTTATAAGAATTTTTCGATATATCTAAGGTCTTTATTTCTTTTAATGCTCTTAAAACTAAAATGGGCAACACTATTAAGTAGCTTAAGGAAAAGATACCGCAAGCTTTTAAATACCACGTGTCTAATTTCCCAAACTTTACTATTAAAAGTAGGGCAATACAAAAACAAATAAATGCACCAACAGTTTCGTAAGTAGTTACATTCCTAAATTTGTTTTTATATTTTTCTTGGGTCATATTCAATATTATATCATTCGTTAATTTCTTTTGCTGGTTCAAATCTTTACTCATTTGTAACCAAGCAGCTTGTAATTCTTCTATTTCCATGTTTTAAGAATTAGTCATGTTAGTTTTTAATTTATTTTTTATTCTTGAAATACGTGTTCCTACATTACTAGGTTGTAATCCTGTAATTAGGGCAATTTCATTATAACTTTTACCTTCTAGCAGTAGAAAAATCAATCCTTTGTCTAAGGTGTTTAAATGCTGTAAATGTTTATAAAGAAGCCGCAGACGTTCTTCATAAACTTCATCTTTAGCATCGCTTTGCTTTATTAGAACCTCTGCAATAGGAAGTACATTGGGTCTTCTCTTTTTCTTTTTCAAGTGGGTTATAGCCGTATTCATTGCCACACGATACATCCAAGTCGTAATTTTTGAATCTTGCCGAAAAGAATCGAAGTATTTCCAGAGTTGATAGACCACTTCTTGAAATAAGTCTTCTTGGTCTTGCTTATTATCAGTATAAACAGAAGTTACTTTGTACAAAAGTGATTGGTGCTCACGAATTAAATCTGTAAAAACTGTTTCTTTTGACATATATAATCTACTCGTTTACTCATTAGTATAAAGAATTGCTGTTTTGTCACACTTTTGGTAAATACTTTTTAACTTACAGCAAATAAAACCTACATCGTACAACATGAATTATTTATAACCGTTTGATTAAAAAATATTGAGATATGCAATTTTTAAACCAAGAGATAGAGGCATTGACTAAAAGAAAAAATACCCCAGCACTTGCCAAAAAGCAAGTATCATGCGGTATTTTTCAAGATATTAATGAGATTTCGGTCGTTGAAAAATCGGTTGTGTTTAAAGCTGAATAGTGCTAACTTTTAAAGAGCGAAGTATCTAAACCAGGTATAAGGTTCAAAGCATTTTGATAGTATAATTTTTTTAATACCTCTTCAGGCAGGTTTAGTCCGTACATTGACCAAAATGCATGGTATTTTTTATAATAAGGAAAGTACTCATCATTACTTTCTAAAACCCTAAAATAGGTAGGAAACTCTTCGGGTTTCCAACTATCCTTTCCAAAAAGTACCCTATCTTGATATTTAATAAAGAAAGCCCTAGCATTCTGAGGTTGTCTACCCAATTCTGCTATAACCGCAGATATGCCTACATTCATATTTGGCATTTCATCTAATAGCTCCCCTAATTTATTAAGGTTATTGGCGTACCATCCCATATGTGCATTTATGAATTTTGTATTTGGATGCTTTTTAAAAACATTATGTTGTTCTTGTATAATCTGTTCAAATGGTGCTGGGTCTGTAGCAGTTCGTTTTCTACGTGGGTGGGTCTTTAGCTCTAACCAACGCTCGTTATCAGAATTCATATCATCCCAAAAAGATTTAGGGTCTGCTGCATGGATCAATACGGGTACGCCCATTTCGGCACATTTTGCCCAAATAGGGTCTAATCTTGAGTCGTCGATAGCTAAACGTTTTCCATCCGAATCCTTATTCCTAAGGCCTAGACTTTTATAAATTTTTAATCCCTTTGCTCCGCTTTTTATATCATCTTCTAATTGTACAGCGGCCTTTTTGCCCCATTCTACATCTTTAGCACCTTCAAAATCTACATTTGCAAAAACTACAAATCTTTTCGGATAGCTCTTATTTATGTTGCTTATTTTTTCTTTTATACTTTCTCCTGAACCACCACTTAAGTTAACCATTATAGCCTCGTTCATAACATCCATATCAGCAACCAAACCGTTTAGGGCTTCGACCGACATGTCTCTTTGGTGACTATGAACATCTATAAATGGAAATTTCGCCTTAGTAATTTCTTTGCCAGGTACTACAAGTGTAGAAGTAGGGTTATATTCTTCAAAACCCATTTCTTGTGCCAAAATAGGGGATGCCGTAAAAATTATAAATGCCATTATTGTAAGTAACGCTATGTTTTTTATCATATCAGTTTTCGTTTTGGAAGTTGGTTTGTTTTATTAATTGATTGTATTCTAGTTTTGTGTCTATATCTATGGACTGTAAGCCAGGGTCTAACTGAACCAGCTCATCGTAACTGGCGTTTAAAAGGTCTTTTGCACCTTGATCACCCTCTAATAGTACTAGCTTAGGATAAATTGATTTCGGAAACAATGCGGGTACTCCAACCCTATTCTTATAGTTCGTAGTAATTAATTTAGATGAATCTTTTTTAAAATTACTAATTAGTAGATCTAAATAAGTTGCACTCAACAAAGGTTGATCAGCAAGACAAATTAAAATACCATCTGGTAATGAACTGCTTTCTCTAAGTTTTTTGACTCCAAAAGCGATACTATTTCCAAGGCCTAATGACCAATTTGGGTTAAAGAAAACCGTTGTGTCCTTTTCTTGTAATTTACACTCAGCCATAATGGTTTCAGCATTTGCGCCAAGAACTACATAAACACTATCTGCATTACTTTCTTTAGCAGTACTAATAGTTTCTAATAAAAAGTTGGAATCTTTCCAGGGTAGTAGTTGTTTAATACCCTTCATACGACTAGAGGCTCCAGCTGCCATTATAAGCACCACAATATGTAGATTTTCGTTCAATGATAGATGCTTTTACATTAATTATTCAATATAATGTTCGCTATTTGGGCTTACAAATAGTTATTGTAATTATCATATAAACCTACGGAAATATAACGCTTTTGGAAGTTTCAACACCAGTGAAACATTTGCTTTAACAATCTTTAACATTTATTTTTTTATTCCCTATAATTTAAATAAACTTTGTCCGTTCTGCTAGTTGAACCTATAATTAATGAATATGAAATTTTTTTTAAAGACCTTCAGTGTGTTTTTTGTATTGACGCTACTTGTTTCTTGTGGTAATGCAGATGATGATGTAAATCTAGATTTGAACATTGGCGACGGACTAGGAAAAGGTCAGGAAGTAGATGATTGCTTAGGCTTAGAACAAGGTGAACTAGTTTTATCTATACAAGAACAGTTTACAACTTTACCCGGCAAAGTATCGGTATTTTTTAGAGTATCTGATACAAGCGGAAACCCCGTACCTGGCTTAACTGCTAATCAATTTACTATTTACGAACAAGGAAGAAATGATGATTGTTTTAAGACAATTTCGACTTCTGAATCTTCAGCTCGTATTTCACCGAATTCACAGATTTTTTCTAATAACACCCTATTAGTACTAGATTTAAGTAACAGTGTACTTAGTAGTAGCTTGGAAGAATTGAAGCTTGCATCTACCAGTTTTATTGATGCTGTAATGCCAAGCACCACGCAAGAATCTGTTAAAATGGCTATTTACTGGTTCGATGGTGAAGATAATTTACATTTGTTGAATGAATTGACTCCTTCGAAATCAGAATTAGTAGCAGCAATTGATAGTATTACTGATACTATTAGTAATGACCCATCTACCGATTTATATGGTGCAGTTATAAAGTCTACCGACATTGCTTCAGAGTTAGTTAAAAAGTCAACAGCTGGTGGAAAAATTGGAGCTGCCTCTGTGGTTATCTTCACAGATGGAACAGACCAAGCTTCACGTTACACTGAAGATGCGGCTTTAAAGAAAGTAAAAGAAGCAAATGCAAATATTTCATTCTTTAGTATCGGTTTAGGTGCTGAAATTGATACGCAAGTATTATCTGCAATTGGTAAAACCGCAAGTGTATTTGCTCAAAACAAAGATGAATTAGAAAGAACTTTTAGAGATATCTCTGAAAAAGTATCAGAAAGAGCAAACAGTTATTACTTATTCGAATACTGTAGCCCTAAACGTGATGGTAGTGGTGAAAACAACTTGGCTATCGAAGTGAATACCGGTTCTAGACAAGGTGCTGTACAAACCAAGTTTAATGCTAGTGGATTCACAGGCGGTTGTCAATAACCAATAAACTCTTAAATACAGAAAGAAGCGTAAAAACGCTTCTTTTTTTTTGCTTTACTATTTGGCAAATAACTAATTGATTATCATTTTGTTGAGAATTATCCTACTAATTCTAGAGGTAGTTGGTTAATTCGAGAAACGTCCGTTTATCGATCTTTCCCGTATATAAAACCGATTACACTAATATTAATTTAAAAAGTATAAAATGAAAAGATTATCCTTAGTTACTTTATTATCAGTAGCAGTTCTTACTTCATGTGTTTCTAAAAAGAAATATGTAGCATTAGAAGATAACTTATCTCAAACACAAAGTTCTCTTCAAAAAACACAAATTGAAAAAGAAGAATTACAAGCTCAAATGACTAAAATTGAAGCTCGTGTTGAAGAATATAACTCTAAAATCAACTCATTAAAAGAAATGAACGATAGTCAGTTCACTAGCGTTGATGATGTTGCCGTCATGAGCAACAACACAAAAGCTAAAATGAGAAATACATTGAAGAATGTTGATCCAGCTAAATTAGCAGGAGCTAAAACTTTGCAAGATTCAATGAACTTAGCAGTATCATACAAATTGAAACAATCAATATCTGAAGAGGGTGAAGATATTAATGTAAGTATTGATAAGACAGTGGTTATGATTAATATTTCTGATGAATTATTATTTAACACAGCTAGTTATAATGTAAGCAACAAGGCAAATAACATTTTAAAGAAATTATCTGAAGTTATCAAGTCTGAGCCAAGCATGGAAGTTATGGTAGAAGGTCATACAGATTCTAGAACCATCAACACTCCAATGGTTACTGATAACTGGGATTTAAGTGTAAAACGTGCAACTTCTATTGTTCGTAAATTACAGAAAGAATACGGTGTTGATCCTTCTCAATTAATTGCTTCGGGTAGAAGTAGTTATTTACCTTTAGTAGAGAACGACTCTAAAGAAAATATGTCTATGAACAGAAGAACAAAAATTATTATCCTACCAAATTTGGATAAATTCTTTGCTCTTTTAGATGCAGAAGATAATTTATAAGAACTACGGTTCATAAAGAAAAAGGGAAGCAAATGCTTCCCTTTTTTTATGCTGTATACTTTTATGTTTATTATTTATAAATCATTCCGTTGGACACATTAATAGATGCTGTTTTTAAATCCACTAAAAAACCGTTAATTACGGCATATTCAACCTTTCCTTCCTTTTCTAAAAAGAATGTAGGATTGAGTCCTGGTTCTAATTTAAACTCTGGTATTTTATATTTAGCTCCTATTAAATGAACAGGAAATGGAGAGTTTATTTCATTACTAGGTATCGTAATCATTCTCACAAAGCCATAGCCTTGCTGTAATAAATCTTTAAAATTTAATGCTTTTACTTCCGCTAAAGTATTTAAAGTCTTCGGATATGCCTTGGCAGGCCTAATAGTATATGCTGAAGCATTTAAGGTTTCATAACCATAATAGGTAGAAAGGTCACCTTGGTCTAAAATACGACTGCTGTACCAAAATTTATCGTGTTCAGGATAGTCCACTTCAACTTGGTTAATTCCTAAATCAATAGTATAGACATTGCCCATTAAATTGTAATTAGCACCTGTAATCTTAAGGTCAAATAATTTTCTGTCGTTCTCAGGAATCTTCTCATATTCCGCGATAGAAATAGCTTCATAAGATTTTTTAGCAATGGTATAAATTGCCGATAAAATAGAGGTATAATTTAATTTCCGTATTTCTTGTTT
>TARA_R110002074_G_scaffold197610_6_pt1 | contig 114900 bp, 108 predicted proteins | sample TARA_R110002074 | Tara Oceans TARA_R110002074 (sample SAMEA4397215) | marine metagenome | biome: Polar Biome; feature: [MIX] marine epipelagic wind mixed layer (ENVO:01000061); material: water (ENVO:00002006), including particulate matter (ENVO:01000060) such as... | depth...
AAAACAAGACAATTACACCTACCACTGCGAAAGCAAGTAAAAAGCGATTAAAGTGCTTATAATGCCTTTGATGGTTAACTTTTTGAACGGATTTAAAACGCTCAATAGAAACCTTCTCGTTTAGTTTATTGTGCGATATATTAAGCATCTTTCCCCTCTATTTCGTTTATAATTCTTCCTTTATCCATTGTGATGATTCGCGAACACTTTGTAATCCACTTATCGTTTTCACTCACAACTAAAAGCGCCCACCCGTTAGATGAATCACTTAAAAAGTTTAAAATTCTGTCAGCTTCCTCAATATTAAATTGATCCAGTGGATCCTTTAGAATAAGTAGTTTAGGCTTTCTTACAATACTTCTTGCTAGCACAATTTTCTTTGAAATGGTATAAGGTATTTGTTTCCCCTCAGGATATAGTACTGTATTCAATCCATCGGGTTGTTTTTTCACAAATTCGGTAAGACCTACTTTATCTAAGGCCCAATACACTTGTTCAATTGTTGTATCCTTATCCCCAAAGGTTATATTATTCAATATTGTACCTTCAAAAGGTGATTCTTCGGGTAAGGACTGACCTAAATGAGACCGGTAGTAGTTTAAGTTCATTCCTTTTAAAGAAACTCCATTGACATAAACACCGCCGCTATCTGGCTCCAATATACCTGCAATAATTCTTAACAAGGTGTTTTTACCAGAACCACTCTTTCCTCTTAATAATATGGTGCAATTTGGCGTTATCGTCAAATCAAGATTTGAAATAATTTCTCTTTTTGGCTCTGGAACACTATAAGAAATATCACTAAGCTCTATTGTAAAAGATTGGTTTTCTGTGAATGGTTTTTCTCCTTCTTGTGGCTCTAATTCCTTATCGACCACCTGACCCATTTTTTCTAATGACGTCAATAAATCGTAAAAAGTCTCTAGGCCAAGAATTAGTTTTTCAACAGAATTTATCACTAATAAAATGATAATTTCTGCCGCTACGAACTGCCCTATATTCATCTCTTGATTTAAAACTAACAATCCACCAATTAGCAAAAGTCCGCCAGTAACTAGAACCTTAAAGCCAATCATTTGAATAAATTGAAGTACTAGCACCCTAAAATGACCTTCCCTTGCATTCAAATACCCAACGACCAACGTATCATTTTTATCTAATGCATGCGATGTTTTCCCCGAAAGTTTAAAACTAACTATTGAACGTGCAACCTCTTGTAACCAATGTGCAACTTGGTATTTGCTTTTAGATTCATCTAAGCTTGTATCTAAACCTCTTTGGGCGGTAAATTTAAATACCACATATATCAATAAGAGAAGAAGAATACCATATACGATGAAAAATGGATGATAAAACGACAGTAATAATAACCCGAATATAATTTGTAATAAAGCAGCAGGGAAATCTATCAAAACTTTTGATAATGATTTTTGTATAGTCAAGGTATCAAAAAACCTATTAGCCAATTCTGGAGGATAATAGTTATGAAGCTCACTCATTTTAATTTTAGGAAATCTATACGCAAATTCAAATGAAGACCTAGTAAATATCTTTTGTTGAACATTTTCGATAATCCTAATCTGCATCAACTGGAGTATCCCCACAAAAGCCACGCCTAGGGTAACCAGAATTACAAGAACAATCCACGAAGTGCTTATTTGAGCACCTTGCATTAAATTTATGATTGCCTGTATACCTAACGGAAGTGATAAGTTAACAACGCCTGCAAAAATGGCGTAATAAAAAACTTGAAAAATATCTCTTTTATCAAGTTTAAGCAACCCAATGAAACGTTGCCATGACGTTAATATATTTTTACTCATTTAAGTTTTGATTAAGGGTATTAAAAACAAGATGAGTCAAGTATTGGGTAGGTGTTACTTTTTCATTACAATCTGTCAGTGATGAAAAATGATCCTTTAAAAAGTGCTGATGCAAACCACTTTCTAAGATGGTGCTAGCCAAACTTGATGGGTATATATACTTTGGGTTAACCTCTTTAATCATATCACGCAGCCTACTTACGAGCCTTTTATAAATAACGAAATATCCTTCCTTATTTTCTTCATCGACCTCTTTAGTCAAATATGATTTTGAATATTCATTAATTACAATCTTATTCAATAACACCTCATTAATATGAGAAAAAGCAGAATCCTCTTTAATCTCTCTTGTAATTATCAAAATCGATTCTAATAATTTTTCCTTGGGATTTTTTATGCTATTGGTAGCGAAAACCAGCTGATATTCTAACCAACTCCAATACCACGAGGCTAAATACAATAAGAGTTTGTGTTTATTTTCGAAATACCGGTAAATAGAACTTTCGTTTGAACCAATACTCTTACCTAACTTTTTAAAGGTGAAACTCTCCGACCCCATCTCATTAATCATTTGAATACTTATCTCAATGATTTTTTTACCTAGCTCTGATGATTCAGGGTCTTTTAGAAACAACTTGTCGTTGATTCTAATCTGAACCCCTTGTAATAACCTATCCATAAAAACGCAATATTTTAATCAGTTGCAAATATAATAGTATTACTATTATACTATGATAGTTTAACAACTTTTAACGAAAGTATTACTTTTCTGTTTTAAATTTTTGACTATTTTAGATGGAATAGAAAAACATTTAACCCTTTAAATGAAGTATTATGAAAAATACAATTGTACTGCTTGCATTTTTAATGCTCTCATATAGCAGTTTTAGCCAAAAAGAAATCAGTAATTTGAAACCTGGCGATATATTATATATAAGTAAAGATTCAAACACTCCATTTCAACATCTCCATTTTCCCAAGCCCAACTTTATCATTAAACGCGGTTCAATTGCCAACTACAAAGGCTTAAATGGTATGCATGTACAAATTGAATCCATAACAGACGAATCTATTGCTAGACTCATCCCTTTAAACGGCAAAAAATTTTTTAATCTATTTTCTTATGTGAATGCTAACCTAAAAAGCGCGTTAAACGATAAGGAGCTAAAGCAATTAAACTCTAGTCAGAAATCTTAACTTAATAAATAGATATTATTGAAAATCTTAATGGTACTTTTTACTAGAGACCATTAAGATTTTTTTGCAAATTAATGCAACCTAAAATAACATTAACTGATACACCTAAAATGTCGTCCAAATATTTAAAATATGATTTTAGGATACATCATTGCGAAAAATAAAAAGCACGCTAAAGAGATAGCTAAATTACTTTTAGCTCAAGATTTAATATATAGCGCAAGTATTTCAACAAAAAAAGTATTTAGCAAAAATATAGTTACAGGTAAAGTAGAGTATGAAAAACAAACAATTATAGAAGGTAAGACGAAGGCTTTATTATTTAGTACTATTAATCAAATGCTTAGAGTCACTTATCCAGAAAATATGCCTATGCTTTATGCTGTACCAATTATTTATATGGATGCAGAACAGACCCAAACCTTACGTAATCAAACAGCCAAAGTTTAGAAATTGTTATTTTAATTTAATTTGACCGTACTGCAATATATAGTACTTTTAAATTATGGGAAAACATCGCTGCGGTTGGTGCAAGGGTGATTCACTTTACGAAGCGTATCATGATGAAGAATGGGGTGTACCCGTTAAAGATGACGAATTACTATTTGAATTTTTAGTTTTAGAAACATTTCAAGCAGGATTAAGTTGGATTACAATTCTACGCAGGCGTGAAAATTTTAGAACAGCATTTGATAATTTCGATTATAAGAAAATTGCAAAATACCCGGAAACTAAGATTCTAGATTTATTACAAGATGAAGGCATTATTCGTAATAAACTAAAGGTTCGTGCTACCGTAAGTAATGCACAAGCATATATTGATGTTCAAAAAGAATTTGGCACATTTAGCAATTATATATGGCAATTCGTTAAAGGGGTATCTGTAAAAAACAAAGTCCTCAACTACAAAGAAGCTCCTGCAAATACGACAACTTCTGATGCAATAAGCAAAGACTTGAAAAAGCGTGGGTTTAAATTTGTTGGCAGCACTATAATATATGCGTTTATGCAAGCCACCGGCATGGTTAATGACCATGAGATTAAATGCTATAGATACCACGAAGTTTAATTATCAATTTGAATCTACTACAGTTGAAAAAAAAATATGTTTACCTTATTCTAATTTCAGTATTTTCTTGCTGTCAATTGAGCTTTGCACAAAAAACCTACGAACGTGAATTTCGCATTAGAAAATCTCAATTTCCTTCGGCTGCTCATACCCTAATTGAAAACAACATTGAAGGGGTTAAACGTTTAAAATTTTATCAAGAAACCGACAGTAACAAAGTAAGTTTTAAAGCAAAACTTAAGAAAGATAAACTTTGGTATAATCTAGATTTCGACAAGGAAGGCGTTTTAGAAAAAATAGAAATATTGATTAATTCTACAGATATTCCAAACGATACTTATTTAAATATTGAAAATTATTTGAACAATAATTTCTATAAATATCGAATTAAAAAGCTTCAACAGCAATATTATTCAAATAATGATACATTGGAAGAAACATTTAAAAAGGCTTTTCAAAACCTAATTTTATCCTCTAACATGTATGAAATTGTTATTGCCGGAAAAAAAGAAAGAGGATATTTAGACTATGAAATTCAATTTGATGCAGATGGTAATTTCAAAAAAATTAGAACAGCGCTTCCGTCAAATTATGATCATGTTCTTTATTAACAAAATAGGCTTATTCATTTTAAGAGTTTCAAAAACTCAATTCGTGATATTTCTTGTGCTCCTAAACTTTCTAAATGATTTGTATGTAATTGGCAATCGATAATTTTATATTCTTTTTCTTGTAATTCATGTGCCAGTTTTATGAAGGCGAATTTAGAGGCGTTCGAAGTTAAACTAAACATACTTTCTCCACAAAACACATGCCCTAAATCTATTCCGTAAAGCCCTCCTACCAACTTATCACCTTCCCATACTTCATATGATTGGGCTATTCCTTTTTCATGTAAATTTAGATATGCCATTTTCATTTGTTCCGTTATCCAGGTGCCATCTTGACCTACTCTATCTACTGATGAACAATATTCTAACACCTCTTTAAAACACGTATTTTTTGTTATCCTAAATCGTTTATCTCGAAGCACTTTTCTCATGCTTTTAGATATTTTAATCTCCTTTGGATATAAAATCATTCTTGGATCAGGACTCCACCATAAAATAATAGAATCTTTATCGAACCAAGGAAAAATACCCTGCTGATACGCTAACAATAACCGCTCTGAAGAAAGATCACCACCAACTGCCAAAAGCCCATCTGAATTTGCAGTATCCACTGGTGGAAATTCTAAAGCATCGGTTAAAAAAAACAATTGGTGTTGCGGCTTTTCCACTTTTTGTTTTCAAATTAATTAAAAGGTCATAAAACAAAAAACTTGTTTAACCATAAAAGTTAAACAAGTTTTAAAATTATAAAGACAATATGTCCAACTATGATTCTCTAGCTATTTAAAATGGCAAATCATCATGATCTTCTTCGTTTAAATCATCTGCTGGTTCAAATGCTTCCATAGGTGCAACCGGAGGCATACCTGCTGACGGTGCTTGCGATAAACCTTCTATACGCCATCCTTGAATAGAGTTAAAGTATTTAACTTCTCCTTGAGGGTTCGTCCATTCACGACCTCTTAGATTAATACTAACTTTTACATCTTGCCCAACTTTATAAGAATTCAACAAATCGCACTTATCTTGAACAAACTCAACCATAATATGTTGTGGATATTGTTCGTCTGTGGTTACTACCAATTCTCTTTTTCTAAACCCATTAGAACCAAAGGTTTGGGTTTCACCGATCAATTTTACTTTACCTTCTATTTCCATCTTGAACTCTTTTTACAATAAAGGTCAAAAATAGGTAAAATGAAGCGGTAATAAAACAACCTGTGCAGATAACAACACAACAATTATTTACATTTTAGGTTATCTTTAGTGTGAGACAACTATTGGATGAACTTTATTCCTAAAAACAAGATTTCCAACATTTTTCTATTGATAGGCTCTTTTATTGTTGTGAGCCTTATCTTATGGAACACTAATAGTTTTTTTAAACAGTTTAAAGAGGAGGAACGGTTAAAAATGGAGATTTGGGCAACGGCACAATCTGAATTTTTACAATCTTCTGAGACCGTAGACTTAGGAAGCCTTCATTTAAAGGTTTTTCAAAACAACACTTCTACCCCAATGATTCTTTTTAATAAGGATGAAACCATTAGGGTCAATAATTTTCCGCCGAACAAAGCCAAAGATTCCGTTTATATCCAAAATCAACTAAATAAATTTAAGAACGAGAACATTCCAATTTCCATAGATCAACAAGGGGAACATTTAGCAACGTTATATTACGGTAACTCAGAAGTACTGAATAAATTAAAGTTTTATCCAATTGCATTATTACTTATTATTTTTCTTTTTGCAGCAGTTATATACTTTTTGTTCAAAACCAATAAGGCCTCCGAACAGAATAAATTATGGGCAGGTATGGCTAAGGAAACGGCTCATCAAATCGGAACTCCGTTATCATCGCTCTTAGGCTGGAATGAATTATTAAAGACTGAATTAATAAACCCAAGTATTACTAAAGAGATTGAAAAAGACATTGATAGGTTACAAACAATTACTGAGCGATTTTCAAAAATTGGATCTTTACCTAAACTTGTAGAGAGTGATATTGTTAAAGAAACACAAGACGCATTTGACTATTTGAAAAGAAGAAGTTCTAAGCTCATTCATTTTTCATTTAACTCAAAAGTAAATTACCTATCCGTTTTACTAAATAGCTCATTGTATAATTGGACTATTGAAAATTTAGTTAAAAATGGTATTGATGCTATGCGTGGTAAAGGTAGTATTGCTATAGAAATCGTTCCCGATGGTAAATATGTGAATATTTTAATCGCAGATACGGGCCATGGTATTCCTAAGAGCAACTATAATAGTATCTTTACACCTGGTTTCACTTCTAAAAAAAGAGGCTGGGGCCTAGGGCTTTCTTTGGTTAAGCGTATTGTTGAAGAATATCATGATGGCAAAATAAAAGTGCTATCGTCTGGCAAAGAAGGTACTATTATGCAAATTTCTCTAAAAGTGTCCCATTGATTATGGCTAAAGAAAAACTCATAGTTATCAAAGAAACCGGATTGAACAACAATTGTCCTGAGTGTTTTAACCAAGATTTGAAGTTGACTTTTTATCAAAAACATACTTATGGTAGTTTTTTTCACAAAACCACTGCGGAATTAAGCAACAAATTGGTTTGTAATACCTGCCATTCGACAATCTACCCTGTTAGCTGGACCGAAGATATTGAACGCATGTTCAACTATTATAAAAAGACAGCTATACCAGAAAAAAAATCTACTAAACCAACTTTACTTTTCTACGCGTTGTTATTAACTTTAATAGCGTTAGTTGCTGGTGCTGTTTATTTATATATTTCTGAAACTATTCAATTTTAGCACTTATTGCTTTGGATAGGCTAGTTAACTCTTGGTCAGTTAATTTAACCTTATGTTGAAATGTAGCATCTTTCATTTCATTTAAAGGTATTAAATGAACATGTACATGAGGCACTTCTAACCCAATAACGCTCATACCGATTCGTTTGCAATCGACTGTTTTTTCTAAAGCTTTACCCACTTTTCTTGAAAATAACATTAAACCTAAATAAGCTTCTTCATCTAGGTCTAATATTTTGTTCACTTCCTTTTTTGGAATACAAAGTGTATGACCTTTTGCATTCGGATTAATATCTAAAAAAGCCAAATAATTTTCATCTTCGGCAACCTTATAACAAGGTATTTCTCCATTAATAATTTTGGTAAAAATAGTCGGCATAATTTAAATTTAGTGGGAACAAAAAATCCTACCCTTTTAATAAGGATAGGATTAAATATAGTTATTTTAAAAATCTAACCTCTTGTAATTTCAAGAATTTCAAATTTCAATGCACCATTAGGCACCGTAATTTCTGCAGTGTCTCCTACTTTTTTACCCAGAAGACCTTTGCCTATTGGTGAATTAACAGAAATTTTACCCGATTTTAAATCAGCTTCGCTTTCCGCGACCAATTTATAGGTCATTTCCATGCCGTTATTTTGATTTTTCAACTTCACGCTAGATAGTACTAATACTTTTGAAGTATCTAATTGAGATTCATCAATTAAACGTGCATTCGCTACAGTATTCTCTAATTTAGCAATCTTCATTTCAAGAAGACCCTGTGCCTCTTTAGCAGCGTCATATTCAGCATTTTCTGAAAGATCACCTTTATCTCTCGCTTCTGCAATTGCCTGAGAAGCCTTTGGCCGCTCAACATCTCTTAAGTGATTTAGTTCTGCTTTAAGTTTTTTTAAACCTTCTGCAGTATAGTATGATACGTTACTCATAACATCCTCGTTTTATAAATAGACAAATCCTCTGCAATTGCCTTTTAGTCTGGCTTTTTAAGAGAGGATTTAACACAAATATACATAATTTTTACGCACATTTGCTCAAGTTTCTCAAAACAAAATTATAGCATGACTCGTTATATTTACATCCTAGTATTACTGATAATCACTGCTTGCAGCAATGATGGCACCAATAGAAATCCATATTTACAAGAGATAAGTTTTCGTTTCGAAGCTAATTTAAATTTACCCTCTTACAGCCCTCTTACCAATACAGGTAGTGCAGTATTTATACAAAGTGCCTCTGTTGGCACAAAAGGAGTATTTGTTATAAATGCCGGCTTTGATCAATTTAGAGCCTTTGAGGCAAGTTGCCCTAATCATGCCCCTAATGAATGTTCTACCATGACCTTAAATGGACAAGTAGCTACATGTTCTTGCGAGGATTATGAATATAGCCTTTTTACCGGGCAGCTCTTAAACAGACCTGATGATGGCAAACGCTATTATGACATGCTAGAATATAGAACCAGTTTTGGTGGAAACATTGTTGTCATATCTAATTAAAACTTATTCTTCCAATCGATATCTGTCCATTATTTCTTTGAAAAGCTCACCAGTGCTCGGTGGCGTATAAGAAATTGCATTGGCACCAGCCTCTATGGCCATCATTATAGTTTCATCGGTTTTACCGCCTGTAGCAATAATGGCTACATCTGCATCTAAATCTCTTATTTTCTTTATAATATCTGAAGTTTTTCCTGCACCAGAAACATTAAAAATATCAACCCCGGCTTGCAGCCTTCCTTTAATATCATCTTTTTCGGATACCACGGTAATAGTGACAGGAATATCAATTTTCTCTTTTAATAAGCTAATAAGGCTATTTGGGGTTGGCTTGTTTAAAACCACCCCCAAAGCTCCTTGAAATTCTGCATGAATAGCCAACTCTAAAGACCTTACCCCTGTTGTTATTCCACCACCTACTCCGCAGAAAATTGGTTTATCCGCAGCTAAAATCAATGCATTTGAAATAACTGGCTGAGGCGTAAAAGGGTAAACGGCAATAATAGCATTGGCATTTGTATTTCTAATTATTGCAACATCGGTACTAAACAAGAACGATTTTATTGATTGACCGAAAACGCGTATTCCAGAACAATTAGAAATAACCTCTGGAACCGTAACAATATTGTTTCTTAATCTACTACCAAATACAGGAATATTACGACTCATAACCCTAGAATTTAAGTAACTAAAATTAGAATATTCTTCCTTACATCATATCTAATAAACAAATATTTAAGATAACATTGATATTCTTTAGGTTGGCTATATATTTTAAAAATTAAGTGTTGCTCCTATTAAAAAATTTGCTCCAGCTTGAGGATAAAATCCTTGCACTTCAAAAGTATTCCCAGGTGTTGACCAAGAATCTAAATAGGTATATCCGTTAGAAACATATTTTTCATTTAAAATATTATTCACCAACCCAGAAATTACGATGGACTTCAAAATTCTGTTCATTTTAATTTCATAAGTGACATTAAAATCTGTAGTAAAATAAGCGTCTAACTTAGATGCTTCAGTATCTGTATTACTAAGATATTGCTCCCCTACATATTTTGAGAAAAGTGACAAACTTAAAGCTTGACAGGGTGTATAGCTAAGGATATTACCTGCAACCAAAGATGGTGAAAATGCAATGTTTGTATTTCCTAAACCTTGCAATACATCATCTCTATCAATAAAAAAGTCAATATTTTTATTGGTACTAAAAGCAACATTCGGTCGAATACTAAACTTATCACTAATTCGAATGTTTGCATCAATTTCAAGTCCTAATCTATAACTATCACCTATATTTTCTCTTAACGGCGCTCCTACATCATTTAGTTCTCCCGTAAGAACCAACTGATCCTTATAACTCATATAATACACATTCGTATTTACCTGTACATCGGTCGATACATACCTCCATCCTAGTTCAAAATCGTTCAATTTTTCAGGCTTCGGATTTCCGCTTTCATAATCATTTCTATTTGGCTCTCTGTTCGCTACTGCGTATGATAAATAAAAGTTGTTGTTTGTATTCAAATCAAACGTTACCCCAGCTTTAGGATTGAAAAAATTAAAAGTATCATCTACAAAACCAGTATCGGCACCATTTGCTTTGTAACCAACCGTTCTATACTGCAAATCTCCATATAATGACCACTGATTAGTTAATTGATAATTTGCTTTTGTATAGATATTAAAGTCGGTTTTAGTTGAACTGTCATCATAATATCGTTCTTGATAACTACTATTACTTGCATATCGCGCCCATATTACTTCGCCAAAATGGTCACCTTCATATTTATTGAAACCACCACCCATTATTAGATTAATACTATTCTTTTTGTACGTTGCGGAAAACACTGTGCCATAAAAGTTATTATCTAGCCAACGTCTTCTAATTAAATCCGTAGAATTAACTTCGGCTCCATCAACAATAATTGGTTCAAAACCATAGGTGTCAAAATCATCATCTTCTTTATACTGCTCGAAAAAACCTCTACCCCGAGTATAATGCAATGCAATAGTAGTGCTCCAAAAATCTGAAATCTTTTCATTCCATAACAATTGTGCATGATCTTGCTTATAATCATCTACTTCATTGTTATGAAATTGTGTATTACCATCTAAATCTGTATAAATCCCTGAAGGATTAAATGTTCTATCATCCTGTAGTGTCTGAGCATCAATACCATACCAAGCTTGGTACGTAACCTCGTGACCACCGAATAGCAACCCTTTAATCAGCGTATTATCATCTTTAAAAGCTGCTTGTAAAAAATAAGAATCTAAATCTGACTCAGCTCGGTCAATGTACCCGTCTGAATTAATTTTTGATAATCTACCTGAGATTTCAACTTGATCATTCAACAGGCCAGTGCTGAATTTTAAATTATTTCTTAATGTATTATAACTACCTATAGACGTACTTATTTGCCCATAAGCATCCTCAGAAAAACCATCAGTCAATACATTTAAACTAGCCCCAAATGCACCTGCGCCATTTGTAGAAGTACCCACACCACGTTGTAGTTGCAAACTTTCTGTTGACGAGGCAAAATCTGGCATATTAACCCAAAATGTACCTTGCGACTCTGCGTCATTATAGGGTATGCCATTAATAGTAACGTTAACACGAGTAGCATCGCTACCCCTAACTCGAATACCAGTATACCCTACACCGGCACCGGCATCTGTTGTTGTTACCACTGATGGTAAAAAATTCATTAACACAGGAATATCTTGCCCCAAGTTTCTCAGCTTTATATCCTCCTTTGTAAGATTGGAAAATGTTACTGGTGATTCTTTGTTCACCCTAATGGCCGAAACGAAAACCTCGTCTAGCACTACTTTTTGACCCTCTAAAGAGTCCGTTTCCTTTTCTTGGGCTTGCAGCCCAATACTGAGCGTAAAGCACGCTGTAATTGCGAAAATAGATAGTTTCATTCGTAAAGTTATTACGAATAAAAGGGGCTATTATTCTAAGTTAAAATTGATTTTTGAGCAACTAAGCTCGGTTTCCAAAAGATTTTATACAAACAAATCGTTCATACACCATCTTACTCCAAAATTTATAAATTAAATTTTGAATTGTCCCTTGGCAGCATTACCTGCCCAGGTTCTTTGGGTATAATCTCAGCTTTATTCTAAATAAATATTCAGAATTCTGCACCCCTTTGAGATGCTGCAAATGTAGTGCAGTAATTTCATCTCACATAAAGAATTTCATAAAAATAATAACTTGTTTAATTTACATCATTTTACAACTTTTTATCTAGGCTTTATTGTAAGTACACTACATACATAAAATCACTTTATGATTCAAAATGGAGTAAATTCACTTTTAAGGCTTCTATCAATTACTTGCTTTTAGTCATTTTAGACATAATGTCTATTATTATATTATCAATGAAAATAGAAAAGGATAGCATATAGCTACCCTTTTCTGACCAAACCAACTTGAACAAACAAGCATTTTTATAATTACCGACCTAACCAAATTTTAATCACTAGGTAATTATGTGTCCTATATGTGCTACGGTATATTTATTAAACAGTAAACAATCAATGTTTAAAGAACTTTTAGCCAAATTTTAAATTAAAAAAAAGGAGCTGCAAACGCAGCTCCCTACAACCACCTATCAAATTTCTGTCTTAAAATCATAAATTAACGTCTCTATTTATTTTAAAAATTAAATAAAGTAATGCCAATTTGGGGGTTATTTAAAAAACAATTTCTTCTTGGTGGCACCTTCATAGTTAACGGTTAGTGTTTACGTGAAAGTGATATTTTGATTTTTTATTTTTCCCAACATATTTTTGAAATCATAGCTAATGCTAAAATTAAAATAGTTGTTGTAATTGAAATAAAAACTAAATTAACCATGGTTTCATAACTTGCTTCATATATTAAGACACCATTTTTATTGATTGGTCACATTTATAAATAAAAAAAACTGCGTTTTGCAGTTTTTTTTCAAAAGCTAAGTATCTAAGCCTTATTTTTTATTTATCCAATTACCATATTGGTCTATATATACGGTTCTTCTAGTTCCACTTTTAAGAACCATAATCAATTTAAATTCGCCTTTATCATTCTTATATGCTGCACCAAGTTTAGATGTCGGGTATTGTTTTAATATCTCTTCTATAACCGGAGGCGTTAATTGATTAGATTTTATTTTTACATATTCGTCAACCGAATTCATTACTATTTCTGTTTCTACGGTATTTGAAACAGTCATTGCCGTCATATTAAACATCATTCCAAAAGCTAATAAAACAAGTATCGCGTAATTTTTCATTTTAACTATTTTAATCTTTATTACATCTTTAATCTTAATTATCTACGGAGTAACAAGGCATATGGATTACTCGTTAACTAAATTTTAAAGTTTTACTAATCAAAAAACTACCGAAGCAGCTCTTTACAAATAATTAAAATGATTCGGGAGAATCACATTTATAGCCAGTTACCATTAGCGTCTGCATAAAGTTCAATAAAAAGTGTAGGCATATTAGAAGTAGCTACCTCCAATTACTTTTAAAATGTTTTAGAAAATTATGCCATAACATATCACAACTCAACAATTGCATTAAAATACTATTCGTCAATATTTTATTTCAAAATACACAGCCTTAATAATTGGATAAAACTGTGGCAAATAAAAAAAGTGTGTAGAAACTACACACTTTTAACCAAATTATTTATTTTACTTATGCCTGGTGCGAATCTTTCAAAAGATCAACAACACTTTTAACAGGATTAAAGGTTACCAAAGGCACCTCTACAAAAATAGTATTCCAAAATGCCATTGCGCCGTTCCAAAGACCTGGAAGTTCTAATGCTTTTAATTCTTTACCATCTTTTGTTTTACCGGTAATAAAACCTTGCTTATCATCTACAAACTTTAGAAGATCAAATTTTTCACCTTTATAATTACGTACACCGCAAACCAAATCTACAGGATTAAAGTGGGTTGAGTTCTTCATAATATCCGCCTGTTGAGCATTGTCCATATCAATTTGAGCAGATTCAATAATCTGTAATGAAACTTCGCCTTTTGTATTTGCTACCCAAAACGGACCACCGCCAGGCTCACCCTCATTCTTTACCATTCCACAAACCCGAATTGGCCTATTGATTCTACTTCTTAACATACTCAATTTATCAGATTTTGATTTTGAATCGAAATCATTTGTAAATCTTACATTAAGGGCATCCATTAAAAAGGTTTTAATTTCTGCTATTTTATCGTCAGTAACTTCGCCAGTATCTAACTGTTCGGCGTATGAAAATGCTTTATTCTGTTTTTTGATAAGAACCCCGGCCAATACTTTTTTGCTGTCAGCAACCGCCTTTGCATCTTTCATGACAGCTACATTGTCAATGTTTTTTATAAAAATCACATCAGCATCTTGCTCATTCAAATTTTGAATTAATGCCCCATGCCCACCTGGCCTAAATAATACAGACCCATCCTCATTTCTAAATGGGTTATTATTCATATCTACCGCCAACGTATCGGTAGATGGTTTTTGAAAAGAATAATCTACCTCATATTTAATTCCTGTAGCTTTAGTAACTCTAGGTCCTGATTCTGCAAATTCTTTATTGAACATTTCTTCGTGCTGCTCTGAAACAGTAAAATGTAGTTTTGCTTTTCCCTTCGAACCTGCATACAATGCACCTTCTTTTAAATGCTCTTCGAAAGGTGTTGCCGCTTTATCACCATAGTTATGAAATGGCAATAAACCCTTAGGATAAAAACCATAATTAAGTGCATTATCACCCAATAATTCTGAAATAAAATGAAATACTTTTTCACCTTGTGAATCAAACTTCTTAGGCAGCCTACCCATTACATTTTTATAAAATGGCAAACGCTCTAGACCCTCTGAGAAAATTCTAATGTCTTTATCATTGGTTCTTTTCAAATAAGCATCAAGAGTTTCTTTCGACGGATTATATACATCTAAAAAATTAAAAAGAGCCTTGAACATACGAGAAGCAGCACCAGAGGCAGGTACGAACTTTAATATATCTAAATCTTTTAATTTAGAATCATAAAAAGTTATAAGCTCTTTTTCTTCCGAACTAGAAAATTTAAGAATCCCATTACCTATTACGGCAGCATTCTTAAGTTGCACAAATGGAATACCTTCTTTAAAAGTATTGATATGACTTTGCATACTTTCTTTAGAAATTCCTTTTTTCTTTAATTGTTTTTCGTCTCTTTCTGTAAGTTCTATCATTTATCTAATAACTGATCTATATGGTTAATGGCTTTTTCTAAACGCTGCTTTTTGTTTCCCTTCAAGGTAATAAAATTTTTACCGTATTTTTCTAGAGTAAGCTTAAAATAGTTAAACATTTCTTCCCTTTCATTTGGTTTATCTCTTAAATCATCCTCTTCCCACGGTATATCAATATAAGTCAAGAGGTAAAGATCATAAGAGTTCTGAAGGGCGTATTTTTCTAATGTTGCGTCGCAATCGCCAATATAATACGCTTCTGAATACACCTTGGTTTCCAATAAATCAGTATCGCAAACAAGTATTTTTGTTGCTTTTTTGGTAAGCCTGTTTTCGAGACGCATTTGCCCCTCAGCTATGGGCAATAAATCATGTGGCTCACAGGTTTTACGTTCATTATTCCATTTTTCCTGCAAATAGTCTCTCGCATATTCTGGCACCCAAACCGTATTATAATGTCGTGCCAGTTGTTCTGATAAGGTTGTTTTACCGGTAGATTCTGGCCCAAAAAGAACCACTTTTAAGATATCTGAAGGTTCTTGCTTATATTTTTCTTCCATGCATTATAACCATATATGGCCAATATTGTAAAAATTAGATATTGAAAGCTAGTAAATGTAAATCCTTTATAAAAGTATAGTGGCACCGATATTATATCACCTACTATCCAATATATCCAATTTTCTACTTTACGCTTGGCCATAAGCCACATACCAACAAAAAATATAGCAGTTGTTATAGTATCCACATAGGCTGTCCAGCTGTTCCATTTATCAAAAACTTGATATACGACTAATACAAAAATGACAGTTCCAATAAAAATAAATATCGATATTCTATTCTCCTTTTTAGTGACCGAGGTAATAGGTGTAAAATGTTCAGCGTCTACCTTTCTAGTCCATATGTACCATCCATATAAACTCATTATAAAATAATACACATTGATAAGCATATCACCAATTAATCCCCACGTGAAAAGTAAGTAAACGAAAATTGATGTGCTTATCAATCCTGTTGGGTATACCCAAATATTATTTTGCTTAGAAAACCAAACCGATAATAGGCCGAAAATTACCGCAACGATTTCAAGAACTATATCTAAAGTATCATACTCAGTATATTGACCAAAGAAATAATCAAAAATGGGGCTCATACGTGCTTCTATCAGATTTAACTATTTTCATAAACAATAGACCTCTATCCATTAGCTCAAATGCTATTTTAATTTCTTTGCTTAACACCTGCATAACGGCATCATAAGAACCAAATACTTGAGTGCTAAGTGGGTTTTCAAGAACGGTCAACCCCGAAGAACGTAACTTTTTAATGAAATCTATTATGTGTTGCTCAAAATCATCTTGCAATGGTGAAAACGTTAATTCTACAGATATTTCCATTTATATTTATTTACTAATATTGCTTACTATTTATTTCTTGATGCATAAACACAGGTAAATTCTTCAAACTCTAGAAATCTAATTTTATAGTTAGATAAGATTCCGTTGAATATTATTTGTGCAGTGGTATTTTTAGCATCAAACATAAAATCGTGTACATTAATATGGTGTAAAAAGCTCAATCCTCTATTTCCATAAATTTTATAAAGTGATTCCTTAGCACCCCATACAATAGTTAACTTTCTAATAATTGCATCAGTATTTGCCAATGTTTTATATTCTTCAAAAGAGGTGAATTTATGTGCTATTCTCAGAATTTTATCACGTTGCATTTCTATATCAATACCTACCTCGTCAGACGTACTTACAATTATTCCTGTAAAATTATGTGAGTGGGTTATAGAAATAAAATTACCGTCGCGTAAATGAGGCTTTCCATTTTCATCATATACCAAATCAGAATCAGCATATCCATATTCAGCCAATAAATGTCTTATACTTAAGAATGCCCTTCGGTGAAGCTCAGATTTCATTCCATCGAACCGTGTTTGGCAATGTGGTGTCAATTCTATCTTTTTCCACAAATTCTCTTCGGTCTCTTCAACCTTCCAAATTGCTAAGGAAGTTTCTTCATTTAATGTTATAGTTTTGTAAAGCGGCATGAGATTATTAGTGTTATTCCTACCTTTGCATGAAATAAATTTAGGTTTGAACCAAATAGATTTAATTTCGCATCATTAAACGAAAGTATAAAATAATTAAAGATATGAGCACGAAAACTATTCCGTATGTGCCTTATAAGGTTAAGGATATTTCCCTTGCTGGTTGGGGAAGAAAAGAAATCGAATTAGCAGAAGCTGAAATGCCAGGGCTAATGTCGTTAAGGGAAGAATACAAAAATGAGCAGCCTTTAAAAGGAGCTCGTATTGCTGGTTGCCTACACATGACCATACAAACGGCTGTTTTAATTGAAACGTTAACAGCTTTAGGTGCCGATGTAACTTGGAGCTCATGTAATATATTTTCAACTCAAGACCAAGCTGCTGCGGCAATTGCGGCAACAGGAGTTCCTGTTTACGCTTGGAAAGGAATGAATGAAGAAGAATTTGATTGGTGTATAGAACAGACCTTATTTTTTGGTGAGGATAGAAAGCCATTGAATATGATTTTAGATGATGGTGGCGATTTAACCAATATGGTTTTAGATAAATATCCAGAAATGGCTGCTGGCATTAAAGGGCTTTCTGAAGAAACTACAACTGGTGTTCACCGTTTATATGAGCGTGTTAAGAAAGGAACTTTACCAATGCCTGCAATAAATGTTAATGATTCGGTTACTAAATCGAAATTTGACAATAAATATGGCTGTCGTGAAAGTGCTGTAGATGCAATTAGAAGAGCAACTGACACCATGTTGGCTGGAAAGCGTATTGTTGTTGCAGGTTATGGCGATGTAGGTAAAGGTACTGCTGCTTCATTTAAAGGAGCTGGATCAATTGTTACAGTTACTGAAATAGACCCTATTTGCGCATTACAAGCTTGTATGGACGGTTTTGAAGTAAAAAAACTAGAAACTGTTATCGGAAACGCTGATATCGTTATAACCACTACAGGAAATAAAGATATTATTAGAGCTGAGCATTTTGAAGCGCTTAAAGACAAAGCCATTGTTTGTAATATTGGTCATTTTGATAATGAAATTGACATGGCTTGGTTAAACAAAAACCATGGCAATACCAAAGATGAAATTAAACCTCAAGTCGATAAGTATACTATAGATGGCAAGGATTTAATAATCTTGGCAGAAGGTAGATTGGTAAACTTAGGTTGTGCAACTGGCCATCCTAGTTTTGTAATGAGTAACTCATTTACAAACCAGACTCTTGCGCAAATTGAGCTATGGAAGAATAGCGACAAATACGAGAACGATGTTTATATGCTACCTAAGCATTTAGATGAAAAAGTTGCAAAACTTCACTTGTCGCGTTTAGGTGCGGAACTTACCGAATTAAAGAAATACCAAGCAGATTATATTGGAGTAACGGTAGATGGTCCATATAAACCAGAGTACTACAGATACTAAAAGGTAGATTATAAATTAAAAAAGGTCCTGATTTTCATCAGGACCTTTTTTTGTTATATCCTTATAAGAATTAATTGTTCACGGCCAACATACCCTCTAAATAATAACAATCAATTTGCTCTTTAATTTGAGCTAAACCTTCTTCTTTAGAACTTAAAGGATTTATCTTAACCTCTTTACCATTTGGCATGTAAACGATATAAAATCCTTCTTCGAAAGATGAAAGTTTTATAATCTCTCCGTTAGGTCGAATGGCATTCCAAGATTTTTCACTTGGCTTATATACCAAATCAATCTTCTTTCCCTTTTTAGGACCATCAACAACTGTAACTTGCATTCTATTTTTAGTGGCTGTCATTTCAAATGTATTTCCATCTCTTTCTACCATCTGTGTTTCTATATCACCTTCTTCCATAGCAATGGGGTTAGAACCACTCCAAAACTCTATTACGTTAAAAATAATAGCATCACCTAAAAAGAAAAGACCATATACCGGAATAATGTTCAATCCCCAAAACACTAGATTATTCACAAACTTACTATCAGACAAGCCTTGATTCCAGTCTTTTAAATTATTAAAAGCGCTAAAAGAACCCAAACAACTAGAGAATAATAATGTACTAGCCATTGCAATACAAATGATTGATTTTTTCATGATTTAGATTGTTTAAAATTATACTTCAAAATAGATAAAATTACTACAGAAACCTATGCTGATTTACTAATATTATTGACTTCATACCCTTTTTCAATAAATACTTAGCCTTAGATTATTGGCTTTTATAGTCCTATTTATAAGTTTATTATAAGCATAGACCAATTTCTTTATAATTTTCATTTTCTCTTTAAAAGCGTTTTTCCGTACTTCGTTAAAAATATAGTTATATGATACTGTTTGTAGATATGGATGAAGTAATTGCTGATACCTATGGTGCTCATATAGAGCTTTACAATGCCGAATTTAATGGTGAATTAACTACTGAACTATGCTCTGGATCAGAGGTATGGCGAATGGTACCTGAAGCACATCAAGATAGTGTAAGAAAACATGCTACAAGAAGAGGTTTTTTCAGAAACCTTAAACTTATACCTGGAAGTCAAGAAATATTATCAAAATTGGCAAGTAAACACGAAGTTTATATCGCATCTGCAGCAATGCAGTTTCCAAATTCTCTTGAAGAGAAAAGCGAATGGCTAGATGAGCATTTTCCTTTTATTCCATGGCAAAACCGCATTCTTTGTGGACATAAGCATGTTTTAAAGGGTGATATATTAATTGATGATAGAAATTATAACCTAGAGAATTTCGAAGGTCGAGGCTTACAATTTACATCACCACACAATGTCAATACACAGGGTTTTGAACGTGTAAACAATTGGCATGAAATTGGAGAAAAACTATTGTGACAATTGAATTATTAAACACAAAAAAGCCTCTACATTTCTGAAGAGGCTTTTTTAAATTATCTACTGTTAGATTAAGCTTCGAATGGCTCAATGGAAACAAAAGATTTTCCACCTGCTTTTTTCGTAAACTTCACCAAACCATCTACACGTGCGTGTAATGTATGATCTTTTCCTGCGTAAACATTTTCACCAGGATTGTGTCTTGTTCCTCTCTGTCTAACTAAAATGTTACCAGCGATTGCAGCCTGACCACCAAAAATCTTAACACCTAATCGTTTTGATTCTGATTCTCTACCGTTTTTCGAACTACCTACACCTTTCTTATGTGCCATTGTCTAAGGTTTTAAATATTATTATACTTAATGAGATAGCTTATTTAGCTACACCACCATCTAATTCATCTTGCCATTTCTGTAACTCGTCCCATTTACCATCAGCAGCTAATTTTGCTTGCTTTGGCCAAGTATCTGTTACATGGTTACCACGTACATCAGCAATAATTTCAGAAATTTTTGCTGAACTAGTTTTTGCTAACTCCGCAAAAGTAGAAATACCTGCAGCGTTTAAGGTTTCGGCAATTTTTGGCCCGATACCTTCAACCTTCTTCAAATCGTCACCTTTACTTGTAGCTTTTTTAGCTTTTGGTTTAGCTGCAACTGGAGCGGCTTTAACTTCTTCTTTTTTAGCTTTTGGTTCAGCCTTTTTAGTTTCTGTTTTCTTTGCTCCTTTTGAAACGATAGACTCAATTACAATCTCGGTTAAAGATTGACGATGTCCATTTTTCTTTCTGTAACCTTTACGTCTTTTCTTATGAAAAACGATTACTTTGTCACCTCTAAGGTGTTTAACGACTTTAGCCTCTACTGCGGCTCCGTCTATAGCCGGGGCGCCAATAGTAACGTTCGATCCATCAGACAAAAGAAGAACATTGTCAAAAGTGACTTTCTTACCTTCTTCTACCTGTAAACGGTGAACGTACACTTTCTGGTCTTTTGCAACTTTAAATTGCTGCCCTGCCATCTCTACAATTGCGTACATATTGTTAAATGTAAAAATTAAACCTGATGGATTTTTTCCATAGGCGGGTGCAAATATAATTCTTAATCATGAATTTACAAGCGTTTTTCAAGATTTTTAATTACGCTTATTTTTTGTGGTATTTGAACTTTTAAAAAGCTGCATAAATGATAAGGTCAATACCAAACTAGTTGTAAATCCCATAATTGCTACGACCAAAAATACAATTGCCTCAAAACTGCGGTATGTATTTGCCCAACGGGTTGAAAGTTCTTCTAGATAACCCGGCTGAAGCTCCGTAGAATATATAGCGAAAAATAGGGTAAATATTAAGGTCGCTACTCCTCCAGTAACTAAACCGGCCATAAAACCAGTTGCATAAGTAAAAGAGCCACCTTTTTTTAGTTTAAAATATTTAATAGCTTCAAAAATTGCAAAACCAGTAATGATTGTATTAAAAAGACTATAGAACACATTCACATGCAATCCTAGCAGAGATAATATTAAAAAGTAAGCAATTAAACACCCGCTAGCTGCAACTCCAAATCGAATAGGTAAGGCATAGTTATTCATTTTTTTATAAATATTTTTGTTTAGACATTTAAAGTAATGAATAAACAACAATAACTTTGATAAAAATTGTTAAAGAATACATATCTTGAGGATTGTTCTTACAAAATGGCTTTTTGACGTAACAAAACGACAATAAAACCTACTAATGGTTCAGAACATTTAAATAAACTCATTAAACATTAACTAAATGAAAAACAAACTACTACTGGTCACGGCCATACTATTTAATGGAATTTTAGCCTTCGCACAAGAGGTTAATTTTGAAGAGTATGACTTAAATAATGGCCTTCACGTTATTTTACATCAAGACAAAACGGCTCCAATTGTTACAACATCGGTCATGTATCATGTAGGAGGAAAAGACAGGACAGAAGGTAGAACCGGGTTTGCCCATTTTTTTGAACACTTACTTTTTGAAGGTACCGAAAATATCGAAAAAGGAAAATGGTTTGAAATAGTAGCATCCAATGGCGGTTCGAACAATGCGAACACTACTCAAGATCGCACATATTATTACGAAGTATTTCCATCAAACAATTTGCAATTAGGGTTATGGATGGAATCTGAACGTATGTTGCATCCTATAATCGACCAAGGTGGAATAGATACCCAAAACGAGGTTGTAAAAGAGGAAAAAAGATTACGCTACGATAATTCTCCTTATGGACAATTTCTACCTGTTTTAGGTAAAAATTTGTTTGAAAAACATCCTTATAAAGATCCTAATATAGGTTATATGGCAGATTTGGATGCTGCCACCTTAGATGATGTAATTGCCTATAATAAAAAATACTACGTTCCAAATAACGCGGTACTTGTAGTAGCAGGCGATATTGACTTAGGAGAAACAAAAAAGATGGTCAAAGATTATTTTGGTTCAATTCCAAAAGGCGAGAATATTACAAGAAACTACCCTAAGGAAACACCGATAACTGAACAGAAAACCGCAAAATTCTATGACCCTAATATTCAAATACCTGCATCTATGATTGCTTATAGAACACCAGGGTTTAAAGAAAGAGATGCATATGTTTTAGATATGATATCTACCTATTTAAGTGATGGGCCGTCATCAAAACTATACAAGAAAATGGTTGATGACCAAAAGCAAGCTTTACAGGTCGGCGCATTCAATATCTCACAGGAAGATTATGGAATGTATGTTGTATTTGGTCTGCCAGTTGGAGAAACCACCTTAAAAGTACTTACAACAGAAATGGAAGAAGAAATTGAAAAAGTGAGAACCATCTTAATTTCAGAAAAGGATTACCAAAAAATACAGAACAAATTTGAAAATCAATTTGTTAATTCGAATTCTAACGTTGAAGGCATAGCCAATTCCTTGGCTAGATACTATTTATTATACGGTGACACATCATTAATCAATAAAGAAATTGACATCTATAGGTCTATCTCAAGAGAAGAAATTAAAGAAGTAGCTAGTAAATATTTGAACCCAAACCAAAGACTAGTACTTGAATATTTACCAGAAGAAAATACAGCAAACTAAAAAAATATGAAAAAGACATACATACTACTCATAGCATTTTTTACGGTCCTAGCAGCACAGGCACAAGTAGACCGTACTGTAATGCCAAAACCAGGGCCAGCTCCAGAAATTAATTTAAGTAATCCAGAAAGTTTTCAATTAAATAACGGCCTTAAGGTTATGGTTGTTGAAAACCATAAACTGCCGAGAGTATCCATACAACTTACTATAGACAACCCGCCTATTTTAGAAGGTGATAAAGCAGGAGTTAGTAGTCTAACGGGCAGTCTTTTGGGTAATGGCTCAACGAATTTAGCAAAAGATGAATTTAATGAAGAAATCGATTTTTTAGGTGCCAGGTTAAGTTTTGGCTCACAAAGTGCCTTTGCAAGTTCACTTTCTAAATATTTTCCTAGAATGATTGAATTAATGGCAGATGCAGCTATTAACCCCAATTTCACCCAAGAGGAATTTGAAAAGGAGAAAAACAAATTGATCACAGGACTTAAAACGGAGGAGAAAGATGTAGCTGCTATTGCAGGAAGAGTTCAACGAGCATTAGCCTATGGCAAAGACCATCCTTACGGCGAATTCACCACAGAAGCCACAGTAAATAATGTAACTCTTTTAGATGTAGTAACTTTCTATAGAGATTATTTCGTACCAGCCAACGCTTACTTAATAATAGTTGGAGATGTATCATTAGAAGAGGTAAAAGAAATGACCGAAAAGTTTTTCACGCCTTGGACCAAAGCAGTTCCTCCAAGTTTTAGTTACACCAGCCCTAAAAATGTTCCAAATACGCAAATCAACTTCGTGGATATGCCCAATGCAGTTCAATCTGAAATAGCGGTGCAAAATGTTGTTGAATTAAAAATGAAAGATGCAGACTATATCCCTGTCTTAGTTGCCAATCAAATTCTTGGTGGAGGTGGAGAAGGTAGATTGTTTTTAAATTTACGTGAAGACAAAGGATACACCTATGGTTCTTATTCATCCATTAACGATAACAAATACGCAGCATCAAGGTTTAGGGCCACTGCCTCTGTCAGAAATGCGGTAACGGATAGTTCTGTAGTTGAAATTCTAAAAGAAATAGATCGAATCAATATAGAACCTGTAAGTGAAAAAGAATTAAAAAATACCAAAGCCAAATATGCTGGTCGTTTTATCATGGCTTTAGAAGACCCTCAAACTATTGCACGTTATGCTTTAAATATTGAAACAGAAGATTTACCAAAAGATTTTTATAAAACTTATTTGGAAAGATTGGACAAAGTTACTATTGAGGATGTCCAAAAAGCCGCTCAAAAATATTTTAATTCATCTAACGCCAGAGTAGTGGTGACTGGCAAAGGAAGTGAAGTATTAGAGAATCTTGGAAAAGTTACCTATAAAGGAAACAACCTTCCCGTTTTATTTTATACCAAAACAGCTGAAAAAACAGAAGCGCCAAATTATGAAGCCGCTATACCTGAGGGATTAACTGCCATAGCTATTATTGAAAAATACATTGAAGCCATAGGAGGGAAAGAAAAATTGGAAGCCGCTAAATCTTATGCCATGACATCTGCTGCCGAAATGCAAGGAATGAAACTTGAGCTAGAAATGAAGAAAACCACCAAAAATCAATTTATGCAAGATGTAAAGATGATGGGTAATTCGATGAGCAAGCAAGTACTAAATGGTGATGGCGGTTATATAGTAGCACAAGGTCAACGTAAAGATCTGTCAGAAGAAGAAGTCATAAAAATTAAAGAGGAGGCCGCTATTTTTCCTGAACTAAACTACGCGACGCTTGAAGGAATAACTTTAGAAGGCATGGAAATGGTTGGCGACAATGATGCATATAAACTAAAGGTAAACGACAATAAATTGGCCTTTTATGATGTTAAAACCGGACTAAAACTACAAGAGGTTAACATAACCGAAATGCAAGGACAGCAAATGACAAGCACTTTTAACTTTGAAAATTACCAGGAAGTAGACGGAATTTTATTTCCATTTAAATTAATTCAAACAGTGGGACCTCAAAATTTTGAATTCATAGTTTCTGAAATTAAAATTAATGATGGCGTTTCGGCTGTTGATTTTGAATAAAATTTTAATACATAAGAATAGTAAAACCCGCTATTAAGCGGGTTTTTTTTATTTAAAAATTATTTTCTACTCTGCTATTTTTGTGATTTTAGCCTCCCCTATTATCAGACCCATGTCTACTTCAGGATCGCCTGAATAACTTACATTAGTTTCACCATAACAAGTTACTTTTAAACGGTCTGATACTTTTACCCTAAAATTGCTTTCACCATATGCAGTGATTTTAGTTTCCTCTGCATTCATGCCAACCGTATTCACTTCACTTTCACCATAAGCCCTAAATACTTGTCTTGAAATTTCACCTTCTGCAATCTCTAAATAACTACTACCGTATATAGCTACTGTTAACTCATCGATTGAAACCGAATTAAAATATACTTTCGCCTCACCATAAAGAGACATTTTAAAATCATCTGCAGTTAACAGGTTTTTACACCTTACTATTTCCTCTCCCCTTATAGACAAATTTTCAAGTTTTTTATACGTTACGGTGACGGTTGCCATGGTACCATTATACAAAGACTTATTTCCTCTCCATTTATCATTTGAAACACGTTCAGATTTTGTTACTACTTTAGCACCATCTAAATATATACGCAATGTTCTACCTTCAACCTCAATATTAATTTTATCTAACGAAACCTTTGCATTGTCGACCACAACACTCTCATCTATACCTTCAACAAGATTGACTTCAATATGCGGGCTTACAATTAACTTATCAAATGATTTAACGGAATATGTTTTTTCTTGAGCCTGAATTACGCTTACAATAAATACAAAAGTTAAAGCGGTAAAAATTAATTTTTTCATGAGTTCTAGTTTTTAATCTAATTACTTCTGTTTAAAGACAAGACTATATTTAATTTGTTACAGTTAATTTCAGTTTGTCTATACTATTCTATTGCTTCTTGCGATTTACTAACCATACCCCGAACAAAATAATAAGACCGCCCAATAACTGAATAACAGAAATACGCTCGCCATCTAAAAAGCCCCACAATACGGCTACAAGAGGTATTAAATAGGTTACAGATGCTGCAAAAACCGGACTAGATAGCTTGATTAGCTTATTAAATAAAATGTTTGCCAATGCTGTACCCAATAATGCCAATGCTAATAGATACCATACAGCTTGCTGCATGGCAACATTATCTACAAAATGACTGAAAACTCCTGAATAAATAAGCAAAATTAAAGCTGGAAAAAAAGCTACCCCAAAACTAGCAGTTGTTACCGCTAACGGACTTAAATGTGATAGGTGTTTTTTAATAATATTAATATTAAAGGCATAGCCTAAAGCGGAAAAAATGATAAAGAAAGAATACCAATAATTTTGATCGACATTATTCTCCATTCCCACAGCGATAAGAACTATAGTCCCTAATAACCCAATAAGCACCCCAAGAATCTGCCTGCCTTTTAATGCTAATCCAAAAAGAGCAATTCCTACTAAAGTGGTGAACAATGGTGAAACAGAATTCAATATCGATGTAATGCCACTACTTATTTGAGTTTGCGCTAAAGCAAAGAAAAATGGCGGAAAAAAGGAGCTACACAAACCAGCAATGACTACCCATTTCCAATCGGCTTTTGCTAAAGTTTTTAACGACTTAAAGCCCAATAAAAAAAGTAAAAGAGAAGCAAATAAAATACGCAACCCCCCAACCTGCATCGGCGTAAAGCCCAACAATGATTTTTTAATCAGTATAAAAGACGAACCCCATATCAACGAAAGAATAATAAGATACCCCCACTTTTGATCAATATACTTCAACTCCTTAAATTTTAAACAAAAGTGGCCTTTTTTCTAGGATAATGATTGGCATAAGCACTTATTTTAATAATTGTTAACCATGTAAATTTTCAATATTTGGTATCTTTACAAAAGCATCTACTTTTATATTACTTTTCACCAACTATAAATTGTTATAATGAAAATCAACTTATTACTCGTAAATATTATAATGCTTTGTTTAACCGTAAATATTTTGGAGGCTCAAGACACTTCTAGTACTATTGCCATAATCGAACCTGCTTCATCTACCGTCGTTTTAATCGAAATTGATGGTATGGCCTGTCAAGAAGGTTGTGCAGACAAGATAGCTTCCAACCTAAATGAAACCGAAGGTGTTATCTCAGCAGAAGTTAGCTTTAAAGATAAAAAGGGGGTTATTGTATTCGACCAAAATCTAGTTTCAATTGAAGATTTGAAATTCGTAATAACCAGTACTAAAGTAAAGGATTACGAGTATACAATAAATTCAGTAACTACTAAAGAAGAAAATTAAAATGAAAAAATTATTCACAGTACTTACTCTTGTCGCTCTCCTTACCACAACCTCATGTAAGGAATCTAAAAAGGATGAAGAACCTACACGGATGGAACAGGTTATGGGCATTCATAATGAAGTCATGCCAAAAATGGGAACATTAGGTAAACTAGTAGGACAATTAAAACCTATAGCAGATTCACTAGGCGAAGAGTCTATTGAGGCAAAAGCAATGAAAGATTTGCAACTAGCAAATAAATCTATGATGGATTGGATGCAAGACTTTGGAAATCGTTTTGATTATGAGGAAACAATGAATGGAAAAGAACTTTCTGAAGAAAAAGAGCAATGGTTAAAAGAAGAAGAAGTGAAAGTTAAAAAGGTGAAAGAGGATATCAATTCTAGTATTGAACGTGCTGAAGAAATTTTAAAGAAGCAATAAACGATTCAAAGATAACTTAGAGAACTAAAAAGGAAGATTAGATAAATCGACATTACCACCAGAAATTATTATTCCCACTTTTCTGTTTTTTAGAGCCTCTGGGTTCTCTTTAGATTCCCTGATTACAGCAGCGACAGTTACTGCGCTAGATGGCTCTATTATAATTTTCATTCGCTCCCATACAAGTTTCATTGCGGCTATAATTTCATCTTCATCTACTCTAATAATACCACTAACAAGCTCCTTTATAATGGGAAAATTTATGTCTCCTAATGTCGTTTTTAATCCGTCTGCAATGGTATTAACGGTTTCATTACCTTCTATTTTACCGCTTTTTAAAGAACGGTAGGCATCATCGGCCTCAAAAGGTTCTGCACCGTATACCTTACTGTTATTCCCAAAGTATTTCGCCGCCAAAGCTGAACCTGCTATAAGTCCGCCACCACCAACTGGACAAAAGATAAAATTTAAATCAGAATGTTCATTTAGCAATTCCAAAGCAGCTGTGCCTTGACCCAATATAACATTCGCATCGTTAGAGGGGTGTATGAATGTTGCACCGGTTTTTATGGCAATTTCATCTGCTAAGGCCTGCCTAGACTGAACTGTTGGTTCACACAAATAAATAATACCCCCGTACTCTTTTACACCAACCTTTTTAACTTCGGGCGCTGTATTTGGCATAACTATATGTGCGGTTACACCAACACTTTGGGCCGCCAAAGACAATGCTTGGGCAAAATTACCAGATGAATGTGTTACCACTCCGTTTTTCTTCTGCTCCTCTGATAATTGTAAAATTGCATTTGTAGCACCTCGCATTTTATAAGCACCAGCCCTTTGAAAATTTTCACATTTAAAAAAGAGATTCGCATTAACTTCCCTGTCTATTAACCTAGAAGTAAGCACTGCGGTATTATGAATAAATGGTTGTATTCGCTTATGACAATTTAAAAGATTCTCTTTTGTCATCATAGTATACAATTAATTTTTCCACCTTAGGGTTTCTATAATTCCTCTGATATCGTTTTGAAGATATGAAGCTGCGGGTAGAATAGAATCGTAGTTTGGCTTTGTATAAAAATATACAGAACCAGTAAGAAAATGATTAGTACTATCAGTTACAAAAAACTGTGACTGGGAAGCTGCATTACCTTGAACTTCAAATAAAGCTCCATATATATTTTTATCAGGGTTTACGTAAGGTTGTTCTACTATATTCTCTGCTTTTACAGCATGCTCGTAACTAAGTCGTTTTGAATCGTTGATTAATTTTTCCAAATTATTATCTATTTTCTTATAGCTAAGAAAAATAGCCCCCTTCATATCTGGATACGAAATGGTATATGCCTTATCTCCATTCAACTTAGCTACTGCTAGCTGATTATATTTAAAACTAAAGTTTTCGGTTTCCAAATCTGCTAACTTACCCTGTGGATACTCTAAGCGCATTTTGGCCTTCGGCTTAGGAATTGGCTCGTCTTGACAACTCATAACCAATAGAACAAGACCAAAAATTCCTGCTAACGATTTAAGCTTCATGGGGCAGGGTTACTTTAATTTGTTTCAATCTTTTTTTATCCATGCTCTCAACCATAAAAGTGTAAGATTCAAATAATATCTTTTCCCCTCGCTTTGGAAAACTACCCGCTTTCTCTAAAACAAATCCTGCAAGGGTTTCTGATTCTCCTTTATTTTCTTCAAAGAAATCGTTATCTTCTAATTTTATTACACGGTAAAAATCTTTAAGTGGAGTTTTACCTTCGAAAACGTAATTAAAATCATCCAACTTAGAAAAAATCAAATCTTCATCATCAAATTCATCACTAATATCACCAACTATTTCCTCAATAATATCTTCTAATGTAACCAAACCTGAAGTTCCGCCATATTCATCGACTACAATTGCTAAGTGATTTTTCTTTTCCTGAAATTCTGCTAATAAATCATCAAGCTTCTTGTTTTCAGGAACGAAGTACGGCTCACGTATTAAGGTCATCCAATTAAAGGTCTTTCTATCTAAGTAAGGCAACAAATCTTTTACATACAACACACCTTTAACAGTATCTATGTTTTCACCAAATACGGGAATTCGAGAATAACCGTGTTTCTTTATTTCACCTATAACCTCTAGAAATTTCATTTGTTCGTTAAGAGCAAAAATATCAATACGAGGTCGCATTACCTGTTTAGTGTCGGTATTACCAAAGGTAACAATGCCTTCTAAAATTTTCTTTTCTTCTTTAGTAGTATCTCCATGAGAAGTTAAATCTAATGCTTGAGATAATTGGTCTATACTTAAATTTGATTTCTGTTTGCCTAATTTGTTGTATAAAAACAGGGTTCCTGAACGCATAGGCAGACTTAATGGCGAAAAAATAAAATCTAATACACGTAATGGGAATGCCATTAAATGCGAAAAGCTCATTCTATTTCTATTCGCATATACCTTAGGTAGTATTTCGCCAAACATTAAAATTAAAAACGTTGCCACCACTACTTCAAGTAAAAAGCGCACCGATACTACACCAAACAATACTTGATTAACATTTTTGAATAGTGTGTCACCAATTATACTAAACAATAAAACAACACCAATATTTATGGCATTATTGGCAATTAATATGGTAGCTAGTAGTTTCTTTGGGCGCTCAAGTAATTTAATAAGAATAGTACTTTTTGCCGATTTTTCATCTTGCAACTCCTTTAATTCAGTTGGCGAAAGACCGAACATTGCCACTTCAGCGCCAGAAACGAGAGCAGAGCACATAAGTAATAAGCATAATACGATTATATTAATTGTAAACACGCCGTTTACAGCCAATGAAGTTATCAAAAACGGAAAGGGGTCTGGGTCCAATAGTATCTATTATTTATTATTAAAAGGGAAGATCATCCTCGGCCTCTTGACTTAGAGGTGCAGGTGACTTCGCTGGCGTTTTGTTATCAGTACTTGTTTTGGGGGTATTAGAAACAGTACTATTATCATTTGCCCCAGCCTCTTTTTTGGTGGTTAAAAAGGTGAAATCTGTTACATGTACTTCTGTACTATATCTCGTATTACCATCTTCACCTTGCCATTGACGATTTTTCAATCTTCCTTCAACATAAACTTTGTCACCTTTACTAAGGTATTTTTCGCAAATTTCGGCAGCTTTGTTTCTAACTACTATGTTATGCCAGTCAGTATTTGTAACGCGCTCACCAGTAGATTTATTAGTGTATGTCTCATTTGTGGCAATAGGAAATCTACCAATACTTCCGCCGCCTTCAAAATAATGCATTTTCACCTCATCCCCTAAATGCCCAATCAGCATAACCTTATTTAATGTACCACTCATAACTTAAAGATATAAAAATCAAAAGTACTAAAATTTAAACGCTTTTATAAAATCTGCTATTAAAACAGGTACAGGAAATTCCTTCATTTTTTCAAAGGAAATTTGGTTCGGAATTTCATTGCCCGTTTGTAATATCCAAAATTTAGTATGTAAATGCTGATGTGATAATTTATGAATAATGGCATCCTCATTAAATTCTATTAATTCAACTTCGCCAATACCTTCTAATACTTCCTTAAACCTATTACCTACATCTTCTATTTCTAATATCGCGTTTGATTCTATTAATGGAAACTCCCATAAATTTTGCCAAATACCCTTCCCTTTTCTCTGTTGAAGATTTGTAAATCGATTTCCATCTGTATCCATATATATAGGTATAAGATAATTAAAGTACCGATTCCTCACTTTTGTCTTTTTCAGTTTCACGGGTAATTCATCTACAATTCCCTTTTGTAACGCTACACAACTTTCATTTAAAGGACAATGTAAACAAAGAGGTTTCATTGGTGAGCATTGCATAGCACCAAACTCCATTATACCTTGATTATAATCTCTTATATCATTTACATCCATTACCTTTTCGGCCAAAGATTTAAAATACTTTATACCTTCAGTACTATTAATTGGGATATCTATTCCGAAATATCTGGATAAAACCCTGTAGACATTACCGTCTACTACTGCTTGAGGCTTGTTAAAACAGATAGAAGATATCGCGCTTGCCGTATAATCACCTACACCTTTCAATTTTAATAGCTCTTTATAAGTATCTGGAAACTTACCATTATATTGATTCACGATTATTTTTGCGGTCGCATGTAAATTTCTAGCTCTAGAATAATAGCCCAAACCTTGCCAAAGTTTTAAAACATCTTCCTCACTAGCATTGGCCAAATGAGATACGGTTGGGAATTTTTCAATAAACCTTAAGTAATATGGGGTACCTTGTGCCACACGAGTCTGTTGAAGAATGATTTCTGATAGCCATATTTTGTATGGTTCTATAGAATTACGCCATGGTAATGAACGCTTATTTTGATGATACCAATCTAAAATTTTACCCGAAAATGACATGCTATTCCATACTAAGTGATAAAAGTAGCAGTTTATACACTTAAAATTAACTCATTAGAAAGAAAGATTGAATTTAATTTATATATTTGCAACCCGAAAAAACATACAGAAAATCTAATATTGAAAGATGACGAAAGCGGAAATTGTATCGAAAATCTCAGATAAGCTGGGAATTGAAAAAGGAGATGTACAAGCTACAGTTGAATCCTTTATGGAAGAGGTAAAAACATCATTGGAAAGTGGTGATAATGTTTACCTTAGAGGTTTTGGAAGTTTTATTATTAAAACCAGAGCTGAAAAGACAGGTAGAAATATTTCCAAAAATACAACCATTAAAATACCCGCTCACAACATTCCAGCATTTAAGCCTGCAAAGGTTTTTGTAGAAGGAGTTAAGAGCAACGTACACGTAAAATAATTAATCTTAAAAAAAGAACTTTATGCCAAGCGGTAAGAAAAGAAAGAGACATAAGGTAGCTACACATAAGCGTAAGAAGCGTAGAAGAGCTAACCGACACAAGAAAAAGTAGTTTTATAACTACTTTTTCTTTTTACGTTCATTGACATAGAGATCCATATATTGGATTTCGGCAGTTACATTCGTATCTGTCTATGGTATTGTTTAATCAGTTCGTTCCCTAGATTTAGTTGGAACGACTAAAAATATATTCAGGTGAATAGAGAATTAATCGTAAGATCTAGTTCCCAAGCCGTTGACTTTGCCTTGTTAAAGGACGGAAAACTCACTGAACTGCATAAAGAAGAAAGTAGTAATGACTTTTCTGTAGGCGATATTTTTCTCGCCAAAATCAGAAAACCGGTGACCGGTCTCAATGCTGCGTTTGTAAACGTTGGCTATGAAAAAGATGCATTTTTGCATTACCATGACCTTGGTCCTCAATTATCTTCAATGCTCAAGTTCATAAAACAAGTGAGCTCAGGAAAACTAAAGGATTACTCCTTAAAAAGCTTTCCTTTCGAGACCGATATTGACAAAAATGGTGTAATAACCGATGTCATTAAAGCCAACCAATCCCTATTAGTTCAAATTGTAAAAGAACCTATATCTACTAAAGGACCAAGAATTAGTTCTGAGCTTTCAATAGCCGGACGTTACTTGGTAATGGTTCCTTTCTCAGACCGTGTTTCTGTATCCCAAAAGATAGCAAGCAAGGAAGAGAAAGACAGATTAAAACGACTCGTTAGAAGTATTAAACCAAAAGGATTTGGTGTAATAATTAGAACAGTTGCAGAAGGACAAAAAGTTGCGGAGCTGGACAAAGATCTAGAAAACTTGCTGAACAAATGGTCAGCAATGTGTAAAAAATTATATCGTGCTCAAACACCCTCAAAAGTATTTGTAGAACTCAATAGAGCATCATCAATTTTAAGAGATGTATTTAATGATAGTTATACAGGTATTCATGTAGATGACCTTACTTTATTTAATGAAGTTAAGGAGTACGTGGCAGAAATTGCTCCTGACAAGGAAAATATCGTGAAGCACTATGACTCTACCGTTCCTATTTTTGAAAAATTTGGGATAGAAAGGCAAATAAAAACGTCTTTTGGCCGTACCGCTACCATGAGCAAAGGAGCCTATTTAATTATAGAGCATACCGAGGCATTGCATGTAGTAGATGTAAATAGCGGTAACAGATCTAATAAAGCTAAAAACCAAGAAGACACTGCCCTAGAGGTAAATCTTTTGGCGGCTACCGAAATTGCAAGACAATTGCGATTGCGCGATATGGGAGGCATTATTGTCGTTGATTTTATCGACATGGTAAAAGCACAACACAGAAAAAGACTTTTTGAACATCTTAGAGATGAGATGAGTGATGATCGCGCCAAACACAAAATACTACCTCCTAGTAAATTTGGTTTGATTCAGATTACCCGACAAAGGGTACGCCCTGAAATGAATATTAAAACAACCGAAGAGGACCCTAATAATGCAGGGAAAGAGGTGGAAGCACCAATTGTTTTAATAGACAAAATTAAAGTGGATCTTGAAAAACTCCTAAAAGGGCCAGCAAAGGACAACAGTATAACACTAAACATACATCCTTTTATAGCAGCCTATATCACTAAAGGATTTCCATCATTGAGAACTAAATGGTTCTTAGAATACAAAAGATGGATCAAAATACAACCACGTGATGCGTATACGTATCTTGAATACCGTTTTAAGAACAAAGACGGCAAAACAATATATTAAGTAAAAAAAGCGATTTCCTAACGGAGTCGCTTTTTTTGTTTAGTACTTTTGAGAAATATGAACCAAAAAATAAAAGGCTATACCATTCAAGAAGCTACTAAAAAAATAGAGAGTTATTGCGCCTATCAAGATCGTTGCCATAAAGAAGTTAATAGCAAACTGAAAGAAATGGGTATGATTCCACTGGCTATTGATACTATAATTAGTCAGCTTATTCAAGATAGATTTTTGAACGAAGAACGTTTTGCCAAAAGTTTTGCTAGAGGCAAATTCAATATTAAAAAGTGGGGAAAGAATAGAATTGTTAATGAATTAAAATTTAGAAACATCTCTAAATACAACATAACTAATGCTTTAAAGGAAATAGACCCTCAAGAATATTTAAATACATTAGACACTTTAGCTATAAAAAGATTAGGGCAAATATCAGAATCTAATATTCAAAAGAGGAGAAAAAAACTAGCTGATTATCTACTTTATAGAGGATGGGAAAGCCACTTGGTTTACGAGAAATTACAAGAACTTATAAAATAAAATTCATCTTATTTTTCAACAAATACTTCAAGATTTTTGTTAGTTCTAGAAATCGCCTCCTCATTCTTCCAATCTATCCAATTTTGTCCTTTCAATTTACGCATCAACACGTCGTAATATCGCATTATCAATATATTATAAGAGGCTTTAGCTAAATTCTTGGGATTACGAGCTAACGCACGAAGACTCATTGAAAAACCAGGAGATTTATACTTCATATAATGCCAATAACCCTCTGGCATATATAAAACCTCGCCGTGTGAAAGTGTGGTTTTATAGCCAGATGCCTTTTCTAATACCGGCCATTTCTCATAATCGGGATTAGAGAAATCTATACTTTCATGTGTAATTAATGAATGTGGAACTTTATAAATATTCTTAGTCTGGGACTGTGGAAAAAGCACTACCTCCTTTTCTCCATCAAAATGAAAGTGAAAGATATTAGCAAAATCAATATCATAATGCATGAACGTGTACGAATCTTTACCACCAAAAAACATCATAGGCACCCCCTTAAGCAGTTTCAATCCAAAATCAGGGAAAGTAAAATCCTTTTGTAACGCTGGTACTTCTTTTAAAATATTCCAAAGAAATATTCTGTATTTAGTTGGCTCGCGCATTAATAAATCGACATAATCAGCCATTTTCATTTTAGCATGCGGCTCATTAAAACCATCCTTATGCTGTACAGGTCTGTTATCATACAAAGGCACTGTAATGTCGCCCGCAATACTTTTCATGTACGACAAATTCCATTTATCAAAAGCAGGCCAACCTTCAATAGCCCTTTGTATTACCACAGGCTTTTGAGGCTTAAAATAGTTCTTGATAAAATCTTCCTTGGTAATATTATTTACCCTTGGAATTTCTGCTAATTTCAATTACTCATGGTTTTTTTAGGGAAGCCAAAGGTAATTAACGAATAGAAAAAAAATCTTAAAAATGTATTAATGTAATCCTATTCGATAATTTTGGCCTTTTGCTTAGCAGTTTCATTACGCTCGATAGAATGGCCTGGTCGAGACCATTTAGGCTTTTCACCCATGGCCTGTAATTGAGAATCCGTTGCCTCCACTGTTTTCGGTTGAGATACTTTAGTAAATGCTTTTTGAGGATTCAACCCTAACATTTTGAACATAGCCATATCTTCATTTACATCTGGGTTTGGCGTAGTCAACAATTTATCACCTGCAAAAATTGAGTTTGCACCAGCGAAGAAACACATTGCCTGCCCTTCTCTACTCATTTGAGTACGACCCGCAGACAAACGAACTTGGGTTTCAGGCATCACAATTCTTGTAGTAGCTACCATACGTATCATTTCCCAGATTGATATTGGCTCAATATCTTCCATTGGTGTTCCTTCCACAGCAACTAAAGCATTAATTGGAACAGATTCTGGTTGTGGATTCAAAGAAGTTAAAGCTACTAACATGCCCGCTCTATCTTCCAAAGCCTCACCCATACCAATTATACCACCGCTACAAACGGTTACATTACTTTTACGAACATTCTCAATAGTATCTAAACGGTCTTCGAATGCACGTGTAGATATAACGTCTTTATAATAATCTTCTGAAGTATCTAGATTATGGTTGTAAGCGTAAAGACCAGCTTCTGCCAAACGTTTTGCTTGATTTTCAGTAATCATGCCCAAAGTGCAACATACCTCCATATCCAATTTATTAATCGTTCTAACCATTTCCAATACTTGATCGAACTCAGGGCCATCTTTTACATTTCTCCAAGCGGCACCCATACAAACTCTTGAGCTACCAGAGGCTTTCGCACGTAGTGCTTGAGCCTTAACTTGAGAAACAGCCATAAGATCATTCCCTTTAATATCAGTATGATATCGAGCTGCTTGAGGGCAATACCCACAATCTTCAGGACAACCACCAGTCTTTATTGAAAGTAATGTAGAAACTTGTACCGTATTAGGGTCATGATTCTTTCTATGAATAGTTGCAGCCTCATAAAGAAGCTCCATTAAGGGCTTATTATATATTTCTAGAATTTCTTCTTTTGACCAATTATGTCTTGCTTCGCTCATATAATCTCATATTCTTTCTGCCCCCAAAAATAGTGGAATTCTAGTTTATATCTTAATTATGTGATTTTTAAAATCAGGATAACCAAAAATTATTTCCCCTCTTTATTCTTAGTTGCACCTGAATCTTTATTTTCTTCTTCTATTGATTCAGAAGCAACATCTTTACCTTTTAAATACTCAGGTAACTGCATTCCTGCCATATTAAACATTTCTTGAAGTGGTGGTACAGATTTATACATACCAGAGATAAAATTAGCTGTAGAACTCTTACCATCTTCACCCTTTGCACCAGAATCCCAAACGGTAACCTTATCAATCTTGATGTTTTTAATGGCTTCGGCCTGAGTCCTAACCAATTCTGGAAGCTTATCTGCAATTAATAATAGTACGGCGTCTTTTGGATTATTACCTGCTGCTTTCACTATTTCATCTAAACCTTGTGCTTGCTTCGTCAAAACCTCTAAAAGTCCCTGTGCTTCGGCCTGTGCTTTAAATAAGATGGCATCTGCCTCTCCTTTTGCAATACGCCTTGTTCTTTCTGCATTGGCTTCAGCATCAATCTCAACCTTTTTCTTGTCAATCTCCGCAGGAACTACAATATCAGCCATTTGAGAGCTACGAACTCGTTCTGCTCTTGCTAATTCGGCCATTTGCTCAGCTGCATATGATTCTTCTAATGCCTTAGCAGTTTGTACTTTTTCTGATGCAATTGCAGTACGTTCAGCTTCCGCTTCTCGTTGACGACGTAATGAATCTGAATTAGCAACATTGATTTTTGCGATGTTTTCACCCTCTACTGCCTTTGCATTTGCAGCTGCAACCTGGGTACGTTCATCTTGTACTGCATTCGCTTCACCAATAGAACCATCTCTATTTTTTTCTGCAACAGATTTACGTGCTGCGTTAATAGCATGAGCAGCCGCTTCTTTACCTAGTGCCTCAATATAGCCAGACTCGTCTACAATATCAGTAATATTTACGTTGATTAATTTTAGACCTACTTTCTTGAGTTCTGATTCTACACTCTGTGAGATATTAGTTAAAAATTTATCTCTATCAGAATTAATTTCCTCAATATCCATAGAAGCTACAACCAAACGTAATTGACCAAAAATAATCTCTTGTGCTAATTCTTGAATTTCGTTTTGTCCTAATCCTAGTAAACGCTCTGCCGCATTCTGCATAATACCAGGCTCAGTAGATACCCCGATAGTAAATCTTGAAGGTACATTTACCCTTATATTCTGCTTACTTAAAGCATTTACCAAATTAACCTCGATAGAGATGGGCGTCAAATCCAAAAATTGATAGTCTTGAATTACAGGCCAAATAAATGCCGCGCCACCATGAATACAACGGGCAGAATTACCGCCACCTACTTTACCATAAACTACAAGAATACGATCTGAAGGACATCTTTTGTACCTTCTTATAAAGGAAATTATAATGATAAAGAAAAAGAGAATGGCAAATCCGATAGCAATCAAAGATGCACCTCCACCTAATTGTAATGGTAATAGCATAAGGTTATTTATTTAATAGTTCAACGATTAATATTCCATTTGCAGTAACCTGCTTAACGCGCACCACATTGCTTTGAGTTAAATCTTGAGTTTCATCGGTTAAGGCTTCTAATTCTCTTAACGTGCCCTGCACATTAATACTCACCTTACCAATTCTTGATCTATTAGCGCCTATAGTTAAGTAAACTTCCCCAACTTGATTCAGGGCATTACTCAACTTTAGAGTGCCACTACTCTGTAATTTGGCTAAATAATAAAAAAGGGAAGCCATAGCTACCATCATTAACAAACCACATATAACAGAAATAATTACTGTTAATGTATGAGAAAGTCCATTATCTAAACATGCGATACCGGTCCATCCAAAAATGGTAAAAAAGCCAGTTAAATTTTTAAAAGATAAAAACTGAAATCCTACACCATGATCACCTTCAATATCAGTATCTACATCTCCACTCATATCATCTGCATCACCCCCAAAAAGAGTAACAACAAGAAAAATCAATAAAAAGATGGATGCTATAACAGCAACTACCCAGTATACTTTCTCAAAAACAGTTAACGCAGCAAACCAAGTTTCCATAAAAATCCTATTTAGATGATATTTGAAAGATAGTACTTAAAGCCAATTACAGAAAAACTTCAAGCGTTTTTATTTGTCAGCACGATTTACCTAACACTTTTAGATACCAAAATACTTACTGCGTTGCCGCCAAAACCTACCGCATTTATCATTACGTTTTTGATTTCTTTCTCCGTTGGTTTTTGATTATAAAATGGCACAGATATCATTTTATCATATTGAAGCATTAAAACCGCCATCTCTAAGTTGAGCATACCAGATGTTGCGAATGTGTGACCTAATTTCCATTTATTAGTTGTTAGCGAAGGTATGTTGCTCTCAAAAACCTTTTTAATTGCATTAAATTCTGATACATCTCCTTTTAAAGTTCCTGGAGCATGCATTACAACAACGTCAACCTCAGAGGGGTCTAAATTACCCAAAGCCATTTTCATCGATTTTTGAAAACAAATGGCATTTGCCGAAATAGATGTATTATGTTTTAAAATTTCAGTTGCATAGCCCACTCTTTCAATAATTGCTAAAGCATTTTTTACAATTCCTTTTTCTAAACACGCTACCGATGCACCTTCACCTAGAATCATACTATTATTATCCTTTTCTAAGTTTAATGCCTGACAAGGATAACTATGGCTAAGCCCAGTTACTGTGGATAAATCATCAGTTGAACCGGAATCGTTATATTTTGCATAAATTTTTAAAGCCTTCATTTGGGCTATGGTAAAATCGGTTAATGGTGCTTCACTTGCGCCTACCAAAAACTTATTAGCCATACCACTATTAATCCAAGCAACACCATTTAATACAGAATGTAATCCAGTAGAGCACGTAATGGAATGGGAAATTTCAGGACCCGTAGCTCCTAGATCATGAGATACCCACGAAGAAATGTTTCCCAACGTGGTGGTGGGCGAACTTAAAGTAGCTGCTAAACCTGTTTCTAAAAACTCTGTATGATATTGTTCGAACAACTTTGTTGCCCCTCTAGAAGAACCTAAATTAATTCCGAATTCTGAATCGCTTTTCCATCCAGAATCTCTTACGGCTAATCTTGAGGCTACCATTGCAAATAAAACACTATCGTCTAATTTTCTATACTTAGAATCTGAGAAACGTAGCTTCTCTACAAGAACTCTACCCGATTCAGACATTGGCGCAACCCAAGACTTATCGCCATTTTTATCAACCAATGAAAAACAATGTTCTTTATTTTGATAAGCCTTCCATGCTTCTTCTAATGTGCTACCTAAAGGTGAGAGCGAGGCTATAGCTGTTATGGATATTTTCTCTTTCAACATCGTAATCTAAATGGTTTCTAGTGCCGCTGCAATAGCTTCGTAAATCTTTTGAAGTTGAGAATTTGTAATTACATAAGGCGGAAGCACGTAAATTGTATTCCCCAGCGGCCTCAATAAAACCCCTCTCTCTATAAAAAAATCGTATAAATCATCGCGTAAATTACCATAGCGCTCCATTTGTATATTTAAATCTAATGCCAGAATAACTCCCATTACTCTTGCATTAGCCACTTTTTTATGGTTTTCAATTCTGGTAGCAAAAGAGTTATGAGCTTTTTCAACATACGCTCTTCTTTCAAGTATTTCAGGTGAATTCAAAAGTTCAATACCTGCTAAGGCAGCAGCACAACCAACAGGATGCGCACTAAATGTATGGGCATGGAAGAATCCTTTATATACCTCATCACTTAAAAATCGATTAAAAACTGCTTGAGAACAACTTGTTATACTTAAAGGAAACATACCTGCCGTAAGTGCTTTACTTAAACAAATAATATCAGGTTTGTTTTCAAGATAATCTGAGGCAAAATTCTTGCCTGTTTTACCGAAACCAGTCATTATTTCATCGGCTATAGTTAATACTTTACTCTCTTGACACAGATTAATTAATTCGTCTAGACCATTAGCTGAGTGAAACTTCATACCAGCCGCGCCTTGTACTAATGGCTCAAATACAAAAGCAGCACATTTATTCTCTTTAAGAATTTGAGCTAGTTTTTCTTTTACTTCCTGAATATTATTCTCTTGAGGTGTTGGTATTCGCACAACCTTCAAAAGAAAGTCTTCAAAAGGACCATTGTATGATGAAAGTCCTGATGCGCTCATTGCACCAAATGTATCACCATGAAAGCCATCTTCAAATGCTATAAGGGTATCTCTTAATTCACCATTATTATGATAAAATTGCAGCGCCATTTTTATTGCAGCTTCAATAGCCGTAGAACCATTATCATTGAAAAAAATCTTTGACTGATTTGCTGGTAAAATTTTCATCAATTTTTCAGATAAATCTATTGCTGGTTCATGAGTTAGCCCGCTGAACATTACAAAATCTAACTTATTCATTTGCTTGGTCATCGCCGAAACAATATGCTTGTTAGAATGACCATACATTACCGTATACCACGAGGCAATACCATCAATATATTCTTTACCATCTTCATCAAATAACAACGCATCTTTGGCACTAACAATAGGTAATTGGCGTTTATTCAACTTATGTTGCGTTAACGGGTGCCATAAGTGTTTTTTATCTCGAGTAGATAGATTTTCCACGGTCATAGAATTTATAATTCGTCATTTTATCTATCTTGCAAAGATCGGGAAATAAACCGCAACAAAGAGATGCCCTCAAAAAGAAACAAAAAAGCATTTTTAGATTTTTCCAAAATCAAGAATAGCTTGGTATTCTCAATCTTTTTCATAATCACCTTTATTATTCGCTTTCCCTTTTTCTTTCGAGATTATATTGACCGAGATGAGAGTACTTTTATTCTCTTAGGTCAATCATGGGCAGATGGCTTTCTACCTTATACCCAATTATGGGATTTAAAACCGCCCCTAACATTTGCTTTTTTTGCAGCAATTATAGCTGTTTTCGGCAAAAGCTTTATTGCTATACGATTAGCAGGCGTTTTTTTAGTAGTCATCACAGCCTATTTCACCTATAAGATAGCATTATCGGTACTTTCTAAAAAGGCTTCGATTATAGTCGGTGCGATTTGCATTATTCTTTTAAGTCTTTTCGGAAGCTTACAAGGCGTAATGTCTGAACATATTTGTATTGCCTTTTTTGTGCCTGCCCTATATTTTTTACAAAGTAAAAAAACACTAGGCTTTACTTTCTTGGCGGGGTTATTAATGGGAGCTACCGTTATGGTTAAATTGAATATGGCTTTTCCTATATTCTTTATCGGCCTTTATCTTATTTACGAATCATTTTTCTCGAAAAAGCATATCAATTTGCTTCATGTAATAGTATTCGGAGCGGGTGTTTTAGCTATTATTTTTACAACAATCCTACCTTACTACCTTTCTGACCAAACCATAGTTTGGTGGGAATCTGTAGTTTTAGCACCTTTAGAATACACAGAAGCTAGAAGATATTCTATTTTTAAACTAGCCCCCATATTTGTTATTGTAGGTCTTTTTCTTTTTTACGCTTATAAAAGCAACAGTCTTAATTTCAAGAATAGGACGATACAATTATTACTAGTTGCAATTGTCGGTGTTTTGGTGTCCTTTGTAAAAGGAGGAAGAATCAATGGGCATTATCTTATACAATTACACCCTATGCTATTGATTTTGGTTGCAATAGTAATTATGAAACTGAACACAGATTATAAGCCTAAAGTAACGAAATATGCATTACTCCTAGTACTATTAATACCAGCGGAAAGTTATTTGGAATATGCCAATATAATAAAGAACAAATATGAACGAAATACCTTCTTTAATGGAGAGGGGTTTTCGGTACCCTCTTATATTAAAAACAACAACTTAGAAACCAAGAACATTTTGTTTTTTGAATACCATATCGGTTATTGGAATTTAGATATCTTACCGCCAACGATTGCTTCGACCCACCCAAGTAACATTTGTAGAGATGAACTTTTTACTTTCTTTGACAACCCAAGAAAAAATTCTATAGAAGAACTGAAATTTATTATGGAAGAATTACAACCAAAAACTGTTGTCATTAGAAAAGGAAGACGGATTTTGGACAAAAAAGAAATTGAAGAAAATGAATATATTGACGCGTATTTGGCTAAACATTATAGCAATTTCGCTACTGTTGAAAATGCAGAAATTCTACAACGTTTAGAGTGACCTTAGTACGCCTTCAAATTTATCTGCATATTTTTTAATTACCACTTTATCAAAAATTGGTTCTTCATCAATTCTACCTAATGATAACACACCCGTTTTCAACAGAATAATATTTTCTGTTTGCGGATTAGCTTCTCCACTAAACAAAACAGAAACATCATAGCCTTTATTCTGTAACCAATTTATAGTCAATAAAGAATGATTAATACTGCCTAAATAATTTCTTGACACAACGACAACTTTATAATCTGGCATTATAATATCGAACAAGGTGTCTTCTTCATTTAAAGGCACTAAAATTCCGCCAGAGCCTTCTATAATTAAATTATTTTCTGTTTTAGGTTCATTGATATGAAATCTATCAATTCGAATACCTTCATTTTCGGCTGCCGCATGCGGACTCAAAGGAGCCGTCAACTCATAACTACATGGGTGAAACTTGGTTTTATTATTCGAGATCAGACTTTTGACCTTGTCGGTATCCGAATTATCTAAATCTCCAGCTTGAACAGGTTTCCAATAATCTGCCTGTAAAGCTTCAGTAAAAATGGCAGAAGCGATTGTTTTTCCTACTCCTGTTGAAATTCCGGTTACAAAAATCTTCTGCATTATGTTTTTACTTTGAGTTAGTGATCATACCACAATTTAGGCACTTATATTTTCTTTTTTCAAAAAATGGAAAAAGTTTATAAAAAACTCCTTTCCTGTTATAATAGGCTTCTGATTTTTGAGCTTTACAATTTGGACAAATAATGGGTTCACCATCATTATCAATAGCATAAGCCCTAATTTCATTATATATAGCCACTGCCCTTTCTTTATCTTTAGAATAAACCTGTAATTTAACCCCACCTATAGCATTACTAATTATAGGGTCTGAATTCAACGTATTTTCATCCCTAAGAAATACTGGTATACCTTCAGATTCAAGCTTCCCTTTCACTATCTGTACATCTGCTACATATTCAAAAGTGGCAAGTTGGTAAAATTTATCTTCCATAAGTATCTAATTAAAGCCAGCCAACAATTTTACCAAAAGACCAATTTCTTCTTTTGAATTAAAACTGTGTAAACAAATTCTAAGTCTTTCTTGCCCTTCTGGCACAGTAGGCGCAAGAATCGCTTTTACATTAAAGCCTTTATCAATTAGTTTTTTAGAAACTAGTTTTGCTTTTTTTGATCCAGAAATAATACAGCTTTGTATAGCAGTATCACTAGGTATAAAAAGTTCATTTATCTTTTGAGAACTAATTTGTTTTTTAAAAAACTCAATGTTCTCTTTTAATTTGAGTTTTGGCTCCGCACCTAATTCTTTAAAAAGCGTATGCGCTGTTATTATGGTTGCTAGCGTATGTGGTGTTAATGCAGTTGTATATATAAAAGGTTTAGCGAAATTTACCAAATAATCTTTCAAATCTTCAGAACCTAATATCGCTGCTCCGTGGCAACCAAAACCTTTTCCAAAAGTAACCGTTCTGGCAAATACATTATTTTCAAGGCCAAGCTCTGGTATTAACCCTTCACCGTTTCTCCCTAATGCCGCTACAGCATGAGCCTCATCTACTATTAACTTATACCCATTCGCTTTGGTGTACTTTGCAAATGCTTTTAAATCAGGAGTGTCACCATCCATAGAAAAAACACTTTCCGTTACAACATAAATTACAAGTTCATCATTTTCGTTTCTAGCGGAATTTAAATCCACTTTCTCTTTTAAGCTATTTAGATTATTATGTGAAAAACTATATGACTTTGCATTGCTCATACGTATGCCTTCTCGAATACTAGAATGTACGAACTCATCGTAAAAAATTAAATCTCCACGTTGTGGTATGGCACTGAACAATCCCATATTGGCATCATACCCAGAATTAAAGACAAGCGCATGATTAGCTTTATAAAATGTAGCCAATAATGGTTCTAGAATAGCATATAATTTATGATTACCCGACAATAGCCTTGACCCACCTGATCCGTTTGAAGCAACACTTTCATTTAATAATAACTGAAACGTTTTTGAAAACAAGGTTTCATTTGTCGCAAAACCTAAATAGTCATTTGATAAAAAATCTATTAGCCCATTTGTAGAGTTTAATTGCCGAAAAGTTTCTTCCTTTTTACGACTTGCTAAAATATTAAGCAATTTTCTGGGTATTTGGCTCATGCAACAAAAATAGCTTTTCTATTAAATGAAACGCAAGTAAAATTTAAATTGAAGAAAAATTAAACTAAAGTTGCAATTAGTAGCAAAGCAATTATTTAGATAATTCGTTGACTATTGGAAAAATAATCGTTACAAAATGTGGTGGTTTATAATTAATAACAATCACCTTTTTAAACATCCTATTTTACGTATTAATTTTATTATAAAGTAAGACAACCTTCATTATCTTAGCTTCAAAATCAATGTATGCGATACTTACTGCTAGTTTTTCTATTCGGTTTTCAGTCAATTCAACTATCTGCTCAGACCAACAAATATTCCATTTCTTTTGAAAATGCTGTTCACCATGAGGCTACAATAGTCGCGTCTTTTGAAAAAATTACCACAGATACTTTAGCGTTAAGAATGAGCAGAACCTCACCAGGGCGATACGCATTACATGAATTTGCAAAAAATGTATACAATTTTACTGCGAAAGACGGAAAGGGAAATCCTTTGAAAATAACAAGAGAGAATCCATATGAATGGAAGGTTTCAGGTCATGATGGTCAGGTAAATATAAAATACACCTTATTTGCAAATAGAGCTGATGGCACCTATTCTCAGATTGATGAGAGCCATGCTCATTTAAATATACCAGCAACATTTATGTATGCCCCTTCACTTGCAAATCGTAAGATTTTAGTTGACTTTAACCTAAGAGAAGATTTAAACTGGAAAGTTGCTACCCAACTACCTCATTTAAAGGACAATATCTATAGTGCACCAGATTTATATTATTTTATGGATAGCCCTACAGAACTAAGTAATCATAAGGTTAGGGAATTCAATATTGAGAATCAAACCGTAAAACTTGCTCTTCATGACCCAGGAACTGAGGAAGAAGCAGGCACCTTTTTTGAAAAGGTTAAAAAAGTAGTAATCGCCGAAAAGGAAGTTTTTGGAGAACTACCTACTTTCGATTATGGCTCCTATACATTTTTAGCTTGCTACATACCAAACGCCTCTGGTGACGGTATGGAGCATAGAAATTCTACCGTATTAACTAGCACCAGAACTTTGTCAAACGGCGGTATGGAAGGAAATATAGGAACAGTCTCTCATGAATTTTTTCATAGTTGGAATGTGGAACGCATTCGACCAAAAACCTTGGAACCCTTTAATTTTGAAGAAGCAAATATGAGTGGAGAACTCTGGTTTGCAGAAGGCTTTACGAGCTACTACACCAATCTTATTCTTTGCAGAGCACAGTTAATTTCGCCAGAAAAATACGTAGAGGGATTAACTGGCACCTTTAATTACGTTTGGAATTCTCCAGCAAGACAGTTTTTTAATCCTATAGAAATGAGTTTTCAGGCACCATTTGTAGATGCATCTACCTCAGTTGATCCTGTAAACAGCGAGAATATATTTATTTCTTATTACTCTTATGGAAGCGTTCTTGGTCTAGCTTTAGATTTATCTTTAAGAGAGAAAGGCTTAAACTTAGATGATTATATGAAACTGGTTTGGGACACCTATGGGAAAACAGAGATTCCATATGCTATAGAAAATTTAAGTAATTCATTGAACGTTTATGCGGGTAATGAATTTGGGAATAACTTCTTTAACAACTTCATCTACAAAAGCGATATGCCCAATTATACTGAACTTTTAAGCTCGGTTGGCGTAAAGCTCTCTCAAGAACCTAATGCCGCCTATTTTGGCGCCGCAGTAACCATTTCAGACGATTTAAACGGTAAGATTCAGAGTAATACTAAAATTGGAAGTCCCGCATATAAAGCAGGCTTAGATAAAGATGATATCATCACGTCAATTAATGAAAAACCATTTCCTAACGGAGTTCAATTTGACGTGTTCATTAAAGAGTTTAAACCGAATGACAAGCTTTCAGTCACATTTTTAAAAGACGGTCAAGAAAGAAATACAGAAGTTATTCTTGAGACAGATCCAAGCTATTCTTTTAGTTTAAAAGATATAAATGGCGAGAAGCTTTCAAAAAAAATAATTAAGGCACGCCAAAATTGGTTAAAAGTTCAATAAATGAATATCATCTACACCACAGCAAGTACGACAGAAGAATTACAACAAATTCTTTCACTACAACAGATGAATTTAAAATCAGCTATTTCTGTTGAGGAAATGAATCATGAAGGTTTTGTTACAGTTGAACATGACCTCAATTTGCTTAAACGCATGAATAATGCTTGCCCACATATTATAGCAAAGGATGAAGAAAAAGTTATTGGTTATGCACTTAGCATGACAGAAGATTTTAAAGATGAAATATCAGTTTTGAGGCCTATGTTTAATGAATTGGATGCCAACCATATTCAAAATTTTCTAACCATGGGTCAAATTTGCATTGCTAAAACTCACAGAAAGATGGGTGTTTTTAAAGGTTTATATGGGGCAATGAAAAAATTCTCTTATCCTAAGTATGAATATATTATTACAGAGGTAGATGCAACAAATTTACGCTCTTTAAACGCTCATTTAGCAGCAGGATTTGAAAAACTATGTACCTACCACAGCTTAGGTCAAGACTGGGAGTTAATTTCTTTAAAGACATCCTAAATAAAATATTTTTTCAACTTATTATTGTTTATCGATAATTTTTATATATTTGTTATCGTTAAACAATAATAATACTGAAATGAAAATATTTGGCCCGAAGTCTCTTTCTTATTATTTATTCTATTTAAGCAGAGTATGCGCTGTTGGAAGTATTGCATTAATTACCTTCATTTTGGCATCATTGTTATTGGGTAATTATGAAATCATAAATAATCAATTTCAAATTGCCCTCCCCTTACTCTCAGAAACATTTATAAAAGCTCCTTATCAGGCAAATAGTATAGTTACCATAACCTTGCTTATGATGTATTTCAGTTGCTTCTTTCTAATGCTTTCAAATATTCTAAAAACCTTCAAAGCCGAAAAAATATTTACAGAAAAGACAATCAAGTACCTAAACCATTTCACCTTATTAAATTTAGTTGTAGGTCCAATTCTATATATTTTAATTCATTTTGTAATAATGGATAAAAATAATTTTAATGACATTTATAATTTAATCCTAAGTCTTATTCTAGGAGTTTTTGTACTCTTTATAGCTACAGTTTTCAAAAAAGGCTATAATGTACAATCTGAAAATGACCTAACGATATAACCTATGAAACATACTAAACTGTTTAAAAAACTAATTGATTTTTTATTTTATATTCTTTGTTTAGATTTTTTGGTAGTCCTTTTTTTCGGACCTCTCGGATTCAATACCATAGCACAAGAAAACAGAGAAGTTCAGCATTGGGATACTATTTCTTGGTTACTCTTATTTATTTCTGCTACCGCTTATGTTTTTCTTATAATTGGTGTGAAATATTTGAAAAATATGGCAAAAGAAATGACCAACCAAGGTAGCTTTGGTCTCTCTATTCAATATAATCTTAGACAATCAGGTAAATATGTAATTATAAGCACACTCCTTAATTACTTGACTTTTGCTTTAATTTTTATAAAACAATTATTTTTAGATAGTAAATTAGAAATCATTTTTGATAATAATATTCTTTTACAAATTATATTAACCATAACTGGATTGTTTTTTATAATTCAAAGTGACATTTTAAAACTCTCTAACAACCTGAAAACGGAAAACGACCTAACCATATAACCATGAGTATAGTCGTAAACCTAGATACCGTATTATCTGAACGAAATTTAAAAAGTAAGGAGCTTGCTGAAATGATAGGTATTACAGAAGCCAACCTATCCATTCTTAAATCAGGCAAAGCTAAAGCAATTCGTTTTTCCACATTAGAAGCAATCTGCAAAGCACTAAATTGTCAACCAGCAGATATCTTAGCCTATAAAGAGGAATAAAAAAAGGCTATACCGTGAAGTATAGCCTTTTATATTTAAAACTTATTGTTCTAATCTGCTAGCACAATAACCTTATTGTTCTTCAACTCAATAGTACCGCTAGAAATTTGTAATACAGTATTACCTTCTGCATCTTTCGTAAACTTAGATGCGTACTCTCTTTCTAAAGATATATTACCTGAAATTTTAACCTTACCCTCTTGTAATAAAGATACAATAGGTGCGTGATCTTTCAACATTTGAAATTCTCCATTAATACCAGGCACGGTTACCGAAGTAACATCCCCTGCAAATAATGTAGCTTCTGGTGATACAATTTCTAAATACATATTTTTTCAGTATTCATTATTCAGTATTCAATACTCAGTAGCAAAACTGGTACTGCAAACCGTTTACTAGTTTTAAGCTTCAGCCAACATTTTTTCACCTGCTTCAATAGCCTCTTCAATTGTACCTTTAAGGTTAAAAGCAGATTCTGGTAAGTGATCTAATTCACCATCCATTATCATATTAAAGCCTTTAATTGTTTCTTTAATATCTACTAAAACTCCTTTAAGGCCCGTAAACTGCTCTGCTACGTGGAAAGGTTGAGATAAGAAACGTTGAACACGTCTTGCTCTACCAACAGCTGATTTATCTTCTTCAGATAATTCTTCCATACCTAAGATGGCGATAATATCTTGAAGCTCTTTATAACGTTGCAAAAGTTCTTTTACTCTTTGCGCACATGCATAATGGTCTTTTCCTAAAATTTCAGCCGTCAAAATTCTTGATGTAGAATCTAATGGATCCACAGCAGGATAAATACCTAACTCTGCAATTTTACGAGACAATACCGTTGTTGCATCTAAGTGAGCAAACGTAGTTGCTGGTGCTGGATCCGTTAAATCATCTGCAGGTACGTAAACCGCCTGCACAGAAGTAATGGAACCTCTTTTGGTTGATGTAATACGTTCTTGCATAGCTCCCATCTCTGTTGCCAAAGTTGGTTGGTACCCTACTGCAGAAGGCATACGACCTAATAACGCCGAAACCTCAGAACCTGCTTGTGTAAAACGGAAAATATTATCTACGAAGAAAAGTACATCTTTTCCTTGTCCTTCACCTGCACCATCACGGAAGTACTCCGCTATAGTTAAGCCTGAAAGAGCAACTCTTGCACGTGCTCCTGGTGGTTCGTTCATTTGACCAAAAACGAAAGTCGCTTTTGAATCTTTCATTACCTTTTTATCTACTTTAGATAAATCCCATCCGCCTTCTTCCATAGAATGCATGAAATCATCACCGTATTTTATAATACCAGATTCTAACATCTCACGAAGTAAATCATTTCCTTCACGAGTTCTTTCACCTACACCTGCAAACACAGAAAGACCACCATGACCTTTGGCAATATTGTTAATCAATTCTTGAATCAATACCGTTTTACCAACACCTGCTCCACCGAACAAACCAATTTTACCACCTTTTGCATAAGGTTCAATTAAATCGATAACTTTAATACCAGTGAATAAAACTTCTGTAGTAGTTGTAAGATCTTCAAATTTTGGAGCTTCTCTGTGAATAGGAAGTCCATGTTTTCCTGATTTAGGCAAATTACCCAAACCATCGATAGCATCACCGATTACATTGAACAAACGACCATATACATCGTCTCCTATAGGCATTTGAATCGCGCTACCTGTAGCTACCACATCAACCCCTCTACTTAGACCATCGGTAGAATCCATAGAGATAGTTCTAACCGTATTTTCGCCTACATGAGATTGTACTTCCAATACCAAAATAGACTTATCCTTGTTAATTATCTCCAAGGAATCATAGATTCTAGGTAGATCAGCACCTGATTGAAATTCTACATCAACCACGGGTCCAATGATTTGCGAAACTTTACCTGTAACTTTTGACATTACTTTTATGTTTATGTATTACGTTTAATATAACCTTAAAAATGCTCTCATTTTCAGGCTGCAAAGATATAGTATTCAGTTTTAAAGAAAAACTGTTTTTTTGGTTTTTTACAAAAGTAAAAAGGTGCCCTTTGAGCACCTTTTAAACTTGTCGATATTATTTACGATTATTGAAGTATTACAGGATAATTAGTAGGATAATTACCTACGTTCAATAAATTACCTGATGCTTCAAAATTTGAACCATATGTTACATCAATAGCTTTCATAAATTCATTAGCCAATAAGGCATATCCTCTAGCTGTAGGATGTACCCCATCTAAAGAAAATGCACTACCAACAACCAAACTTGATGTTAATGTGAATTGACCACTTGTAATACCACCATTTGCTAATTGATTCAATAAAGAATTTGCATCTACTAATGCCAAGCCAGCTTGACTTGCTGCAGCTGCTATTATTTGATTGAATGCTTCAGTCGCAACAGCAATTTCAGCTTGCTCGCTAGGTATAAGCACCCATTTATCAGCCAATGGAAGTGATATTCCCTCAACAGAAAATTGCCCAGCTAAAGTTTGAGGCAAACCCGCTTGAACCAATGCTCCTACAGATTCCATATTAACTGTTCCTATTACTGAAGCACTTGGTAATACAAATAAATCTTCCGCAGTTGCTTCTCTTGTCTGACCATAAGTAGACCCTAACAAACCTGCAACAAGAGGCGCTGCCTGAGCGGGCAAACCAAATGATTCTACAAATGTTGGAAAGGTAGGACTTTGTAAAAGCACACCCGTTATTTGAGCAGATAAATCTGTCAATGTTTCATCTTTTATAACGACTTCACTTGCAGCAGTTGAAGAAAAAACGATGGCACGCTCTGGAACACCTAAAAAGGCATACACTTGATTTAATTGTCCGAAGATTCCATTTAACGTAGCAATCTGTGGTCCAAAATCTGGATTAGTAGGATCTAAAGGATTATGCGGCACTGTTGTAAAATGAGGAACATCGGTTACATTAGGAATGTTAGCAACAACACCTTGTGCACCTCCAGCAGTCAATGTTGCAATTAAAGCACCATAACTACCATCAAAACCAACACCAGGCGCTCCAGAAACGGGGGTAATTGGATTAGTACCATCACCACCTGAAGTAGCATAACCAAGCACATCATTATTACCAATCCAAAGAGTGAAAAAACTAGGCGCTTGAGCAACTGCTAATTCTAATACACTAGCATTTGGTGTAGTACCCGTCATTCTTACAAAATAAGGATTTGCAAGACCTAAAGATACATTAGCCAAATTACCATACCCAGGTGCCAAAAGATGAAAACTTTTTGCCCCAGGCACCCCTAAATTATTGAACGGACCCGTTGGATTATTCAGTGCAATATCTGTTGTAACCGTTACAGGACCAATTAAGGTTTCTAAACCTACTGGACCAGCACCACCAAAAACTAATCTTGGATTCTGTATTCTAGCTCCACCAGCGGCAAGGCCACCAATATTATCATTTGTAAGCGGCTGAACAAAACTTCCACCACCAACTAAACTGAATTTTTGTGATAACAAATTTGGCAAAGACAAAGTCTGACTTGCTTGAAATAAAGCACCATCAGTGAAACCAGCAGTTAAAGAATTTCCTAAAGAAACATAGTTAGAAAAATCTGCAGACCCGGCTGTTAACTCAACCGACTCTTCAACTAACACTTCTGGAGCAATGTCCACGTCTTCTGGGTCATTACAAGCCGTAAAAGCTAAAATCCCAATAGATATATATATAAATTTAAAATTTTTCATTTCAAAAGTCTGATTTAAAATTAGTTGTTAATTGTCCAAGATAAGTAGTACATAGACCCAATGAATCCAGTACCGAATGCAGTATAGTATTCCTTATTAGTCAAATTGGTTCCTCCCAATTTGAATGTAGACTTAATGCTAGGAACATCATAATTAATCTGCGCATCCACAACATGAAATTCTGGAATAACTCCATTACCAAAAGTAGCCTCCCAGAAATAATCATCACTGAATCTATAAGAAACATTGAAACCAAAATTGTCGAACAATTCTTGATTTCCAAAAGAAGCTTTGAATTTATGCTCTGGCGTATTGAAATTCAACATCACATCTGGATTAGTCTCACGATCAAAATCAAGTTTTGTATACGTATAACTTCCACCTAGGTCAAAATTACCTAGCACTTTCATGCTTAGACCCAATGAAGCACCATATGAATTAACATCTGCATCTGTATTTGTATAAGCGCTATACGCTTGAAAATCACCATTTGCAATTGCTGCTACAGATAGCGCACCATCACCAACAGTACCATAATAAGGGGCAATAACCACTTCTTGTGAGATAAAGTCTTTATAACTATTATAATAGGTGCTAAAATCGATTACTAGTTTCTCAACCTTTCCTCTGTATCCAATTTCAAAAGACGTTACTTGCTCAGGCTTTACCAAATCTGGATTGGAAACAACTAAATCAGCAGGGTTACCTGTTTCTCCTAAGCGCTCAACAGATGCACGAGAATATGAATTATTATATGCAGCAGCACCAGTTTGCGTAATTGTTGCTGGTTGGCCTAATAATTGGCCGCCACCGCTTACAGCGAAAGGTGTAGAATATCGATCTAAATTATCTGGAGCAGAACCCACCAATATTGCGCGACCAGCGTCTAATCCAATAAAAAGATCCTGAGTTGTAGGGTTTCTGAATCCTGTTTGTGCCGAAGCTCTAATATTGTGATTTCTATTTAATGTGAAACCAGCTGATAATCTTGGAGAGAAAAATCCATCAAAGAATTCAGATTTATCATAACGGACAGAACCAGTGAACTTTATATTTTTCTCACCCTCTAAAGGGAGGTTTTTTTGAACTTGCGAATAAATACCGTATTCAGAATAATTTATAGGACCATCAAAATCTGTATAAATTGTTCCTGAAGAATTTAAGCTATATTCTCTAAAAGAACCACCAACTTGTATTTCTGCCCAATCAATTAAATGGCTGAAGTTATAGTTACCATCTGCATGGTAATATTTTGATGCATCTTGAAATTTAGAACCTGTAGTCAAATTTGGGTCATTTATACTTCTATTAAATGCAGCTTGAAATTCAGGTGATCCTGGCTCAAACCTTCCAGATTCTGCTTGTGCTCTTGCTGCTGCATGTGCCTGCTCGTCTGTTGCCCCACCTAAAGTGGCCTGAACATAAGTACCCGCATACTCACCAAACCAGGTATTATCATCTTTCCAAGCTCTGTTGATGTTAATACCTGTAAACACCATATCGTAGGAGTTACCAGCTTTATCGCCAACCATATATCCTCTTAGAAAAAAGTTGTCATTCTTAATTTCCAGCTTATGCTGTTCTTGAAAGAAACCTTTAATATTATATCTGTTGGTACCTTGGTAAATGGTATTACCTGTACCTACTTTACCAACATACGAAAGTTCTAAACTATTATCTTCAATAGGCCTATAGAACAGCCCCCAATCGGCCTTTATACTTTCTGCATTATAATTGGTAAGATCACTTTCATTATAACCCGTTCTACTTACCACTTGTGATGGTACTAAGGCATTTGCACCTGCAGGTAAAATACCTAATCCCTCTAAAGTGACTGCAACATCTTTTATATCTGTAGATACTTCATCTCCATAAACATTTACACCATCATAGTTTAGGTCATTAGCTCTTGTGCTTCCTTCGATACCAAAGTTATTTTCGTCTTTACCTTGTAAGCTGTTCGCAGCCCAATCAGTACCTTTAAGGTATCCAAAGTTGACTTTAACAGCGAACTTATCACTGAATTTATGGGCCGCCCGAATTCCAAAATCAGTATAAGCATTATCACCAGAAGCTTTCTGAGAGGTGATGCCACGCTTGATGGATACACTTATACCCTCATAATCAAATGGACTTTTGCTTCTCATGAACAAAATTCCATTAAAAGCATTTGCACCATATAATGCAGATGAAGCACCAGGTAACAATTCAACACTTAAAACATCTGTTTCTACCATACCTACTAAGTTACCAATAGGAAAGTTCAAGGCTGGCGTAGAATTATCCATACCATCAACCAACTGCATAAAGCGCGTATTCGCAAATGATGCAAAACCCCTTGTATTTACAGATTTAAATGTTAAGCTGTTTGTATTAACATCTACCCCTTTCAAATTCTCAAGTCCTCCATAGAAATCTGCAGCGGTAGTACTCTTGATAGTCTCTAGCCCCATACGCTCTACGGTAACGGGTGATTCAAAAATACGTTCAGGCGTTCTAGATGCTGATATTACCACTTCATCTAAAAAAGTTTGTGACTCATTTAAAGAAATAGTCAATGTTTGATTATTACCAGCAATAGCCTCTGTAGCGCTAGTATAACCTATACTGGAAACTTCTATTTTAAAAGGCGGTACTTCAGAGGTAGCCAAATTAAAATTACCATCAAAATCAGTTACTGTTCCAATGGTCGTGCCAACAATTACAATATTGGCCCCGGGGATAGGCTCGTTGTTTTGATCAACAACAGTACCATTGATATTGGTCTGGCAAAACCCAAATGTACCAATAGCCATCAATGCTATAAATAGAATTGCTCTCATTCTTAATTAAAGTTTAAAATTAGTTGGGGCTCAAGATACAGATTATTTTATGCGAAAAATAGTAATTTGAAAAAAATTATGCATGCATAGTATTATTATGATAATCAGACACCTCTTTAATTCACATATATGCAATAAAAAAGGGACATGAAATATTTCATGTCCCTCTATATATAATTAGTTAAATCTTATTCTACCGTAACCGATTTTGCAAGGTTTCTTGGTTGATCTACATTACAACCTCTCATTACAGCAATATGGTAAGAAAGTAATTGTAATGGTATAGTAGTCAACAATGGAGTTAAACTTTCTAAGGTTTCAGGCACCTCAATTACATGATCTGCCAAATCTCTAACTTGTTCATCTCCTTCAGTAACAATAGCTATAATTTTACCTTTTCTTGATTTGATTTCCTGAATGTTACTTACTACCTTTTCATAATGACCCTTTTTGGTCGCTATTACGAAAACCGGCATATGCTCATCAATCAATGCTATTGGACCATGCTTCATTTCTGCCGCTGGATAACCTTCCGCATGAATGTAACTTATTTCTTTTAATTTAAGAGCACCTTCTAAGGCAACCGGAAAATTATAACCTCTTCCTAAATAAAGACAATTTGTTGAATCCTTATATACATCGGCAATAATTTCAATTAGTGTATTTGACTGTAATGCCTTTTCCACTTTACTAGGTATCGTTTCTAATTCAGTTAAATACTCGTGATACCTAGATTCTGAAAAAACACCTTTTGCTTTTGCCAATTTTAAAGCAATTAAAGTAAGTACAGTAATTTGAGTCGTAAAAGCTTTTGTAGAAGCAACGCCGATTTCAGGCCCAGCATGGGTGTATGCTCCTGCATCTGTTTCCCTAGCAATTGACGATCCTACAACGTTACAAACTCCGAAAACAAAAGCGCCTTTTTCTTTAGCAAGTTTGATTGCCGCTAATGTATCTGCTGTTTCACCTGATTGGGAAATAGCTATAAGAATATCTTTATCTGTAATTACAGGATTTCTGTATCTAAACTCTGAAGCATATTCAACTTCTACAGGAATTCTCGCTAAATCTTCAAAAATATATTCAGCAACCAAACCTGCATGCCACGATGTACCGCACGCTACAATAATAATTCTATTCGCATTAAGGAATTTTTCCATATTCTGGTCAATTCCTGCCATTCTTATTAATCCCTGATCAGCTAATAAACGCCCTCTATAGGTGTCTTTTATTGCTCTAGGCTGTTCATAAATCTCCTTCAACATAAAATGGTCATAACCACCTTTTTCAATCTCCTCCAAATTCATTTGCAATTCTAAAATTCTAGGGTATGCAACTGAATCATCTTTAATTTTTCTAAGCTTTATCTCTTTACCAAGCCTGATAATAGCCATTTCCTCATCTTCAAGATACACAGCATTATTTGTGAACTCAATAAAAGGTGAAGCATCTGACGCAATGAAAAATTCATTTTCACCAATACCAATTGCTAAAGGACTTCCTAACTTAGCCACTACGATTTCATCTGGCTTTTGTTTATCAAATACTGCAATAGCATATGCACCGACAACTTGATTTAAAGCAATTTGTACAGCCTTACCTAATTTTACGTTTTCTGTTTTCTTAACCTCTTCAATAAGATTAACCAAAACCTCAGTATCAGTATCAGACTGAAAAATATACCCTCTTTTAGTTAATTCTTGCTTTATAGCTTCATAATTTTCGATGATTCCATTATGAATAATTACTAATTCGCCAGAATTCGAATAATGTGGATGAGAATTTACATCATTTGGAACACCATGTGTAGCCCAACGTGTATGACCAATACCTATACTTCCTTTTTGAGAAATACCCTCGGCCTTTTTCTTTAAATCTTCTACTTTACCCTTAGTTTTAACAAGGTTTATCTGACTACCATCGAACAAAGCAATCCCCGCACTATCGTATCCACGATATTCTAAACGCTGAAGACCTTTTATTATGATAGGGAAAGCATCCCTATAACCTATATAACCTACAATTCCACACATAATACTATTGTTTGATGTTTTTAAGCAAAATTAATTTCCACGAAATTATGTTAACGTGATTAGAAACCAACCCATTTAAGATGTATAACGTGATTATTCTTTAAAATGGTATGTTTATATTTAAAAATACCAAAATCTATGATTATTTATTATTTAATTGGCTTTTGTATAAAAAATTTCAAGCTTTAATCGCTTATCATAATTTGGGTCAGTAGCCTGAAGATTGCTGCCGTATATAACAGTGCCCAAGGGAGTTAAATTAGAGGTTGTAGCAATTCTTTTTTCGTCGCCACTAACTTTAGCTTTATTAACATTCCAATTTAGAATATTTGTTGACAATGTTAAAGCCAGGGTTGCATTTGCAGAATCTCGAACTACCAAGTTATTGATGTGATCAGTTATTTTTACTGAATACTTAACACCTTTTCCATTCGATTTTTCAAGTATACCGTCATAATTTAAATAGGTACCAAACAACTCATTTACAGTAGCATCTGTTTGCTCTGTATTGGGGTTAATTAAAGGAAAATTATTTTCCGCATTATATAAATATAACCTTGGAGGATCTAACTCACTATCAATTAATTGTTCTCTGTCAATATAAAAGACGAGATTAGCTTCATTAATTACCCAATTCTCACTTCGTATTTGCTCAACAATATTCTCGCTTCCATTTTCTTCAAACAAATTGATTTCGGCATAGATACCAGGCCCACCTTTTAAATAAACTCTTGAAGCATTTTCTGTGTTTTCTAAAGCCTGTATTATTTGAGGCCCATAATTTTCTGTAATAATGGTATTTACAGCGTTGCCCCTTACTGGACCATTTTGAACCTGAGATAAAAATGAAAAAACGAAATCCTTTTCTTTTAAAACGTTCGGCTTGTCATCACTTGTATCAGCTAAAGTACCATTAGTATCATAACTCGTATAGCTATAAGTCATAGTAACATTCGAATCTTTTAGATCAAAAAGAAACATGATATCATCACCCATTTCATTCAAAATAGAAAAATGTAAACCTCTTATGAATTCGGTAAAGTTAGATTGACTCAACAACTCTGAACTTCCTTCTTTATCCAAAATATTCGCCTGAAAAAATTCATTATTTAAAGGAATTCGAATACCAGGACTAAGCTTTCTGAAGGTTAATGATTCATCAACATCTTCAGTAGTTAAATCATCTTCATTGGCAATTAATATTTCTTTATCATTGATTTCAACAACACCTTCAAATAACAAATCTGAAACGAAGTCAGGAGAGAATTCTTGATTGGAAAAATACTCTTGTGATTCTTGAAAATTGGCATTTGGATCTAAATCACGAAGAAAAAAGGTTGACCTTTCTATTTTTAAGTCGAATTTAGGTAGTACCGACCCTTCTACATCATCATAATTTTGACCATTAACGTAAATACTGTCTAATTCTATTCTTTTGGCAAAATTATTTGTTAAAATTGCCGTACCATCTTTATCATTTATACCATCGCGATCTTCATCTACGCTAGTATCGTCTAGAGGATCTGTATTCGACGCAATTTCAACTGAATTCAAAACTCCATCTCCATCATTATCATTATCCTCACTCGGTACTTTATCAAATTCGTCAACTACACCATCGCCATCAGTATCTGTGGCTATACTTTTTGTTAGAAATGGAATATAAAGATATACTTCCTTTATTGTTTCATTTTCCTCAATGGTGGTTATTGCCTCATTAGAGTTGCCCGCCTTATTTTCTTTACTTTGAGAAAGGCTACCAAATGAAGGATTAGCAGCACTAAGAAACATTTGAGATGTTACAGACGCTTGAGTCTTACCATAAACTGGATCATTAAAAACACCAAGCTGGTAAATTGGCAACTTATTAGTTTGAACCGCCTCAATATTTTTATTATAAACAAAAACATCATATGTTTCTTGACCCGTTGTAAAGGGCTCATTACCTACAACACCTGCACCAATAGTGGTTAAATCTTGTGTACATGATATCAAAAAACCAAATATCAATATCATTCCCAAAAATTTGGGAGTAGCGGAATTATCAAAAAAATTCATTCAGATTATTTTAAAACTTCGGTGTTATAAAAATTAGCATACGCCTCTTCAAATTCTTGAACGGGAACATATGGTAACACTGGTTTTTCTTGGTTGGAAATATGGTTTTCTAATTCTTCTGGAATGTCTTCCGAGGCTAAAATAATAGCATCTGAATAATCTACAGCTATCTTTAACAAATTATTATAGGTAGGTTCTGCTAAAGAAGTAATCGCTTCTTCTGGAATACCATCAAAAGCTATTTTTTTAATCATATCCTTATCTAGCTCACCTTCGAAGGTACTACCATAAACAGACAATACAACTTTACTTTCAGCGAAAAGTGGCTCATCAGCATAATATTTTTTCAAATACAATGGCAGTAAACTAGCCATCCATCCATGAACATGAATAATGTCAGGTGACCAATTCAATTTCTTCACAGTTTCCATAACCCCCTTTGCAAAGAAAATTGCACGTTGGTCATTATCTGGAAAAAGATTTCCTTGCTTATCAGTAAATGTTGCTTTACGCTTGAAGTACTCTTCGTTATCTATAAAGTAAACTTGTATTCTTTCTTTTGGGATAGATGCTACTTTAATGATTAATGGCATGTCCATATCATTAATTACCAAATTCATTCCAGAAAGCCGAATTACCTCATGTAATTGATGCCTTCTTTCATTGATGTTCCCATATCTGGGCATGAATATCCTAATTTGACCACCATTGCTGTTGACCATTCTAGGCGCTTCATAAGACATTAAAGAAACTTCGTTTTCGGGTAAGTAAGGCACTAATTCAGAAGATACAAACAATATCTTTTTACCATTCATAAAGGTTATATTTTATTTTTCACTGGAACGTAGCTGCAAAATTACGAAAAATATAGAGATTAGAAGTAATTATAGTAAGTTTGCTCGCTAATGAACTTTTCAATGCTGGTAGTTAAGACCATAAATGAACTTAGAAACGAACTAAATAAAATCGATGATTCAACTGATCTTGGTCTTGTTCCCACCATGGGAGCTCTACATCAAGGGCATATGTCACTTATTAAAAAAGCCCTATCAGAAAATCAAAATGTAGTAGTCAGTATATTCGTTAACCCTACACAGTTCAATAATATAGAGGATCTTGAAAAATATCCAAAAACTTTAGATGACGATATTCATTTAATTGCTTCCATTTCAAAGAACATAATTGTTTTCGCGCCTTCAGTCGCTGAAATTTATCATGATAAAGTTAAAACCAAAATTTATCACTTTGCTGGTCTTGATAAAGTCATGGAAGGAGAGTTCAGAGATAACCATTTTAATGGGGTTGGGACTATTGTTGAAACCCTTTTTAGGCTTATCAAACCAAAAAGAGCCTATTTCGGTGAAAAAGATTTTCAACAATTACGTATCATTCAAAAACTAGTAGAAATAGAAAAAATACCAGTTGAAATTATTGGTTGCGAAATAGTGCGCGAAAAACACGGCTTAGCGATGAGCTCTAGAAATGAAAGGTTGAGCGACACAACACGACTAAATGCAGCATTGATTTACGAAACCCTGAATACTGCCAAACATAAATTTGGCATGGAAAGTGCACTAATAATTAAAGATTGGGTAGCAGAACAATTTAAAAATAATATAGATTTTGAACTAGAATATTTTGAAATTACTGACGTTGAAACCTTAACCCCAATAAATAAAAAAAATTTAAATATAAAATACAGGGCGTTTATTGCTGTTTATGTTGAAGGTGTAAGGCTTATTGACAACATTGCCCTCAATTAATTAATTTTGCACTATGCAAGTAGAAGTAGTAAAATCAAAAATTCATCGAGTTAAGGTTACTGGCGCGGAACTAAATTACGTCGGAAGCATCACTATTGATGAAGATCTTATGGATGCCGCAAACTTTATTCGTGGTGAAAAAGTACAGATTGTTAACAATAATAACGGAGAACGTCTTGAAACTTATATTATACCTGGGCCAAGAAAAAGTGGCGAAATAACCTTAAACGGTGCGGCGGCAAGAAAGGTTTCGGTAGGTGATGTACTTATTTTAATTTCGTATACTTGGATGGAAATAGAAGAAGCAAAAAAATTCAATCCGTCATTGGTTTTTCCAAATGAAGAAAATAATTTATTGACTTAAACTTGACGAATACTTTAAAAAAAAATCTTAAGATTATACTCCCAATGGCATTGGGAGTTTTTTTAGTTTGGTATTCTTATTATTCTACCACACCAGAAAACAGAAAGGAAATAATTTTTTATATTAAAGAAGCAGACCCTTTCTATGTTTTTCTTTCTGTTCTTTTAGGTATTTTAGGCCATATTTCTAGGGCAGTTCGATGGAATTACCTTTTAGAACCTTTAGGCTACAAACCTCGCATGAGCAATAATATCTTAATAATTTTAACTTCTTATTTTGCAAATCTTGGCATACCAAGAACAGGTGAAGTTTTGAGAGCTACAGCGCTTACCACCTATGAAAATGTACCTTTTGAAAAGGGATTTGGTACTATAGTTACCGAAAGGGTTATAGATGTAATAATGCTGCTTTCAATTGTCTTTATAGCATTTTTATTACAGACAGATGTTATTATGAACTTGCTACAAGAGCGTGGCTTTAATTTAAATGGCCTCCTTCTACTTGCTGGTACAGGAATTATAGTATTCATTTTATTCGTTGCCCTAATTAAAAAATCAAAAAATGCATTTGCACAGAAAATCAAAACCTTTGTAAAGGGATTACTTGATGGTGTTTTCAGTATTTTTAAAATGAAGCATAAGTGGCTTTTTATTTTTCATACTTTGTTTATTTGGGGATGCTATATAGGCATGTTATGGATTATAAAATTTACAGTACCCGAAACTATTTCTCTTACCCTAAGTCAATTGCTCGTAGCATTTGTAGCTGGTGCTTTTGCCATGGCAACTACGAATGGTGGCATAGGTCTTTACCCTATTGCAGTTAGTAGTGCTTTAACTATTTTCGGTATCAGCACTGTCTCTGGAGATGCCTTCGGATGGATAATTTGGATTGCCCAAACATTAATGATAGTTGTTTTTGGTGCAATATCTTTTATTTTATTACCGTTATTGAACAGAATCAAATAGTATTCTTACTATTTACAATTACCACATATGCGTTTTGTATCCATAATATTCGCGCTTTTTTTTGGCGTAATATCATATTCTCAAACAACTCAAGAAATTTTTGAGTCTTTTAAACTTCAAGAAAGACGAGACGTACATTACTATTTTCCTGAGAATATGGACGAGGACAAAAAATATCCTCTAATTATAGTTCTTGATGGAGAATATCTTTTTGAACAAGTTGTTGCCTGCTCAAAATTCTATAGTCGTTTTCATGGTATGCCTCAAAGCATTGTAGTTGGTGTAGATCAAAGCAAGAATGATTTAAGGTATGAAGATTGTGCATTTGATAATGAAAGCGGTTTACCTTCTGAAAAAGGTAAAAACTTTTATGAGTTTATAGGCATGGAACTTATTCCATATTTAGACTTGAACTATAGTACGGCTCCTTTTAAAATGATAGTTGGTTACGACATCACAGGTAATTTCATGAATTACTGGTTATTTAAGGATAATTCAATTTTTGATGCCTATATAAGTATTTCACCTACGCTCGCTCCAGAAATGGAAACTAGAGTGCCAATGAGACTTAATACTTTTGAAAATCAAATGTTCTACCAGGTTATCGTAGAAGGTGAACAAAACAAGGATACTCAAAGAATAGCAGCTATGGACCAAGGCATTAAAGCTTTGGAAAAAGAATCATTACATTACTATTTCGATGAATATAAAAATGCTGATCACATTTCAATAGCTACATATGGTATAGGTAAAGCATTTGATAATATTTTCGGCATGTTTAAACCTATTAGTCCAAAAGAATATAAAACTCAGATACTTACTAGTGAAGAACCGGTTTTTAATTATTTAGAAAGTAAATACCAAGGTATTGTAGACATATTTGGCTTTAGTAAGCCTGTTGCACTCAATGATATCATGGCGATATACGCAGCCTCAAGAAAAAAAGAAGATTTTGAATCATTAAAACCACTTTCTGATCTTTGTAAAAAAGAATATCCTGATACTATGCTTGGCTTTTACTTTGAAGCCGAATATTATGAGCAATTAGGAGAACCTAAAAAAGCGCTTAAAACATTTGAAAAAGCTTTTCAAATGGAAGAAATAGATTTTTTAACTAAAGAAATGGCCCTTGAAAAAATGGACGCATTAAAAGCCGATTTCGGTTTTTAACATATTTAAACAGCTAGTTCCCAAATTAGCCCAACCTACTTATTATGATAAAAATTAACGCAATGTATTTCGTATTCTCTGGAGTACTGTTTACCTATTTCGGATTGAAGGGAGAATTTATTATTCCCTACAGTGGAATTGCCCTATTTATGGCATGGGCATCATTTTTCTTAGCGTTTAGCGCTCACAAAAAAGAAAGCTCACAAGATAATTAACGCTTAATTACTAAGTGATATCTGCTCATTTCAAACTTCTTGCTACCTTTAGCTTTTTCAGTAAAAGCTAAAGATGGCCAAAACAAAAACTGCATTTTTTTGTCAAAATTGTGGAACACAGTATGCTAAATGGGTAGGACAATGTTCTGCCTGTAAACAATGGAATACCGTTGTTGAAGAAGTTGTACAAAAAGAGGAAAAGGTAAATTGGAAATTACCTTCGCAAACTTCAAAAAGAGTCTCCACACCACTTTTAGTAAATGAGATTAACATTGAAAAAGAAGTTCGATTAAATACCTTCGACCTTGAATTCAATAGGGTTTTAGGCGGTGGATTAGTGCCTGGCGCTTTAGTATTACTAGGCGGAGAGCCGGGTGTTGGAAAAAGCACCCTTTTACTTCAAATTGCCTTAAAATTACCCTATAAAACTTTATACGTTTCTGGAGAGGAAAGTCAGAAGCAAATTAAAATGCGGGCTGATCGAATTCACCCAAATAGTAAAACCTGTCTCATACTTACAGAGACAAAGACACAAAACATCTTTAAGCAGATTGAAGCCACAGAACCAGATATTGTGGTAATCGACTCCATTCAGACTTTACATTCAGATTATATCGAATCTGCTGCAGGTAGTATTTCACAAATACGCGAATGTACCGCTGAACTTATAAAATTTGCCAAAGAAACCAATACACCCGTAATTCTCATTGGCCATATTACCAAAGATGGCTCTATTGCAGGGCCAAAAATTTTAGAGCACATGGTCGATACTGTTTTGCAATTTGAAGGTGACCGTAATTATGTGTATCGCATTCTTAGATCATTAAAAAATAGATTTGGCTCTACTGCGGAACTTGGTATTTATGAGATGCAAGGCAGTGGCTTAAGAGAAGTCAATAACCCTTCAGAAGTACTTATTTCTAAAAATGACGATGGGTTAAGTGGTACAGCAATTGCCTCCACCGTTGAGGGCATGCGCCCCCTTCTTATCGAGATTCAAGCACTGGTTAGTACCGCTGTATATGGTACACCTCAACGATCCACTACAGGCTATAATGCCAAACGTTTAAATATGTTGTTAGCAGTCTTAGAAAAACGTGCTGGTTTTAAATTAGGCGCTAAAGATGTTTTCTTAAATATTACAGGCGGCATTTCTGTCGATGACCCAGCCATTGATTTAGCTGTTATAGCCGCAATACTTTCGAGCAATGAAGACATCCCAATTGATAAAGGCATTTGTTTTGCCGCAGAAGTTGGTTTAGCAGGTGAAATTAGACCTGTTCAACGTATTGAACAGCGCATTCTAGAAGCAGAAAAATTAGGCTACACTACAATTATAGTGTCCAAAAATAATAAGATAGGTCTCAAATCAACAAAGATAAAAATTCTATTGGCCTCTAAAATTGAAGAAGTTGCCCGTAACCTATTTGTTTAACGCTTATCTCGCATTATCCTTGCAAATACCATAATAACTATTACTACAACTAGTATAACTACTATTTGCCAAAAACCAACCTTTAAAAAAACAAGACTTTCCATATTACGGTGCAGGGTTAGGTATTAAATTCTGTATTACTTCAATTTCTTTTAGAATATCATCAGATAAGTTAACATCTATACTCCCTATATTTTCTTCTAATTGACGAATCGTGGTGGCTCCAATAATCGTGCTAGTCACAAAAGATCTTGAATTAACAAAAGCCAAAGCCATCTGCGCCAAAGAAAGACCATTTGCTTGCGCCAACTCATAGTACCTCTTTGTCGCCTCTACGGCAGTTGTACCAATGTATCTACTATAATTAGGAAAAAGAGCTAATCGCGAACCCTCGGGCATACGATCACTTAAATATTTACCACTTAAAGCACCAAAGCCTAATGGAGAATATGCCAATAAGCCAACTTGCTCCCTAGCTGATATTTCTGCCATACCAACTTCAAATAATCTATTTAAAAGACTGTATGGATTTTGAACTGTTATCGTTCTTGGTAACGTACCATGAACTTTACTTTCCTCTAAAAAACGCATCACCCCCCAAGGGGTTTCATTAGATACACCCACATGTCTTATTTTACCCTCTCGAATTAAATCGCGTAGAGTCTCTAAAACCTGATGAATATTATCTTCCCAAAAATCTGTTATGTCATGTGTAAAACCTCTTTTTCCGAAATAATTGGTATTACGATCTGGCCAATGTAATTGATACAAATCAATATAATCGGTTTGTAATCTTGCTAAGCTACCCTCGACAGCTTCAATAATTGATTCGCGTGTAAAACCTGTTGTACGAATGAATTTAGACATCTCTGCCTTTCCTGCTATTTTTGATGCAATGACCAGGTCTTCCCTATTTCCATTCTTCTTAATCCAACTACCGATAATCTTCTCAGTAGCTGCGTATCTATCTTTATGAGCAGGTATTGGATATAACTCTGCCGTATCTAAGAAATTTATACCCTTATCCACTGCGAAATTTATTTGTTCATGACCTTCAGCTTCCGTATTCTGGTTGCCCCAAGTCATTGTACCCAAACATAATTTACTTACTTCAATATCGGTATGTGGTAAATTGGTATAAATCATTAAATTTTAATTTTTTCATAATTAAAACGCAAAACTACTGAATATATTGAGGGCTCCTTTAACTCATATACCTAACTATCTATCTCTATTAATATTGGGCAATGATCACTATGCTTTGCGCCAGGTAAAATTACCGATCGAGATAATCGATTTTTTAAAGATTTTGCGACCATACCATAATCTAACCTCCAACCTTTATTATTATTTCTGGCATTTGCCCTATAACTCCACCATGTATAATTATCTGGCTCAGAATTGAATTCTCTAAAACTGTCTATAAAACCACTATCCATAAAATCTCCGATCCATTCTCGTTCTACAGGTAAAAATCCCGATACATTTTTTAATCCAACGGGGTTATGAATATCTATTGCCTCATGACAAATATTATAATCACCTAGAATAATGAGGTTCGGATTGGATTTTCGTAATTCATTGGTATATTCTTGAAAATCTGCCATATACATGAGTTTATGTTCTAGTCGCTGAATATTTGTCCCAGAGGGTAAATACATACTCATGATTGATACATCTCCAAAATCTGCCCTAATATTTCTACCCTCAGAATCCATATATTCAATACCTGTACCAAATACCACAGTATCAGGTTTAGTCTTAGAAAGAATTGCAACACCACTATACCCCTTCTTTTGGGCACTAAACCAATAATTATATTTGTATCCAGCTTCTTCAAATAAAGTAAGATCCAATTGATCTTTATTAGCTTTTATTTCTTGTAGACAAACAACGTCTGGTGATACCGTTGCCAGCCAGTCCAAAAACCCTTTTTTTACAGCTGCTCTTATCCCATTTACATTGTAGGAAATGATTTTCATCCTTTGTTTTTAGGTTAAAAATAGAAAAGTGTAATAGATTATGTGAGCTTACAACCTATTAATATCCAAATTTCATAGCTTTGGAACATTATTTGTAATGTAAGTATCATTACTAAAAATATTTTCATGAACAAGATTATACTTTCAGTTCTATTATTTACATTTTCAACATATTCATTTGCACAAGCCTATCCCAGCAACCTAAATAGTCAAGAGATAAAATTTAATTTTGGTCAGTTTTTGGTCACGACCACTGTTGAAGCATCTTACGAATACTATTTAAATGAGGATACTAGTTTAGGAGGAACCATTTATTTTAATGGTGATGCAACTGATTACAATGGAAACTTTGGAATTGGCCCCAATTTTAGAGCTTATTTCGGCTATGAGCCTCGAAGTGGCTTCTTTGCCGAGGTATTTGGACTTTACTATACCGGTGAAGACGACGTAGTTTCACAAGAATTAGGTAATAGAAATTATGATTACTCAACAACGGCTATTGGTTTAGGTGCTGGTTCAAAATGGAATACTAGAAGCCAGCGATTTATCATTGAGATAAATGGTGGTATAGGCCGAAATATTAATCCTGAAGATTTTCAAAATGACTTAATGTTCAGGGCCGGATTAAATTTAGGATTTCGATTTTAATGGGTATTTTTGAGTTTTAATTCCCTATGAAAAAATCGATTTTACTTATTCTTTTATTAATATTCTCTTTTAGTGCAAAGGCACAAACTAAATCTGTAAAAGACAGTGTCACCGTATTAGATGAAGTTTTTTTAATTGATACACTTACGGCAAAAAATGCTATTGGTATTATTCCCTCACAAATAATTGGGGCAAACGTTTTCAAAAACTACAGTCCTGTTGATTTTATAAGCTCAATTAATCAAATCTCCGGAGTATATGGATTATCTGGATCTCTGAATACGAATAGAATTACCATTAGAGGGGTAGGCTCAAGAACAGCATTTGGCACTGACAAACTGAGGCTTTATTACAATAATATTCCTGTAACAAATGGAACCGGATTTTCTACTATCGAAGCTTATGATTTAGAAAACTTAACTTCAATAGAAATCATTAAAGGCCCCAAGGGAACTGGTTTCGGTACAAATTTGGGCGGTTCGATTATTTTAAACACTAAACAACTCAACGACCAACCTACAAAACTTACGAATAGCACTACCATTGGATCATATGGCCTTTTAAAAAACAGCTTAGGATTTACGCATTCGCAAGATGATTTTTATATGACCTTACAATACGGGCATATGGAAATTGACGGATACCGCGAAAACAATAGATTTGAACGCGACGGATTTCTTTTAAACTCAATTTTTAAACTATCTGAAAAAAGTGAATTAGGGCTTTTAGTTAATCATATTGACTATTCAGCCCAAATAGCTAGTTCAATTAGTCAAGAAGATTTTGATGAAGACCCAACTCAAGCCGCATTCACATGGAAAGCATCACAGGGATATGAAGACAACAACTATAGCATTATAGGCCTATCACACACTTATAAAGCTGGTACTAAACTAAAAAATACTACTAGTTTATTCTACACATATTTAGACCATTATGAACCTCGACCATTTAATATTTTAGATGAATACACTAACTGTTTCGGTTTTAGAACTTTATTTTCAGGAAGTTTAACTGTTTCCGAGAATACCCTTACTTACACATTAGGTGGTGAACTCTATAACGACGAATATACATGGGGAACTTTTCAAAACCTATACCAAGAAAACAATGGTAACGGTAGTTTACAAGGCAATCAATTATCTAAAAACAAAGAATTTCGAAGTCAAATTAATAGTTTTGCTACCATCTCATATCCATTTACAACAAAACTTACTGCGCAGTTGGGCTTAAACGTTAATAAAACCCATTATGACTTTAGAGACTTGTTTAATTCTGGCGACACGAACACTAGTGCAAATAGAGACTTTAAAACACTATTCTTACCTAGTTTAGATATCAACTATTCAATTACGGCAACTAGTCAATTGTATGCGAATATTAGTCGTGGTTTTTCAAACCCTAGTTTGGAAGAAACCTTAACTCCCGATGGAATTATAAACCCTGATATAGTACAAGAAACTGGAACAAATTATGAACTAGGTATTGAACATAAAAGCAAAGATGAAAGAATGAAACTAGATATTGCTTTCTATTTGATGCCTATAAAGAATCTACTTGTTGCTAAAAGGGTTGGTGATGACCAGTATATTGGTCGTAATGCCGGTAAGACAAAACATCAAGGCATTGATTTAGATTGGAATTATAAATTCAATATTTCAAATAAAATAATACTTACCCCATTTATAAGCTACACATTTAACAATCATTCTTTTGTTGAATTTACTGATGAAGAAGCCAATGAAGATTATAGTGGAAATTCATTAACTGGAGTTCCTAAACATAAATTAAATACCGGACTACAGACTACATTCGGCAACGGCCTGTATGCAAATATTACACATCAATTTATAGATGAAATTCCGTTAACAGATGGCAACACTCTTTATAGTAAATCGTTTAATTTACTCAATGTTAAATTAGGTTACAAGAAACAGATTTTAGAGAAACTACTACTCGGTTTAGATTTTGGTATTAACAATTTAACAGACACAACGTACGCGCAATCTGTGTTAATAAATGCAAGTAGCTTTGGTGGTAATGCCCCAAGGTATTTCTACCCTGGGAACAATTTAAATTATTATGGGAATTTAAAGCTAAGCTATACTCTTTAGCTTATTCCATTTTTTTCAACCAAGTCTTCATGTCAACCGCAGCATGTATGATATTTTTTAAAGCTGAAATCGCTACACGCTCCTGCTCCATTGAATCCCTATGTCTAATGGTCACTGTTTGATCCTCTAAAGTTTGATGGTCGACGGTAATACAAAACGGCGTACCATTGGCATCCTGTCTTCTATAACGCCTACCAACAGCATCTTTTTCATCATAAGTGACGTTAAAGTCCCATTTAAGGTCATCTACAATGCTTTGCGCAATCTCTGGCAAACCATCTTTCTTAAGTAATGGTAAAATGGCTGCTTTAACTGGCGCTAAAACGGCTGGTAACTTAAGAACAGTTCTAGTCGTATTATTTTCTAATTCTTCCTCTTTGAGAGAATTTGAGAATACCGCTAAAAACATTCTATCTAAACCTATGGAAGTTTCTAGAACGTAAGGAACGTAGTTTTTATTAACCTCATGATCGAAGTACTGAAGTTTCTTTCCTGAAAATTTTTCATGACTACTTAAGTCAAAATCGGTACGGGAATGTATTCCTTCCAATTCTTTAAATCCAAAAGGAAAACGAAATTCAATATCTGCCGCGGCGTCAGCATAATGCGCCAATTTCTCATGATCATGAAAACGATAATTATCTTGCCCTAAGCCTAAAGATAAATGCCATTTCATTCTCTTCTCTTTCCAAATCTCATACCATTCTTTTTGGGTGCCAGGCTGTATAAAGAATTGCATTTCCATTTGCTCAAATTCACGCATTCTAAAAATAAATTGTCTAGCAACAATTTCATTTCTGAAAGCCTTACCGGTCTGTGCAATTCCGAATGGAATTTTCATTCGACCAGATTTTTGAACATTTAAAAAGTTTACGAAAATACCCTGCGCTGTTTCTGGCCTAAGAAATAAGTCCATCGCACTTTCTGCATTGGCACCTAACTTTGTGCCAAACATTAGGTTGAATTGCCTAACGTCGGTCCAGTTTTTTGAACCAGACATTGGGCAAGCTATATCCAATTCCTCAATCAGTGCTTTAACATCTGCCAAATCTTCATTCTGTAAAGATTTACCTAATCTTGTTAAAATGGTTTTCCCTTGCTCTTGATAATCAACCACTCGTTGATTCGTTTCTAGGAATGTCTTTTTATCAAAAGCATCTCCAAAACGTTTTTGAGCTTTGCTAACTTCTTTTTCAATTTTAGCGTCTATTTTGGCCACATAATCTTCAACCAAAACATCAGCTCTATATCTTTTTTTAGAATCCTTATTATCGATTAATGGATCATTGAATGCATCAATATGACCAGAGGCTTGCCAGGTAGTTGGATGCATAAAAATTGCTGCATCTAACCCAACAATATTGTCATTGAGTTGCACCATTGCTTTCCACCAATATTCGCGAATATTCTTTTTTAGTTCAACACCATTCTGACCATAGTCATACACAGCACTTAAACCATCATAAATTTCACTTGATTGAAATACGTAACCATATTCCTTTGCGTGAGATATTACACGCTTAAAATCATCTTCTTGCTTTGCCATGCGGCAAAAATAGAATATTAGCCCAAAAAAAGAATAATTATTTCAATTGAAATTCTGAAGAAGTAATCAATCGTTCATCTTCAAAGACATTTAAAGTGTAGTTACCTTCCATTAATGAGCCTTCTGGTATGGTAATAGACTCGCATACATAGGTATCGATACCCGTGAAAACGAACTCTACTCTTTTACTATATACATTTCCGTTTACAGTAATGGTATTCGCATTGTCTTCTATAATTTGTTTGTTAGGATTTAAAAACTGTAGATAAATAATTTTTTGATTATTTGCCTCGCTTTCATCGGCCAAAATAGTGACACATCCTCTCAATTTTTCAATAATCGAAGCCTTGTTGGTCTTGGTAGGTTTTGTGTTTCTAATAAGTCTAAAACCACTGCCTTCTGCATTGGCCATCTTTAGATAACTCTTGGTTTTTAATTTTTGGTTTAATTCAAGAATTTTTCTTCTTTGCAAGGCCTCGGCCTCTGCCAAAGAACTTGAATTAGCCCTCAATTGCTCTATTTGCTTACGCGACTCATCATATTTATCAGTAAGAAGCATATTGTTATATCGTAGAAAGTTATTTTTTAATAGTAAACTATCATTCTTAGATTCTAATCTACGAAGTTCAGTTTTAAACTCTCTCAGTTTCTGAACTGTAAAATTCAATCGCCCTACTGAATCTAAAAGCTCTTGAACCCTGTATTTAGAATCTTGAAGTTCAATTTCGTTCATTTCGCTTTTGGCAGCTAAACGATCAACGTCAGCTTTCATGATGGTAAGGTCCTTTATCAAAATCGCTTTCTCATCTTCTAAAAAACTTATTTGAGCATTAGATTGAGCGTAACTGTAGTAGAATGCAATCAATAGTGCTATAATAACCGCTACAAATGCTGCGAGTATTATTTTATAATTGAATTTGTTATCTTGACTGTTCATTTAATAGGTTGGCTGTAGGTTAATTTAATCTGTAAGATTTGACACAAAACAGAATTTCAAATATACTAAAGGATGTTACCAACATACTGTTGCCCATATCATGTTTTGGATGTAATGCACGATTATATAGAGGAGAGGTCTTTCTTTGTACATCTTGTCGACATCAATTACCTCTCACCGAGTATAACTTTAACGAAGAAAATGCCGTTGATCGTATTTTTTATGGCCGAATTAACATTAAAAAGGCAAATTCGTTCTTATTCTTTACCGAAATTGGGATTGTAAAAAACCTGATTCACTTCTTAAAATACAAGAATCAAGAAAATATTGGACGATTTTTGGGTGATTGGCATGGCCAGGTTTTAAAAGAAGAAGGTAATTTAACACACATTGATTTTGTGATTCCTATTCCTTTACATAGAAAAAAAATGAGGCAACGCGGCTATAACCAAGTCGCGCTTTTTGCTAAACAAGTTGCTTTACACATTAATGCCTGTTACGCCGATGATATACTTATAAAAACGGCAAATACTAAAACACAGACTAAAAAGAATAGGCTAAGCAGATGGCACGATAACCGGTCTCTTTATGAGATAAATAATAAACAAATACTTAAAAATAAAAACATTTTATTGGTCGATGATGTTATTACTACAGGTGCTACAATGGAAATTTGTGCCAATACCTTTAAAGACATTGAAGGTATAACCATTTATATTTCGAGTATGGCAGTTGTACCAAAGACATAGTTTTATATAAAATAAGTTGTTTCTTTGTGATTGATAATCGCACTTATGAGTAGAAAAATTCTTGGATTTATATTTGTTTTTATCATTGTATTGGTGTCATACCAATGTGCCCAACGAGGCACCCCTACTGGAGGACCTAAAGATATTGCCCCACCAGAATTAGTAAGGGCAGAACCCCCCAATATGTCCATTAATTTTAAGGATCAAAAAATTAGACTTTATTTTAATGAGTTGGTAAAATTGAAAGATATTCAAAAGCAACTTATTATTTCTCCCCCTTTAAAATACACACCGATTCTATCTCCTCAGGGTAATGCCAATAAATATGTTGAAATTACTATTAAAGATACCTTGGCCGCAAATACTACTTACACATTTAATTTTGGTCAGGGTATTGTAGATAACAATGAAGAAAATCCACTTCCCTTTTTTACCTACGTGTTTTCCACTGGTAATTATATTGACTCTTTAGAACTATCTGGGGTTATAACAGATGCATTCAATAAAAAGGTAGATGAATTTGTAAGTGTAATGCTTTATAAAATAGACTCAAGCTACACCGATTCTACTATTTATAAAAAACCACCTAATTATATCACCAATACTCTTGACAGTGCGATAATATTTAAGCTTAAAAATTTAAAAGAAGGTAAATATGCGCTGTTTGCCCTTAAAGATATAGCTGGCAACAATTTATTTGACCAGAAGACAGATAAAATTAGCTTTGTAGAAGACACCATAAATTTACCTACTGATTCAATATACTTATTAAATCTTTTTAAGGAAATTCCTGATTATGGCGTTGCTGTTCCTAGTATGGAGGCAAGTAATAAAATTAGTTTTGGATATTATGGCGATGGCTCAGCAATAGAAATTGAAACTATAACTAAATTACCCGATACTATAAGTTCAATAATCACTAAAGAAAGGGAAAAAGACACCTTAAATTTCTGGTTTACTCCATTCAAAATGGATTCAATACTTTTTGCAATTAGGAATGAAAATTTAAAAATTTCTGACACCTTTAATGTGAAAAGCCGAAAAGTTGCTTTTGATTCATTACGATTATCATTAAACCAGCAGGGGAATATTGAATTTGATAAACCAATTAAAATTTTAGTTAATACGCCAATTGTTAGTTTTGATTCTACTAAAATTAAACTTACTGATAAGGATACGCTACTTGTAGCCAATAATTTAAAGTTAGACTCTCTTAAGAATCATTTAAATTTTGATTTTAAAATTCTGCCTAATCAAAGCTATAAAATTGAACTATTACCTGGTGCGATTACAGATTTTTTTGATAACACAAACGATACTGTTGTATATAATCTAAGAACAAAAAGCAAAGCCGATTATGGCAACCTTAAGCTAAATCTTAATGCAACTACTATTGCCTTTCCGATAATTGTACAGTTAACTAACGAAAAAGGTAAAGTTGAAAGAGAAATTTTTGCCGCTGAATCTCAAGTTTTTGAATTCAACAATTTAAATCCAGGGAAATATATGGCAAGAATTATTTTTGATTCAAATGGGAATCAAAAATGGGATACGGGAAATTACTTAAAGAAAATAAAGCCAGAAAAAGTAAGTTATTACCCCACCCTAATAGAAATGCGAGCCAATTGGGAAGGAAATGAAACTTTTAATCTAATAGATTAAACTGGTCTCGGTCTTCTAAAAATGAAAGTTTATTACGTAACAAATCAATCTCATTTTTAGTTACCTCAACGATTAATATTTCTTCTTTTTTAGAGAATGACAATTCATTACCGAGCGGAGAGTATATACTGGTATGACCAGGATATATGTGCCCTTCATTATCCTCTCCAATTCTATTAACTCCAATACAAAACACCATATTTTCAATGGCGCGAGCTTTTAATAGAGCATCCCAAGCATTTATTCTTGGTTCTGGCCAATTAGCGGAATAAAGCAAAATGTCAATGTTCTCGGTATTTCTACTCCAAACAGGAAACCGTAGATCATAACATATCAATGGACAAAAATTAAATCCTTTATAGGCTACCACCAATCTTTTTTTACCAGATTGATATTTTTTATGTTCCCCAGCCAAGGTAAACGTATGTCTCTTATCATAAGTATAAGTTTCGCCATCAGGTTTTACAAAAAAAAGACGATTATAATAGATAGCTTTTTCATTATAAACTATGCTACCGATAATTGCACAGTTTTTTCTAGCGGCTATCTCTTTCATCCAAATCAAGGTTAGAGAACCTTCTTCACTTGCTATATTTTGTGGTGACATAGTAAAACCAGTAGTAAACATTTCTGGTAAAACAATAACATCAATTGCTCCTACAATTTGTTCAATTTTATTACTGAACATGGCTCTATTAGCAATAGGATTTTCCCAATGTAAACTGGATTGAACGAGCGCTATTTTTAAAGTATTATTCTCATTTTTCATAAAACAACCTATTCAAGCAAATCTATAAAAGCATTTAAACCTTGTGTCTTGGCATGATCTAAAGCAGAATTACCTCTATTATCTTTAATGGTTTTGTCGACACCATTGGCTATCAATAATTTGGCAATCTCAAAACGATTAAACTGGGCGGCATAAATAAGGCATGTTGCACCCATTGCATTTCTCTCATTTAATTGAGCCTTTTTCTCAATTAAAAGTTTAGCAATATCGGTAAACCCTTTGAAACATACCCCCATCAAAGCGGTATTTCCTGAAGCATCAACTGCATCTATTTTAGCTCCTTTTTCTAACAATAGGGTCGCTATCTCCATTTCATCATAATAAGTAGCCAGAATCAATGGTGTAGATCCTCGAACATCTTTACTATTAATAAGTACCGGGTTCTTTTCTAACATAGGTTTAACCTCGTTTAAATTACCCTCCCTAATCGCTTTAAAAAAGAATTCGTTCATAGTTGTAAATTATTATTAAACTTCATGAATCTGTAAAATAATGTGTAAGACTTTAAGTTAAAGTATTTTCTTACTAACTAACTATTTTTCTTACTTTATTAGAATTATGTACCTTTAAATTATAAACATAACCATATTGAAAACATTAGCCACTGACTTTCTCTTAAAAGAAAATCCTACTGCTATCGCTATAGTGGATACTAAGTTAAACTTAATTAGTTACTCTAACCAGTGGTTAAGTGATTTTACAAATAACAAAATAGATGTAGAAGAACAGTATCTTTTTGATATCATAAATGAAATGCCAATTTTATTTAAAACTGCTATTGAAATAGCTTTAAAAGGCAAAGAAGACATTAATAATGGGCAAAAATTTATTTTACCCTGTGGACAAGTACAGTGGTTAAAATGGAAGATTTCTCCAATTAGAAACGATATTAATATTTTAGTAGGGTTAATTATTTACTTAGAAGATATTACCGTTGATAAAAGAGGGCTCGAACTATTACAAAAGACGGAAACTGTATCTAGAGTAGGAGGCTGGGAGGTTGATCTTCAAAAGAACACACTTTATTGGTCTAAAACCACAAAAGATATCCATGAGGTAGATGAGGAATTTGTACCAGACTTGGCTCAGGGTATAAATTTTTATAAAGAAGGAATTTACAGAAATAAGATTACCCAACTAGTTGGTTCTGCTATAGAAGAAGGTAAACCATGGGATACCGAATTAATAATTGTGACCTCTAAAGGCAATGAAGTGTGGGTAAGAGCAATAGGTGAGGTAGAAATGCATAATAATAAGGCAATTCGAATTACAGGAACTTTCCAAGATATAGATGAGCGAAAAAAATTAGAGTTAGCACATCAAGAAATATCTCAACGATTACAAATTACAACACAAACCACCCAGATTGGTATTTGGGAGTACGACCTTATAGAGAATGAATTAGTTTGGGATAATGCGATGTACAACATCTTTGGTGTTGATAAAAATCAATTTTCAGGAGTTTTTGAGGCATGGGAATCTACCATACACCCCGATGACAAAGATAAAGCCTTAAAAGCAACAAACGATGCTATTTTAGGAGTAAAAGATTTTGATGAAGAATTTAGAATTAAATTACCAAACGGGCAAGTAAAATATATAAAAGGTCTCTCTAAAACTATACGAAATTTAAAGGGTACAGCCATTAAGATGACCGGCGCAAATTGGGATATAACCGATTTAAAAAGAGCCAAATTAAAACTTGAGCGTAATGAAGCCTCTTATTTAAATACCTTCGACAATTCTATTATTGGAATGACCGAGGTAGGACTAGACGGTAAATTTATAAAAATAAATACAAGCCTATCAGAAAGCTTAGGGTACAGTTCTAAAGAATTAATTGGATTAACGATTCAAGAGCTTACCTACCCCGAAGACTATAATAAAGAACAAAAATTTTTACAAGCTATATTGAGTCAAAAGCTTGATAGCTATCAATTGGAAAAAAGATTTATTCATAAAAACAGACAGCTTGTTTACGTGATTTTAACTTCAACCGTCGTTAAGGATATTGATGGAAATGCTTCCTATTTAATTCAGCAAATTGTTGACATTACATCTAAAAAAGAAGCTGAAATTGGAATTCATGAAACAGCTGAAAGGCTTAATGTCGCCACTAGGGTTGCCAATATAGGAATTTGGGATTATCATGTTGAGGAAAATTTGGTGCACTGCAACGATAATATGTATGAAATATATGGTATACCTAAAAATTCAGTAAATCTTTTGGATGCATGGATGAAAAGAATTCATCCAGAGGATTCTGCTAGTGTTCAAAAAGCATTAACTAAGTCAATAATAGATGGTTCAGTATTCAATATTAATTTTCGAGGTATAAAACCAGACGGGACTATTATTTATTTGATAGCATTTGGTGAGGCTCAAAAAAATGAAAATGGTAAGGTAATAAAGATTATTGGCGCCAATTTCGATTTAACCCATCTTAGAAGTACAGAATTAAAACTCGTGAGAAGCACAGAGTCCTTTACAGAGACTTTCGACAATGCAGCAATCGGCATGGCATTGGTAAGCCCTGAGCTTAATTGGTTAAAAGTGAATAAAAGTTTGTTGACTAGTTTAGGTTATTCTGAAAAAGAATTATTAAAAATGAAGACTACCGATATCACGCATCCTGATGATATAGAAGAAAGTACAACCTTTAAAAAAATAGTGTTTAAGGGCGCAAAAGATACGTATCAATTACAAAAAAGATATTTTCATAAAAATGGCCATATAGTGTATGCAATTATTGGCGTGACACCGGTAAAGGATTTAGATGGAAATCCTAGCCATGCTATTGCCCAATTTCTAGATATTACCGATAGAATTGAAGCTGAAAAGAGACTTGAAACTTTAGTAGACGTTACAAAAAGTCAAAATGATAGTCTAATGAACTTTGCCCATATTGTTTCTCACAATCTACGTTCACATTCAACTAACATGACAATGCTTGCGAAATTTTTGTCAGAAGAGGAAGATAAGAATGAATTGAAAAATATTAATCGAATGATTTCTGATGCTGCTGAAAGTCTTTCTGAAACCATTGCACATTTAAATGATGTCGTTCAGGTTAAAACAGGAGCATTAGAAAATCTTCAAAGTATTAGCGTATTAAATACTATTGAGCATATTAAGAAGAGTATAGGCGGTTTATTAGAAGAGCAAGGTGCCATTGTAAAAATAAATATTGAAAAAACGCATTTTGTGAATGCGGTACCTGCCTACTTAGAAAGTATATTTTTAAATATTCTAACCAATTCATTAAAATATAGTTCTCCAGACCGCACCCCTATTATTGAAATAAAATCGAAGCTTAAAAAAGAAGTTGTGCTAATTACTTTTAAAGATAATGGGCAAGGAATCGATTTAAAACGGCATGGGGATAAAATATTCGGTATGTACAAAACATTCCATAAACATAAAGACGCGAAAGGCATCGGTTTATTCATCACAAAAAATCAAATAGAAGCTATGAGTGGCAGTATTAATATAGAGAGTGTCGTAGACGAAGGCACCACCATTTTCATAGAGTTAAAACAAAGCTAAAACCAAATTTATAATGAAGAAAGTACAAGTATGCTGTATTATAGATGACGACCCCATTTTCATATACGGTACCAAAAGAATTATGAAAGAGGTTGATTTTGCAGAAAATATAATAGTTTATAATAATGGCCAAGAGGCAGTTGACGGTCTTAAAGAAATCATTAATGAAAAGGGGGTTCTGCCTGATGTAATATTTTTAGATTTAAATATGCCCATTATGAACGGATGGGAATTTTTAGATGAGTATAAAAATTATCAACATGATATTTCGAAGAAGACTATTATTTACATTATTAGTTCATCGGTAGACCCTAGAGATTTAGAGCGTGTTAAACACTATAACCAAGTTAACAATTATATTTTAAAACCAATTACACCAGATGATTTAGCCAAAATTATAAGCGCAACAACAGTATAATTTATACTAGCATCTTGGTATTTTAGTTTTAAAAAATGTAAGCATAACACCCTAAAAATGTTAGACTTACGTTATTTTTTTGTTAATAAAAGTTGTTGTAAATTATTCTCTTAATTTCTTTCACACCTAACTTATTAGTTATCTTCGCCTTTTATTATTTATACTTTTTACAAACCTAAATCACAGAAAGATTTAATTAAGAATTAATCACAAATGAGCATATTTTCTAGCTGTTGTATCATTGATGATGACGAATTTTTTTCAATAAGCAGTAAAAGAGTTTTAAAGCAATTTGACTTTTCTGATAATATCTTGTATTACACTGGTGGTCAAGAAGCACTAAATGGCTTAATAGGTTTATTAGTAGAGAACATACCACTGCCAACTATAATTTTTCTTGATTTAAATATGCCTCGAAGAGATGGATGGTCATTTCTAGAAGAGTTTCAAGACCTACCTGAAGACAAAATAGCTCATGTGCAAATTTATATAACCAGTTCGTTCATAAGCCCAGAACTAATGAAAAAGGCAAAAAACTACAGTGTAGTTAAAGATTATATCGTTAAGCCCTTAACCGATAGTGCTGTAAAAAAAATAATTGATTCGCAAGAGTTAATGTAACACTATCTTACACCAGGTGTATAATCTATAGGAGCATTTTGTGGTAGATTTAAAGTCCCATTATTACCCGTATCATTATATATAATCCATTCACTTTCAGTGAAAACCGAATTTCCTGACATCACCTCTATTTTTCTTTCTGCCTTACCATCTTCAAATTCATGGTTTGTATTGCTACCGTCTTCCCCTATAACGCCAAAAATATCTATAACAGTACCGAAAGGGTCTATTAAAGCAATATTATCATCACCATTAGAATCTGCTGGTGAATTAGTACCCACCGAAATTGTTGGCGAAAACCCATACACATTTTCAAATTCTAAAGCATTTGGTGAAATTACTATAAGTCCGTTGGTGTCAATACTGTACTCAGATAGCTCTATTGTGGAGCTCATTTCGGTGCTTGAATTCGTATAACGTACCAAGGTCCAACCTTTCAATGATAAAGCTTCATTTGAAGAATTATATAATTCTAAAAACCTTGCGCCAGAATTATTGTCAGGATCTGCAATTTCGGAGATAAAAATTGAGGTTGATGTAAATTCATCTATCAACTCTTCGCAGCGTTCTTTATTAAATTCTAAATCAGCAACCGTTCTAATAATTAATTGAAACTCATTTTTACTCATCGTTAAAACACCAGTGGCAACCCCCATCTTATTAGGAATAATTTGCGATTGAAAATCAGAATAGCCACTATTTACAAGTACCAATTCATTATCATCACAATCAACCAAAGTTCTTTGCGTCTCTTCTTTTTCAACTGCAAAAGATTGACCTAGTTCATCTTCTTTAAACTCAGTATTATCTATACGCACCAATGTATTGACCATACTTTCTTTTAATTCTAAAATAGAAACAGAAGTAGGAGAAATATTCTCAACTGGATCACAAGACAATAAAATGTGACTAAAAATTACACTATTAGGTAACCTACCCACACTTCGATTACCAAAAGAGGTGAACACACCTCCAATTTTAAAAACATCATTAGCCTTACCTAAATACAACCCTTTCAATTTTATAAAAATAGGCTGACCAATATCAAAAAATAAATGGGAATCTCTAAGCTCTAATTCTATTTGTAAACCCCCTGTAGCATTACTCGCTACATCTTGAAAATGAAGTATGTTGAAAAAATTTCCTGCCTTATCTGAAGAAACAACATATCCTTTAAGGACCAAATCATCTTGTATTTGAGCAGTTTCACCAGTATACAATCTTTTAAGCTCTGAAATACTTACGAAATTAAAATCCTCATCAGAACAAATTAATTCAGGTTTTTCAAAATCCTTATTTTTTACACATGCGCCAATCAAAAGCAATATGCTCAAAACATAGATTTTAAATTTGTAACTGCTTTTAAAAATTATCATAATTAGAAACTAAACGCCATATTTAAAAAGTAAGTTCTACCGAAGCCATACCAATACTTTGGCGCAAAAGATGGGTTACCACTAAAATTATCTTGCTTTAATTGGCCATAATTGCCATTTCTACTTTGCTCATATCCGCCAGTTCTGAAGTCGGCATCAAAAACATTGTTGACACTTAAAAAGACACTTATATATTTTCCTTTCTTTAACCAAGACTTACCACCAACTAGATTTAGCAGATAGAAGTTGTCTAAAGGTTTCTGACGTAATAGTTTTTGAACATTTTCATCTGTAGCATCAGGAAATCTTTCATCCGTTTCTGGGTCAATTAAAAAACTTTGAGTTCTTGTTATCGTAGAAATATTTGCATAATTATTGGCCAAGTAATTCGCCGTCATACTTACCCACCAATACTTTGGGTCTCTATATTCAATACCTGCAGCAATTGCTTTTTGTGGCCCTTGAGCCAATTTATACCCTTTAATAGCAGATTGCCCCAAAAACTTTGAACCAGAAACATCAATTAAATCTTCAGTTGCCCCTGCTGTATCAAAGTTAATTGTTACAAAAGGATCACTAGCATATAAATACTTCGCTACTGATGCAACCAATGATAATTTTACCGCGCTTGATAATTGATACTCTAGGCCAAGTTCAGTACCTAAATGCAACTTATCTAAATCGGTCAAAACCTCTTGCACAAAATCTGATCCTATTCCAGAATCAACGAAAAAGAAATTAACATCTGTACCATTTTGAAAGCGTGTATAGAAACCAGTTAGTCGACCAGTAAGTTTTGGCATTCTAAGAAAATAATTTAAATCTATGCTTGTAATTTTTTCACTTTGTAAATTGGGAACTACCGTATTATTTTCTCTTGGATTTATAAAGACATTTTGAAGCAACGGTGCCTTATTTACATAAGCTACATTAGCAGTAGCCCAATGTCTTCCTGAAATATTATAGGTTAACCCAGATTTGCCCGACCAATTTGAAAATTCTATTGACTCACTTTCTCCAATAGAACTGTCTTGAAAGCGTTCATTTTTAAACAATCCATTTCGCTGATAACTCACCTTACTGTATTTACCAGATATAAATGCATTTACCTTATCATAGTTTAAATTTAATTGGGCGTACAAGTCTGCCATATTCCCTTCAAAATCATATTTGTAATTAAAAATATCGCCTCCCTGTTTTTCGACATTTCCGTCAACATCATTAAGAGTTTCAGAAAATGTGTCGATATCCCGGTGAAATTCTGCGCCAATCAAATCATCGATTATTGCATAATTTTTAGACGTGAGTTGCTTATAGGTTAGACCAAAATCTATTCTTAAATGACTATTAATTTCAATATTAGTGTTTACCCTAGCCGTAAACTGATTATCTTTTGTGGTATCATCGTATAGCACATATGCAGCCTCACCCTCTTGGCTTAAACTGGTATTAGCTAAATAAATATTACTCCAATTCAATTGTGGATTTTGAATAAAACCTTCTTTAGCCAAAACCGCACTTTCAAAATTTGCACCTATTGGACTATTTAAATAAAAACTTGGTAAATATCTATAGTAAGTAGGATCAGGATTTGGAGCATTAAAATAACCTAACCTACTTCTTTCATAAATTCCGGTTTGGTAAGCTAAACCAGCATTTAACATTAATCCTTTAGATTCATGATTATAGTTCAATAAAAATAATGGTTCCCGTATATTTCGCTCTTTAGAATTACGAATCTTACCGTTTTGAAAACCCCAATACGGATTGTATCTATTTCCTTGAATTTGAAATACTTCTTCGGTAATTGCAGAAGATCGACCTCTTCTGTTCGAAGCTACAATAGCAGTCGCAGATAGTGTATTTTGCTCATTTAGCAGATATTCAAAAGAGCCGTAAATTGAATATGAATCATATAAAGTGCCAGCGATATAACCTTCCTTAGCCCATCTTCTAGAAGCCGAAAGTATATAGGCATACTTTTCTTTTTTAACCCCTGAATTATAGGTTGCCATAAGCCTACCGCCATATGTTCTGTTTGATAGAGATGATGATAGCCGAGTGCCTGGTCGTAACCCTGATGGCCGTAAATCTATATTTGTATTTCCTAGAATACCGCCAAAAGTGAAATCGGAAGCACTTAAACCATTAGCGTATTGTTGATTTCTAATTACATCATTCAACCCGCCCCAATTATTCCATTGAGGTCTACCATCGTACATTTTATTCATTGGTATTCCATTTAAAGACACCTCTCCGTATTGTGAATCATATCCTCTTACCCTAAAAAATGCTTGACCAAAATCAAAAGCGGCCCTGTTAAGAAAAATGTCTTTGGTAGATTGAAGTAATGCCAATGCATTGGAGTTTACTTCATCATCTAGCAACTCATCATCAGAAATATTTACCAGATTAATAGTTTTTTCAAATGTTATATCTTGTTCTAAACGGATGGTTCCTAAGTCTAAATTAACACCTTCAAGAAAAATAGGTATTCGCTTAATAACAAAATCTTGTGCCGAAATATTTAAAATAAATTGTCCTTTTTTCGAAGTAGATATGCTAAACTCGCCCATGTCATTGGTGCCAATTGAAAAGGTGCTCCCCTCAATCATTACTTCTGCATTCGTAATTTTCTGCCTATTTGTTGTCTCTTCGACAACTCCTGAAATAATAGAAGTGACCTGAGATTGTAGGGTGCAAATTTTAAACACTACTAATAAAAACAGTAAATGTTTTATCATTTAAAAACTCAACGTATTGTTACTAAGCTATTAAGATACATTTTTAAGAAATAATTGACGTGAAAATTCCGTATACTAGCTGATAATTAAGTCACAATACCCTCGATGAAGCTATATCTATTTTATTTTTTACTTTTTTCACAAATAGGTTTAATTGCACAAGAGGCAGCCAGTTATCAAATCAGAACCGTTGCTTTTTACAATTTGGAAAATCTTTTTGATACGAAAAACGATACATTAATTTTTGACGATGACCGAACCCCAACAGGCAAAGATCACTGGACGGAAGAACGCTACATAAATAAAGTTGCCCAGATGTCTAAAATTATTTCTGAAATTGGTTCTATAGAAAACAAAACTGCTCCTGATATTATTGGTGTTTGTGAAGTTGAAAATTTAAAGGTTTTACAAGATTTAGTGCACCATAATAATCTAATACAAATTAACTACGGAATTATACATTTCGATTCGCCAGATGAGCGCGGAATTGATGTAGCGCTACTATATAAAAAAGATGCATTTATTCCCGTAAATTTTAATAGTCATCGGTTATTACTTTTCGATTTAGATGGAAAACGCAACTACACTAGAGATCAACTTATCGTTGAAGGACTATTAGATAACGAAAAAATATATTTTCTAGTAAATCACTGGCCATCTAGAAGTGGTGGCGAGGCCAGAAGCAGACCTTATAGGCTAGAGGCTGCTAAACTTAATAAACGTATTATAGACTCTGTAAGAAGGCAAGATATCAATGCTAAGATAATTAGTATGGGCGATTTTAATGATGACCCTGTAGACCCTAGTTTTAAAAAAATATTAAATGTACAAAAGAGTAATAAAAATCTAGATTCTCTTAGCCTTTACGGACCAATGGAAAAGCTTTTTAGAAAGGGAAGAGGATCTTTGGCATATAGAGACAAATGGAATCTTTTTGACCAACTCTATATGACCTCTACACTATTAGATAAAGAAAAACAAACGTATAGTTATTGGAAAGTAGGCATTTTTACACCCAGCTATTTAATGGACCCAAAAGGAAAATATAAAGGCTACCCCTTACGCACCTATGCGGGAGGTAGCTACATTGGTGGATATAGCGACCATTTTCCCGTCTTTCTTCATTTAATAAAAAAAGTAAATTAATCTAATTCCTCAATTTCGATATTTTTCCACTTTACTTTAATACCACCACCAGAATGAATTTGTAATAAAACAGAACCCTTTCCTCTACCGATAATTCTATCTTTTATGTAAACCATTTCTACGCCATTTACCCAAGAGGTTACTTCTTTGCCGTCAACTTTAATTTTCATATGATTCCAATCACCAAACTTTAATGCCTTGTCTTTATCTAGCGTAGGTTTAATCAACCATTGTCTACCATAAGATTCATATATACCACCTGTGAATGCACCAGGAGGGGCAACCTCTACTTGCCAGCCACTAACTGTCGTACCTTCTACTGTTGACCTAATAAAAACCCCACTATTACCGTCTGCTTCTTGTTTAAAATCTAGTTCAAGAATGAAGTTTTTGTAATGCTTGTCTGTACCCAAATATCCATACTCTGCGTCCGGACCGCTTTCACAAATCAAAAGTCCATCTTCAACATACCACTTTTCAGTGCCATAAACCGACCAGCCTTCTAAGCTTTCACCATTAAACAATTCTTGTTTTTGACCAAATAATGTAGCGCTAAAAAGCACCACCAATACCGTTATTGTAATTTTATTCATTGAAAAATTTTAATTGATTAATTAAACCATTGTCCCCAAGGTATTCTACTTAAGATAAGCACCAAGCCAATTCCGTAGAAAATAGCGATACTTTTAAATTTTTTATCTCCTTCAACAAACTTCTTGTGTCTAGACCAACCAATTGTTATTGAAACGATTGCTAAAATATTAATAAATGGATGCTCTACGGCAAGTAAGCGAGCTGCAGATGTTAAACCTCCCATACCGAATTCTTGAATAGCACCTAAACCACTTGGCGAAACAAAATAAAGCAACAAACCAACCAACAATTGTATATGGCACAAAATCAAGGCAAAAAGGCTTAGCCTTAAATCTCTATCCATATTAAAAATTCTTTTACTCATTAAACCAGTTATTGCATTTGCAACGGCAAAAATCAACACTGCTAATGCGATATATGCCAAATAAGAGTGTAATGTATGTATCCAACTATACGCTAATCCTGCTTCTTCCATAATTTCATTTATTAAGTTTTAAAAATAGTGAATTTTGAGCATAAAAAAACCCTGCCAATTGGCAGGGTTTTTAATAATATCAATAAACTAGTTTAGAAATTAAATCTAGCACTTAAGTTCCAAGTTGTACCGAAACCAAAGAATACACGGTTGCTAGTATTAATACCATCATAAGTATCATCACCAGGTTGTGCAAAAATATTAGTATCAGATTCTGCGATATATGTTGTATCAAACAGGTTGTTTACATTTAATCTGAAGCTTAACTTTTTATCATCAAAAGGAATGCTATAGGTTGCACCTGCATCGGCAAGACCAAAAGAAGGCAACTTCAAAGCACCATCAGGACCTACACTTGTAGCGTCAAATTGCGCATATAAATTACCCGCAAAACGATATCCGAAATCAACATTAAAGTTATTAGCTACATTATAATCCGCACCTAAGAACGCTGTGAACTGTGCTGCATCACCAACTTTAACACCTTTTAAGGCTAACGTTTCTACCTGCTCTACACCACCTATAACAATAGGAGCTTGATCGTTATCAAAATAAGTAGCAGTAACATCATCTTTATATTCCCAGTTACCAATTGACATCATACCAGTTAGTGCAAACTTGTTACTAGCTTGGTATCTACCATCAAACTCAATACCTGTGTGAACCTGAGTAATACCTAAAATATTAGCGGTACCACGAATCTCATCTGGCTGACCTGCATTAAAAGTTGCACCAGTAGATTCAAATCTATCTTTCCAACTTGTGTAATACAAGTTAACATTTGCTCTAAACTTTGAGCTTCTGTAACCATATCCTAATTCGAAGCCAGTGATTTTTTCATTGGTTAAATTTGGATTCAAGTTATTTCCAAAATTGATATAAACCGCATCAAATAATGGTTGTTTAGAATAATATCCTGCATTAGCAAAAAAGTTATTTCTTGCATCTACGTTCCAGTTTAACCCACCCTTAACGTTTCCGCCAAGAATATTTTCGAAATCAGTTTTTGCAGCTGGCACTTCATTAAAGAACTCTTCTCTTGCAAAACCTTGGTTAGATAATGCACCTTGAACGAAACCTGTAATATCTTCAGTAAAGTTATATTCAACTTGACCAAAAAGACCTAACCAATTTACTAAACCGGTATTGTAGTAATCAATTTTTTCTTCATCATCAATGTTACCAAATACCCACCATGGTTGGTTTGCATTATAGGTTTCAGAGAATAACTGGTTTGGATTGTTTCTATTATCTGTTTCTTGATAAACATCACCACCTAAACGATCATTCACTCTTCTATAGTGATATCCTTTATATTTTCTAAGATCAACACCAAAATCAATAGTTAAATCACTAGAAATACGGTTATTGAAGTTAGCCAAAATTCCATACCAGTTATGAGAATTTACAGAAGCTCTTCTTGAAATACCGTTAGTGTTATTTTCATTAGCATTTTGATCACTATTATTTACGTATTGACCATTAATTTGCTCTCTTGGAGTATCACTAAAATCTGACACCAACTGACCACTGTTATAAGCTACAATATCATCAACTCTGATTAAACCATCAGCAGTTCTTGGAAGTCTAAATTGTCTATTTCCATTAATTTCACCAATTTCACCAGTACCACCACCACGGCCAAAAGAAGCATAGGTAGAAGTTTCTAAAGTAGTTTTTTCACTTAACTTCCAGTTCCAGTTTAAACTGATAACAGGCTTATGGTAGAAATTACGACGAAAGCTATATTCCTCACCATTTCGGTATCCCCAATCTTCATTATATTTTCTGTTTGGCTCACCGTCGCCTTCACCATAAAGAATTTGAGTACCAATTGATGTAGCTCTACTTCTTTGGTGGTGCCATTGAGGAGCACCTGTAACCATAAACTCTAAACTATGATCACCAGCAGTATACCCTAATCCCATAAAGTAGTTATACCCTTCAAATTCGGTACCATCAGCATACATACTACCACCTGTTCTACTAATTAACATAGAAGCAGATAATCCATTATCTAAAAGTCCAGAAGAATAAGAAGCTAATGTTTTAACATAACCATCATTACCAACTGTTGCGCCTATAGCACCACCTTGAGCATTCAATGATGTTTTAGTAACAACATTAACTGTACCACCAACAGATGATACTGCCAATTTGGAAGATCCTAGACCTCTTTGAACTTGAATTGCAGATGTTACATCTGAAAGACCAGCCCAGTTACTCCAGTATACTTGACCATTTTCCATGTCATTTACTGGAACACCATTAATCATTACTGATGAGTTATTAGTGTCGAAACCACGAATATTTACACGTGCATCACCAAAACCACCACCTGATTTAGTAGCATATATTGATGGAGTAGTATTTAACAACTCTGGAAATTCTTGAGAACCTAATTTTAATTGAATCTCTTCTGCCTTAATGGTAGATACCGCAACAGGAGTTTTACGATCCTTGGCAATATCTTGTACACCAGTTACAATAACACCTTCTAACTCTTCAGCATTTGGGGTCAATACAATTGAACCAATACTACCCGTAGAGGTAAAAGCAATTTGTTTTGAATCAAAACCTATGTAAGACACTACTAAGGTTCCAGTTGCTGAACTTACATTAATTGTGAAATTTCCATCAAAATCTGATGAAGTACCATTTGTGGTACCTTTAACCATTACTGTAGCGCCTGGTAAAGGTGAGTTAGAATCACCATCTAGCACAGTACCAGTAATAGTTCCTTGTGAAAAAGCAGTTACGGTCATTAAAAATACCGCAATCGCAAAGTACATTTTTTTCATTTTTTCAAGTATTTGTTAATTTTTAACTTGCTGCAAAAGTCTTCTAATTTTTATCCTCTAACGTTAAGATAACGTTAAATCAGCATTGCAAAAATACTTGAAATATTTATATAATAGAACTGTAAATTAAATAGTTATCCTCTTTTAATAGATCTTATCAAAATTCTAAATTATTTCTTAAAATATTGAAGAAGTCTCAATGTAGAGCTGTCATGTGTTGAAATATCGGTATTTTCAATATCACTAAGTATCGTTCCTGCTAGTTGTTTACCCAACTCTACCCCCCATTGATCGTAACTAAAGATGTTCCAAATTACACCTTGTACAAAGATTTTATGCTCATAAAAGGCAATTAATGAACCTAAAGTTTTTGGTGTTAATTTATTAATAAGCATTGTATTCGTTGGCTTATTACCTGCAAAAACCTTAAACGGTGCAAGTTTATCAATATCTTTTTGCGCTACGTTTTTAGTTTCAAGTTCAGAAATAACTTCTGTTTTAGTTTTCCCATTCATTAGCGCTTCTGTCTGAGCAAAATAATTTGCCATCAATTTATTATGATGGTCTTTATCACCATGTAATGAGTGCTTATACCCAATAAAATCTGTAGGTATTAATTTAGTACCTTGATGTATAAGTTGAAAAAAGGCATGTTGCGAATTCGTGCCTGGCTCTCCCCATATAATGGTACCGGTTTCATAACCAACAACATTACCAGCACGATCAACACTTTTACCATTACTTTCCATTATACCTTGTTGTAAATAGGCAGAAAATCTACTTAAGTATTGTGCGTAAGGAATTATTGCTTCTGTTTCTGCACCATAAAAATTATTATACCACACACTTAACAATGCCATAATAACAGGTATATTCTCAGAAAACTCCTTTTCTTTGAAATGAACATCAGCCTCATTTGCACCTTGTAATAAAGCATCAAAATTATCATAACCAACCGCCAAAGCAATTGTTAACCCCACAGCACTCCAGAGTGAAAATCTACCTCCAACCCAATCCCACATAGGAAATACATTGGCCGAATCAATTCCAAATTCAGCAATTTTTTCGCTATTAGTTGATACTGCTGCAAAATGCTTTGCAATATCTTTTTGAGTCGCATGCTTTAAAAACCATTTCTTTATAGTGGTAGCATTACTCAAAGTTTCTTGTGTTGTAAACGTTTTCGATACTACAACAAATAAGGTTGTTTCCGGATTTAAGGTTTTTAGAACTTCATGAACATGATCACCATCTACATTACTTACAAAATGAATTGATAGATGATTTTTATAAAACTTTAAAGCTTCGGTCACCATAGCCGGACCTAAGTCTGAACCTCCAATACCTATATTTACAACATCGGTAAATGTTTTACCCGTGTATCCTTTTAATTCGCCATTAATTACCTTATCGGTGAATTCTTTAATATGTTGTTTAACCTCATACACCTCTGGCATAACATTGACACCATCTACCAATACTCGATCAGATTTTTTAGCCCGCAATGCCGTATGTAATACTGCTCTACCTTCAGTTTCATTTATGATATCACCATCATAATACGCTTCTATAGCAACTTTTAAATTTACCTCTTCAGCTAATTGAAGTAACAACTGCATGGTTTCTGTGGATATTCTATTCTTAGAATAATCAAAAAGAAAATCTTTCCATTGCAACGTAAACTTTTCCGCTCTTTTTGCATCCGAAGAAAAAAGATCTCTTAAATGTGCATCTTTCGTTTCTTTAAAATGAGTAGTTAGCTTTTTCCAAACTTCTGTTTGTGTTGGATTAGTTTTGTTTAACGCCATCTTCCTGGTTAAGTGTTAGTAAATCTTCGCCCTCTTCTAAAAAGACTTTAGGATATATAATACAATCTAACTGTTCTTTTAGAGGGGATATATAAGCGAAATATTCTGGTCTTAAAGTTTCATGCAAAGGTTCTGCTTGTGGTAGTTCTTCTCTTAAAGGATCTACTTGTTTCCCATTTCTCCAAAATCGATAACAAACATGGGGTCCTGCTGTACTACCGGTCATCCCAATCCAACCAATAACATCACCTTGGCGAACAAACTCACCTTTTTTAACCTTCTGAGCTTTCATGTGTAAGTATTGAGTAGCATAAGTTCCATTATGCCTAATCTTAACATACTTACCATTGCCACCTCGTCGAGTTGACTCTATAACCGTGCCGTCTGCGGTTGCCATAATTGGAGTACCTATAGGTGCAGCATAATCTGTTCCTTTATGCGGTCTTACTTTGAAACCGTAATGCTTTATTCTCCTTTTAAGATTATATCTAGACGATAGTCTGCCATATTCAACAGGCATTCTTAAAAATGTTCTTCTTAAATTATTCGCATCTTCATCAAAATAATCTACAATACTTTTTAGCGAATCGTTCTCATATGCAAATGCATAAATCGGCTTTCCATTATGCTCAAAAAAAGCAGCTTCTATTGGTTCTGCTCCCGCATAAATTGAATCATTAATGTACTTTTCATTGTAGATTACCTTGAACTTATCTTTCTTTTGTAGTCTTGAAAAATCAATTGTCCAAGCATAAACATTCGCTAGATTATGAGTTACGTTATAATCAATACCTTGTTCTAAGATTGCTTCTGATAAACTGGTTTCAATTATACCTGACACTTCTCGCCGAACATATTTCACCTTTCTTTTATCTGTATACACCTTTACACTATCTCTCATATCTATGACCGTATAATTTATAGGGTCATTTTCATAAATGAATATTTGAGCTTGCGCAATAGTATCTTTAGATTTTAAAATGACATATGGTTTACCCACACGAATTTTACGAACATCGAACGTGTCTCTATAATTCTTGGAAATAGCTGCTATTTTTGGGTAGGCAACTTTGTTTTGCATCATTAATTCCCCAAAGCTATCTCCATATTTAATAGTATCTAACTGAACGTTAAATTCATTTAGATTAAAGCCAAATTGCTCATTCACAACATCAACTTTTGGCACACTAGTTTCTTTTGCAATGTCATTTTTCTGCTCTACATCATCTTTACATGATGACAAAACAGTTAATGCCAATATTATGCCCCAATATTTCTGCATTACTTCATTTTTGATTTATCTGGATTTAGCATATGGTCTACCCATTGCTTACCCCAATTATTTAGTTCTTGATCTGAATATAGTTCTGGAAAGAAAACAATTTTCTGAAAACTAGGTGGCAAATATTCTTTCCAATTTGTGCCTCCAGTTGCTTCAATATCAACAGACTCTCTTCTTAGGTATCTATGAGCAGAGCCCATATGCATTAATTGCCAATTAATATTAGCATTTATATCTAAGGTCTTTAGCGCTTCAACCAATGATTCATTTTTCTTTAAATCACTAGGCAAACTTAAGTATTTATGATAGATAGTTGCGTTTTTTACTTGCTTGGCTATTCTAATTAATCTTGGAGTATACCTATATTCAAATTGTTTTAAGGTGAGTGTTTTTTCGCCTGTACTAACATCGGTAGCTCCTTTCTTCCAATATATATGCTCGTACAATTCTTCTATTGTACTTTCTGAAGAATATTGAGCTCTTTCAGACACATGAACTAAATTCTCTAAAGGTGTAGCGTAAATCTCAATCATTCTAAACTGTGCAGATTGAAAGCCACTTGCAGGAAGCAATGCCATGCGATATTGCAAAAACTGCTCACGCTCCATTCCCTTTATCATAACACTAAAAGAAGATATTAGTACAGTATAATAACTATTTATTCTTCTTACTTTTTCAATAAAAAAATCAAGATTTCCACTTTTATCATCTACCAATTGCTTCTGTTCATGAAGAATTAATTTAAAATAGAGTTCGGTAATTTGGTGGTACATGATGAAAATCTCTTCATCGGGAAAATGTGTTCGAGGCACTTGCAAGCTTAAGAGGGTATCTAAATGGATATAGTCCCAATACGTTAAGTAGCGTTGATGTAATAAGCCGTCTAAATAAGAGCTAAGATCTTGCCCAGAATTCTTATATTTTTCTTCGAGTTTAGATATTTGGGATTTAATCTTCTCTTTATCTTCCATTTATTGGTTAATCCATTATTATTTTAAACTGATGCTTTAGTCCGTTATACCCATCAATATCAGCTTTTATTGCCCCTACTGCTAAATCTGCTTTAATTCTAATCGGTATTCTATTTTCGTCATTAGAAACCCATAACGACAAACTTTCCTGTTCTTTAAACACACGACCAGATTGGACCAAAGGCCTAAATTTTAAACATTCTACCTTGCCGTATTTTGTGCTAATAACCTCCTTACCTAAATATTTAAGCTTAAAGTTAAAAACACCATCATCGTCATAGAGCATTTTCAGGGTAATTGCCTTTCCCACTTCAAGGTCTTCTGTTCTATAATTATTCCTTAAGAAGTAAAAAGCAGATATTAAATCTTGAATATTGTCCTGTAATGTAAAATTAAGCTTTTTCTTGTTTTTTTTATCATTAAGTTCAGCTTTCGACTGCTTATAATCAAAGTTTATTTCAATGTCTTTTGTATATCCGCCCTCATTAATTTTTCGAACAAAACGATAAGGCTTTCCGTCATTTTTATCAAAATAACTTTCATAAGTGTCATCTACTTTAAAAAACCAACTAGCAACACCAGTAGTCTCACCATGCCCAACTACATGATAAACAGGCTTCTCATTAAGGGTAGCCGAATTAACTTGCAATGTAGCGTAACTAGCATTTAAAAAACCATAATGCATTCTAAATTTCAACCATTCTCCAACGTTAAATGCAGAATTTTCATTTTGACTTTGGGCAATAAAAAAAGAAAAAAGAAAAATTAATATAATAGATTTTCGCATAGCCGTTAAATTAAAGTAAAAGTAGTAATTGATAGTACTCAATTACTATTGTTACACTATCATAAACAAATTTTATTCCAAAGTATTGCATAAAAAAAGCCCAGTCTAAAAACTGGGCTTTTCCTAAATAACCAACCAAACTTTAAATTATGAAAAACCACTACTTAAAGTTGTAAGGGAACCACCCCTTAGCTGATGTAAATTTAAGGTACATTTTAATACCCAACGTACGGTTTAACTTACTTTAATGATAACCTTAACAATTATTCACACTTCATCTTAATATTTGGGAAACTATTAAGAATATTAGGGGCCTTAGAAGTTTTTCAATCAGTTGTTAATATATTTTCGGACTAGAACCAATAACCTACACTTACGAAAAATTGTGATCTTTCAGTTTCTGGTGACCAAGAGTACAGAAGATTAACCGGACCCAAAAATGACTCCCACCCATACCCAACTCCATAACCCGAGTATGTTGGTGCTTTGAACCAATCTCCTGTTCTAAATATGTCATCATCTACATTGGCAAAATTAGCAGTGAACAGCACGTGATTTTTTTTAGCAAACTCAAAATCTAATCTTGCATAAGCTTTAACAAAACTATTACCTGGCAGGCTTAGAAAATCATAACCAACGAAAGGGGTGAAATTATTTATAAAATCAGTACCATAACCCCCTAGAACGAAATCATATGTGGTAACATTTGAGGTCCCCAATTTAAAGCCGCCTTCAGTTTCTAGATTTATGGATAGGTTTTTTACTATAGGAAAGGCCATACCCATTCTAGCTTTGGAAATAGAGAAATCTTTAAAGTTATTATTGAAGTCTGAGGATAAAACATAGTAATGCATATCTCCACTAAAATACAAGCCTCTCGATGGATAATACTTATCATCATAGGTATCTAACTTCAAAGCCCCATATGCACTTACATAATTACTTTTTTCAAAATATGTGCGCCCATTATCTGTAGTGGTATTTATGGCAAGGTCAGTATTGGGAATATCACCAAATGTTCTAGTACTGTATCGCAAATGCTTAAACTCAGCCCCTAAAGTAAAAGCAAACTCCTCTTTTATCACAGTTTGAATATATAACTGATTAGTAAAATCAGATACAGCAAGGTTAATTGTATTAATTCTCGAACTTGGGGTAATATCAAAATTGTCTCCTATAAGGTCAAAATTTATCTCTTGCTCAAAATCATTAAATCGAGAATTAACACCAAAACTCCAATACGAACCTTTGTCTACATAGTATTCAAAATTATACCTAATATTATCCCCTAGAATTAAATCAAAAGACGCTACATCATCTTTAGATAATATTCTACGTTTAGTAAGATTAATTATGGCAGCACTTTTATACAAATCATCAAAATGTGCTCCTAACCTTAAAAAAGAGGTGTTGGGAGTTTCATCTAAGGGTAAAATTAAATCCTCCCCACCATTTATATTGTTTAATAATTTATATCTAATGGTTCTAAAGTTACCTGTGGCAGCCAAATTACCAATACCTTGCTGCAATTTCTTAAAGCTTATAGGCTCATCTAAATTAAACCTCAGTTTCCCTTTTACATATCCTCTTGTATGACTGGTATTCCCATCAATCAACAATCTGTTTACAGTTAACTGCTGATCCGAATCGATCGCAGTCAAATGGTTTTTTTTATCTTTCTTAGACTTTGTTCCTAATTCCCTAAGTTCATCTATCTTTAAATTTGCAGCATCTTCCCCAGTTTGAATGATAGCATTTAACTTATTGAATTCAATTACTGAGTATTTTTCTATCTGTGGCTTTATATAGATATCGGTTTTTGCAGATTTAATTTTCATATCTGCGACTGTTCTATAATTATTAATTTGCAATAAAATTTCAGTTGCAGATAAAAGTGCTTCTCTTTCAGATAAGTCGTGCTGCACATCTACACCTATAATAATATCTGCACCCATAGCTAGAACTTCATCGATAGGGTAGTTATTGACCACGCCACCATCTATTAAAACCTTACCATTTATTTCTGAAGGCTCAAAAAGTGAAGGCAAAGTGCCACTGGCTAAAATTGCTTCAGGCAAATAACCAGAATCTAAAACTACCTGTTTACCTGTCTCTATATCTGTTGCCACACAAACAAAAGGAATAGGTAATTTATCAAAGTCTTCAATATCTTTTACGTGATACAAAAGCCTAACTAGTTCATTATATATATTTTGCCCACCTGAATATGCCGGTGGAACGGAAACCTTAAAATTATTAAAGGGCAGGGTTAACGAATAACGCTCAGAGTCCTCTTTTTCATAAAATGTTTTTGCGCTTCTGGGAAGGTTATCTTGAATAAGCGTTCCAAAATTGGTTTCATTAAACATAGAGTCTAACTCCGTAGCCGTATAACCCGCAGCATACAAAGCGCCAACTATTGCACCCATACTTGAACCTCCTATATAATCTAATTCTATACCAGCCTCTTCAATTACTTTTAAAGCACCAATGTGCGCCATTCCCTTTGCACCACCTCCGCTTAGCACCAAACCTATCTTTGGCCTTTTTTTATCAGAATCAGAATCTGTCTGCGCATTTAGGCATAAAGAGTTAAGCAACAAAACTGTCACGCCCATTAATATTCTACTCAAATTGAAACTATTCTTTTCGAAAAGACTCATATATCTTCTTTGCTTTTGACGCACCAACTTCTTGGCCAAGGCTTTCTATAGTAGCCTCTTTAATGCGTTTAACAGATTTAAATTTTTTCAATAACTGTAGGGCTGTTTTTTCACCAACCCCGTTTATACCTTCTAACTCAGAATTAATAGCACCTTTACTCCTTTTATTTCTATGAAAGGTTATACCAAACCTATGCGCTTCATTCCTTAAAAATTGTATAATCTTTAAACTTTCAGACTTTTTATCTAAATAAAGAGGAATCGGATCTTCAGGAAAATAGATTTCCTCTAATCGTTTCGCAATCCCTATTATAGCAATTTTTCCTCTTAGCCCTAAAATGTCAAGGCTTTTTAACGCGGAAGACAATTGCCCTTTTCCACCATCAATTACGATAAGCTGAGGAAGAGGCTGCATTTCTTCTTGCAACCTTTTATACCTTCGATAAACAACTTCTTCCATAGATGCAAAATCATCTGGCCCAGTAACCGTTTTTATATTATAATGCCTGTATTCTTTTTTAGAAGGCTTACCATCTTTAAAAACAACACATGCCGCAACAGGATTACTTCCCTGTATATTACTGTTGTCGAAACATTCTATATGTCTTGGCTCTGCAGATAACCTTAAGTCTTTCTTCATTTGAGCCATAATCCTATTCGTATGACGATCAGGATCAATTATCTTAATTTGATTAAATCGTTCTTGCCTAAAGAATTTAGCATTACGTTCAGACAAGTCTAAAATTCGTTTTTTATCTCCCAACTTCGGTATTGTGACTTTCAACCCCGGAGACACCGCTATTTTAAAAGGAACATATAATTCTTTGGAATCTGACTTAAAACGTTCTCGTATTTCTACAATTGCTAGCTCTAGTAAATCTTCATCTTGCTCTTCAAGCTTCTTTTTTATTTCCATGGTATGTGACCGAATAATGGAGCCATGGGCTAATTGTAGAAAATTTACATAAGCAAAAGAATTATCTGAAATTATACTGAATACATCAACATTGCTAATCTTAGGATTAACTATAGTTGACTTTACTTGGTAGTTTTCTAATACATCTATTTTGTCTTTGATTTTTTGAGCTTCCTCAAATCTCATTTCAGAGGCCAACATCTTCATCTGGCCTTTAAAATAGATAATTGAAGACTTGAAATTTCCTTTTACAATTTGTCGTATGTCTTCTATTTGTCGGTCATATTCCGCAATAGTTTGATGGCCCTCACATGGACCCTTACAATTACCTAAATGATATTCTAAGCAAACCTTATACTTACCCGCGTTTATTTTTTCTGCAGATAAATCATAATTACAAGTTCGTAAAGGGTAAACACTTTTAATTAAATCTAAAAGAATTCTTACCGTTTTCATACTTGTATACGGACCATAATATTCCGACCCATCTTTAATAACTCTCCTGGTAGGGAAAAATCTAGGGAAACGCTCGTTCTTTAAGCAAAGCCAAGGGTACGATTTATCATCCTTTAGCAATACATTATATCTAGGCCTTAATTCTTTGATTAGATTATTCTCTAGCAATAAGGCATCTGACTCAGTTGGAACAACAATATGCTTGATAGACCTTATTTTCTTTACCAGTACCCGAGTCTTACCATACTCATGGTTTTTATTAAAATAAGAAGAAACTCTTTTCTTTAAATTCTTAGCCTTGCCAACGTATAAGATACTATCATTACTATCATAGAATTGATATACCCCTGGGTCAGTGGGCAATGAACTTAATTGTATATTTAAAGGGATTTCAGACATAATTTGACACTACTAATTTAGTCTATATTAATCAGTTTAAATTACACTTCACTACTATAATCGCCAAACGAAACTCTGTAAAAAGTAGTTGTCGACTAAATTGTGAACATGGTATTATTTTAACCATAAATCGGTAAATCTTAATATTATCTACCCTTATTTTATTGCATTAATACATTGAAAATTTAGTTAATATTGCAAGTGTTTGATTTTCAACTATATATAAAAAATTTACTATTTAAATATTTACTAGTATGTTAATTTTTATAAAAAATCGTGCAGTTAAACGATAAAAAAGTGCTTTTCATAGATTTGTATTAATTATTTTACTTATTTTTAACTCGATAACAACACAAGTTAGTTCATTTATAACCCGAGAATATTATGGAAAGCTATTTAATCACTCTAGGAACATATCTTATATTAATGTTATTTTTTAAGGTGTTTTTTGCTGTTGCAGGTAAAGAATAAATTTAAAAATTCTAGAGCTAACACTACTTCACTATGTTGAAGAAGGATTTACGCTTAAAATATTCAAGGTTACGCAATTCAATTACCCCCACTCTTTTAGGCCAGCAAAGTATAGCTATTGCAAATTCTGTTTTGCAATTACCTATATGGGAAAATCAATATTTCCACATATTTCTTCCTATTGAAAAAAAAATAGAAATAGATACAGAAGGTATTATTTCTATACTTCATGGATTCGATAAAAATGTTATTGTCCCTAAAGTAATCTCAAAAACAGAATTAGAGCACTATTTACTTACCGATAATACAAAGTTCACGACTAATTCATTAAATATACCAGAACCAGTTGATGGTATTACAGTACCTCCCAATAAACTTGATGTAGTATTTATACCGCTATTAGCGTTCGATATATTCGGCAATAGAATTGGATACGGCAAAGGATACTATGACCGGTTTTTAAATCAATGTAAGGCCGATGTGGTAAAAATAGGCTTATCTCTTTTTGAGCCAGAAGATGTAATCGAAGACATTTTACCTACCGATATTCCGTTAGATTATTGTGTAACTCCGACTAAAACTTATACGTTTTAAATATTTTGATTCTGAGAAGAATCATTATCACCTATCGTCAAATTTTCTTCTTCTTTATGAAAAGCCTTTTTATTAAATACCAATAAAATACCAACGCCTGTACTTATAGCAGTATCCGCAATGTTGAACACGGGCTCGAAAAATCTAAAATTTTGACCAGCAACTCCTGGCATCCAACTAGGCCATGTGGTATCTACCATCGGGAAGTATAACATATCTACTACCTTACCATAAAACAATTTACCATAGGGTTCGTTGGAAAAAAGGGTAGCAACCTCGTTATAACTTTCATTAAAAATGATACCGTAAAATAAGGAATCTAAAATATTACCTAAAGCACCAGCAAAAATCAAAGAAACCGCCAAAATTAATGTAGTAGATGCCTTTTTCTTAATTACATCGAAAAGCCAATAACCTATTCCGAAAATTGCAAACAATCTGAAGATGGTAAGAACCAATTTACCTATTTCATCAGAAATAGGTAAAATATCACTCAATTTAGCACCCCATGCTGCACCTTCATTTTCAATGAAAAGAATTTTAAACCAGCTAAATACTTCAACAGATTCACCTAGTACAAAATGGGTCTTTATATAAATTTTACTTAATTGATCAATAATTAGTATCAATAAAATAAATAATACAGATTTTTTAATATTCATGGGAGTAAATCAATGTAGGCAAAAATATAAATATTATTCGGTTTTATTTAGTTCTATGTTTCCAGTAACTGTTTGTAGGTTATAAACAGATAACCCTTTAGGAATTTGGTTTGGCGAGACTTTACCATACTTACTATTGGCCTCTATCTTAGCAGACTTTGTCATCACATCAATAGAACCACTTTGGGTTCGTACATTGACATTGCCCACAACCTCATTAAGTTGACACACGCCGTCTGATAAAGCTACCTTTACCCCTTTATATGTACCATCTATAACTACCCTTGAATTAGTGCCATATATTTCCAAATCTTTATTTTTTGGAATAGTTAGCTTCAACAAAATTGAGATTACCTTATGGGCGCTTAATTTATCGTTAGGATTCTCAAAACTTGGCACAAAACCAGCTTCAATTAAAATTGCAGTGCCGTTTGTGTTTACTTTTAAGTCTAAATCTTGAGTATATTCACCTTCTATTTCAGCTTCTATAGCAACCTCATTACCTTGACTGGTATGCACTTCAACCTTAAAACAATTAGCCGAATTCAATTGAACTAAACTAATACCTTGCGCAAAGATTACTCTTTGCAATTTCTTTTGCGCCCTTAGCCCAAACGAAATCAATAACAGACAACATATAAAACAAGTTCTCAACATAATGGTATTAAAAAACGCCCCTAAAGGCGTTTTAATTATGATTGCATATTCTTAGCTTCAATACTAAGTGTAGCATGAGGAACCAGTTTTAACCGTTCCTTATTAATGAGTTTCCCTGTAACACGACAAAGACCATATGTCTTATTTTCAATACGTAGCATTGCATTCTTAAGATCACGAATAAACTTCTCTTGCCTAATAGCCAGTTGTGTGTTAGCCTCTTTACTCATAGTCTCAGATCCTTCTTCGAAAGCTTTAAAAGTAGGTGAAGTATCATCCGTACCATTATTACCATCGTTCATATAGGAACTTTTCAAAAGTTCTAAATGACTTTTAGCCTTTTCAATTTTTTCCTCAATCAATACTTTGAATTCTGCCAAATCTTTGTCAGAATACCTTACTTTTAAATCTTCTGCCATCTTTTAATGTTTTTCAATAAACAATTTAGTCTTCACCTCGTCAAAAGCAATTTCTATGCCTTCGTTCAATTCTTCTTCAAAACTTAATACAGCTGTTAATGTTTCTGTTTTAATATAATCTAAATTATCCTTAACAGCTAACTCAACAAAGCCATCTTTTAATATTTTTATCGCAATCTTATCCGTTACTTCAAAACCAGAATCTTTTCTGATATTTTGAATTCTATTAATCAATTCTCTTGCGATACCTTCATTTCGCAAATTTTCATTAATCGTAACATCTAATGCAACGGTCAACTTACCAGATGTTGCTACCATCCATCCCTCAATATCTTGAGAAGTGATTTCTACATCTTGTAACTGTAAATTAATACTTTTATTTTCTAATTGTATTGATAATTCGCCATCCTGTTCAATTTTTTGGATATCATCCTGAGTAAAAGCACTTACTTTCTGAGCAATATCCTTCATTTCTTTACCGAATTTTGGACCTAACGTCTTGAAATTCGGCTTAATACGTTTCACTAGAATGCCAGAAGCATCGTCAAGCAATTGTATCTCTTTTACATTCACTTCAGATTTAATTAATTCTGAAACTGCTTCTATTTCTTCTCTATCCTTATTATCCAAAACAGGAATCATAATTTTCTGTAATGGTTGACGCACTTTTATTTTCTCTTTCTGACGAATGGATAATACTAGAGAAGAAATAATCTGAGCTTTCTGCATTTTGACCTCTAAGCTTTTATCTATAAGTGATTCATCAGCTATTGGAAAATCAGCCAAATGCACACTTTCAAAACCATTCTTTACAGTTGCTTTGTTTAAATCTAGATACAAACGATCCATAAAAAAAGGAGCTATTGGAGCAGATAATTTTGCTACTACATCTAAACATGTATATAATGTTTGATATGCAGCTATTTTATCTTGAGCATATTCCCCTTTCCAAAAACGCCTTCTACATAAACGAACGTACCAGTTACTTAAATTTTCCTGTACAAAATCTGATATCGCTCTCGCCGCTCGTGTTGGTTCGTACTCTTCATATGCAGTATCAACAGTTTTAATCAATGAATTCAATTCAGATAATATCCAACGGTCTATCTCTGTTCGATCAGACATAGGAACATCTTCTTCTGCATACGTAAATTTATCTAAATTGGCATATAGGCCAAAAAAGGAGTACGTATTATAAAGTGTGCCAAAAAACTTTCTTTTAACCTCTGCAATACCTTCTGTGTCAAATTTTAAATTATCCCACGGGTTGGCATTACTAATCATATACCATCTAGTGGCATCTGCACCATGCTCATCCATAGTTTCGAAAGGATCTGCCGCATTGCCTAAACGCTTAGACATCTTTTTTCCTTCCTTATCTAAAACCAAACCGTTAGAAACAACATTCTTATAAGCCACAGAGTCAAACACCATTGTAGCAATTGCGTGCAACGTATAAAACCAGCCACGAGTTTGATCTACGCCCTCAGCGATAAAATCTGCCGGAAAGGTCTTTCCTTCATCAATTAAATCTTTGTTTTCAAATGGATAATGCCATTGTGCATATGGCATAGAACCACTGTCGAACCACACATCTATTAAATCGCTTTCACGCTTCATTGGTTTCCCAGCAGCAGAAATCAAAGTAATCTGATCAACTATATTTTTATGTAAATCTATTTTTTCATAATTAGATTCAGACATGTCGTTTACAACAAAGTCTGTAAAAATGTCTTTTTCTAAAACTCCTGCATCAATAGCTTTTGCCATCTCTGATTTTAGTTCAGCAACTGAACCGATAATTATTTCTTCTTTACCGTCTTCTGTTCGCCAAATAGGCAAAGGAATACCCCAATATCTTGAGCGAGATAAATTCCAATCATTCGCATTTGCTAGCCAATTACCAAATCGCCCTTCACCGGTTGCTTTTGGCTTCCAATTTATAGTTTGATTCAATTGAAACATGCGATCCTTAACATCGGTCACCTTAATAAACCAAGAATCTAATGGATAGTATAGAATGGGTTTATCGGTACGCCAGCAGTTAGGATAACTATGCACATATTTTTCAACCTTAAATGCCTTATTTTCTTCTTTTAAACGTATCGCAATTTCAACATCTACAGAACGTTCTGGAGCCTTACCATCTTCGTAATACTCATTTTTAACATACTTACCACCTAATTCTTTTAGCTCGGGTCTAAATTTCCCTTGTAAATCGACAAGAGGAACCAAATTTCCATTTTCATCCAATACCAACATTGGCGGAATTTCTGGCACTGCTTGTTTAGCCACAAAAGCATCATCAGCACCAAAAGTTGGAGCAGTATGTACGATACCTGTTCCATCTTCTGTAGTAACGAAATCACCTGCAATTATTCTAAAGGCATTTTCTGCATTTTCATACGGTAGAACATAATCTAATAATTGCTCGTATCGAATACCTAGCAAGTCTTGTCCTTTAAATTCTTTTACAACGTAAAAAGGAATATTCTTATCGCCAGAAGTATACTCTAATAATTCTGACTTTTCAGAAACTTGTTTAAACTTTCCTGCAAATTGGTTACCTACCAAATTTTTGGCAAGTATAACGTTCATTGGCTCAAAAGTGTATTGGTTAAAAGACTCAACCAAAACATAATCTATTTTAGTACCTACAGTCAAGGCTGTATTCGAAGGCAATGTCCATGGAGTCGTAGTCCATGCTAGAAAGTATATGGTTCCTTCGTTCTGTAAAAAATCAGGTAACGTTTGTTCTACCGCTTTAAACTGAGCTGTCACCGTCGTATCAGTCACGTCTTGGTATGTGCCAGGTTGATTAAGCTCATGAGAACTTAGCCCTGTACCTGCTTTTGGTGAATAAGGTTGTATCGTGTAACCTTTATATATTAAACCTTTAGTATAAATTTCTTTTAACAACCACCAAACTGTTTCCATGTATTTGGATTTGTAGGTGATATATGGATCTTCCATATCTACCCAATAACCCACTTTTTCTGTCATGGAATTCCAAACATCGGTATACCTCATTACTGCTTTTTTACACGCAGCATTATATTCTTCAACTGAAATCTTAACTCCAATATCCTCTTTGGTAATACCTAACTCTTTCTCAACTCCTAACTCAATTGGCAATCCGTGTGTATCCCAACCAGCTTTTCGTTTAACTTGAAAACCTTTCATGGTTTTGTACCTCGGAAAAATATCCTTTATCGTACGTGCCATTACGTGGTGTATACCAGGCATACCGTTTGCTGACGGTGGACCTTCATAAAACACATAACTTTCCTTACCCTCCCGGGTAGATATACTTTTTTCAAAAATGGTATGCCTTGACCAGTAGTCAAGCATTTCTTCTGCGACCTTTGGTAAATTCAAACCTTTATATTCTGCGAACTTCATACGAAATGCTTATGGTACTCGATTTTTAAGGCTGCAAAATTATAAAATTTAGATTTAAATTGAGGTAATTGACGACATTGATATACCCCTAACTAACTGATTAGATTAAATAATAGTAAGTTTTACGTCTAAAATGCTACTTGAACCGTATATAAAAGCAAACAATAACCATTTTAACATAACATCATGAAAAAAGTAATTTTAGTATCATTAACAATTTTAGCATTAAGTATATCATTTTCTTGTAGAGATACTGTTGACAAAGCTAAATCGGCAACTGAAGAAGCTGGCGCTGCATTAGAAGAGGCTGGGGAAGATTTGAAAGAAGCTGGAAAAGATTTAGAAGAGGCTGGCGAAGGTGCAATGGATGCTGCTAAAGAAGCAAGCGAAAATGCAATGGAAGCTGCTGAGGATGCTGCAGAATCAGTGAAAGAAGCTGGTGAAAATACGATAGATGCTGCTAAAAAAGCGGGTGACGATATAAAAAAGGCAACTAGCGATGCAGCTGATAAAGCGGCTAAAAAAGCTAACGAAATAGAAAAGGCAGTTAAAAACTAAATTTAACTCCGCATTATTAATAAAAGACCCGTGTAAAACGGGTCTTTTTATTTAAAAATGGTACCCTATGCCCAGAATAAAATTTTGCCCTGGGGCTACAATACCAGATGAGTATGTTATATACCGCTGGTCTGTTATATTTTCTAAACTAGCGGTAGCTTTTAGACGATTGGTTATATCGTATTGTGACCGAAAGTTCAAGGTGTACCAAGAAGGAGCATAAGGGTCACCGTTTTCATCTAAAGCATAGATATATTCTTTAGATTGCTCTGACATTGCTAGATTCTTATTCTCAATTTCGCCATTATAATTCACAAACAAATCTGTTCGCAGTCTTTGGTTTTTCCATACAATATGAAAATCTCCAAAAGTGGGAGCTGCGTGACGAGCAGGTGTTTCTGTACCATCATCCTCTTCCTCTACACCTTCAGTTATGGTAAGGTTAGACGATAATGAAAATTGCTCAGAAATATATGCTTCTAATCCAAATTCAAAGCCATAAACATAAGCCTTAGCAGCATTTTGTATTGCTTGCACATTACTAAGCTCGCCTCCATATTCAATTTCAGAAACACCATTGTAACTAAAATCTCGCCGTACCAAGGCATCTACCAAATACGTGTAATACGCTGTTCCTTTTAAAATAACCTTATCATTAATATTTCGTTGGATACCAATTTCAGCATTATATGCATATTCAGGCTCTAAATCCGGATTTGGAACTACCACTGACCCAGGCTCAGAGTCAAATATCTTACCTACATCATCTATATTTGGAGCTCTAAAACCAGTAGAACCATTTAAAGTGATTTGAAGATTTGCTCTAGGAAACCAACTGAAACCTAAGCTACCTGTTAAAGCTCCTGTACTTAAATCTGCAGTCTCAAAAGGAAAATCATAAAACGTCTCCTCAAAAACAGCATCGATCCATACATGGCTATACCGTAAGCCAGACATAATCGTAAAATTAGGTTTTGCCTTATACTCTCCATTTACGTATCCTGCCAAACTTTGCCATTTAGAACCATCTGGATAACGAGAAGCCGACTCAGTTTTTTCATCGGTAGCGATATTTAAATCAAAACCACTAGACCTAACTTTATTAAAAATATATTCACCTCCATAGTACAGCCTAAAATTACCCATCTTCTTATTCTCAAGGTCAATATTCATATTCAAGGCATCTACTTTTTCCATTGTAGTATTTAGGACTGCATCTTGAAAATCTCGATTACTTCTACTTTCTTCAAAATGTTGATAGGCAAGACCTAATTTTAAGCCATCATAGAACTTTCCATTTCCTTTTTTTTGAACTTGAGCATTACCCATGAACCATTTTTGTGGTCCATAATACCATACAGCTGAACGAAGGCCTAAACCATCACTAGTAGGCCTAATCAATCTATCATATCTAGAATAATCTGAAGTTTCTGAATAGTAGGCGCCAAGGTTTAAATCCCATTTCGAATTGGGTTTATATAGAAATTTTTGCATTAAGTTTATTTGGTCGTAACCAGTGACCACTTGTTTTTCGGGTGAATTATTGATTACTAACTCGTCTACCCCATTCTTAGTTCGTACAAACATATTTCGCAAATATGAATCAGGGCCATGTGATCCCATTCTTAAATCTTGAAAATTGTTGTAGCTTATACTTGTTAAAGAGGACCAATACTTTTTGCCGATATTTACATCAGCGTGAATTGTATTTTCCATATTTGCAGATGCAAATCTATAGTTGGCATTACCGTGTACTAAAAGACTATCGTTCTGACTTAAGGAAGGTTTCTTGGTATAAAAATTCATTACCCCACCAATAGCATCACTCCCATAAATAACCGAGCCAGGCCCAAATATTACCTCTGTATTCTTTATGGTAAAAGGATCAATTGATATTACATTTTGAATATTTCCTCCTCTAAAAATTGCATTATTCATTCGAACACCATCCACTGATAGTAACAATCTATTGGTTGCAAATCCCCTAATCATAGGACTTCCCCCGCCTAATTGACTTTTTTGAACAAAAACTTTACCGCTATTTTGAAGTAAATCTGCAGAAGTTTGTGGTGATGAAAAGGCAATTGATCTAGCGTCTAAAGAAATAATTCTATTGGGAATATCTCTTTTCTGTTGCTCCCATTTAGAAACTGACATTACAACTTCATCTAATTGCTGGGCCTTCATAATCAAATACACTTTTTGACCCTGTCTACTAATTTGTTGTTTGGTTGATTTATACTCTTCATAACCAATGTGCCTTAGAATAATACGCTCCTTATCAGTGAAGATTGAACCATCTAGTACTCCTTCAAAATTTGACAATGCTATTTTGGACTTATCTTTATTAAAAACGGCAACATTTGAAATAACCTCACCACTATCCGCATCTAAAACAGTTATTTCTTGGGCATTACCGAACATGGCCATCAAAAAAAATACAACAAACAGAAACTTATACATATGTGTTGAATACTTCATTTAACACGGCAAGTGATTTTGGTTTCCTGAAACCTTGTAAGTGTAATTCAAAATAAAGTATCAGGGATTTCAACAATTCTTGGCGGTTGGTTTTTTTCATCTTTACGTTGTGTATAGCATCAAAATTTATGCCCAAGAAGGTCTTGAAATAATAAATATTTTCACCCCTCAGCATAGGATTTAATGATTCAACCGAAACAAACTCGCCTTCTAACAAATCAAAATACGGTTTATCTATCTGAAATACATCAGGATAAAACCCTAAAAACTTGGTAATTGATAACATAAAATATAAATGAAAATTTGCCACATCTTTATGCATATCCAGCCACTGTAATGATGCTTCTAAAAATTCGAACAATTCTTCGTTTCGTTCTTCTTCACGAATACTATTAACCAAAAGTTCTGCTAAAAATAAGGTCATAGCATTTTTAGCCATATCTGCATATAGTGATTGATAGTGATAATACACTTTAGCTTCGCGTAATGTTTCTAACGTTCCTTTATTTCTATGGTTCGCTACAATTTCTAATTGAGTCAATGGTTGAAAATAGGCTGTCTTTAATTTCCCTTTTCTAGATGATAACACGCCTCGTAATAAATAGGATTTTATGCCATCGGAGGCTGTAAACACTTTAACGATAAGACTTGTATCGCCATATTTTATTGCAGAAAATACTATTGCTTTTGTTGTTACCTGCATAATTAACCATCTATTTCAACAAATATAATAGTTTGCACATTGGCGAAGATATTGTGTATAAAAAATGCGAGGCTCTAAAATAGAACCTCGCAATACAATTTATACACCACCTAAATTAAGTTGGTGTCTAGGAATTAAATTACCCCTTGGGCAAGCATTGCATCGGCAACTTTTACGAAACCTGCAATATTCGCTCCTTTAACGTAGTTACAGAAACCATCTTCTTCTTTACCGTATTCGATACAAGAATCATGAATATCTTCCATAATATCTTTTAGACGCTCGTCAACCTCTTCACGTGTCCAGCTAATTCGCAATGAATTCTGAGACATTTCTAAACCTGACGTTGCAACACCACCAGCATTAGATGCTTTACCTGGTGCAAACAATATTTTTGCATTATTAAATTCATGAACAGCATCTGCATTACATGGCATATTCGCACCTTCTGCAACACACATACATCCATTTTTCAATAGATTTTTAGCATCTGCCTTATTCAACTCATTTTGGGTTGCACATGGTAATGCGATATCACATTTAACGTTCCAAGGAGTTTTACCTTCATGAAATTCTGCAGATGAATATTTATCTGCATATTCAGATATACGCCCTCTTTTATTGTTTTTAAGGTTCATAACAAAAGCCAACTTATCATTATCTAAGCCATCTTTATCATAAATATACCCACTAGAATCTGATAGTGTTACCACTTTTGCTCCCAATAGAATTGCCTTTTCTGCTGCGTATTGCGCAACGTTTCCTGAACCAGATATCACAACCGTTTTACCTTTGAAGGTTTCATTCTTAGTCTTTAGCATACTTTCAGCAAAGTATACAGTACCATAACCTGTTGCCTCTGGTCTAATTTTAGAACCACCCCATGACAATCCTTTTCCTGTAAGTACACCAGTAAACTCGTTACGAATCTTCTTATACATACCAAAAAGGAAACCTATTTCACGAGCACCAACACCGATATCTCCGGCAGGTACATCTGTATTAGGGCCAATATGTCTATTCAATTCTAACATAAAGGCATGGCAAAAACGCATTACCTCATCATCTGATTTACCTTTAGGGTCAAAATCAGAACCACCTTTACCACCACCCATTGGTAGTGTTGTAAGGCTATTTTTAAACACTTGTTCGAAAGCTAAAAATTTAAGAATACTCGCATTTACAGTAGGGTGAAAACGCAAACCACCTTTATAAGGACCTATTGCAGAGTTCATTTGAATTCTATAACCACGGTTTACATGTATTTCTCCAGCATCATCTACCCATGCTACTCTAAAAGATAGTAAACGTTCTGGCTCAACCATTCTTAAAAGAATATTCTTGCCATTATATATTTCTTTTTTAGCAATATATGGTATTACTGTTTCTGCTACTTCTTGTACCGCTTGTATGAATTCTGGCTCGTGACCATTTCTGGCAGTAACCTCATCCATAAATGCTTTTATTTTATCTTCCATAAAGCTATTTACACTTAGTTAAAATTATTGATTTCAAAATATAACGACAAAATTATGCTATTTATGTAATTCGATTGCTTATTTTTCTAAAAATCGATAAAATTTGTTGTTTTAGCAACAAACTGCCCATTCTTAATATGTAAAATTTAATGAATAACGGTTTATCTTAATGCTTGTTCTAAATCTGCTATTAAATCTTCCGAATCTTCTATACCTACACTAAGTCTAATTAGCGCATCTACAACTCCGTTTTTCTCCCGTTCTACTTTAGGTATACTTGCATGCGTCATACTAGCTGGGTGACCAGCTAAACTTTCAACACCACCCAAAGATTCTGCAAGTGTAAAAACTTTTAATCGTTCTACAATTTCAATAGCACTTTCGTAGTTGCTACCCTTTGGCACAAACGATATCATTCCGCCAAAATCTTTCATCTGCTCTTTTGCTATGGAATGATTAGGATGATCACTGAAGCCAGGCCAGTATACCCTTTCAACTTTAGTATTATTCTTAAGATATTCAGCTACTGCCCTTCCATTTTCGCAATGCCGTTGCATTCTTACATGCAATGTTTTTATCCCTCTTAAAACCAAAAAGCTATCCATAGGTCCACAAACTGCACCACTTGCATTCTGTATAAAATAAAGCTTATCAGCTAGTTCCTTATCTCTCACCACTAAAGCTCCGACAACAGTATCACTATGGCCACCAAGATATTTGGTTGCTGAATGCATTACAATATCTGCCCCTAATTGTAGCGGCATTTGTAAATATGGCGTCGCGAAAGTATTATCTACAGCTAAAAGAATATTCTTGTTCTTAATCAACTGGGCAACTGCTTTTATATCTATGATATTCATCATAGGGTTTGTTGGCGTTTCAACCCAAACCAATTTAGTTTTTGAATTAATTTTTTCACGTATGGCATCGGTTCCCTGCATACCCACAAAATGAAAAACAATACCAAATTTCTCGAAAATCTTTTTAAATATTCTATAAGAACCCCCGTAAAGATCATTAGTAGAAATTACCTCATCTCCCGGTTCTAATAACTTTATAACCGCATCTATCGCTGCAAGACCACTGCCAAATGCTAAACCAAATTCACCATCTTCAATACTTGCTAAAGCATTTTCTAAAGCAGTACGTGTCGGGTTCGCACTTCTAGAATATTCATATCCTTTATGACCTCCTGGCGTTGTTTGTGCATAAGTAGAGGTTTGATAAATAGGTGGCATAACCGCCCCATATGCCTTATCTGGTTGTTGACCACCGTGAATAGTCTTCGTGTTAAACTTGTAATTTTCAGCAGCCATTTTAAAGTATTTACGACACAAATGTATCGTTATCTTTCGGAGAATACAATGAAGGTGTATTTTTACATTAAATCTAAATCTTTCATGAAATCAAAGCTACTCTACCTACTTATATGTATTTCACTTATTGCCTGTAATCCTGAAGAATCTCTCACTTTTGAGACTTTAACTATATCTAATGATACCTGCGATAATTGTACTTCTATATCCATTGAAATTCCTAAGGCATTAGGTCAAACAAAATTAAGTGAGACCATTAACATCGCCCTACAAGAAGAGATAATTGCATTGCTAAATTTTGATGAAGAAAGTCACGCACAAACTATTGAGGGAGCTACTGAAGCATTTGTAAAGGATTATGAAGAACTGAGCGGTAAATTTCCAGAAGAATCTATGCCTTGGGAAGCCAAAGTAAATGGTACCATCATTTTTGAAAATAAAGATGTATTAACTATTAAACTAGAATCATATATCTACACTGGTGGCGCACATGGCTATGGTACCAATCGATTTTTAAACTTTGACAAAATCAAGGAAGTGGAATTAGACCGTCAAGAATTATTCAAAAATGAAGATGAGTTCAAAACATTTACTGAAACCCTATTTCGAAAACAAGAAAATGTACCAGCAGATACAACCATAAATAGTACAGGCTTTATGTTTGAAACAGAAAGTTTCTATTTACCAGAAAATATTGGCTATACCGATAAAGGCCTATTACTATTCTACGAGCCCTATGAAATTGCCTCATTTGCCGATGGCCCCATTATTTTGACTATACCTTATAACGATGCAAATAAATTTTTAAAAATTGCCGTAAAGTCTTAACCAACCTTCCTTAATAATAGAATAATCGCACCTATGTGCAACCCTTCATGAAATAAATTAAATGCAATCGCATCATCAATATTTTTAAGCGTTACGCGTGCACTTGTGGTATACTCTTGATAATTTTGAAATAGGCCTGTATCATAATCTTCTTTCAGCCATTCAGCTGTAGAGATTAAAAAATCTGCAACCATCATAATCTCCTCATCGGTTGCTGTACCATCTGGGGTTGTCCCCTTCATAAACTTAGCCACCAACTCTTCAGGTACACGCATTTGAAGTCCGCTGAATTTATATTGTAAAATCTGCTGAGTAACTACGGTGTGGGCTATATTCCAAAATATATTATTATTGAAGCCTTCTGGTATCTTAAGAAGTTTTTCTTTTGGAGTTTTTGTAAGTATCGAGTGTAAGTTTCTTCGATTCTGTAAGGTGATTTCAAATAAATTTTTGGACATTATTTCACATTTAAAGGAGCATAAAAATAGTACAATTAATGGGAAATAAGTTTCTTTGTAAACCATAAGGCTCATATGAAATTTGTTATTTACCCCATTTTATAGGTTTAAAATACAATTAAAGCAACATCGCAAAGCATGAAAAAAATATATCACTTAAGTACTTGTTCTACTTGCCAACGAATTATTAAGGAATTGCAACCTCTTACTGATTTTAAATTACAGGATATAAAATCTGACCCTATTACAGTAGCCCAGTTAGAACAAATGCATTCTTTATCAAACAGTTACGAGGCATTGTTTAGTAAAAGAGCCATTTTATATCGTGAGCGAAATTTAAAAGAGCAAAATCTTACCGAAGATGATTTTAAGGCTTTGATTTTAGAACAGTATACATTTTTAAAGCGTCCGGTTATAATTGTGGACGACCAAATATTTATTGGTAATAGTAAAAAGGTTGTAGAGGCTGCTCAAAAAGCCATTCATTCGTGAATAAACGTCTACTAGCAATAATCGCTGCAATTGGAGCCACCACTATTTATGGTATCAACCATACCATTGCAAAAAGTATAATGCCACATTACGTACAACCTTTTGGTTTTATTATTTTAAGGGTTCTAGGTGCTGCAATTTTATTTTGGCTCATATCTCCTTTTGGCCCAAAGGAGAAAATTGATCGCAAAGATTATGTAAGAATGATTGTTTGCGCTTTTTTGGGTATGGGTTTAAATATGCTTGTTTTCTTTAAAGGCCTGTCACTTTCTACACCTATAAATAGCGCTGTTTTAATTACCACTACTCCAATCATCGTACTTGTTTTATCTGCAGTAATTCTAAAGGAAAAAATTTCAAGCAGAAAGATATTAGGCATCGGAATAGGTTTATTTGGAGCTTTAGGCCTTATTCTATATGGGTCAGAAGTGCGGCAAGATGCACCTAATATACCAATGGGAAATTTTCTTATTTTTCTTAATTCTATGTTTTATGGCTCCTATTTAGTAGTCGTAAAAGCACTTATTACGAAATATCACCCGTTTACATTTATGAAGTGGTTATTCTCATTAGGTGTCCTTATCTGTTTACCATTCGGGCTAGAAGAATTTATGCAGATAGAATGGAGCACCCTGCCATTTGAAGCTTATCGTGGAATCGCTTTTGTGATTTTAGGAACCACATTCTGCACTTACCTATTTAACATTTTTGCATTAACCCAACTAAAGGCTTCAACACTTAGTGCTTTCGTTTATGTTCAACCATTAGTAGGTATTGGGTATGCTATATTTACCGGTCAAGACAACCTCACTTTAGTAAAAATCGTTGCAGCATGTTTCGTGCTGGTAGGCGTTTATCTAGCCAGTAGAAAACCAAATCGATT
>TARA_R110002074_G_scaffold382825_1_pt1 | contig 114501 bp, 113 predicted proteins | sample TARA_R110002074 | Tara Oceans TARA_R110002074 (sample SAMEA4397215) | marine metagenome | biome: Polar Biome; feature: [MIX] marine epipelagic wind mixed layer (ENVO:01000061); material: water (ENVO:00002006), including particulate matter (ENVO:01000060) such as... | depth...
AAAATATATATTCCTACGCTGTCAATTTCAATATATCAATGAACTCTTTTTATAACTTTTTCGCTACTTTGAAACTCGTGTTTTTAATTCACTCATCCGTTTTGCGGGTGCAAATGTAATACTATTTTTTTACCCTGCAATACTTTTCAAAATATTTTTTAAAAAAGAACTTTTGCTTTTTTCAGATTGAAACTTATTTCTCTTTCAAAGCGGGTGCAAATATAATTTGGTTTATTACATTCACAAACATATTTTCAATCTTTTTTAATGATTTTTTTAAACTAATTTTTAAGTACTTGATAAGCAAGAATAAACATTTTTAAAAAGTTTCAAAATATACCATACCTATATATATTACCAAATTGATAAAATAGATTAAACATCGTCCTTAAAAGTATTGATTGATGTATTGTAAAACGAATTAAGTAATAGTATCTTTGCCACTTAATTTTCAGAAAAAATGATTGCAATTACCCTACCTGACGGAAGTGTAAAAAAATACGAAGCCGGAAGCACTCCTATGGATGTTGCTAAAAGTATAAGTGAAGGACTTGCTCGTAATGTAATTTCTGCTTCCTATAATGATACCACTATAGAGTCTACCACTCCATTAAATGAGGACGGAAGTTTGGTGCTTTATACTTGGAATAATGAAGAAGGAAAAAAGGCCTTTTGGCATTCTACAGCGCACATATTGGCACAAGCTTTAGAGGCTTTATACCCCCATGTAAAACTATGGGTAGGCCCTGCAATTGATAAAGGGTTTTATTATGATGTTGATTTAGGGGAAGACACTATTTCTGAAAAAGACTTCAAAACTATTGAAGATAAAATGCTAGAAATTGCACGCGGAAAGCACGATTTTAAAATGCGTTCTGTAAGTAAAGCAGATGCTCTTTCTTATTATAAAGGCAAAAACGAATATAAAGTTGACCTCATTAATGGTCTTGAGGATGGGGATATAACTTTTTGCGACCATGATAACTTTACCGACTTATGCCGTGGAGGACACATTCCTAATACCGGTATTGTAAAGGCGGTTAAAATTTTAAGTGTTGCCGGAGCCTATTATAAAGGTGATGAAAACAATAAGCAACTTACTCGGGTTTACGGAATAAGCTTCCCTAAACAAAAAGATTTAACCGATTATCTAGAATTGCTTGAGGAAGCCAAGAAAAGGGATCATCGAAAACTTGGAAAAGAATTAGAGCTATTCACTTTTTCACAAAGAGTTGGACAAGGACTTCCGTTATGGTTACCTAAAGGAGCAGCTCTAAGAGAGAGATTAGAAAACTTTCTGAAAGCTGCACAAAAGAAGGCTGGATACGAAATGGTTGTTTCTCCGCATATTGGTCAAAAAGAACTATATGTAACCTCTGGGCATTATGCAAAATACGGAGAGGATAGTTTTAAACCTATACAAACCCCCAATGAAGGTGAAGAGTTTATGTTAAAACCCATGAACTGTCCGCATCATTGCGAAATGTATAATAGTAAACCTTGGTCATATAAAGATTTACCGAAACGTTTTGCAGAATTTGGCACTGTTTATCGGTATGAACAAAGTGGTGAGCTTCACGGCTTAACGCGTGTTCGAGGGTTTACTCAAGATGATGCACATATTTTTTGTACGCCAGACCAACTGGATAAAGAATTTAAAGACGTTATTGATTTAGTACTTTATGTTTTTGGATCGTTAGGTTTTGAAAACTTTACCACTCAAGTTTCTATTAGAGATCCAAAAAAGCCTGAAAAGTATATTGGAAATCTTGAAAATTGGGAAAAAGCCGAAAAAGCTATCATTAATGCCGTTGAAGATAAAAAATTAGACTATATTATAGAGGAAGGTGAAGCGGCATTCTACGGTCCAAAATTGGACTTTATGGTGAAAGATGCCTTAGGAAGAAGTTGGCAACTAGGGACTATTCAAGTGGATTACAACTTGCCCGAACGTTTTGAACTTACATATAAAGGGAATGACAATGAACTTCACAGACCCGTGATGATTCATCGTGCACCCTTCGGAAGTATGGAGCGATTTATCGCTATTTTATTAGAACATACTGGAGGAAACTTCCCGTTATGGCTGATGCCAGAACAGGTTAGCATCCTTACATTAAGTGAGAAATATGAAAAATACGGGCAAAAAGTTTTAAATTTGCTTGAAAATGACGAAATTCGCGCCCTCGTTGACAACCGCAACGAAACTATTGGCAAGAAAATTAGGGAGGCAGAAATGAATAAAATCCCTTATATGTTAATAGTTGGAGAGCAAGAAGAAAATGATGGTACGGTTTCTGTAAGAAAACACAGTGAAGGAGATTTAGGAACTATGAGTATTTCAGAATTTTCTAACATGCTGCAAGCAGAAGTAAAAAAAGACATAAAAGAATTTAAATAAAGTTTAACTAAAACCCTATATAGCCATAGCAATACGAAGAAAAAGATCCCGAGGACCGGCAAGAGTCATTAAGGAAGACCAACATAATATCAACGAAAAAATTCGTGCGAAAGAAGTACGTCTTGTTGGAGATAATGTTGAAGTGGGCGTTTACCCCATAAAAAGAGCCTTAGAGATTGCCGAAGAATTAGAATCGGACCTAGTAGAAATATCACCTAACGCAGAACCACCTGTATGTAAAGTGATGGACTACAAAAAGTTTGTTTACGAACAAAAGAAAAGAGAAAAAGCACTTAAAGCAAAAGCTACCAAAGTAGTGGTAAAAGAAATTAGGTTTGGACCTAATACCGATGACCACGATTACGACTTTAAAAGGAAACACGGAGAAAAGTTTCTAAAAGAAGGAGCCAAGCTTAAAGCATATGTTTTTTTTAAGGGTCGTTCTATCATTTACAAGGATCAAGGGGAGATTTTACTACTTCGTTTGGCACAAGATTTAGAAGAATTTGGCAAAGTGGAACAAATGCCAAAACTAGAAGGAAAGCGAATGACGATGTTCATTGCACCTAAAAAGAAATAATACTTCGGTCGTAATTACTGAAGATAACAATAAAGCGAAATAAATTAAAACGTAGGAAAAATGCCTAAACAAAAAACAAAATCTAGTGCTAAAAAGCGTTTCAAGCTTACAGGTACTGGTAAGATTAAAAGAAAGCATGCGTTTAAAAGTCACATCTTAACCAAGAAGTCGAAAAAACGTAAGCTTGCTTTAACTCATGACACTGTTGTACACAAGAGTGACGAGAGTAATGTTAAACAAATGCTTCGAATGAAGTAATTGCTTAACCGGTTAAAACAAATTAATAACCCTGGAGATAGGCCAAGTATGATTAAAGTGTTGAAATTTCAACCGCCTACTACAAAAAACAATTAAAATTATGCCAAGATCAGTAAATTCAGTTGCAAAAAGAGCCCGAAGAAAAAAGGTTCTAAAGCAAGCCAAAGGTTACTTTGGAAGACGTAAAAATGTATGGACTGTTGCTAAAAACGCTGTTGAAAAAGCGATGCAATATTCTTACAGAGACCGTCGTGCCAAGAAAAGAAACTTTCGTGCATTATGGATAACTCGTATAAATGCGGGTGCCCGTCAACACGGAATGTCTTATTCAAAATTTATGGGAGCAGTAAAAGCGAATAACATCGAATTGAACCGTAAAGTTCTTGCCGATTTAGCGATGAACCACCCAGAAGCTTTTGAAGCCATTGTAAACAAAGTAAAATAAGGCGGAAGCCTATTTAATAACAATCTTATTTCGCTAAAAAAACCCGCTCAATGAGCGGGTTTTTTGTATTCTATGTCTTCTGCTTTTTCTTCTTAGCTGCAGGAAATAATACGTTATTTAATATTAATCGATAGCCCGGTGAGTTTGGGTGGAGTGCCAATTCGGTTTTAGCATCCCCTACTCGATGCTGATAATCTTCAGGATCGTGACCTCCATAAAAAGTAAAGAAACCTTTTCCGCGGATCCCATGAATATAGCGTGCTTCGCCATTACTTTTATTCTCACCCATCACTAACACCGTTGACTTTACTTCATTCGGGTTAAAAGCCGTTGTTTGCCCCATAAATCCTTTTACCAACGCGGTATGGTTTTGCACCAACATACAAGGAATGGGATCCCACTTTGCCGAATAATCCATTAACGTAAAATAATCAGTATTTCGGTTTACCTTTCGTGTATTGGTGACATCTATAGAAGAAAATTCGTATACATTGGGACTACGTTCTAACGTAAAGTCTTTAAAAGCAAATGTTCGGTTATAATCTATTTTACTTTGATAACCAGACTCACTAGGGTCACCGTCAAACATAGGTTCACAAATATCTACGCCTTCGGCTGCCAAGGCAATATCAAAACTATCGGTTGCACTGCACATGGCAAACATAAAACCACCACCAATTACATAATCTCTAATTTTTAAAGCAACGTCTCTTTTCTCTTCGGAAACTTTACTATATCCTAACTTTGCTGCCAATGCTTCTGCTTCTCGCTTTTGTTCAATATACCATGGCGCTGTTCGATACGCTCGATAAAACTTTCCGTATTGCCCTGTAAAATCTTCGTGGTGCAAATGAAGCCAATCGTATAATAGTAATTGATCTGTTAATACTTCTTCATCATAAATAGTAGTGTAAGGAATTTCGGCATAAGTAAGTACCATGGTTACAGCATCATCCCAAGGCTGATTTCCTTTAGGCGAATACACCGCAATTTTTGGTGCTTTTTCCAACACCACCGCCTCCATATTTTGGGAAGGACTACTTATTTCTTCTAAAATCTGATTGGTTTGCGAATCGCTCATAACCTCAAAAGAGACTCCTCGTATTTGGCACTCTTTCCGAATAGCTTCAGTATCGGGCAACAGAAAGGAACCGCCGCGATAGTTTAGCAACCACTTTGCCTTCATCTGTTTTTCTAGCACCCAATAGGTAATCCCGTAGGCTTTTAAATGCTCGGCTTGGCCTTCGGCATCCATAGGAATAAGAATATAGGATGCAAAACCTTTAAAACTAAAAAGTAGTATAAATAGGGTAATAATAATTCGACTCATAGTGCTAAGATAACGACAAATTTTGAGCCAAATTGGGTGAAATTCCTAATTATTTAAAAAGGAATCCCGTCATCTCCATCGCTTGGCGTAACATCGTCATTCATAGAACTACCAAAAGCTTCATCGGGGGAGGGTAAATTGGAAGGCTTAAACGTGTCATCATTCGCCGCATCATTCATTCGGGAGTGAATTTCGGTTGGGAAATCGAACATTTCAAGATTTTCGAAACGTCCTAAATGTCCAACGAATTTCAATCGAATTTCGTCCAAGCCACCGTTACGGTGTTTGGCAACGATAAACTCAGCTTGGCCAGCTGTAGGAGTACGCTCTTCATCATCCCATTCGTCAATTTTGTAGTATTCTGGACGATAAATAAACGAAACAATATCGGCATCTTGCTCAATCGCTCCCGATTCACGAAGGTCGCTTAACAAAGGACGTTTACTTCCTCCACGTGTTTCAACAGCTCGCGAAAGCTGCGATAATGCAATAACAGGAACGTTTAATTCTTTTGCAAGCGCTTTTAAGTTTCGGGAAATGGTCGATATTTCTTGTTCTCGATTACCTCCTTTTTGGCTTCCACCCGCAGTCATTAACTGAAGGTAATCAACCATAATCAATTTAATCCCGTGTTGGGAAGCCAATCGTCGCGCTTTTGCACGAAGATCAAAAATGGAAAGAGACGGTGTGTCATCGATAAAAAGGGGTGCTGTTTCCAATCCTTTCACTTTTACATTCAACTGTTCCCACTCGTGTTTTTCAAGGTTTCCGGTTCTTAATTTTTCGGAAGAAAGTCCTGTTTCCGAAGAAATTAAACGTGTGATTAACTGTACAGACGACATTTCCAGGGAGAAAAATGCCACAGGAATATTGTAATTCACTGCCATATTTCTAGCCATCGACAAGGTCAAAGCCGTTTTACCCATCCCTGGACGTGCTGCAATAATCACTAAATCACTGGGCTGCCAACCTGAAGTTAATTTATCTACCTGAGTGAATCCTGAAGGAATTCCAGATAGTCCCTCTTTGTTTGCAATTTCTTCGATACGCTTTTTAGCTTGAATTACTAAACTTTGAGCTGTTTCTGAAGAACGCTTTAGGTTACCTTGAGTGACTTCGTATAATTTAGATTCTGCCGTGTCGAGTAAGTCAAATACATCGGTACCTTCATCGTATGATTCTTCAATTATTTCATTCGAAATTTTAATTAAACTTCGTTGAATGTATTTCTGAAGAATGATTCGTGCATGGAATTCGATATGTGCCGAAGACGATACTTTTTGGGTTAATTGAATGAGATAAAACTCGCCTCCAATGATATCAAGCTTTTTTTCCTTTTTAAGCTGTGCCGAAACCGTTAATAAGTCAACAGGTTCACTACTTTGGAAGAGTTTGTAAATCGCTTCAAAAATGTTTTGGTGTGCTTCTTTATAGAATACTTCGGGATGTAGAATATCGATTACTTCATCCACTCCTTTTTTATCAATCATCATCGCTCCTAATACAACTTCCTCTAAATCAACAGCTTGTGGAGGTAATTTTCCTTTTTCTAAAGAAATTACCTGAGCCGAACGGCTGGAATATGAGGTTTGAGGTTGTACTTTTTCCATATAGCGAATGTAAAAAAATTGTTAAGTGCAACGAGCATTTTTTTGAATTAGCTGTTCACCATTGGTTAACAATTGAACTGTTAACAAGTTAAAAATATTGTTAATAACCACAAAAAAAACCGATATTGAATTATCGGTTTTTTGAAAGGTGTTGGTATTGCTGGAATTAGCTTTTATACTCACCCATTTTAGAATATTTATCCATTCGTTTTTCAACCAAATCTGTTGGGGATAAGTTCTTCAATTCGTCATATGCTTTTTCAATTGCTTTTGCAACGGCGATATAAGCTCCTTTTTTATCACTATGAGCTCCTCCCAATGGTTCCTTAATGATATGGTCGATTAATTTTAATTTTTTCATGTCGGTAGCCGTTAGTTTTAGGGCTTCCGCGGCTTGTTCTTTAAACTCCCAGCTACGCCATAAAATAGAAGAGCAGCTTTCTGGGGAGATCACAGAGTACCAAGTATTTTCCATCATAAGCACTTGATCACCTACACCAATACCTAATGCACCACCACTAGCTCCTTCACCTATAATAACCACAATAATAGGAACTTCCAATTTCGTCATTTCTAGAATATTACGAGCAATGGCTTCACCTTGTCCGCGTTCTTCGGCTTCAAGTCCAGGATAGGCGCCAGGGGTATCAATTAAGGTAACTACAGGGATTCCGAATTTTTCGGCCGATTTCATTAAGCGTAGCGCTTTGCGATATCCTTCTGGATTTGCCATCCCAAAGTTACGGTATTGTCGTGTTTTGGTATTATAACCCTTTTGCTGACCAATAAACATAAAACTTTGGTCACCTAATTTGCCAAGTCCACCCACCATGGCTTTGTCATCCTTAAATCCTCTATCGCCGTGTAATTCTAAAAAAGAATCCCCACAAATGGCTTTAATATAATCCATGGTGTAGGGACGGTCTGGGTGTCTTGATAGTTGTACACGTTGCCAAGGGGTTAAATTTTTATAAATTTCCTTCTTGGTTTCGACTAATTTTTTTTCAATTTGTTTACAGGTATTGGATACATCTACATCGCTTTCCTCTCCAATAAGACAAGCTTTGTCATACTGTTCCTGCAATTCTTTAATAGGCAATTCAAAATCAAGATATTCCATAATTTCTCTTGCTGAAGTTTGATTGTTGTGAACTACAAATATAAAATTTTGTACTTAGCTTAGGGGTATTTCTTTACTTTTTCTGTAGGCTTTCATTTTTAAAATTCCGTTTAAAATTACAGTAGCCAAAATTATAAGAGCACCATAATAAAATTGTGGGCTCATATTTTCTGAATCACCTAAAATCCATAAAGCTAAAATAATTCCGTAGACCGGTTCCAAATTGATGGTAAGCATGACCGTAAATGGTGATAACCATCGCATGACATGTACCGAAGCTATAAAAGCATAGGCTGTACATACGGATGCTAATAAGAAAAGATACCACCAGTCTGAAGTAGAAACAATAAAAAAATCGGCAGTAAAACTTTCCGTAAATAGTAGGTACACAGAAATACAAAGCATCCCAAAAATTAGTTCGTACATCGATATCACAGAAGCTTCGTAACGCTTTGCATACCTCCCATTAATAACCGAGAATAAAGCACTTAAAAAGGCAGAAATTAATGCGAGGATAATACCCCAGAAGTATTCCATACTTGCCTGAAAAATAATGAAGAGTCCTATTACTGCAATTAAGCCGAAAATCACTTCATAAAAAATTATTCTTCTTTTGTAAAAAAGGGGTTCTAATAATGATGTAAAAAAAGCCCCTGTTGACATAATCGCCAACGTAACTGAAACATTTGATACTTTAATGGCTCCAAAAAAAGTAAGCCAATGCACCGCAATGATTAATCCAGCAATAAAAAAACCAAATAATACTTTCTTTGGAAATCTAATTTTCTTTCTAGCAATGGCAATATATAAAAGGACAAAAACGCTAGCCAATCCCATGCGATACCAAACCAAAGGAATTGCATCTAGTGAAATCAATGCCCCTATAACTGCTGTAAATCCCCAGATAAAAACTATAAAATGGAGGTGTAGATAATTAAGTAATTTATCGTTTCGCATTTCGGAGAAGGTATATGGCTAAAATACCGAAAACAAAATTAGGAAACCAAGTTGCCAAAAAAGGCGAAAATGTACTTTGTTCCGCTATGGTACCAAAGATCTTATCGAAGAATACGAAAATCATTCCAATGCCTATTCCTATGGCTAAATTAATTCCCATTCCTCCTCTTCTTTTTACCGAAGAAACGGCTACTGCTATTATGGTTAAAATATAGGCAGATACGGGCAAGCTCCATCGTTTGTAACGAACCACTTCGTACCTATTTATATAGGAAGATCCTTTTGCCTTTTCTCTCGCAATAAAGCTATTAAGTTCGGTAAAATTAAGCGTTTCTGCAATGTAAGCTACGGGCGTTAAATCTTCAATTTCAAAAGGAAAAATAGTATCTTTTTTTGGAGCTGAAACGATAGAATCTTCCCTTTCTCCAATAAATCGCTTGCTATAATTAAACAAGGTATACGTAGAATCTTCTTCGTTATAAACAATTCTATTGGCGGCTAATTTGTATTTCATTTTATTGCCTTCAAAATGCTCAAGAGAAAAGTCGTTTCCAGACTTTTCCTTCACATTAAAATAGCTTACATAAATATATTCGTTTTCATTAATTTGTCTATACACATTTGCCTGCTCTCGATCCTTACCTCGACTCTTATTAAGGTATCGATAACTAAACTCATTAAAACCTTTACTTGCTGTAGGAGCCAAATAATTTCCGAGGAAAAAAGCGCCAATACAAACAATAGTAGCACCAATTAAATACGGTCTTAGAAAACGATAGTAGGAAACTCCACTACTCAAAAAAGCAATGACCTCTGTGTTATTTGCCAATTTTGAAGTAAACCAAATAATAGACAAAAACAGGAACAATGGAAATAATAAATTAGCGAAATACACCGTAAAGTCTAAATAGTAAATCGCTACCTGAATAAAAGGCACTTCGTTGGCTAGAATTTTATCGATTTTCTCGGCTAGATTGATGGTAATTCCAATAGGAATAAAAAGCAACAAAAGGAGAATAAATGTCCCTAAGTACTTTCTTAAAATATATCGGTCGAGTATACTAAACATTACAGTCTTTTATCCATATTACGGACCATGGTGTTTTTCCAAGAGGCAAAATCTCCTGCTAATATATGCTTTCTCGCTTCACGAACCAACCAAAGGTAAAACCCTAAATTATGTATTGTAGCAATTTGTCTCCCAAGCATTTCATTCACCGTAAATAAATGTCTTAAATAGGCTTTACTATACGCCGTATCTACCCAAGTAATCCCCATTTCATCAATTTCTGAAAAATCGTCTTCCCACTTTTTATTTTTGATATTGATGGTCCCGTTGGCAGTAAACAACATTCCGTTTCTTCCATTTCGTGTAGGCATGACACAGTCGAACATATCTATACCTAACGCAATATTTTCAAGAATATTAATAGGTGTTCCTACTCCCATTAAATAGCGGGGTTTGTCTTCTGGTAAAATAGCGGTTACCACTTCTGTCATTTCGTACATTTCTTCAGCAGGTTCACCTACCGAAAGTCCGCCTATGGCATTCCCATCTGCTCCTACCGAAGCGATATATTCTGCAGATTGTTTCCGAAGATCTTTAAAGGTACTCCCTTGTACAATGGGAAAGAAAGTCTGATTATACCCATACTTTAACGGAAGCTTTTCAAGGTGAGAAATACATCTGTCTAACCAACGATGCGTCATATGCATCGACCGTTTTGCGTAATTATATTCACAAGGATAAGGAGTACATTCATCGAAAGCCATGATAATATCTGCACCAATGGTTCGCTGAATTTCCATCACATTTTCCGGTGTAAAAAAATGGGTACTTCCGTCAATATGCGATTTAAACTTAACACCTTCTTCCTTTATTTTTCTATTGGCTGAAAGAGAATATACTTGGTAACCCCCACTATCGGTTAAAATATTTCGATCCCAATTCATAAACTTGTGCAGACCTCCCGCTTTTTCTAGAATTTGAGTCTGTGGACGTAAGTATAAGTGATACGTATTTCCTAAAATAATATCTGGATTAATCTCTTCGGCCAATTCTTTTTGATGCACCCCTTTTACGGTACCCACTGTACCTACAGGCATAAAAATGGGTGTTTCCACAACCCCGTGATCCAATGTAATGGTTCCCGCTCTTGCCTTAGATTGCTCGTCCTTTCCTTCTAACTTAAATTGCATGAAATACTGTAAATTGAGTTGGCAAAGATACCCTTTTATAAATTCTGATTTGAACTTTCCTAATTCAGAAATTTCACAACTGTTAACTAAAACCTTCAAATCGTTAATAACTGCTCAATTTTTCACTTTGTCCCACTTTTTGAAAGTGGTATTTTTGAAGCAGAAAAAACAAAAACTCTATGCCAGATATGCAACATCTCAACGACTTGGTAATTCAAGTACGAAGAGATATTTTAAGACAGGTGCACAAAGTGAATTCGGGCCATCCAGGCGGTTCATTGGGATGCACCGAATTTTTTGTAGCCCTATTCCAAGAATTAATGGAGCGAAAAGAAGGATTCAATATGGATGGAAAAGGAGAAGATATTTTCTTTCTTTCCAACGGACATATTTCTCCTGTGTTCTATAGTGTCTTAGCACGTTCTGGCTACTTCCCAGTGGAAGAATTAAATACCTTTCGGTTGCTAAATTCGCGATTACAAGGACACCCAACTACGCATGAAGGCCTTCCAGGGATTCGGATTGCTTCTGGATCTTTAGGACAAGGAATTTCTGTAGCAATAGGCGCAGCACATTCAAAAAAGTTAAATAACGATTCGCATCACGTTTATACACTTTGTGGAGATGGAGAATTACAAGAGGGACAGAATTGGGAAGCGATAATGTATGCCGCCGGAAACAAAGTAGACAACCTTATTGTAACGGTAGATTATAATGGCCAGCAGATTGACGGTTCTACAGATAATGTCCTTCCGTTAGGAAATTTAAAAGGTAAGTTTGAAGCTTTTGGTTGGGATGTAATGGAGATTGAACAAGGTAATAATATGGAAGCTATTATGAACGGGATGAAAACGGCAAAATCTAAAACAGGCAAAGGAAAACCCGTTTGTGTATTGTTGCACACGGTGATGGGCAATGGTGTTGATTTTATGATGCACACCCACGATTGGCACGGAAAAGCACCTAACGACGAGCAGTTAGAAATTGCACTTTCTCAAAACCCAGTGACTCTTGGGGATTATTAATTCGGAAAAAAACACGATGAAAAAATATATAGATTCAGGTAAAAAAGATACACGTTCTGGCTTTGGTGCTGGGCTTACCGAACTCGGAAAAACCCACCCAAATGTTGTTGCTCTTTGCGCCGATTTAACAGGCTCTTTAAAAATGGACGATTTTAAAGCAAACCATCCAGAGCGATTCTTTCAAGTAGGGATTGCCGAAGCAAATATGATGGGAATTGCTGCTGGATTAACTATTGGAGGAAAAATTCCATTTACAGGAACATTTGCTAATTTCTCTACAGGAAGAGTGTACGATCAAATTCGTCAGAGTATTGCGTATAGTCATAAAAATGTGAAAATATGTGCTTCACACGCTGGCTTGACATTAGGGGAAGATGGAGCCACCCATCAAATTTTAGAAGATATTGGCTTAATGAAAATGCTGCCAGGAATGACCGTAATTAACACCTGTGATTACAACCAGACCAAAGCCGCTACCATAGCCATTGCAGATCACCACGGACCTGTGTATTTACGATTTGGAAGACCTAAAGTTGCCAATTTTACACCAGAAAACCAATCCTTCGAAATTGGAAAAGCAGTACAGTTACAAGATGGAAATGACGTTACTATTATTGCCACAGGACATTTGGTTTGGGAAGCATTGCAAGCCGCTGAAACATTAAATGAACAAGGAATTTCTGCCGATGTCATTAACATTCATACCATTAAACCTTTAGATGCTCAGGCTATTTTAAAAAGCGTTAAAAAAACAGGATGTGTTGTTACTGCAGAAGAACATAATTATTTAGGAGGCCTTGGGGAAAGTGTTGCAAGAGTCCTTGCACAAAATAACCCGACACCACAAGAAATAGTTGCTACTCAAGATACTTTTGGGGAGTCTGGTACTCCAGAACAACTTATGGAAAAATATGGATTAAATGCTACAGCTATTACCAAAGCAGCATTGAAGGTGATGACAAGGAAGTAATATCTTTTTTTGTACCCTAATCAAAAAGTCCCGCAAAATGCGGGACTTTTTAATTTAAAGAGTGCTATCTAAGTAATCTGGCAAACCATCACCATTAGCGTCTTTATATTCTAAAGTGGTAATGGTGGTTTCCATAGTGCTTTCATTGTAGACACTATTTATTTCAAACTCATCTGCGCCTAGTTCAGGATAAGGATCTCCTTCAGCTAAAATATATTCGCGAACAGTTATTTCTTGAATGGTAGGTCGTCCGTCATTGTCATCATCCGTATCAAAATAATTGGGAAGTCCATCGTTATCTGTATCATCATCTTCCTCAATTTTATTTCCGTTTAAATCTTCATAAAATGTTGGAATACCATCACCATCTTGATCACCAACTCTGGTGGTATACAATTGAAAAGTAAAGATTAATTGAGAATAAAAGGGTATTGGAGAACCGTTTGGCGGACTCACATAATATCCTAATCCTGAAGGAATAAAGACAGCACCTACGCCATAATTTTCAAAACTTACCGTACCATCTGGATTAGTAATAGGGCCAGTTGGTGATGTTTTAAACTCAATCATCCCATCTTGAAACCCATTAACAACGGCTGTTAAGTCAAAACTCACAGGACTTGCCGCACTATCGAATAAACTGGTGTATGGTGACAATGTGAATTCAGTATTCAAAAACCTACCTTCATACCTTAGCGTAACAACATCTGCAAATGTAGGCTTTTGCCCACCACCTTCAAGAGCATTTAAATAATACAATGTATAATTAACCCCTTCATCTACTCTATCTGGAACCGTCTTTGAAGAAACTTGATCTATTAAAGGAATCTTATTTGCATTATCTCCAGCAATAGTATCGAACTTAATTTTGTAGTCAAAATTGGCAGGAGGATTGGCAAATTCTTCGTAATTATAAAAGTGCGTTTGCAAGTACTCTTCTATAATAGCAACAGATACAGGGGCCTCTTCTCCTCTATCTCTAGCAGGAACAAAAGTGACACCGTCGTCCTTCTTGTTACAAGAAAAAACAGTAAACATTAGTACCGCTATTATGGAAAGTAAAAAAACAGATTTCTTCATCTTCAATTTTTTGATGGCGCAAGATACAATTTTCAACTATTTTTGTAATGGCTTTAACGTAGATTTAAACGCTTTTATATGCGAATAGATAAATATTTATGGTGTACACGATATTTCAAAACCCGAAATATCGCTACACAAGTGTGTAAAAAAGGAGCTGTTAAAGTAAACAATGAGCCTGTTAAACCCTCCAGAGAGGTATATCCAGGCGATTCTATTACAGTGAGAAAAGATCAAATTCATTATACGCTTGAGGTAATAGATATTCCCGAAAACCGTGTAGGTGCTAAGTTAGTAAACCTATATAGGGTTGATACAACCTCCCCGGAAGCGTTTAAAAATCAAGAACTATTAAAATACTCAAAAGAGTATTATCGCAAAAAAGGAGTGGGAAGACCTACCAAAAAAGATCGAAGAGACCTAGAGGATTTTACAGACACAACCGAAGACTAATTTGTTATCTTTGCCGTATGCAAACAACCACAGTTATTTTAAATCATCGCGAGATTGTCCATAAAATTAGAAGAATGGCCTATCAGGTTTATGAAACTAATGTTAATGAAACCGAGGTTGTAATTGCTGGGATACACGAGAATGGTTTTATTCTAGCCAAAAAGCTAAAATCCCAAGTCGAAAAAATAGCACCTTTTAAAGTGATTTTATGTGAGGTCACTATGGATAAAAAGAATCCTATTAACACGGTAAAAACTTCATTAAAATTATCTGAGATTGAAAATAAGTCGGTGGTATTGGTGGACGATGTGCTTAACTCAGGAACAACTTTAATTTATGGTGTAAAACATTTTTTGGACATACCCTTAAAACAATTTAAAACGGCAGTTCTAGCAGATAGAAATCACAAAAAATATCCTGTAAAGGCAGATTTCAAAGGGATTTCACTTTCTACATCCATAAATGAAAATGTAGTTGTCGATTTTGCAAAAAACAACTACAGTATTTCTTTAAAATAATTTAAATAGTATTTTCTCTACAATTTCTTTTTCTGAAAGTCCATCACAGCCTACAATAATATTTGCTTGATTGTAGTAATAATTTCTTTCAAAAAGATGCTTTCTTATAAAATCGTTTAATACCTCCTTAGAATTTATATGAGAAATAAGAGGCCTACTTTCTTTCTCTTTCCACAGACGTTCAACTAGTGTATCTACAGAGCATTTTAGATAAACAGTTAAAACATTATTACTGCGCAATAAATCCTCCATAACCGCACCATAGCAAGGTGTACCTCCTCCTGTAGCAAGTATTAATTTAAAATTTTCTGAAAGTATTTTCTGAAGCAATAAAGCTTCCTTTTTCCGAAAATAAATTTCGCCTTTGGTTTCAAAAAGTTGACTAATGGAAGCGTTTTCAGAAGTTTCAATATAAGCATCCAAATCTTGAAAAGGAATATTCATCACTTTAGAGAGATGTTTCCCAAGTAATGATTTTCCGGATCCCATATAGCCAATTAAAACCAATTTCATCATTATATACTAGTTGCAAAATATGAAGACTAAATGCCCAACCTTGACATCTTCCTAGTGTTTATTAAATATTTATAGGGCATTTTACAATAACAAATATCGCAATATCTCTAAAGAAAATGATTAATTTAAAAGATTAATAAATTTCTATTAATTTTACTTTGCTTAATAAACATAATGATATTATATTTGCACCCGCAAACAGAGAAATTTTTTGTTTGGAAGCGGGTGACAAGCCCGCTAAATTTTTAATGACCTGGTAGCTCAGTTGGTAGAGCACCTCCCTTTTAAGGAGGTGGTCCTGGGTTCGAGCCCCAGCCAGGTCACAAAGAAAAAGTCGGAACTTAGGGTTCGACTTTTTAGTTTACTGTAATACCTACCGAGGTGCTGGAACTGGTAGACAGGCATGGTTGAGGGCCATGTGTCCTAAGGACGTGTGGGTTCGATTCCCATTCTCGGTACAAAAAACGCTGACACTTCGGCGTTTTTTTATGCGAAGTACATCACTTGTTTGTTTAATAATTCAATTGTAATAGTAAACAATATTTCATTTTCAGAAACAAATTTTAGTACCTTCGCCTAAAATGTTTTTATGTTCGTTAAGACGCAATTCAGCATAAAAGACCTTGAAAATCTAAGCGGAGTAAAGGCGCACACCATTAGAATTTGGGAAAAAAGATATAATCTTCTAGAGCCAGATCGCACTCAAACCAATATTCGATTTTACGATTTAGAGAACCTAAAGCGTTTACTAAATGTTTCTTTTTTGTATCATGAAGGATACAAAATTTCCAAGATTGCAAATCTAGACGAAAGAGAAATAGCTCAGATAATCCAGGAAAAAGAAGCGAAGAACAAGGAGGGATATGCATTACAAGCCTTTAAAACAGCTATGTTTGATTTTGACTATCATTCTTTTGCGAAGGTTTACAATAAACTTTCCGAAACAAAATCGTTTAATAGTATTTTCTTCGATATTTTTATTCCCTTACTTACCGATATAGGAAATTTATGGTCAACTGGGAGTATCGACCCAGCCCACGAACGATTTATTTCTGAAATAATTAGGCAAAAAATTATGGTTGAAAACCATAACCTTCTAGAAAATCTAAAAGAGAAAAAAGCGCCACAATTTGTGTTATATCTACCCAATGAGGAAATTCATGAAATTGGACTTCTTTTTGCCAATTACAAATTGCTTTCAGAAGGAATTACAACTATTTACCTAGGCAATAATATTCCACTAGAAAGTTTGAAACACCTTTTAAAACACTATAATTCGCTTACGTTCTTATCCTATTTCACGGTAAAGCCAGACCGTGAATCGGTTTATGAATATATGGACCGGTTTGATAAGGAAATTTGTTCCAAAAATAATATGCAGTTATGGCTGTTGGGGCTTAAAGTAAAAGATGTTGATCATAAGAAATTGCCTAAAAATGTAACTGTAATAAACAACTTAAAAATTCTTGAAGAAAAGATTGTCTCACTAAAATAATCTTAAATTTTTCGACAAGTTCATTTTTTTGTTTAAATATTTTGTATTATTGTTAAACAAATTATGAATAAGACAATCGCGATCGTTGGTTCCGGGTTTTCATCACTTGCTGCAGCTTCTTATTTAGCTAAAGAAGGGAATCACGTAACTGTGTACGAAAAAAACAGTACCTACGGGGGAAGAGCTAGGCAATTAAAAAAAGAAGGGTTTACTTTCGATATGGGTCCTACTTGGTATTGGATGCCAGATGTTTTTGAAAAGTTCTTTCAGGATTTTGGAAAAAATCCTTCACAATATTACCAACTTATAAAATTGAATCCTGCCTACCAAGTATATTTTGGTGAGAATGACTCTATAACTATAGGCGATACCCTTGAAAAAATTAAAGAAGCATTTGAAAAGGAAGAACCCGGAAGCTCCGTAAAGCTTCAAAAATTTATTAATGAAGCGCAAGATAATTACAACATTGCTATTAAAGATTTAGTCTATCGACCAGGACTTTCACCTTTTGAATTGGTGACACCTGTGACGATGAAAAAAATCGGGCAATTTTTTAGCACCATTAGTAGAGAGGTTCGAAAGGAGTTCACCAATCCAAAGCTCATTTCCATTTTAGAATTCCCCGTTTTATTCCTTGGGGCCAAACCTTCAAATACTCCTGCTTTCTATAGTTTTATGAATTATGCCGATTTTGGTTTGGGGACCTTTCATCCCAAAAATGGAATGTACAGCGTCATTGAAGGAATGGTAGCGCTTGCCAAGTCGTTAGGCGTTCAGTTTAAAGCAAATATGAATGTTGAAAAGATAAACGTTGTAAAGGGAAGGGCAACCTCATTAACCATCAATTCACAAGAAATAAAAGCCGATATCACCTTAAGTGGCGCTGATTACCACCATACCGAGACGCTTTTAGATAGTAAATACAGACAATACTCCGAAAAATATTGGGAGAAAAAAGTATTTGCACCCTCTTCCTTACTTTTTTATGTAGGGTTTAGCAAAAAAATAAAAAACGTGTCCCATCACACCCTTTTTTTTGATGTTCCTTTCGATGCACACGCAAAAGCCATTTATGACACTCCTCAATGGCCAGAAGAACCACTGTTTTATGCAAGCTTCCCTTCCATAACAGATAAGAATGCAGCGCCAAAAGGTAAGGAAGCTGGCATCTTTTTAATTCCGCTTGCACCTGGGCTTACAGATATCGATGAAGTTAGAGAGGAATATTTTGAGTTAATCCTTAAACGATTCGAAAAAGTTACAAACCAAGATGTGAGAAATTACGTTATATTTAAAGAAGCTTTTTGTATTAACGATTTTATTAAAGACTATAATTCTTACAAAGGAAATGCCTACGGATTAGCCAACACCTTATTACAGACCGCCTTTTTAAGGCCAAAATTAATAAGCAAAAAAGTAAAAGGATTATATTTTACTGGACAACTAACGGTGCCAGGACCCGGAGTACCACCATCGCTAATTTCAGGAAAAATAGTTTCAAATCTTATTCAAAAAGAAATTGCAACCAAATGAAAGCATTATTCGACACTGTCTCTGAAACTTGTAGCAAAAAGGTAACCAATACCTACAGCACTTCCTTTTCTTTAGCTACCAAAATGCTGGCTCCATCAATAAGGCAGGATATATATAATATCTATGGCTTTGTTAGGTTTGCAGATGAAATTGTAGATTCGTTTCACGAGTATGATAAAAAAACGTTGTTTGATAGATTTGAAGTGGATCTCGATAATGCCCTTAAAGATAAAATAAGTCTCAACCCTATTCTCAACTCTTTTCAACATACCGTTCGTAAATATAACATTGAACGAGATTTAATAGATTCCTTTATGCTGAGCATGCGTTTGGATCTTTCAAAAAACACCTACAAAACAGATGAAGAATTTAAACAATATATTTATGGCTCTGCAGATGTTGTAGGCCTCATGTGTTTAAAGGTGTTTGTAAAAGGCGATGTTCAAAAATTTGAAGAACTAAAAGAAGCAGCCATGAGTTTAGGGTCTGCCTTTCAGAAAGTAAATTTTCTAAGAGATTTAAAGGCAGATTTCGAAGGTTTAAATAGAACATATTTCCCAAATACCAACCTCAACGAACTCGATGAAATTTCAAAAAAGCAAATTATAAATGAAATTGAAAGCGATTTTAAGCGAGGTTATGAAGGCATTTTAAATCTACCCACCGAAGCTAAGTTTGGTGTGTTTATGGCATATAGATATTATAAAAGACTATTGAAAAAACTTCATAAAACCCCTGCAATCGAAATTAAAAACGCGAGAATTCGTGTCCCTAATTATGAAAAGTTTGGGCTATTGACACGTAGCTATGTAAAATATCATTTAAATTTGGTGAAGTAATTATGACCATAGTATACTGGATATTAATCTTTCTTGGAACTTTTTGCGGTATGGAGTTTATGGCTTGGTTTACCCATAAATATGTGATGCATGGTTTTTTATGGAACTTACATAGAGATCACCATAAAAAAGATCACAAAAGCTGGTGGGAACGGAACGATGCCTTTTTCCTTTTTTATGCTGCGGTGAGTATCTTTTGTTTTGTCCGTTGGCAATACTATGGGTTTTGGGCTGGGCTACCTATTGGATTAGGAATTTTCTCTTACGGAGTCACCTATTTTTTAGTGCATGACATTTTTATTCACCAACGGTTTAAAATGTTTAGAAATGCCAATAATTGGTATGCACGAGGAATACGACGGGCTCACAAAATGCACCACAAACACCTTGGTAAAGAGGAAGGTGAATGTTTTGGTATGTTATTTCCTCCTTTAAAATATTTTAAAAAATAACGTATGAAATACCTATACCTTTGGCTCAATATAGGTTCTTTTATAATTCCGTTTCTTTTTAGTTTTCATCCAAAACTCCAGTTTTACAAAAAATGGCGTTCCTTTTTTTTGGGTGTGTTGGTCATGATGGCCGTTTTTATTCCGTGGGATATTGCCTTCACACGAAATGGTTTTTGGGGATTTAATGAAGCTTACACCACAGGGATTTATATTTTCAATTTACCCTTGGAAGAGTGGTTATTTTTTATTTGCATTCCGTACGCTTGTATTTTTACACATTATGCGTTGCTCACATTATTTCCAAAATTTTCTATTTCAGAAAAAATAACCCAAATAAGTTATCTAGTATTAATTTCTACGCTTATTGTGGTGCTTTGGTATCATTATAACAAATGGTATACATTAGTATGCTTTATATATGCCTTGGTGCTTTTAGGTATTACCTACAATTTCAAAAAAACAGTATTACCTTCTTTTTTCGCAACGTATCTAATTATTCTTATTCCATTTTTTATTGTCAACGGAATTTTAACAGGAAGCTTTATTGAAGAGCCAGTAGTTTGGTATAATAATTCTGAAAATCTTGGATTACGTTTAGGGACCATACCTATTGAAGATACCATTTACAATCTCGGGATGCTTTTAACAGTCCTATTGGTAACTGAGATTTACAGTCAAAAACAGAAAACCAACTGAATCTCTAAATGAAAAAACCGCCTTGGTGTAAAGCGGTTTTTTCATAGCAAATGTTTCTTTTTAGAGGAGGCGAAGGGCTCTTACTTTATGTTTCATTTACATTGGATACTAATTCAAAAGCAAAAAGTTTGCCAAAACTTATTTGTTTATAGTTTTCAAGTCTTTCATTAATAAAACCATTAAGCCCTTATTTACCCTACCAAAAAAAAGAGCCTTGTAAATTACAAGGCTCTTTTAATTAATTTATTGTTTATTTATTTCTTGATTATACGTTTTACTACTGAAGATGTTTCTCCTTCAATGGAAATAAAATACAATCCTGTTGCATAACTTTCTAAAGAGAATGAAATTGTATCGTTCATTCCTTGTAAATTAATAGTATTTATAATTCTACCATTCACATCACTTATGACTACCTTCTTTAGTTGCTCGTTACTATTATTCACTAATTGAACATTTCCAAAAGATGGGTTTGGAATTAAGGCTATCTGATTTTCAAAGGAATTTGTTTCAGTTCCTAGGATCTCTTCAACCGTTACATCAAACGTACAGCTAGATGTATTTCCATATTCATCTTCGGCGGTCATCGTAATGGTATGAACTCCAACAGCAACATCAGTTCCTGCAACAGGAGATTGGGTAAGAATTGGATCTGTAGTACAATTATCTACTACCGTAGTAGAAGGAGCATAATCCGGTAGGGTATATAGCTCCCCTTCATTTACCTGCACCGTTTCGTCTGCTGGACATGTAATATCTGGAGCAATGGCATCAATAGTTACCTCCTCTTCGGTTCTAGCACCTAGACATCCATCAACTCCTAAATTAATATCGTCATTAGCAACTCCATAATCTGAAGACAAACAAACATTTGCCCAATTCGAAGCATTATTATCGTCCCCATCTCTTCTATAGGATCCTGTACAGCCTTGTGTAAAGCTCGCTCCATCTCCAGTCCAATCCAAATCGGCAGCGGTAATATTAAATCCATTAATAGTAACATTTAGACCTGCAATTGCAGCGGCTGAATGTTGCCAAAATAATGAATCAACCACATTACCTTGATCGTCTATAATAATAATCCATCCCGGATTGTTATCGTTCCAGAAGACGTTATTACCCCAATATCCAGAACCACCACTATCATTCCAATTCATAACTGAATCGGCACCCATATTCCCTATAGGTTGAACAATTGGATTTGCAATATTAATATTATTATAATCATCACTTACAGCTACTACATATCCCGTATAATCAGCTGCAAGACCTACATTCTGAATTTCTAATTGATCGGGTGTTTGTAAGGTAACTTCAGAAATAACTAATTGCGATAATGGAACATCGGGTGTTTCTTGTGCAAAGACGCTTGTATTTCCAATAGGTGTAAAAGTATAGTCATTTCCTTGGAATAGTAATGTACCACCTGTTGCAGCATCATACCAACGAATCACATTATTAGGATCTAAAGGAATGGCCGAAACCGTTACATCATCCCCCAAACAAAAATCACTTCCGCCGCTCGTTGTTGGACCTGGTGGCAATGCTAAAACTTCAATATCATCAGTATCAGAAGAAGCTACAGAGCAGTTTCCAGCAGGAACTTCATAAGTGATAGTATGAACACCTACACCCGCTACCACCGGATCGAAAGAAAAAGAAATTCCATTCCCATCATCTGTAACACCTGGACCGCTATACACACCTCCTAAAGGCGTTCCTCCTCCTAAGCCTGTTAGCTCATCGGCACCTTCACAAACATCTTCTGGAGCCGTAAATGACGCCAATTGACTCGGGGTATCGAAAGCTTCAGTACCATCACTTCTACTTCCAGAAGAGCCTTGATCTGCACTTACTCCTAATCCTCTTTTTGCAAAAGCATCCCATAAAATACATTCATTTATTCCTCCATATAAGGCAACATCTGCCGCAAAAATCGCATCTCTACCATCCACAAATCCTGGGCTGCAAGGTTGAAGTTTCATTCCTTCAGTAACTAATGCCATTGCCATAACATTTCCGGCATCTAAATTAGGGTCTCCTGTAAAGTTAAAAATATCTGCATCCCAGCCATGTTCATCGATAAGTGCCCAGGTCATTTCCCAAATGGTTGTTGCCCACACAGAACCCACACCATGCGGCACTGCAGCGGTTTTAATATCATCGTATGTTTGTGGATTTACAGCTACATCGGTACTATACGGGAAAGGTCTAATTCCTGCACCCCCTGGACCTTGTCCAAATAAATAGGTACCCACTCCTCTTGGGTCTGTTCCCGTATCACCAGGTTCAATGGTCATTACCGCTCCATACCAATCACTCCAACCTTCACCCATTTGTTCTTGGTTACCTAAACAACCCGAATTATTGGGACCTCCAGTGAGTCTATTGGAAATTCCATGTCCATATTCATGAAAGATTACTAAATTATCAAAATCACCATCCTTATTGCCGCAAACGTACATCTGCATGGTAGGATTACTACCATCTGGTGGTGTTCCAAAGTTTGCATTACATGTCCCTGAGCCATCTTGAGCTTCAGAGTTTACAGAATCACTTCCTGCACCACCATTTCCGTAGTTATTCTCCTGAAAGTTTCCTGAGGCTTCATCAAATCCATAGATGTACATCACATCATGAATAATGTTATTCCAATAAAAAAGATTGGTAATTGCGGCCGATTCATACTGTGTGCCAGCCGTATAATTTTGATCAAATGGATATCCCGTAAAATCTAGAGTGGCTCCACCATCTGGTTGAAATCCAGGATTATCACCATCTTCGTAAGAGTTTGTATTATTCCCTCTGGTTACGGTATACTCAGCACCAGCTATACCATCGGTATCGTGCCACCCAAATGGAGAGGCCGTAGGGTTTGCTGGTAAGGTTTCAATAGTTCTTGCCCCATAGTAAGGACTTTCAATTGGTGGTGCAAAAACTTCATAACTATTTGGAATAACCGCAATACTTTCATTGTTTCTTTCTTCAATTAGCTCACAATAATTTGGTATATCATAAAGATTTTTGTTGTAATCTAATGTTTCATGAATACTGTGATCGTGCTCAAAATTACAACTAGACATCCAGTTTACTTGATCTAAAACGGTTCCAGAATTTGCATCTACACGAACACTCCACCAGTTTTGCTGTGCTTTTTCTTCAATAGAAAGATCCCACGCTAATGCTAGTTTATTGTCTTGCGTAATCTGGTAAACTAATTTGGCAGGAATATCACTTAAGGAAATCCCTCCTCGGCTTAGTAATGTTTCCTTATTTACAGTGCTTTTTTGCTGAAGAATATTTAATCCTTCTGAAATAGAATACCCAAAGTAATTGGCTGCTGCCTGAACGGCTTGCACCGCATTAATAGAAACCGTGGTTCTTCCTGTAGCTTTCTGTGCAACATCTTTTACAAAATGATTATTCGATTTTAACACCTGTCCGTTAGGAAAAATATGAATACTAGACTGGGTTCCGTTAATTTCAATTCCGTTGAGTGTTTGTGTGTAATACACATGTAAAACACCGCTGGTTCGACTCGTGTGTTGACTCGTAATTACCCAATTAAAATCTTGTTGAGTAATCTTGTTATTTTCTAGTAGTTGGTCAAGTTCTTGGTCAATGCTTTGTTTAACGTTTTGCGAATTTACCGAGGTTACCAAAATCAAGGTAAATGCAAACATTAGCATAATAGTTTTTCTCATAATAATTTTAAGATTTAGTTAGTTTAAGGTGAGGATGTTGTAAATCTATTAAAAAAGTAAATAGCGCACAAGAAAATTACGTTAATGAATTGTTTTTTAACATCCAATAGGTTCGTTTAAAGCTTTATCTACTATTCCCTTTAAATCTAATAATTTTGGTTATTTTAGTAAGAAATAACTTGCTACATGAACCAACCCGATGAACTCATCTTTGAAATGCAACAAGGAAGCGAAAAAGCATTTTCACAATTATATGAAATGTACTCCCGTGCTATTTATTCGGTGATTCATGTGATTCTTCGTGATGATGAAGTAACCGAAGAAGTCTTACAAGATGTGTTTGTAAAGGTTTGGAAGAATGCCAACTCATATTCTGTGGAAAAGGGACGGTTTTATACTTGGTTACTTAACATTGCGAGAAATACTGCCATAGACAAAACCCGATCGAAATCTTTTAAGAACTCCAATAAAAACCTTTCTACAGATAACTTCGTATATGTGATAGGGGGGCACAACGATTTAAATGAAAAAACAGACGCCATCGGAATTCAAAAATTTGTAGATAAATTAAAACCTCTTTGCATCAAACTTCTCGATTTACTTTATTTTAAAGGATACACCCAAACAGAAACCGCCGAAGCACTGGAAACTCCTCTAGGGACCATTAAAACACGTGCTAGAAACTGCATCAAAGACTTGCGGAAATTGACATTACAAGAGGTATGAAAAAGATAGAAGACATCATAGAATCTGGAACCTTAGAACTTTACGTTACGGGTGCTTTATCGCAACGTGAAGCTATGGAGGTGGAAGATATTTTGGAGGAATATCCTGAAGTAAAACGTGAAGTTGAAAAGATTGAAGCGGCACTCATGAACCTCTCCTATGATGATAGCTTTACCATACCAAACTCGGTTTGGGAAGGCGTGCTTAATTCTATACAGGGAGTTAGAAAGTTAAATGTTCCAAAAAAGTCCACCAATTGGTCTATGATGACGGGATGGGCTGCTGCCATTGTATTCTTATTAGGAATTTTCTGGATGCTGAAAGAAAACAACACCCTAGAAAATCAAGTGCGAGTAACCTCAACGCAAAATGCCGTATTAAAAGGGAAAGTTTCTACGACCGAAGAAGCTCTGGCTTCCTCACAAGAGTTACTAGACATCATTCGCTCCAAAGATTATCGGGAAATTAATCTCCCTGGAAACGTAGCGGTATCGCCAGAATCGTATGCCAAAGTGTATTATAACGATAAAGATAAAATAGCCTATATCGACGCACGCGGATTACCCACACCTCCCTCTGGAAAAGTATACCAAGTGTGGTCACTTATTATGGATCCCTTAACCCCACGTAGTGTAGGGTTGTTGGACAATTATGAAAGCACCGATACCAAAGTCTTTAAACTAGAAAATATTCCAGATCCAGAGGCCTTCGGAATTACACTCGAGCCAGAAGGTGGTAGTGAAAGTCCAACGCTTAACCAACTCTATACTTTGGGAATGGTTTCACCATAATTTTAATTAGAGATTACACAAAAAGAAAGGGCATCCACTTGGATGCCCTTTTTACTTCTTATGCTATAGGTATTATAATTCCTTCACTTTACCAGTCATCACAGGTCCTAACTCAAAAGAGGCTTCTTCCAATTCGGCTTTTAATTCTTTTACCTTTTTGGAATTTCCATTGGCTTTATAAACTAAGGCACTATGATATAATGCCACAGGCTCAAACGTTTTTCCTTCCACCCCATTCTCGATCGTTTTTAAAGCTTCCGCATCTTGTCCATTTTGTAGTTGTGCCAACGCCAAATACGAATGTATTAATGGAGTATTTCTATTGGCTACTTCCTTTTCAGCAATTTCTAATGCCTTTTTTGGAGCGGCTTCCGCATATAATTCAATTAAGTAGGTATTATACATGCCGCCGTATTGCCCCGCTTCTACAGCATTCACAAACTGTTCTTCCGCATTTTTGGAGGCTGCAGTATTTCCTTCAAAGGCATATAGTTCTGCTTTCAGTAAATGATAATCTGGCAACTGGTGATTTTTCATCACAGAATCTAAAATTCGATGTGATTCCTTCGAATTTCCTTCCGCAGCATACACAATCCAAGCTATTTTTCGTTTTACATAACTATTATCGGGTTGTAATTCTAGCGTTTTTAAATAGTGTGCATAGGACTCTTTAATTCTCGCAGCGTGTCCGTAAAAGTCGGCTAAATTACTATAGCTCCAAATCTTTAGGGGTTTGCTTTCGTGAGATTCGGCTTTATCTTTTGCCATTTCCATATACTTAATAGCACTATCCAAATCGCCACTATGGTCGCTCCACTTCGACAAACGAATGAGATAATTATAATCGCTCATGTCCTTTAAGGCCGAAAGATATTCGTAGGCTCTGTCATAATCTCCCAATTCCATAGCACTATCAAAAAGCATTAACTGCGTGGGCCGCTTTTGGGAAGGACCTTCAAAACTTTTTTGCAGTAAGTCGTTGGCTTCTTTAAATCGGTGTTGGGAAATGTAATTTTTTGCCAAGCCTCTTTCAAAACCATCTCGGAAATTATCTGCCGAAAGAGCAATGGCTTTTTTATATAATGTTTCGGCAGCCAATAGGTGTTGCATGTTTCCCGTTTCGGCAAATAATTGCTCATACACATTGGCTAACTGACCTATATCACCAATCCCAGTGGTGTCCTTGTCCAATCGGTTGGACCAGTATCGCTGTTGCAATAAGGTTTCATCTAGTGTAGGTGTATTTTTGGTGTTTAAAAAAACATCGTAATCTTCTACCTTCGTTATTTTTTCATACTTGGGTTTTGACTCACAACCTATGAGCAATAGCAACCCTAAGAGTATTATATAGCCTTTCATTTTTTTAAAATTTTTGTAAAAAAAAGAGCAACATAGGGTTGCTCTTTTTTATGTTTTTAATCATTTCTATTGCACTGGGCTTTCCAAATAAGGGAAAGGAAGTGTGAAATCTCTATCGCCTGGCCCTACACCATCGCTTGTTAATTGTGGTGTTCCGTTATTTCCGTCAAAACGTGCTCCATCATTTCCACCAAACATAAGGATGAGTGAAATATCAATAACATCGTCTGCCAAGGTTCTTCCCGTAAGCGCAAGTCCTGTATTAGGATCGAAATAGGTAGTCTGCGCATTCGGTGCTACTTGTAAGGCATCAAACTGTGCTAATACTGTGGTAAAAGTGGCGGCATCTAGTCCTAGAATGTTTGCTTCGTAATCCAAACTCACTCCCAAAGCATCTCCATACACATCATGATATGCTTCTAAGGTATTCTGAAAAATAGGTTGGAAAGAAGCTCTATCACTCACTAAAGACACGTTAAAATTATCTTTTATGGTTCCGCTTCCACTAAAAACCGTATTGATTCCTGGGCGTCCCATAATATCTTCTTGACGGTAGGTTCCGCTAAAGTCTAACAAGTCGAAACAAGAAACACAGCTTCCACCGCAGTCTACTCCTTCTTCGTCACCGTTCATAATTCCATCATCACAAGAAGCTTGTTCAATAACATTTCCGTTATCATCATCATCTTTACACTGGGTAAACAATAGTCCCAAACAAAGTGATAAAGCGATATATTTTATATTTTGAATTTTCATCTTTTTCTCTTTTTAAAATTATTGTTTTCTTTTTGTGGTTACCCATACATTGTACGCATCTGGCAATCCATTAATACCCACATTACCTGCAACGTGCGCTGGTGCAGTTCCTAACATACTATTAGGTACCTCAACTACCACGGCCATCACATTTAATCCTACAAAAAAGTCGGATGCCTGTCCAGAAGGTAAAAATCCTTCGGGCGCTGCAGCTCCAGAAACCACTAAGTTAAACTGGTTAAAATCGAAATAAAACGCATCCCGTCTAGGTCCTGCATAAAAAGACATTCCGTTGTCGGTCGCTGTTATGGTTTCATCAATTCCAGAAATCTCTACTTGTCCAGAAAGATTGTCTCTGTTAATGGTACTAATCATTCCCACTTCGGCAGGCGCATAAGGACCAAAGAAATACATCACACTATCTCTTCGGATGGCTTGAATCACTAAATCTTCTACAAAGTCTCCCGTGTTGTCGATGTTAAATTCAATAAGCACATTTTCATCAAAAATAGCATTTTCGGTAACGGCACCTGGCGTTAACGGACCTTGAATGGTGGCAATAAATACGGTATTGTCTGGATTGCTGCCTTCAAAGGCATACAAATCTGCAATATCTACAGTGGTTCCGGCTACTGCTGGGGAATCAATGTGATCTGCCGCAATCAAGACTACCGAGAAGACTCCTAGTGCCACTACTGCAAGTAATCCATAAAATTTTGTCTTTTTCATCTTTTAAATTATTAGTTTTTTAATGTGAGATGTAACGCCCTAATCATCTATTTTTGTCTAAAAGTAAATTGTTCTTGGGCATTTCATACGAATGTTTGTTATTTGATTAAATTTACTTTCCCTTATATACGGAGAAAATAAAAGTATGGTTTTTAAAGATTGTAAAAATAGTTCGAAAAACCGCAATTGCCTACAAAATTAAAAAATGAACCCATCTTCCGCCGGTTGGATCCATAAATTTATTAACGAGTTTCCCAAAAAGGAACTCATAGATAGCTATACTGGACAGTTACCCTTTTATGAAACGCTTAAAAATAGCGGATTTATATACGGGGTATCGGTAAAAACACTCTTGGACGTGCCTGTAAGTGACTTAAAACTTACCCAAGAAGAGTATACCAAAATTAATTTATTCCATGCGTTGTTGTATGTGTACCATTCAGAAAAGGGCATGTATGACATCCCCAAGGCCATCGAAACCATGGTTTTGTTTTATAAAACCATCGAAAAAGGAAAACCCGGATTTTTTCAGAAATTGAGTTTTACCAAAAGCCCTTCTGAAAATTTGGAACGCATTTTAGCAGCACGGATTCAAGAATCGAATACCCTTATTAAAACTGATGCGGCTTCTATTTTTACCTTTGCCTTGCTATTTGGCGATGTTTTGGCATTTCAGTATTACCTAAAGCATCCCGATGGCTTAAAAAATTATCTGGAAGCCTTTGAAGAAACCCTCATTCAGTTTAGCATTTGGGCGCTGCAAAGCAAGCAGAAAAAAAACAAATACGATGCCTTGGTAATCGAAATGGTGTCGGAATCTGCCCAATACGTTACCCATAGCGATGATTCCTTTTCCCACGAAATTGTGGACCAACTCAAGGAACGCACCGTGCTTGAAAAACAATTTGTACTGGATATTTGTTGTCTAGCGGTGTGGGACGATAAAAAAATTGACGCTACCGAAAATACCTTTTTAAAGGAAGTGGCCTTTCATTTAGGGATTAGCCACGAGTATTTGGCACACAGCATTGCCCATATTAAAGCCTTTTCGGAAGCCAACGAACACAAAATAAAGTTGTTTCAATACTCCCACCCTGTCAAGCAATTGTACAAACAAAGTACCGATACCGTAAAACTCTTGGTGTTGCGTAACAAAAAACGATTGCTTAAAGAACTTAACGAAAGTGGCGAATTGATGGTACTCTTAGGGCAATCCACCACCCGCGACCTTACCCGCGAAGAAAAAACCAAAGTAAAGGAGCAGCTCTTGGATATCTGCAAGACTATCCCTTCGCTTACTATTTTTATGCTTCCCGGTGGGATGCTGTTACTCCCGCTTTTGGTAAAATACATCCCTAAACTGCTCCCCTCTGCCTTTAATGAAAATAGGGTTGATGAGGATTAATGTCCCTTGTCATTTCGAGCTGTCACACTGAGCTTGCCTGTACTGAGCTGTCACACTGAGCCTGTCGAAGTGCTGTCGAAGTATCGAAGTGCAAGCGAGAAATCTCATATTTAGGGGTCTTATAGATACTTTGTTCATTTTCTTTGCTCGTCCAAAGAAAACGAACCAAAAGAAAAGACTCCTTTTCAGAGGAATTTTTGCTTCGCAAAACCGTCTTGAAAACTCCGCGTCGCCTTGCTCCTGAATCTCGGAGCTTTTCTGCGACTATTCTGCTGAAAAGGGTTTTATTCTTTCACTACACAATATTTATATAACCGATACTAATTATAGCAGACACACTTGTCATTCTGAAATGTCACACAGAATTGTCACACTGAGCCTGTCGAAGTGCAAATGAGTAATCTCTTTTAGATTCTTCGTATCGCTACGCTCACTCTGAATGACATTGTCATTTCGAGCTGTCACGCTGAGCCTGTCGAAGCGCAAGCGAGAAACCTCACTTGTCATTCTGAACGAAGTGAAGAATCTCAATCAGGTTCTTCGTATCACTTCGCTCCCTCTGAATGACATTGGGTAAAACCTAAAAAAAGTATCTAAAAGCCGAATACTATTATCTGTAAGTCTAAAAACAATTAGTCTAATCATTAATAAAATTATCAATTAGCCTAAAAGTATTCATCGTTAGGCGAATACTATTAACTGATAGCCTAACAGCTATTAGTCTAATGATTAATAAAATTATCAATTAGCCTAAAAGTATTCATTGTTAGCCGAATACTATTATCTAATAACCTAAAAAATTAATTTGATTGCTTTTATAGCGAGTTAAATTTTGAAAACAAAAATTTGCTATCTTTGAGTATCTCCCCACAAAAATTTTAACGGATACCCATGATTAAAAAGGTACGTTATCCAGCTAAATCACATGGATAACCATGATAAACTTAGGATATAACAAGTTAGCCACAAGCTGAAAAAAATTTACGTTCCGGATTAAAATTTTACCTTTGTAGAAAAAGTAATGGCAGATAAAGCATTCATAACATCTGAGATTTTAAAGTGGGCAAGAGAGTCCGCTAATATCTCTGTGGAAGATGCTGCCAAAAAAATTTCAGTATCCCCTGAAAGGTATATGACTTGGGAAGATGGGAATGATTTTCCTACCATTCGACAAGCACAAATCTTGGCAAAAAGTTTTAGAAGGCCTTTTTCACTTTTCTTTTTACCTGAAATCCCAATAGATTTTCAACCACTTCAAGATTATAGAAGAGATGATGCAAAAAAATTAGATACGGCATCACTGTTCATTATTCGTGATGTTCAAGAAAAGCAGAATTGGATAAGTGAATTATTTGAAGAAATTAGCGAAGACAAACTTCCATTTGTTGGTAAATATTCAATTAATGATAATCCAGAAATTGTTGCTAGGGACATATTGGATACTTTAAAAATTAGTCCAAATAATTATAAGAAAACACCTATTAACGAATGGATTGACAAAGCTGAATCAGCGGGTATATTTATATCTCGGGCTAGTTACTTGCATTCACATTTGGTTTTAGATAGAGATTTAATTCAAGGGTTTGCGATTGCTGACAAATTTGCCCCTTTTGTATTTGTGAATTCAAAAAATTGGAATGCACCACAACTATTTACATTAGTTCACGAATTAGCACATATTTGGATAGCGAAATCAGGTATCTCAAATGAAATCGATATTGACTTTACTGATAAACCTAAGTCGAAATTTCATCCAGTAGAATTATTTTGTAACCAAGTTGCAGCTAATGCACTAATGCCAAGAGATATAATCATGCAATTTGGAGCAGATACTTTTGATTCAAATCAAATGATTTTTAAACAAGCAAAAGAACTTGGCATAAGTTCTTTTGCCTTGTTGGTTCGAGCTTTAAACTTAAATTTAATTTCCCAATCTCAATATAAAATTCTAAAGCAAGATGCTCAAGAGGAATTTGAGAAATTCGTGGAAAGAGAAAAAATAAAGAAAGAAAAGGAAAAACAAAGAAAAGGAGGTCCAGACGCATACCTTCTTCGTCTAAATAAAAACAGTAAACTATTTACCAGAATTGTAATGGATTCTTTTAATAATGGTTCATTGTCACCATCAATTGCAAGTAATCTTCTTAACACACAGATTAATAAATTCCAAAATTTTGAAAAACTGCTTGCCTAATGTTTGAAGATGAAAAAGTAGTTTATTGTATTGATGCCAATATTCTTATTCAAGCTTGGCAAAAATATTACTCACCAGAAATTTGTCCATCTTATTGGGACGTTTTAAATAATTTAGGGAAAAAAGGAGTAATTTTTATTCCCGAATTAGTTTATGAAGAAATCGAGAAAGGTGAAGACAATCTATTTGAATGGCTGAAAAACAGTGATATTCCGATAAAAAAAATAGATGGAGAAGTAACAAATCAGCTTAAAAAAATATATGCATCGAATCCAAGTCACAAATTTTTAGTTTCTAGCAATGGAATTCATTCAAAAGCTGACCCTTGGGTAATTGCCCACGCAATGAAAGAAAATGCAATTGTAGTTACAAAAGAAACAAAAGACTATTTCAAAAAACAAACCAAAATTAAAATCCCTCACGTTTGTGACAATATGAATGTTAAGTGGATTGATGATTTTGAGTTCATTAGGGATTTGAACATAAAATTTACTTGTGAAACACAATAAAGCCAATGGCCAACACCCCCATACATAACTCATAAATCCCTACACATATTCTTTCCAACTACTCCCCCACAATCAAGCGCTTGCTTAAGTACTGGAAGCGTATCAATAGCATCACCGCAGAGGCGGTTAATCCGGCTAAAAGGCCTATCCAAATCCCCGCACTGGCGTACTCGGTGTACATCCCCAAATAAAAAGAAATCGGGAAGCCAATGAGCCAATAGGCAATAAACGTAATAAACGTAGGGATTTTTACATCTTGCATCCCGCGTAGCGCCCCCAATACCACTACTTGTAAGGTATCGCTAATCTGGAAGATGGCGGCAATGAGCATGAGTTTAGAGGCAATGGTAAGTACCTCCAGCGTATCGGCAATGTTGTTAGCATCGTCAAAATCGAGATAGATTTTGGGGAGTTGGTCTTTTAAGAGTAAAAAGCTTATCGCAAACAGCACCGCCAGCATGGTGGAGAGCAAAAAGATAGAAAAGGCAATACGGCGTAATTCTCTAAAGCGTTTCATCCCCTTTTGGTTTCCTACCCGTATCATGGCCGCCACACTAAAGCCCATCGCCACCATAAAGGTCATAGAGGATAAATTGAGTGCAATCTGGTTGGCGGCCTGTGGATTCTTGCCCAAAATTCCAGAGAGCCAAATGGCAGCTGTAAAAATGGCAACTTCAAAAAACATTTGTAATGCCGAGGGAAAACCTAAGCCCAATAGTTTTTTAATCATGGATTTAGTTAGGGTAAAAAACTTAATGTTGGTGACGTAGTCTTTCGACTTTAAATTTTGCGACATCAAATACCATAAATAAGCCAACATGACCACCCGAGATGCCAAGGTACCAATGGCCGCGCCCACGACGCCCATCGCTGGTGCACCAAACTTTCCAAAAATAAACATATAGTTGAGCACCACATTCACCACATTGGCAATGATAGTAGCATACATAGGGTGCTTGGTCATGGAGAGGCCGTCACTACATTGTTTAAACGCCTGGAAAACAATTAAAGGAATCAAGGAAATCGCTACCAACGTAAGATACGGCATCGCCAGCTCTACCACCTCTTCCGGTTGATTCATAATATACATCAACGGCTTGGCAAAAAAGACCATGAGAAAGAGTGCAATCCCGAGCATGGTACAGAGGAACAATCCGTGTTTAAACGAGGATTTTCCGTAGGCAAAGTTGCCTTCGCCATCGGCTTCGGCCACCAAAGGAGTGATGGCAGTGGAGAAACCAATCCCCAGTGACATGGCGATAAACATAAAACTATTTCCCAGAGAAACCGCGGCGAGTTCTGCCGTCCCCAATTGTCCCACCATAATATTATCTACAAACGCCACCAAGGTATGCCCCAGCATCCCTAAAATAACGGGCGTTGCCAGTTTTACGTTGTATTTAAACTCTTTGGTGTATTGGTGTAGCACAATAGGTTAGTTTCCCAGCAAAAGTAGAAAACCCAAATGGGTTAACATAATGAAAGAAGGATTTCCCTTTAAAAAACTAAGTGCGCAACGAATTGAGATACTGCGAAGGCGTTTGTAGTAAAAACTTTTTAAAGGATTTATTAAAGGTCACTTTGTTGTTAAACCCTACCTCGTATGCCACATCGATGATGTTTCGGTTTTGTTCCTTTTCCAAAATCGCGGCAGCATCGGCAATGCGGTATTTATTGATAAATTCGAAGAAATTAAGCCCGAAGTGTTCATTAATCACCTGCGAGGTATTGTGCCGTGTGGTTCCGAGTAATTCAGAAACCTGATCCAAGCTCACCTTGTTTTGAAGGTAGATTTTATCCTTTTCAAAAAGCTGAAGCAAAGCATCTTTTAATTCTAACGAATAGCTTTCGGTAAGTCCGGATTTCACATACTTATCATTGTTTGAATTAAAGTTCCCCGCAAACAAATTAGGACTTCTAAAAGACGCATAGCCAATATACAACACCATGGTAGCCATCACCACAATTTGCAACTGAAACAAAAACGAAATATTAGGAATAATCTCAGCCAACACCATCCCGTAAATCGCATAGGACAAAACGTATATGGAACTTAAGGTGACGAGGGTGGTAAGCCATTTCTTTGCCTCAGAAGTATAGCTTTTATGCTGGTTATTCTTAAAGAAAAGGTACACCACCAAAGCTCCATAAATGAGTAATGACAGAATTTTTGTACTTACAATTCCGTATAAATAAGGCATTCTATCAAAGGAGCCTACTTCAAACATAATATGTAGTTTTTCTTCTTTGGAAAGTAAAAACAACGGAAACATGATGACCATGATAATAAACGTAGGAAGCAGATGTACTATGTCTCTCTTTTTGAAGGTATACTTTTGGGTAATTCTTTTAAAATAGAAATACAACAAAGGACCATACAAATATGAGAATATAGAGGACATGTATAAAATATGCGGCGTTCTAAACTTTAAATTGGTGCTATGCAGAAAAATATGAAAGATAAACAGCGAGTGGATTAACACAAATACTGAAATTAATACCGTAGCCTTCTTATCCTTACTCTTATTGATGAGTAGCATGATTCCAATAAAAAAACCAATCAATGCTGAAAAGAGGTAAAAGAAATGTAGCCAATTTACATTAAGATCGTACTTTTCTTTTAATTTTTTAAATTCGGCAGTATCTGAAAACTTAGCAAAATAGCGGGATTCTACAAAGCCTGTTTCGGCTGAGTATTTAATATACTCTTCTGCATAAAAGGCTGCATTTTTTAAATCGTTATTCTTTGCCGCAAAAATGGCTCTGTCTTTATATAACTGAAGTGAGTCTTCACTAAACTTCGCATCTTCCTGTAACGTTATTTTATAGGTTGCTCCATAAAGACGCTCTCCCGCGAGTAAATAAGTATCGGGAAGTAAACATACCAGCAGAATAAAGATTCTGAAATATGGCTTTATGTAAGCAAACAGTCGCATAGGGTTAGTATCAATTTTACTTACTTAAATATACGATTTGTTTCCTAAAAATGAAGGAATTAGGTAACTCCCGATAATAATTTACTTTTTCTTCCGAAGAAAATTTACCTCGTGAAATATAAAAAAGCCCAATGAATTTGGGCTTTTATCTAATTCTATACTCGTAAAATGAAGAGACTATTTTTTTAGGGTACTCATTTCGGTTTTGGTACCATATTTATCCATTAAATACACCAAACTAGTCATGGTCGCTGCCCCTAATTCTAATTCTCTTTTGTTCACAGCATCAAAGGTATCATTCTCTGCGTGGTGATAATCGAAGTATCTTTGCGAGTCTGGACGAAGCCCAGCTAAAACGATTTTATCATTCTTTAATGGGCCAATATCTGCACCACTACCCCCTTTTTCAAAATAATGAATGAGGTAGGGTTTAAATAAAGGCTCCCAACTTTTTATCTGAGCAAAATTAGCATCGTCGGTATCAAAGGAGAATCCGCGAGGCGTAAATCCGCCCGCATCACTTTCCAAAGCGAATACGTGGTCTTCTTGTTTTAGTTTGGCTTCTTCGGCATATTTAGTTCCGCCTCGTAATCCGTTTTCTTCATTCATAAACAACACCACACGAATACTGTGTCTAGGCTTATAGCCCATTTTTTTGAAAATTTGCAATACTTCCATGGATTGTACACAACCCGCCCCATCGTCATGAGAACCATCCCCTAAATCCCAAGAATCTAGGTGTCCGCCAACAATCATATACTTGTTTGGAAATTCGGTTCCTGTAATTTCTCCAATCACGTTATACGATTGCACATCGGGATATACTTTACAGGTTTGCTTAAAAAAGAACTTTAAATCTGGCTGAATTCTCAATGCGCTACTTAAATAATCGGCTCCGTTGGTGCTAATGGCACAGGCGGGAATTCTATTTTTTTCGGGCGTGTCTCCATAAGTCATAGACCCTGTATGTGGGAAATCGTCTTTACGTAAATTCATAGAACGCACGACCACCCCTACGGCACCAAACTTGGCAGCCTCCATAGCTCCTGCATACCGTTGGTCTACACAACCCCCATAAGCACTAAATGTAGCGATTTGAGTAGGGTCCATGGGACGATTATAAAATACTATTTTCCCTTGAATTTTTTCCTTGCCTAATGTGGCTAAATCTTCTATTCCTTTTACTTCAATCACCTGAGCTTTGAGCCCTCCTTCGGGTGTGGCCACAGAACCTCCCAAAGCACATACATTGGCTAAAGATGTGATGCCTGGTGCTGTTTCAATATAGGCGTATTCTGGAATACCCCGAGTCCACTTGGGCACCATCACAGGCTGTAACCAAACTTTGTCAAGTCCTAATTTATCGAGTTGTTCTTTGGTGTATTGTACTGCCTTTTCGGCTTCGAGAGAACCTGATAATCTACCGCCAATATTATTAGACAAGTAATCTAACCACTGGTAGCTTTTGCCTTCCAATAAGGCAGTATCATATATTTTACGAAGCATTGTAGAATCTTCTTTGTTTACTTTTTGGGCATAGGAAATTGCACCAAAAAGCAAGAAAAGATTTACAAAAATGAGTGCTCTCATCACTTTATTCATTCTCCAACTGTTGTTTGTATTCATCAATTTTTGCTTTTACTTTTGGATCTAAATCGGGTTCTTTGATATCGGTGTATTTTGCCAATTCTTCTAGCAGAATGGAAGCAACCAATAAACGTGCCGCAGGTTTGTTATCTGCAGGAATATTGTACCAAGGCGCATGAGGTTTTGAAGTTCTATTAATAGCATCTTCGTAGCATTCTTGGTATTTATCCCAGAGCATGCGCTCTTTTAAATCGTCTGGTGAAAATTTCCAGTGTTTGTTTTTCTTTTCTAACCTTCTAAGCAGTCTAAATTTTTGTTCATCCTTAGAAAGATTGAGATAGAATTTAAAAATGATGGTACCGTTTTGTGCAATTGTTTTTTCGAAATTATTGATTTGTTCAAAACGCTTATCCCAAAAAGCATCATTTACATCTGCGACACTTTTTACATCGGGTAGATATTCGCCTAAAATATATTCGGGATGCACACGAGTAACTAATACATTTTCGTAATGGGTTCGGTTAAAAACACCAAATTTCCCTCTGGCGGGTAGCGCAATATAATGGCGCCATAAATAGTCGTGTTTTCGCTCTAATTCGGTAGGAACTTTAAAACTATGCACCACGACGCCACGAGCATTTAAATCTTTAAACACCTCCCGTATGAGACTGTCCTTTCCAGCAGTATCCATACCTTGAAGACAAACCAAAACGGCATACTTCCCGTGCGCGTACATAGTATTTTGCAATTTTGACAATGCAATACGTATTTTGGCTAATTCTTCCTCTAAAGTCTTCTTCGAAAGTTGAAAATCTTCATAGGTAGTTAATTCTTTTAAACTTATCTTTTTGTCAATCCTAAAATCGGCACTATTAATTTCCTTCATATTATTTATTTACTAGCGAAAAGTTTTACATCGTTTTCACTTACTTCCTTGTCTCCTAAAATAATTAATCTTTCCACAACATTTCGTAATTCACGAATATTTCCAGTCCAATCGTACTCCTGAAGCAATTTTATAGCTTTATCTGAAAACTTTTTTTGAGCCGTTCCGTGTTCATCGGCTATTTTTTTAGTAAAATAATCTATCAACAATGGAATATCCTCACGTCTTTCATTTAAGGGTGGTACTTTAATTAAAATTACCGCAAGACGATGATACAAATCCTCTCTAAATTTCCCATCTGCAATTTCTTTGCTTAAGTCTTTATTGGTGGCAGCCACTACACGCACATCTACCTTTATGTCTTTATCGCTACCTACACGTTGCACCTTACTCTCCTGAAGCGCTCTTAACACTTTTGCTTGAGCAGAGAGGCTCATATCCCCTACTTCATCAAGGAAAATAGTTCCCCCGTTGGCAGCTTCAAACTTTCCTGCTCTGTCTTTTACAGCAGAAGTAAAGGCTCCTTTTAAATGCCCAAACAATTCACTTTCTATAAGCTCACTAGGAATAGCAGCGCAGTTTACTTCTACCAAAGGACCTTTGGAACGATCACTTTTTTGATGTAACCAATGTGCCACTAATTCCTTTCCTGTCCCGTTAGGACCTGTAATTAATACCCTTGCCTCTGTGGGAGCCACTTTTTCGATCATTTCTTTTATTTGTGAAATGGCTTCAGAATCACCAATCATTTCGTATTTCTGACTAACTTTCTTTTTAAGTCTTGTATTTTCTACTACAAGTTCTTTTCGGTCTAAAGCAATACGAACCGTATTTAACAATCTATTTAAATCGGGTGGTTTCGAAATATAATCGAAGGCTCCTAAACGCATGGTATTGACTGCTGTATCAAGATCACCATGTCCCGAAATCATCACAATAGGAATTTCTGGTTTTATCTTTTTCACAGCTTCTAAGACCTCAACCCCATCCATTTTTGGCATTTTAATATCGCAAAGAATTAAATCGAAATCTTCTTTTTTAATAAGTTCAATTCCTGCCAATCCGTCTTCTGCTTCCACGACTTCATAGGAGTTGCTTTCTTCACTTAATATTTTTACGAGCACCCTTCTAATGGCAGCTTCATCTTCAATGATTAATATTCTTGACATAGTTAAATTTTAAATTTTAATCCTGTTCTTCCGTAAAAGTTGTTTTGATTATTAATGGTATACACATCATTTCCATTTCCATCTCTTAAACGAATATCGTTTATAATGGTATGCCCAAAATACGCATATAAATATAAATGTTTTGATAGACCATATTCGTATCCTAACCCAGAAAGTACTGTGGTCATTGAAATATTTTCTCCTATTCCCTCATTGGGTAAATTAATATTATTCTGAATATTGGCAAAAAAACCATCCAATGTAGCAAATGCCTGTATAGAGTTTTTACTGTTAAAAGTGTATTTTAAATTGCTCTTTGGAATCCCTAAAGTGTACGACCATTGGGGTTGAAACTCTCGGTAATAATTGATAATGGGTAACGGAAATGGCCTTCCCACTGTTGTCGAATAATTTATTCCTACAATTAATCGCCAAGGCTTTTTTAAAGGGTTAGCTTCGTTATCTCCTGTTCTATCTTTTATTAAAAAAACGGATGCTTCATAAATATAATCGTCTTTTATAGGCTTTCCTTCAAAATCTGAAGCAAGTTTTAAACCCCCTTTAAATGCATACCGCCAATCATTATTCAACATATCTGTAAATCCGAGAGTTACCGTAAAGGATTCATATCGTTCTCGGTTATTGGTGTTAAATGGAAAGGGGTCTCTAAGTTTCAAGTGGACATTTCTATATTCGAAACCTGGAACTAAATAGGCACTTTCTCCAAACATGATAGGAAAATGAACAAAAGAACGAAACCTTTTAAAAGAATTATCAGATTGATCCTGCGGAAAATAGGTGTATTCTATTCGCGCTAAATCTGCAACTTGAGCCTCCCCCTTAAAAATAAACACAATAAGAACTAAACTCGAAAAAATGATTTTTTTCATGTATAGTCTTAACTGTCATTATTGTTATTTATTTTATCATCTTTCATCTTTAAAAGATTGGGATCATTTGTAAATAAATGCACATCTCTTTGTGGAAATGGGATACTAATTTTGTTTTCTCTAAACATACTATCAATTCTAAACCGAATGTCACTCTTTATCCCAGGGTCTATAAAACTATCATTAATAAAAAAGTAAATACTAAATAGTAATGCCGAATCGCCAAAATCTTCAAAAAGTACAAATGGTGCGGGTCTTTTAAGAATTCGTTTGTCGTTTTCGACACTTTTAAGCATCAAGTTTTTCACCAATTGTGTATCACTACCATAGGCCACCCCTACTTTTACAAACTCACGAGTTTGTTTATGATTTTGTGTATAGTTATAAATAGTTTCACTAAGAAATTTATGGTTTGGGATAATAAAGATTTTATCATCTCTTGTTATAGCACGTGTGGTACGAAGTTTAATCTCAATAACTCGCCCCACTTTACCATTAACTTCTATGACATCACCTACTAAAAGCGACTTGTCTACAATTATAAATATACCCCCAATAATGTCTTGAAACAACTCCTGAAGCGCCAATCCAACCCCTACTAATAATGCTGCAGAAGCAGCCAAAAATGGGGTAACATTTACCCCAGCCACACTTAATACCGCAAAAACAACTATGACATAGGCAATGTACTTTATAAACTTAAAAATACTTTTAAATTTAAGAGTATCCGACTCACTCATTCTACGAGTATAGAGTTTCCTAACACCCACAAGAATATAGCTGGTAACAATAAAGGTGATTATTACTAAAATAAGTAACCCTATGGTAATGTTCACTTTATCTTCTCCTTCCCCATATTGAACACCCCAATTAAGAAATTCCTTAATGGAGCCCCAAACATCTTCTTTTACCACTTCCGATATTTTTTCGGTTACTTCTTCTTGCATACTTAGTATTTAATCCACTTAATCAACTCTTTATAACTTGGTTTTTTGCCGTACATTAAAATGCCCACTCTATAAATTTTTGCTGCAAACCAAACTGTCCCTATAAAGGTAGCAAATAAAATTACCAAAGAAAGAATCTGCTGCCATATTGGTACCCCAAATGGAATTCGCATAAGCATTACCACTGGCGACGTAAAGGGAATAAACGAAAAAACTTGAGACACGGTTCCATGCGGGTCTTCTATAACAGTGAAAAAACCAACATACACGGCCAAAATTAAAGGAAGTAACATAGGCAACATAAACTGTTGGGTATCTGTTTCACTATCGACTGCGGCACCGATTGCTGCATATAATGAGGCATACAATAGATATCCTCCAATAAAGAAGAATAAAAACATGATAATTAAATTGGTAAGGGGTAAATTATTAATTTCTCTAAGAACTTCTACAATAATGCCTTCCATCCCTTCAGGATTATTTTGCATCTGATTCATCATTTCTTGTTGAGGAGATTGAATCGTCGAAATGTCGACCCCAAAAATAGCGGTTACAACAAAACTTAAAACACCTAATAAAATAACCCACGCCATAAATTGTGTAATTCCAGCGAGTGACGTCCCAAATATTTTACCAAGTAGTAACTTAATAGGCTTTACGGAAGAAATAATGACTTCGATAATACGGCTCGTTTTTTCTTCAATTACACTGCGCATTATCATATTTCCATAAATAATGATAAACATAAAAAGTAAATATCCCGCAGCACCACCAAAAATAAGTTTAAGACCAGAGCCTAACTTTGAAGTTTCTTCCCCACGAAAGGTTTCTAATTGTGGGTCAATATTTACACGTAAATTCTTAATAAGTTCCGAATCGATTCCTGCCTCCTTTAACTTGATAGCGTTGGCTTTACTTTGGATAACATCCTCAATATTATCCATAACCATTAATGAGGGTGAATCTTCCGAATAAAAAACAATCCGTTTTGAAAGATCATCAATGTTATCGCTCTTGGGAATAAAAAGTAAGCCGTACACCTCTTCAGCTTCTGCCTTGGTTTTGGCTTCTTCGAGACTTATTCCTTTTAATAATTCAAATTTTAAGTTATCATCGTCTTCAAACTGATGGGCAAACAAACCACTTTCATCCAACACCGAAATAGTACGCACTTTGTCATTGTTTAATTGTGAAAGGTAGGCTACCAAACTAAAAATCCCTACCATAAGTAACGGACTTAAAAACGTCATAATGATAAAGGACTTATTCCGAACTTTATTGAGGTACTCGCGTTTTATTATTAGGGAGAGGTGATTCATTTTCTATAAATTAGTTGTTTTTTACCGATTGAATAAAGATATCATTTGCTGAAGGGATTACCTCTACAAAATGGGTAACCTGTCCTAAGGTCGATAAATAGGTTAATAAATCGTTAGGTTGATGGGAAAGCGGAATTTTCACTTTATACTGAAGCTCATCATTAATAGTTTTATAGGTTGCTGGAAAGGTTTCAAACTTTTCTTTTAAAATTTTTGAAACTTCATCCTTCCTTTCAGTCATTAAAGCAACTTCAAACGTATTGGATTTATACTGTCGTTTTATATCAATTAACTTTCCATCCAAAATTTTATTCGATTTATGAATTAAAGCAATATGATCACACATTTCTTCAACAGATTCCATTCTATGGGTTGAAAAAATTACGGTGGCACCATCCTCTCGTAGCTTTAAAATTTCATCTTTAATGAGGTTAGCATTAATTGGATCAAATCCGCTGAAAGGTTCGTCAAATATGAGCAATTTGGGCTCGTGTAACACTGTCACCACAAACTGAATCTTTTGGGCCATTCCTTTTGAGAGCTCCTGAATTTTCTTATTCCACCAATCTCCAATTTCTAGCCGTTCAAACCACATTTTAAGTCTTTTCTTAGCTTCGGCTTTAGATAAGCCTTTTAATTGTGCAAGGTACACGGCTTGTTCGCCCACCTTCATCGACTTATACAATCCACGTTCTTCTGGTAAATATCCAATGTGTTGAATATGATGTGGTCTCAGGGGTTCTCCATCCAAAAACACACTTCCCGAATCTGGCATGGTAATTTGGTTAATAATTCGAATAAAGGTTGTCTTTCCAGCACCATTAGGTCCAAGGAGGCCAAAAATGGACCCTTTGGGCACTTCGATAGACACATTGTTTAGGGCTGTAAATGTTCCGAAGGACTTTGAAACATTATTGGCAACAAGGAGGTTTTCCATAAAATTATTTTGGTAGGTAAAGTTAGAATTTCCCTTTTAAGCAGTAAAGCAATTAAGAGAATTTTAAAGATTTGTAGCAATAGCATAACAATTGTTACGAATGATTTATTAAAGGTTTCCCCTTATAAGCGTAAAACCCATCCCGCCAGTGGCGGGATGGGAAAAAAATTGCTATGAAAAAGAAAAATTATCGCTAAAAGAATTAGCGACTTTCAAATATAGGTAAAAAATCTTTTAATCAGGGGATTTTCAAGAAAACATGTCCTTCACCTTTTCGAAGAATGACTTATCATCTTTCTCTGGTTTAGGTGTAAAATGGTCATCGTTTTTCATCTTTTCGAAAAAATCCTTCTGTTCCTTGGTTAAAGATTTTGGTGTCCACACATTTACATGAACTAGCAGATCTCCAGACCCATAACCATTTATACTTGGAATTCCTTTGTTGCGTAATCGCAATATTTTTCCACTCTGTGCACCCGGTTCAATTTTAATTCGAACTTTCCCCGTAACGGTTTCAATTTCTTTTGAAGTTCCTAAAACAGCTTCCGAAATGCTTATATAAAGATCGTAATGAAGATTATCCCCTTCTCTTTGTAGAAATGGGTGTGTTTCTTCTTCAATGGCTACCAGTAAGTCACCGGCTATTCCATTTCCAGGAGCTTCATTCCCTTTCCCAGAAACTTTAAGTTGCATTCCATCCACAACACCAGCTGGAATTTTTATAGATACGGTTTCTTCCGCTAGGATCATTCCTTGTGCATCTGCTCCAGCAGGTTTTGCGTCTATTATTTGTCCAGCTCCACCACAAGTACTACAAGTAGCAGACGTTTGCATCCTACCTAATATGGTATTCTGAATTTTAGTTACCTGTCCGTGACCACCACACGTAGTACACGTTTTATAGGTAGTTCCGGGTGCTTGTTTCTTACGTTTAACCTTAATTTTTTTGTCAACTCCATTGGCAATTTCCTCCAAGGTAAGCTTTACACGAATTCTAAGGTTACTTCCCTTCACTCGTCGCTGACCTCCGCCACCAAAGCCTCCAAAACCACCAAAGCCTCCACCAAAAGCACCGCCAAAAATGTCTCCAAATTGACTGAATATGTCATCCATATTCATTCCACCGCCACCAAAGCCACCGCCTTCAAAGGCTTGATGACCATATTGATCGTATCGTGCTTTTTTATCTGGGTCGCTTAATACTTCATAAGCCTCGGCCGCTTTTTTAAACATTTCTTCGGCTTTAGCATCCCCAGGGTTTTTATCTGGATGAAACTCAATAGCCTTTTTGCGGTATGCCTTTTTAATTTCGGCAGCGGTAGCATTTTTTGAAATGCCTAAAATATCGTAAAAGTCTTCCTTCATATTAATTTCCTATTACTACCTTGGGGTAGCGAATTATTTTTTCTCCTAAGGAATATCCCTTTTCAATGACATCAATAACCTTTCCTTTCATTTCCTCAGAAGGCGCTGGAATTTGGGTAATAGCCTCATGGATATCGGCATCAAAAGTGTCTCCAGCTTCGGTTTTTACAACCTCTAGTCCTTTTTGACGGAGTGTTTCATTAAATTTATTGCTAATAAGTTCAACTCCCTTAAAAAGAGTATCATCATCGCTTTTTTCAATTTCCTTCAAGGCTCTTTCAAAATCGTCTAAAACCGGCAATAAAGATACCATGACATCCTGACTTGCCGTCTTAAACAATTCCAAACGTTCTTTTCCAGTACGTTTTTTGTAGTTTTCAAACTCGGCAAAAAGACGAAGATAGCGGTCTTTTTCTTTTTCGACCTCTGCTTTTAATTCGTCTATAGGATTCTTTTCTTCTTTCTGTTTTTTTGACGTCTCTTTTATTTCCTTGCTGTCATCTTCGGCAACAGCTACTTTTTCCTTATTCTTCTTACTCATATGTAAATTTAATTTCTTGCTTTTTAGGGATTACAAAAGTACTGCCAATTACGTAAAAATGTCAAAATGTCATCACTAAATTTTAATATAATATTAGGATGAATTGGCTTTACAATAACTAATTTTGCACCTTCAAATAAAAAACTAAATACTATGAAAAAAATCATGTTAAATATTGCCCTGTTTGCGTTTATTGGAATTGCAACAATTTCTTGTAAAAACAACAACGAAGCTGAAACCACCCAAGCACAAGAAGTAGCGGAAGCAGCTCCAGTTGCAGTAGAATACACCGTTGATACAGAAGCTTCGCAAATTCATTGGAAAGGTTCTAAGCCTGTAAAATCGCACAATGGCACCATTAGTTTAGCATCAGGAATGGTGATGGTAATGGGTGATGCTGTTGAAGCTGGAAAATTTACTATTGATATGAACACTATCACCGACCTAGATTTAGAAGGTGATATGAAAACCAATTTAGAAAACCATTTAAAAGGAACCGTTGAAGGGAAAGAAGGTGACTTTTTTAATGTAACTGCATACCCATTCTCAACTTTTCAAATTACTGAAGTAGCTACCGTAGAGGGAAAAACAATGGTTTCTGGAAATTTAACAATTAAAGATAAAACGCATAACATTAGCTTTCCTGCAACCATCTCTATGGAAGGAAATGTTCTGAAACTTACATCTGAGACGTTTACTATTGATAGAACTCAATGGGGTGTTAATTTTGGTTCAAAAACCGTATTTGACAACTTAGGTGAAAAATTTATTAGTGATGATATCGAGCTTACTGTTAATTTGGTAGCCAATAAAAGCTAATTTTTTTTTAGAATAACTTTTAAAGGCGACCCTTGAGGTCGCCTTTTTTTATAGTAAATCTTCAAGTGCGTTTTCTAAATTCACAAACTGAAACTGAAAACCTTCTTTGACTATTTTTTCGGAACTCACTAACTGACTCTCCAAAGCGATACTTCCCATTTCACCCAATAATATTGTAATCATAAATTTTGGAATGTTAGGTAACCACAAGGGTTTATCGTAATAATGGGCGATTATATGGGTCATTTTTTTATTGGTCACGGGATTGGGAGAAACCGCATTATACACGCCAGTAAGTTGATTTTTTAGAATATAAATATAGAGTCTAGCCATATCGTTGATATGTATCCAAGATTGCCATTGTTCGCCACTTCCCAAAGGTGCACCTACGCTCAATTTAATAGGCTTTACCATCTGCTGCAAAGCACCTCCCTTTTCTGAAAGGACTATCCCTGTCCTAACTTTGGCAACTTTAATATTTAAATCTGAAAATTGATCGGCTGCCGTCTCCCAAGACTTCACTACTTCTCCTAAAAAAGTTTGTGCTTCCTCATTTGAGGTTTCTTGATATAAATTGGTAAATGAACTTGGATAAATACTAATTCCACTTGCTGAAATATAATACGCTACACTATGTTCTAGCTTTTTTAAGGTATTGTAAATGAGGTTTGCTGTTTGTGTACGACTACTTAAAATTTCCTTTTTATAGGAAGAAGTCCATCTTTTTGAAACAGAAGCACCTGCCAAATTAATTATTGCTGAAACACCCTTAAAAGCGGCATCGTCAATAATTTCTTTTGAAGGGTTCCAATAAAACCCTTGGTATTCCTCCTTATTTTCAAGCTTGTTCTTCCGAGTAGTTAAATAGTGTATTTTTATTCCTAAATCTAAACATTCTTCTACTAATTCTTTTCCTATAAGTCCTGTTGCCCCAGCGATAAGTATTCTCATCAATTTTTCTTTAAAGTTACTATTTTAGATAGTAAATCTTTTAAACATTAACGTAACCTTAATAGGGTTTTAACGAATATTAAAACATTGGAATAAGGCGGTAAATTGTTGAATAAGAAACAATAAGAAACCCTATTTTGAATCTTGAAAAAATAGACAAAAATCGAATGCTTCTTACCTACCAGAGCGAAGCATTTGAAAAAAACTGAATGCTTCTTACCTAACCGAGCGAAGCATTTCACGTTTTCCTGGAGGACCAGGAAGTCGTTCCACTTTAAAACCAACAGCTTCCATGGCTCTACGAACACTACCTTTTGCGGCGTAGGTCACTAAGACTCCTTCTGGTTTTAATGCGCGATACATTTTTTCGAATATCGCTTCAGTCCATAGTTCGGGCTGAACTCGCGCTCCAAAGGCATCAAAATAGATGAGATTATAAGCATCAACCTCATCAATCTCAGAAAAGAATAGTTTTCGTTTTTTAAGTATAAAATTTTCTGAAATCTGAGTAGGCTTTTCCCAAGGGACTTGATGAAGTTTTTCAAAAATCCTTTCTGAGGATCCCACTAACTTTGGGTAGTTTAATTTTTCAATTTCAGAAAATAAAACAGGGTATGCTTCTACCCCTGTATATTCTATCTTAATTTGCTCCTTTTCTGAAAAAAGTTGCGTTAAAAAAGCATTGAGTCCTGTGCCAAAACCAATCTCCAAAATTTGAACCTTTTTACTTTTTGAAGTTTTTAAAAAATGTCGAAGCCCTGCTTGTATAAACACATGCAGGGCTTCGTTTATGGCTCCATGTTTGGAGTGATATTGTTCATTCCATTCTGGAATATGAATCGTAATAGATCCATCTCCCGTGGTTAGGAATTCACGTTTCATTTTTATTGCTTTTCAGGAATCAACACTCCAGAAGAAAGAAATGATAATGTTAATTTAGGCTCCGTAATAGCGTCAATTTCTTCTTGCGATTTACCAGCATCCTTGGCGAAGTGTTTTAAATCTTCTACAGATGTTTGCTCTACAAATGCTTTCCCGTCAACAATAACTTCCTGTCCTGCAATGTCTTTAGGCATAAAAAAAGCATAATCTTTAAACTTTACAAAAGACTCGTTGTCTCCCATATCCAAACGCATCCAGCACCCTTTCGATTGACAAACACTATCAACTTTTGAAGAAAATTTAACCTCAACGGTATCACCTGCTTTAAGGTTTTGATATTTTTCAATCATTTCATCTTTGGTAAGTACTTCTTCATCGGTTATTTCTTCTCCAAAACTTTGGTAGTTTACAGCAACTTCTTCTACAATCGCTTCTGCAGCTTCTTCGTTGTCATTGGTTTCCGTTGTATTTTTACAAGCGATAAAAGCAATACTTAATAGTACTAAATAGGCTATTTTTTTCATTGTTTCAATAGATTTTAATCGATTTAATAATATACTGCAATTTTATTAATTTTTTAGGTTTTAATTGCCCATTTTTTTGACTAATTTTGACGTTCAAACACAACGCATGAGCCTTACCAAAGATTACACTCTAAACATCCAAAAAATTAATACTTCCAGAATTGGTCAAGTTGATTTTAAAAACTTAGTTTTTGGGACAACATTTACAGACCATATGTTTGAATGTGACTATAAAAATGGTGTTTGGCAAAACCCCACCATTAGACCTTATGGTCCATTAAGTATTTATCCGTCTTCTAAAGTACTTCATTATGGTCAAGCTGTTTTTGAAGGAATGAAAGCATATAAGGATGATAATGGATCTATTTTTCTATTTAGACCTCTCGAAAATCTAAAACGAATAAATATTTCCTCCAAAAGATTGGCCATGCCAGAATTTCCAGAGGATCTTTTTTTTGAAGCTTTGGAAACTTTACTGAAAATGGATAAGGCTTGGGCTCAAACAGGAGTAGGCAATTCACTTTATATTCGTCCCTTTGTGATTGCTAATGAAAATTGTGTTTCGGCATCGCCATCAAATGAATATAAATTTATGATTATCATCTCTCCTGTGAGTGCCTATTATTCTGGAGAATTGAAAGTAGTTATTGCAGAACAGTACAGTAGATCTGCAGACGGCGGCGTTGGATTTGCTAAAGCTGCTGGAAATTATGCAGCGCAATTTTACCCTACTAATTTGGCAAAAGAGAAAGGATTTCAGCAGGTAATTTGGACCGATTCAAACTCGCACAAGTATTTAGAAGAGGCTGGTACCATGAATGTATTTTTCAGAATCAATGACACCTTAATAACCGCCCCAACAAGTGACCGTATTCTGGACGGTGTTACTCGAAAAAGCGTGATTGCACTTGCCGAAAGAAATGGAATTAAAGTTGACGTAAGAAAACTTACCGTTACCGAATTGGTGGAAGCTGCGAAAGATGGATCTTTAAAAGAAATTTTTGGCTCTGGTACTGCAGCTGTTATAAGTTTTGTGAATGGCTTTAGTTATAAGAACACCCTATACAATCTACCCAAAATAGAAAATAGTTACGCCAAAAGATTTAAAAAGGAATTGATGGATATTCAATACAATCTGGCCGCAGATCCTTTTGGGTGGCGTCATAAAGTAGTATAAATTATTTCCTAAGAATCTCTTCGATATTGGGTTTAAAATAGTTAGGCCCCTTTAAAACTTTTCCGTCTTCTCTATAAATAGGATTTCCATCGGCTCCTAATTTACTCATGTTACTCCGCTGGATTTCTTCGAAGACCTCTTCGATTTTATGCTGCATGCCATGTTCGATTATGGTACCACAAAGGATGTAGAGCATATCGCCTAAAGCATCGGCAACTTCAACCAAATCATTATTATTTGCTGCTTCTAGATATTCTTCATTTTCTTCCCTCATCAGTTTATAACGTAATAGATTTTTGGCTTCTCCCAAATCGGCAGTAGGCACTTCTTTTATGCCTAATCCAAAGGCTGAGTGAAATTTGTGAACGGCAGCAATTTTATTCTTCATAGTAAATTGGTATGTTGTATTTTTGTGTTTGTAAAACTACAATAATTTATGTTTTCTACAGGTCAACTTATTTTTGCCATTTGTTTTGTAATTGTTTTTGTTACCGTTATGATTTTTAGTTATAAAAGGGACAAAAAACTTCACAGAAAGCAATTTAAAGGTAGTTTTTGGATTCTTATTGGTTTTGTGTTTTTTATCCTATTACTCCTAGCCGCAAAGGTTTATTTGAAAGGATAGCCTTATATCCTTGGTCAAAAAGTTTAGATTTTATCTAACTTGCAACTTCGCTTTATTCCTTATAGATTTAAGGAATTAAAAATGAAATTAAAATTTATAAAATACCCAGTATTGGTGATACATTTACTTTAAAATTGTTACCATCTTTACTTGCACAACAAATTGTACTAATTAAAATCTAAAAAAATGATACCAATTGATGAAAACTTTTTAAGCAACTTAAACCTAGCATCAAATAAACCACAATTTATTCAATCCGGGCAGGTTTATGATTCCACCTATGGAATATATGGAAGCTTCCAAACGAATGATGAGGGAAATATTTTAGAAATTAACTTATCTATTATTAATTATAAAGGAATACTAGAGTTAGAATTTGATAATGACTTTGCTTCTAATTGCACATTAATACATCAAGAAAATGGAGTTTATGTTTTATTTCTTACTACCCAATTAAGAGCCTCTGTAAGTAGAAAAACGACTCCAACGGCTTGTGTATGTTTGGATAATTCTCTGGAAGGATTTAAAGATATTGGTCCAGACGATTCTATTTATTTGGTGGTGGAACGAAAATTAGCTCCTATTTGGGGATATGAAACCAAAAACCCATTTAAAAATGGTGTTTTTGATAACGAATTCTTTTACAGAGATGGAAACCGGTATTTGCCAAGAGCGGTGAAAACAATTCCGGACAACGCCTATTTTAGTGACCTTAGAGTGGTTAATCCAGATTCTCCGGCCGAAATTTTAGGATTTAAGCCTGGTTTTAAATGTAGAAACTCAACCTTGTTCGTACTGCGTTAATTTGAAGGCTATAATACTTCTTTTTGTCACTTTATTTTCTTCCACTTATAATCTTAAGGGGCAGGAAGAATTTTACCAAAATGTGTTATTAAAAGAAATAGTGGCCCATAATTTTTCTAAGGCTGAAATTGATGTCCACTCCATAGAAGATATTACGTTAAAAAATTCGTTTGGCAACTTAATACAAGTAATGGAGCACAGAGGACAAATGCGAAAGGTAGATTCTATTTTGGTTTCAAAAATAAAATTAGAGAATAATTCAAAAGTTATTACCATTTTAAATAATCTAACCCTAGGATTTTATACTTTAAATAATGAAACCAACAATTACCAAGGGATAGAATATTTTAATAAAGCCTATACACTCTCTAAGGAATTTAACAACAAGGAATTATTAAAACTAAGTCTTATAGGAATTATAGAATTGTATACATTGCAAGTGGTTCATTCTACCGATTCTTATAAAGAATATATTTTAGAGCTGACAAATGTAGCCGAAAATGATATGGACCGTGCCCTAGCCAGCTTTTATGAAAATAGCTTTTATGCCAACTCTATACACTCTCCTAAGGATTTTTTTGAAACCTCAAAAAATTTAATACAAATTACAAATCAAACCCAACTTAGTCCAGCGTTACAAGGGAGGTTCTACGAAGACATAGCGGTATATTATAGGGTCATTAACCATAAAGATAGTGCCTATTACTATAACCAACAAATTCTAGAACTCCCCGAAAGTTATTATAATAATAAAACAAAATGTTATGCTCTTTTTGAGTTAGCAAACCTTGCGGCAACACAACAAGAGGCAAAACAAGCAAAGGACTATTTAGCTCAAGCCAAAAAGTATTTTAATAAATCGAATTATGCTCATTCACAATATTCTTGGGAAAAATGGAAGGCACAATATGTACACGAGCCTTTAAAAGAATATGACAGTGCTTATTATCTTCTAGAAAAAGCCATGGTTTATGAAGCTAATAAAGATTTTAAATCCAACGAGGAAAAAATATCACAACTAAATATTGAATTACAAACTGCCGAAAAAGAAAAGCAAATCCTCATTGAGCAACAGCAAAAAAAACAAAATAGAAACATTGCAATAGGGCTTGCTGGTAGCCTGATAGGTGTAACTATTTTTGCGTTTCTTATTTATAAAAACTCCAAACGAAAGCAACGTATAGCCGAGCAGGAAAAGGAATTAGAGATTCAGAAAAAAGAAAAAATATTAAAAGACCAAGAATTGAATGCTATAGACGCAATGATTGCCGGGCAGGAAAAGGAGCGTGAACGACTCGCAAGCGATTTACACGATAGCGTAGGTGCTACCTTAACTGCTGCAAAACTTCAATTTGAACATCTTTCGAAAAACAAGGATAAGCTGGGAACCATGGATGAGTTCTTCAATAAAACTGGCATTTTATTAGACAAAGCCTACTCTGAGGTTCGTTCCATGGCACATCTAAAAAATAGCGGAGTAATTGCCAAAAAAGGATTGCTCCCTGCCATTACAACTTTAGCTAAAAACGCTTCGGTCACCGGCCAATTAAACATTGAAGTACAAGATTTTGGATTCGATGAAAAGCTTGATAGTATGATGGAGATTACTATTTTTAGAATCATCCAAGAATTGGTTACTAACATTATAAAACATTCTGAAGGTTCCGAAGCAAACATCTCTCTTACACAACACAAAGAGATGCTGAGTATCATTGTGGAGGATAACGGAAAAGGGTTCGATACTCGAAAAATGAATTCAGAAGAAGGAATGGGACTTTCAACCATCGAAAAGCGAATAGAACATCTTGAAGGAACTCTTGAAGTAGATAGTACTCCAAAAAAGGGAACTAGTATATTAATTGAAATACCTATATGATAACACTAGCGATAGCAGAAGATCATCAATCACTTGCAGATGGCATTACCTTGCTTTTAAAATACGAAGAGCATATTGAAATTGTAGGGATGGCAAATGATGGTGAAGCACTTTGGGAAATTGTACAACGAAAACAACCCAAAGTAGTGCTAACCGATATTAAAATGCCTAAAATGGATGGTATTGTGGCAACGAAACTCATAAAAAAACAATTTCCACATACCAAAGTAATCGCTTTTTCCATGTTCGATCAAGAAGAAGCTGTAAGCCAAATGATAGAGGCTGGAGCATCTGGCTATCTTTTAAAAAATTCACCCCTTGAAGAAGTTTTAAAAGCTATTGAAACAGTGGTAAACGGAAACGAATTTTTTGATGCTTCACTAAATATTGAAGCCATTAAAGAAGGAGCTATTTCTACCAATAAAAAACCGTTACTTTCAAAAAGCGAGCAAGAAATTTTAAAACTAATTGGCGAAGGGAAGTCGACCAGTGAAATTGCCAATATTCGATTTACTGCCGTGTCGACAGTAGAAAAACACCGGAAAAACATGATACACAAATTGGGGTTAAATGGTAAAGGAGAGTTACTTCGATATGCGCTTGAAAAAAAATATGATTTTTAAATAATCTATGAAAATAAAAATAGCATTTGCAATAACTATTCTATTAGGAATAAGTTCATTTAGTCAAACTCAAAAAGATTCTTTACTTAGAATTTGGAAAAACACATCTATTGCGGATAGTTTAAGAGCTAATGCTTTAAGCAATTTAATCTTCAATGAATACCAATATAAAAAACCCGACAGCGCACTACTTTTAATAGAAAATCTTGAAAATTTTATACAAGCAAAGAAACTAGATAAGCATCAAGCCGATGCACTCATTTTGAAAGGGAATGTATTTACGGTTAATGGAGACAATCTTAAGGCCATTGAATATTACCAAAAAGCTTTAAAAAATTACGAAACGTTTCATGATTCTAAGGGAATTACAACAGCACTTAACAATATTGGCCGTGTCTATAAATCAATTTGGAACTTCGACAAGGCTCTGGATTATTATAATAGAAGTTTACAAATAGCCATCGCAATTAATGATAAAACTTCTCAATCAAGAGCATTGGTAAATATTGGGAACATTTACAATGACAAATTTAAGGTGGATGAAGCTTTGTCTTATTATACCAAAAGTTTAGAATTAAATTTAGAACTTAATGATAAAGTAGGAGAATCTATTACCCTACAAAACATAGGTCTTAACTATACAAAAAGAAAGGAGTATGACAAGGCTTTAGACTATTTTATGCAAAGTCTATCAATAAGTGAAGCCCTTAATGATTATTATTCGCAATCTAATAATCTCATTGCCATTGCTCAATTATATTATACTCAAAAAAATTATCCTCAATTAATTAAGTACAGCAACAAGGCGCTTGAGGCGGCAGAGAAAGTAAACAGCATTCAGCTTCAAAACAGAGCAAATTTCTTTCTCTATCAAGGTTATAAGGCTTTAAATAATTTTACCAAAGCCCTGTACCATCATGAAGAATCGATTAAATTTTTGGATAGTCTTAATATTGTAGAAACTGAAAAAAGAATTCAAGAAATAGAGTTTGAAAAACAACGAAGCACCGATAGTATTATTAATCAGCAAAACGCCTTAAAACAAAAACTGGTGTTTGACCAAGAAATTGAAATTAAAAAAAGAGAAAATAAAATAATCCTTATCGCATTTACTGGAATTTTTATCCTTATCTCATTTATTGCATACCTAATTTACACAAGAATTAAACGTCAACAACGCATTTTAGAACAGGAGAAAGAATTAGAAATTCAGAAAAAAGAAAAACTGCTTAAAGAACAAGAGCTTTCTACAATTGACGCTATGCTTGAAGGACAGGAAAAAGAGCGAAAAAGACTAGCCATGGATTTGCACGATAGTATAGGAGCAACTTTGTCTGCAGTAAAACTACAATTCAACCATCTCGCAAAAAATAAGGATCAAATCCTAGAAATGGAAGACCTTTTTTATAAAACAAGTACTTTAATCGATCAAGCCTATGCCGAAGTTCGCTCTATATCTCACATAAAATATAGTGGCGTCATGGCAAAAGAGGGATTGCTTCCGGCTATTTATTCACTTGCAAAAAATGCTTCGGCACAGGGAACATTAAAAATTGAAGTTCAAGACTTTGGGGTAACTCATACCTTTGATGCAACCACCGAAGTAGCTATTTTTAGAATTATTCAAGAATTAATCACCAATATTATAAAGCATTCGCATGCAACCGAGGCTAATATTTCGTTAACACAACATAAAATGATGTTAACCATCATGGTAGAAGATAATGGTATTGGCTTTGACAGGAAAACAATTTATTCTAAAAAAGGAATGGGGCTTTCTAGTGTTGAAAAACGTATTGAACACATGGATGGAACATTGGATATAGATAGTACTCCAGGAAAAGGAACCACCATTATTATCGAATTACCTTTAAAATAAACAATAGGGAAGAGAATTCATTTTCCCCATTACAAATAAATATCCCCTCTATCGGGTATTTTATGAAAGGAGTTGTAAATCTATTTTTACAACAACTAAAATAAAATACACTATCATGAAAACATTAAAACTCCTTACTCTTTTTACAATATTCTTCACACTTATTGCATGTGAAAAAGAAGAAGAAACAGAACCCGAAGTAGAAATTGAGGTAAATGAAACCTCTATTATTCCATCATCTACTTCAGGAAGACCCAACAATTATCTAGGCTGTATTGAAATTTCAAGCCGTATCACTACAATTCAAGTTTGGGATCACGGACAAATTGATGGTGATATTGTTTCAATTATAGCAAATGGAAACACCATCATTAATCAGCAAACTTTAGATGGCCCAAGCAATCCAATTACCGTGGACTACGACTTCACCAACAATGGATTTAACTATATTACATTATTTGCGCATAATTTAGGAGATATCCCTCCCAACACGTGTACTATTGCAATAAATGGGGTTCAATTTGTATTAGAAGCAAATCTAGACGCCAATGGGTCTATAGATGTTATTGTTACTGGTTACGGTGTAGATTGTTCAGATGCTGGAGGTAATGGAGGAGGTAATGGCGGTGGCGGCAATGGTAACGATACAGGCTCGTTAATATTTTATGTAGGTGAAGATTTAGGGTGCGGTCCCATTAGTGTAAACCTTTCCAGTGTGGGTAGTGATACTATTACTGGTTATTATATCTCAACTCCAGATTGTGGGGCAAGTGCAGGAGCAAATTTTAGTAATCTCGACCCAGGGGTATATTCCTATACTGCGTCTTGTTCTGGAATAGATTGGAGTGGAACTGTCACCATTGAAGCAAACACATGTTTAAGACAACAATTACTTCCAGGCTCCGGTGGCGGAGGTGGTGGAGGAAGTGGCACAGGAGATGTTAAATTCTGGATAAACCAAGATTTTGGTTGTGGAAATATTTCGGTCAATGTTACAAGTGTTGGAAGTTCAACTATCTCTGGATACTTCCCTTCTGCCCCTAGTTGTGATAATTCTGCAGCTGGAGGAAACTTTAATAATTTAACTCCTGGAACCTATTCCTATAATGCGAGTTGTAATGGATATACTTGGCAAGGTAACTTTACGGTAGTAGAAGATCAATGCCTACAATTTCAATTATCGCTTTAGTTCTATTTGAACTAATTATTAACTAACCAAGTTTGAGAAAGCCCCTTTTTGGGGCTTTTTTTATTCAATATACCCTGTATTGGGTATTGATAGAAGACAATTGTTTACTCATCTTTAACCTAACAATGAAACGTTGTTTTAGGTTGTAGTTTGTTGTAAAAATAGCCTCCTTAGAAGAGGAGCTAAGGGGGTTATTTTAATTTTTATCTTAAGTTATCATTTCGAAACTAAACCACAATCCGTATATTTAAAGCAAATTAACTAAACCATTTAAAAAATGAAGAAAAAATTAACATCCCTCACCATTTTAATGACTATTTGTTTTCTAACTCTTACAACTATTGAAGCCGCCGCCGAAGTAGTTGGCGGAAAAAAAGTTACCATTGGAGTATCTCAATCTGATGCAGAAATTTGGGTAAACGGTAAAATGGTTGCCAAAGGCTCAACCGAAATTAAAGTTGAAAAAAATTCTTGTGCAAATATATCCATTCGAAAGGTAGGCTACTTAGAAGAGCAACTTGAAATTTGTAATAACAAAACTAGTATTTGGGAAAAGTCTAAATACTTCGAAATGAAGCGTGACGATTCCTATGATGCTTCAATCCAAACCGATATTGCCAATGTGGATATTGAGCTTATTGTAAATACCATGGACAAGGACACTGCTTGGAAATTAATTAATCAAATTGTCTTAAATTATATAGATGTCATTGAGATGACCGATAAAGAAACGGGGTATTTGAGAACGGCTTGGTCCTTAAAAGCCTTTAAACAAAATACGGTAAGAACCCGAATTATTGTGAAAGAATCTTCTACAGATCCCTTAGTATTTAAAGCAAAACTTATAAGTGAATTTTCTGGCTCTGCCTTAACAAGCGTAAAAGCAGACGAATTATATAAGGAATGGGATCGTGTACTTCGTTCTTATTCTGATGTGATTTCAGAATTTCAAGCGCGTGTAAAATAGTTATTTTACAGACTACTGATAATAAAAAAGCCTCCCATTGGGAGGCTTTTCTATTATTCTACGACAAACCATTATAGATTTGAATACGTTTTGCTATAATACATCATTTGCTCTTCAAAAGTAGCAGGTTGTGTTATTGTGAAACTTTCAATTTCACCTGCGTCATTCATTTTAGGAACAATAACAGGGTTCACAAATCCGCTATACGGAGGAGACTTAAATTTGCTGTTACGCTCAAGCACTTCTTTATGTAATACTTGATCTACTTTTACTCCATAATCTTCGACCAATGCTTTGGCAGCTTCGTAATCTCCTTCGCTGGTTATGCGTTGTGTCTCTCTCAATAATTCACCAAAAATGGTTCTTAATTTTGCATAATCATTTATGTTGTAATAGGTTTTTCCATCTCGTGTAATTTTTTCAATTACGTTGTCTGCTTTTCCTCTTTCATAAGCCCAAGCACTCACCCACTGACGGTTACGCATATGTGCTTCTTCCACGTCATCGCCTAGTTCTAATCGTACCAATTGCGTAATTAATCCATTTCGGATATAACCATCATATGCGGCTTTTCCAGTTTCTTCCCAATTTTCAACCAATCCTAATTCTTGTAATTTCGGATCCATTAAGTAGTACAATCCAAACAAGTCTGCACGACCCTCTTCAATAGTAGATTTGTAACTTTTAAGGGTTTCTTTTGGAGTCCCAACACCTTCGTTTATTTGTCCAGAAGCGTGACCTACTACTTCGTGAAGTGCTGTGTGAAGCTTATCTGCTAGCTGTCCATACTTTTCTTCCAATCTAATTTCTTCTTCGTCATTAGCAAATTCTTTAAGCCTTCCACTTCCGCCAGCATTGTTGTAGGAATGAATAATGTTTCCTAAGGAAACAGATTTACTTCCGTGAGCTTGACGAATCCAATTGTTATTGGGTAAGTTAACTCCAATTGGAGTACTTGGCGAAGCATCTCCTGCTTCTCCAGCCACAATTACTGTTTTATAGGAAACTCCTTTTACCTCTTTCTTTTTGTGTTCTGGCATTAATGGTGAATTATCTTCAAACCACTGTGCCTCTTGAGAAAGCACTGCCATTTTTTTAGACATGTCAAAATCCTTAATTTGTACTATGGTTTCATAAGATCCTTTGTATCCCTTTGGATCATTATACACTTCAATAAAGCCATTAATCCAGTCGATATTTCCTTCGGTAGAATTTACCCAAGCAACTGCATAATCGTCCCAAGTATCAAGACTTCCGGTTTTGTAATATTCAATTAGAAGCCTTAGAGCCTCAGCCTGAGCATCACTTTCTGCTACACCTTTTGCCTTTTCTAACCAATACACAATCTTATCGATAGCCTCACCATAAAGACCCCCACTTTTATAAACCTTCTCAACCAGCTTTCCGTTTTCTTTAACCAGTTTTGTATTTAAACCAATTTCAATAGGCTCTTTTGCATCTACTTTCATGGCACCGTAAAAGGTCTCTACATCTTTAGTAGTAACATCTGGTCCATAAAAATTGATGGCGCTCTCAAGAACAATATCTGCATCTTTACTTAGGTTTACTTTTTTAGCATCTTTATCATTAAAAATGACATCGAACGCTTCTCCTTCTAGGGTTGTGTTCGTTTCCGTTAAAAGTGTTTTTAAATAATCACTACTAAAGTCAGGCTTAATTTTAGCATTACTATAATGGTGGTGAATTCCATTACTAAACCACACTCGTTTTAAATAGGTCTCAAAATTTTTCCAGTCTTCTGTCGACTTATCACCCGTGTAGGTAGTATACACATTTTCTAAAGCCTTACGAATGGTCAGGTTATGTCTATAATTTTGTGCCCACATGATATCGCGACCTTCAAGGCCAGCTTGCGTAAGGTAATACACCAATTGCTGCTCTTTAATAGTTAGATCTTCAAATCCAGGGATTTGGTAGCGAAGAATTTTTAAATCGGCAAATTGATCTACTACATATTCAAAATCATCTGTTTGTTCTGTAACTGTAGCTACTTCTGGCTCTCCTTTTTTTGAGTCTCCACACGAAAAAAAGAACATACTAGCCAAAGCCATTGTAAATAAAAAGGTATGTTTCATCTGTATAAAATATTTGATAAAGAGGAAGATGGAACGCCCAAATAGCTCCTCTTGGTTGGTTTGTAAATTAGTATTGGGCATGTCATAATTAATAAGATTAGTTCTAATTTTTGCAAATGTACAAATAATTGGGTCTTGTTTCTCATTGCTAACCTGAAGTAAACAAACATTTTAATTATCTTAGCAAGACCAACCAACTCCCTAAAATATGAAAATCCTTAAATATCTTTTTTTCTTATTGCTTATTGTCATTATTGGTGCTGCCGTATATTTTGGAACCAAAGATGGAAAATTTAATGTAGCGGCTACCAAAACTATAGAAGCACCAGTTGATTTAATCTTTGAACAAGTAAACGATTACAAAAACTGGCAAGTTTGGGGTCCTTGGATGGAAAGTGACCCAAATATTAAAATGAATTTTAATGATAATACCTCGGGGGAAGGAGCTTCATACACATGGGAAAGTGACATCACTGGTAATGGGTCTATGGAAACTATTAAAGTAGCAAAAAATGATTCCATTCTTCAAAAGATTACATTTAATACACCCTTAGGAGATAGTGAAAGTGATGTGTATTGGAGATTTAGCCCTACTAATGATGGAGCAACAGAAGTTACTTGGGGAATGAAGGGAGAGCATTCTTTTATGGAAAAAGTATTTATGTCTTTTCAAAAAGATGATTTCGAGACCGTACTTAAGGATATGTACGAAAAAGGACTCCATAATATCGATAATGTGGTGCAAGAGGAAATGAAAAAATATACCATTACCAACGAAGGAATTAAACAGTACGGAGGAGGTTATTACTTATTCACCACTACGGCTAGTAAAATAGATGAATTGGGCGAAAAAATGGGTCCCATGTTGGGTAAAATTGCTGCGTTTATGGAACAAAATAAAATTCAGCAAAGTGGCATGCCTTTCACCATTTATAATGAATGGGATGAAATGAACGGCACCACTATTTTCTCTCCTGCTATTCCTGTAAGTGAAAGAATTATTATTACGGAAGGCGATGTGCTTTGTGGATATATGGAACCACTTTCGGCAATAAAAGTAGTCCTAAAGGGTAATTATAATTACTTAGGAGAAGCTCACCAAACAGCCATGGATTATATTAAAGACAATAAACTTGTTTTAAATCCAAAACAACCCATGTTTGAAGTATATGCCAATGACCCTGGAGAGTTTCCAAATCCGGCCGATTGGATTACGGAAGTTTACTACCCAATTTTTAGAGATTTACGTGTAGACAATGTTTTAATTGAAGGGAATTAACATCTATGAAACAACTTCTTTTGGTATTTCTTGGGGGCGGCGCTGGAAGTGTCTTGCGATATATCTTCGGAAAGTTTTTAAATAATGCTGAATCGGGAATTCCCTATGGAACCTTTGCAGCCAACATTCTAGGTAGTTTATTTATTGGACTTATTTTAGGTTGGGCAGCCAAAAATGAAGCTATTTCCCAGAATGCTTTATTGCTTTTAGCTACCGGATTCTGTGGCGGATTTACCACCTTCTCCACCTTTGCGTATGAAAATCATGTGTTTCTTAAAAATGGTGACTTCGGGCTTTTTACTCTTTATACAGTAGCCAGCTTTACCATTGGATTTTTAGCCGTGTTTTTAGGGATATGGCTGATTAAGATTTTTTAATGCTTCACAAAATCCTTTACACCTGCCTCAATTCTAGTAAGTAGGTCATTCTCACGTGGTGGAATAGGGCAAGAATACTTACTATTATAAGCACAATAAGGATTGTAGGAAGTATTAAAGTCTATAATAATGGTATCACCTTCTGGAATAATAAGATCTATAAACCTACCCCCTCCATAAGAGCCGTCGCCACTTGTTAAATCGGTAAAAGGTAAAAACAAATGATCTCCATATTTTTCGGGGTCTCCCCAAGAATCGGTGCTTTTGTAAAGCATTAGTTTTAGTGGTTTACCATCAATCTCAAAATGTGCCTCGCCATATTTTACATATTCAGGCAATCTATCGGTAGTAGTAGGCATTAAGAAAGGTTTTTCATCTGGTGTCCTTACAAACTTCGCTTCTACTCGGTATTTTAAATCGATGGGATAAAATTCTAAACCCATAAAATGTCTAAACGTGTCTTTATCTAAAATGCTAGTTTCAGGATTTGTGAATTTTTCATTTAAAGACGATTGGTATGCTTCAATTTCCTGAAGTACTTCAGCATCGCTTTGTGCAAACAAACTGAAAGTGAAAACAATAAAAAATAGAGGAAGTATCTTTTTCATTAGAATTTTAGTTTCCGTAAAGATAATTGAAAACTTTTTTTTACTACATTTGAAATTCAAATTCAAAAAAATGACTAATAAATACATCATCCTTACCAAAACTCAGGTTTGTAAAACCACGAGCGGGATGCCTATGTATTGATATAACCATAACATAAATCAATAACAAAACGTCTCGCAATTATGCGGGACGTTTTATTTTTATAGAAACCAACCATGAAAAAATTCTATACTTATTATATCGAAAATTTTCGAGGACTCTCCAGAGAAGTTTGGCTACTCTCTTTAGTTACCTTTATTAATAGAGCGGGTGCTATGGTAATTCCTTTCTTGTCCCTTTATTTGGTCAATGAAAAAGGGTTCACCCTTCCGCAGGTAGGATGGATTATGACCAGTTTTGGCGTAGGATCCCTTTTTGGGACTTGGGTAGGTGGAAAATTAACCGATTCTATTGGGTATTATAAAGTCATTGTACTAAGCTTATTCTTTGGTGGATTAGGATTTATAGGCCTTCAATTTTTAGATACATTCTACGGAATATGTGCCGGCGTGTTTGCACTTATTTTTGTGGCAGATGCCTATCGCCCAGCTATTTTTGTAGCCTGTGACGCTTATAGCAAACCTAAAAACATCACCCGAAGCATTGCACTTATTCGACTTGCAATCAACCTAGGATTTTCCATAGGCCCGCTTATTGGTGGTATTATCATTGCCAAAATTAATTATGATTCACTTTTTTGGATTGACGGACTTACCTGTATCATGGCATCTGGGTTACTTTTTGTGGTATTAAAGCCGAAAAAACTACAACCCGGTGAAAAAAAAGAAGTGGCAGTTATAGAAGGTGTATCTCCCTATAAAAACGCCCTGTATTTGCTTTTAATTGCGATTATGGTTTTTAACGGAATCATGTTTGTTCAGTATTTTTCGGTAGTGCCATTGTATTACGAGCAAGCGCATTTCCTTTCAGAAGACCTTATTGGACTGCTCCTATTTCTAAATGGGTTTATGATAGTTGTTTTTGAAATGCCCTTAGTGGGATGGCTCGAACGTATCAATATTTCAAAAACCATGGCCACCTTTTGGGGTGTGGTGTTTTTAGCACTCAGCTTTATTGTTCTCAATATGAGCGATTGGATAGGAGTGTTAGTAATAGGAATGATTTTAATGACATTGGGCGAAATGATAGGTTCTCCATTTTCAAACGCCCTGGCTATTTCTATGGCTCCCAAAGGACGAAAAGGAAGCTATATGGGGTTGTACAGCATGAGTTTTTCATTTTCACACATCTTTGGTCATAACAGCGGTATGAACCTTGTCGATTCTTACGGATATGACATCACATGGCATGTGTTTTTTGGGGTGCTTGTTTTGGTGGCCTTGCTTACCTTATGGCTTTTGAAATTATTAAAAAAATCTCGAACGGTAACCACGTATTAAATGGGCTTTACCTCGTTATTTTCAACAACATGAGACAATACAATTTGCGTTTTAGTCTCTCCATAGACAATAAGTTGATCAATAAAGCTCTCTAGGTGTTTTTGGTTTTTAATGGCAACCTCCATGACAATGTTTTCGTTTCCCGTAATACGATAACAATTTAACACCTCATCGTAGGTTTTTACATGAGAAAGGAACGGTTTTAATTTACCCATAAATGCACGAAGGGTAATAATTGCTTTTAATTGATAGCCACACTCAAAAGGAGAAACATTGGCATAATATCCTGTAATAATACCAGCATCCTCCATCTTTTTAATACGTTCGTTTACGGCAGGAGAGGTAAGGCCTACTTGGCGTCCAATTTCGGCATTGGACTGACGAGCGTTTGTTTGTAAACACTTGAGTATTTTTCGATTAAGTGGGTCATGTTTCATTTAGCATAAATTTTAACGCTAAATATAACATTTTTAAAGTAAAATCGAACACCCACTTTAAATTCGAAAGAAGGATTTTTTAATTTGTTGGTAAATTTGGGTGACTTTCAAAAAAAGTTATAGATAAATCATGTACCACCCTGTGCCCCATCAGTATTCCTATTCGCCTTTATACCAAAAGGCTATAGAAATCTTTCGTATTTCGCGAAGCATCTCTCACTATTTTGTGGACGACCTTTGCCATTTACAGCCCAACGGCAAGGAAGACCCTAACATTTATTTCTCGGGTGACATTGTACAGCAATCTGTAAACTTAGCCCCAGAAATTTTAAAGGCCGAAAGCCAAACCTACTCTGAAGAGAAACACAAATACGCAGCTTCTGTAAACCGTTTAACCAATATGCTCTACAAAAACTGTGAGCGATTGGAAAATACCCATAGCAATGGCAAAGACTATATGCCTATCCTACGTAAAGAACTAAAACTTTTTAGAAAATTACAGCGTACGTGGATGCTAACGCTGTAAGCCTACTATTTTTTTAAGGTAGGTGTAGAAACGTTTACAATCATCGCTTCACTTTGGTAATACCTTTCAGATTTAATTGTGTTTAACAACCAGTCAAAATAGTTTTTTGAACGTCTTTCAAATCGATAGTGTAAGGTTGCTCCCATAACAAATAGTTTTAAACAACTGTAATTATATATACAGTTATCTACCTATTTGCATAAAATATGCCAAAGTGAATGGTTGTAGTGATAGCAATAGATAAGAAGGGATGTTAATTTCTATCTTTTAGTAAATCGAAAATAGTCTATAGCTTAATGATTTTTTTTCTTTCTACAGTAATGGGAGAGCCTTCCGCCAAGAACACAGATGTAGGCGAAGTGTTGCTTAAAAAACCAAATGAAGCGCCATACACGGCCTCAAAAGCTACTTCAATTTTATAGTCTAGCACGGGGTAGTGCTCCCATTTGGGATGGGTGACTTCATATTCGTTAGCGCTATGCTTATTTCTATGAGCGTAGCCCCAATAATGTTCGGTGATAAATTCGGTGTCACTGCCTACAGGAATAGGTACTGCATCTCGTTTTGTGGTCACGCTAAAAGAATTCCAATGGTTGTTTTTCTTCCATTGGTAGGTAACCAGTCTTTTCTCGGAAGTTTCCTCCCAACGGTTCTGCATGGGTAAGGTTTCGTAGTTTTCCTGATACACCGTATTTGCCACAAACGTGAGCGCGGGTTTGGGCACTATTTCTTTAATAAACACCACTCCCCGCTTGTATTGGGTGCCATTAAAGCGTTTTACGTAAAAACGCAGATTTACTTCTTCAAAATTTGTGTGAAATGGAATCTTTATCCCTAGGAGCTTGGTGTTTAAAAACATAAAGCCCACCAGACTGACATAGCATTTACCTTCCCATAAATCCAGCTCGGTACCAAAAGGCACATAAGGAGCTAACAACGCTGGCGACACCTCATAATTTGCCATAGCTAGTTTGCGCCATTCTGCCGTTAGGAAACTCATGAGTGTTTACATGTTACGTCTATACTGCCCTCCTACTTCAAACAACGCGCTGGTAATTTGCCCGAGGGAGCAAACCTTGGTTGCTTCCATCAATTCTTCAAAGATATTTTTGTTATGGATAGCGGCCTGTTGTACTTTTTTAATGGCTTCTTTCGCCTTTGTTGGATAACTATTATGTAGTTGTTCTAAGGTGTGAATCTGAGCTTGTTTTTCATCCTCGGTAGCGCGAATCACTTCCGCAGGTAAGATGGTAGGCGATCCTTTACTACTTAAAAAGGTATTCACCCCAATTATAGGAAACTCGCCGTTGTGCTTTAAGGTTTCATAATACAAGCTTTCTTCCTGAATTTTACTTCGCTGGTACATGGTCTCCATGGCTCCTAGCACGCCCCCACGTTCGGTTATGCTATCGAATTCCTTAAGTACGGCCTCTTCTACCAAATCGGTAAGTTCTTCAATTATAAACGAACCTTGTATGGGGTTTTCATTTTTCGCTAATCCTAATTCTTTATTGATAATCAACTGAATCGCCATCGCACGACGTACACTTTCTTCAGTAGGCGTAGTAATAGCCTCATCGTAGGCGTTGGTGTGTAACGAATTACAATTATCGTAAATAGCATACAATGCCTGAAGCGTCGTACGAATATCGTTAAAGTCTATTTCCTGAGCGTGCAAGCTTCTTCCCGATGTTTGGATGTGGTATTTCAGCATTTGCGCACGCGGATTGGCTCCGTATTTATCACGCATGGCTTTTGCCCAAATCTTACGTGCCACGCGTCCAATGACGGAATATTCTGGGTCAATTCCATTACTGAAAAAGAAGGATAAATTAGGACCAAATTTATTGATGTCCATCCCACGTGAAAGGTAGTATTCTACGTAGGTAAATCCGTTGGCGAGGGTAAATGCTAATTGCGAAATGGGGTTGGCCCCAGCTTCGGCAATGTGGTATCCCGAAATAGACACCGAATAGAAATTTCGTACTTTTTTCTGAATAAAATACTCCTGCACATCCCCCATCAAACGAAGCGCAAACTCTGTGGAGAAAATACAGGTGTTCTGTGCTTGGTCTTCTTTTAGGATATCGGCTTGCACCGTTCCACGAACTTGTTGAAGGGTTTCCGCTTTTATTTTTTGATATACTTCGGAAGGTAAAACTTGGTCTCCCGTAACCCCTAACAGCATCAATCCTAATCCGTCGTTTCCTTCTGGAAGTTCTCCGTAGTATTTGGGTCGTTCGGTTCCCTTTTCTTTATAAATGGCAGCAATTTTCTTTTCAACCTCCTTTTCAAGACCATTTTCTTTGATGTACTTCTCACAGTTTTGATCTATGGCGGCATTCATAAAAAAGCCAAGTAACATAGGAGCAGGTCCATTAATCGTCATACTCACCGAGGTCATCGCATCACTCAAATCGAATCCTGAATACAATTTCTTGGCATCGTCCAAACAACAAATAGACACCCCTGCATTTCCAATCTTTCCGTAAATATCGGGACGTAATCCTGGGTCATTTCCGTAGAGTGTCACACTATCAAATGCGGTAGAAAGACGCTTGGCTGGCAATCCGTGGCTTACATAATGGAATCTGCGGTTGGTACGTTCTGGCCCACCTTCACCTGCAAACATTCTTGCAGGGTCTTCTCCTGTTCTTTTAAAAGGATATAATCCCGAAGCATAAGGAAACTCGCCCGGTACATTTTCTTGCAAACACCAACGTAAAATATCACCCCACGCTTGGTATTTTGGTAATGCTACTTTGGGTATTTGCGTATGTGAAAGGCTTTCAGTATGCGTTTCAATTTTAATTTCTTTATCGCGAACTTTAAAGCTATAGATAGGGTCTTTGTACCTTTTTACAGTAGCATCCCAGTTAATTAGGGTATCCCAATGATGTGGATCGAGATCCATTTTTACGCGGTCAAACTCCTTCAGTAGCAACTGAATTAATTCTTTGTCATTGTCATTCTGAGTGGAACGAAGAATCTCATCTGCATCGAGTCCTAATTTTTGAATAAAAGACTTCTCGACTGCGCTCGAAGTGACACGAGCAACCGTACAAATGGTTTTAAAAATACCGTATAATTTTTGAGCCACTTCCACTTGTTGGGAAGCCACTTTATCGTAGTTTCTATTGTTTTCCGCAATTTCAGAAAGATAACGTGTACGTGCTGGAGGAATCACAAAGATTTTCTCGCTCATTTCATCGCTAATCTCGTAACTGCTTTTAAGTGGTGCTTCCGTTTTGTCTACAATTTTATCCATAATGGCTTTGTAGAGCTGGTTCATCCCGGGATCGTTAAACTGGGAAGCAATCGTTCCATATACAGGCAATTCTTCCTGTGGCGTATCCCACAAATTGTGGTTACGCATATATTGTTTTTTTACATCGCGCAAGGCATCGAGTGACCCTCTTTTATCGAATTTGTTGATGGCTACCAAATCGGCAAAGTCCAGCATATCAATTTTTTCCAACTGGGTGGCAGCTCCAAATTCGGGTGTCATCACATATAATGACACATCGCTGTGTTCTAAAATTTCGGTGTCACTTTGTCCAATTCCCGACGTTTCTAACACAATTAAATCGTATTCGGCTGCTTTCAGTACTTCAATGGCTTCGTTTACATACTTCGACAATGCCAAATTACTTTGACGTGTTGCCAAACTGCGCATATACACTCTTGGGTTGTTAATGGCATTCATTCGAATACGATCTCCCAACAAAGCGCCTCCTGTTTTCCTTTTAGAAGGATCTACCGAGATAAGGGCGATGGTTTTTTCAGGAAAATCGATAAGGAATCTACGCACCAACTCGTCTACCAAAGACGATTTACCCGCTCCTCCTGTTCCTGTAATTCCCAATACTGGAATGGTCGCTTTTTCATTCTTTTTATGAATGGCATCAAGAGTTTCCTTGGCCACTTCAGGAAAATTTTCTGCCGAAGAAATAATACGCGCAATGGATTTTGGATTCTTTTTAGGAAGGTCTTTCAGTTCACCATTCAGTGAATCTCCTACCGGAAAATCAGATTGTTGTACCAGATCGTTAATCATTCCCTGTAAGCCTAACTCACGACCATCGTCTGGAGAATAGATTCGGGTGATTCCGTAGTCCATTAACTCTTTAATTTCTGAAGGTAAAATCACGCCGCCTCCGCCGCCAAAAATCTTGATATGACTAGCTCCCTTTTCCTGAAGCAAGTCGTACATATATTTAAAATACTCATTGTGTCCCCCTTGATAGGAAGTCATTGCAATAGCATTGGCATCTTCTTGAATAGCCGTATTTACTACTTCTTCCACACTTCTATCGTGCCCAAGATGAATCACCTCAACCCCTGTGGCTTGAATGATACGACGCATAATATTAATCGCGGCATCGTGACCATCGAACAAAGAGGCAGCGGTAACAATTCTTACTTTATTTTTAGGTTGATAAGGAGGTATTTGTTGCATTGACAAAATCTATGGATTATTGAAGTGCAAATTTACGAAATTCACAATGAAAGGAAGGAATTGTTTACAATTTTACAAAAGCGCATTTTTGGAATGGTTTTTATTATAAGTAGTATCTTTAGAACCTTAAAATAATTAACCCATGTTGAAAAGAGTTTTTTTGATTGTTACCGTATTTTTCTTCACCTCCTGCGACGAACTTCAAAACGTTGTAAACACCCTTCCCAATGGCGACGGTGGTATTAGTGATGCCATGATTGGCAATGGATTGCGGGAGGCACTAGATTTTGGGATTGACAAACAAGTAACCAAGCTTACACAAGTAGATGGGTTTTATAAAAATGAATTGGTAAAGATTTTACTGCCGCAAGAACTTCAAAAGGTAGATCAAACGCTACGGGATATTGGGCTTTCCAACTTAGCCGATGAAGGATTAAAAATACTCAATCGCGCTGCCGAAGATGCCGTAAAAGAAGCAACACCCATATTTGTAGATGCTGTAAAAGGAATCACTTTTGCCGATGCTAAAAATATTTTATTAGGTCCCGATAATGCAGCTACCACCTACTTAGAAGGAAAAACCCAATCAGCTTTGTATGCTAAGTTTAATCCTGTCATTCAAAATTCGTTTGCCAAGGTAGGCGCCGACCAAATTTGGAATAATATTATTACTACCTATAACTCCATTCCTTTAGTCAATAAAGTAAATCCAGATCTAACCGATTACGTTACGAATGAAGCCTTAAAAGGTGTGTACACCATGATTTCGGTAGAAGAGAAAAATATTCGAACCAAAGTATCTTCTAGAACTACCGATTTGTTAAGAAAAGTATTTGTGTTGCAAGACTAACGATTTTCTAAAATCGTTTTCATTTGTTGCTGAAGAATTTGAGCTGACTTTGCCGCTGCGGTAGCAAAGTCTTCTTTTTTTGAAGCATATATGATACCACGAGAGGAGTTAATAAGTAGTCCTACATTCTTTGTCATTCCATATTTGCAGACATCTTCTAAGCTTCCACCTTGTGCTCCTACACCAGGAACTAACAGAAAACTTTCAGGAATTATGTTCCGTATTTCAGCCAAATATTCTGCTTTTGTAGCACCCACCACATACATTAAGTTTTCACTGTTCTTCCAAGTTTTTGAAGTTTCAATCACCGATTTATAGAGCTCTTTCCCTTCCATTTCCTTGGTTTGAAAATCGAATGCGCCTTCATTAGAAGTCAAGGCTAAAAGGATAGTGTGTTTGTCTTCAAACGATAAAAAAGGCTCCACGGAGTCTTTTCCCATATAAGGTGCTACCGTAATAGAATCGAATCCCAAATCTTCAAAAAAAGCTTTGGCATACATCTTTGATGTATTACCAATATCGCCTCGTTTGGCATCGGCTATGGTAAATATTTCGGGGTGATTTCTATTTAAATAATCGATGGTTTTCTTCAGTGACTCCCAGCCTTTTAATCCGTAGGCTTCATAAAAAGCAGTATTGGGTTTATAAGCAACCGCCAAGTGATGTGTGGCATCGATTATGGCTTTATTAAATGCAAAAATAGGATCTTCCTCTTTCAACAAATGAGATGGGATTTTCTCCAAGTCCACATCCAAACCAATACATAGGAAGGAGTTTTTTTTATGAATCTGTTGTATGAGTGCTTCCGTAGTCATTAAAATGCTTCGCCAGTTTCTTGCAATTTCTCGGTGTTTCTTACTAAATGGATTTCGTCAATAATCTTCTGGATATCTCCATCCATAATATTTCCTAAATCGTATAAGGTTAGGTTAATTCGGTGATCGGTAACACGTCCTTGAGGGTAATTATAGGTTCTAATTTTAGCACTTCGGTCACCAGAAGACACCATACTTTTACGCTTTTCAGAATCGGCTTCCATTTTCTTGGCAAGTTCCAACTCATATAAACGAGAACGCAATACTTTTAAAGCCTTTTCCAAGTTTTTATGAGACGATTTTTGGTCCTGACAGCTCACAATCATTCCCGTAGGTTCGTGATGTAATTTAATAGCCGAATAGGTTGTATTAACCGACTGCCCACCAGGTCCTGTGGAAGTGGTTCGTTCGATACGTACTTCGCTCATATCCAGTTCTACGTCAAATTCTTCGGCTTCGGGAAGTACCATCACAGTAGCTGCACTTGTATGTACTCTTCCTTGGGTTTCGGTTTGTGGCACTCTTTGTACACGGTGAACACCCGCTTCATATTTTAGCGTTCCGTACACATCTTCACCAGAAATTTCAAAAATAATTTCTTTAAATCCGCCACTGGTTCCTTCGTTATAATCAACCACACTCAAATTCCATCCTTTTCCTTCACAATACTTAGTATACATTCTATACAAATCCCCTGCAAAAATACTGGCCTCATCACCACCAGTACCTGCACGGATTTCCATTACGGCATTTTTAGCATCTTCGGGGTCTTTTGGGATTAAAAGAAATTTTATTTCTTCCTCCAATTCTGGCAAACGTTCCTCGGCAGTTTCCAATTCCATTTTTGCCATTTCTACCATTTCGGCATCGCTACCATCATTTATAATTTCGTTGGCTTCGTTGATAGAATTGGTTAAAGAAGTATATTCCTCTCGCTTATCCATTAACACACGAAGATCTTTGTATTCTTTATTTAACTGAATGTAACGCTTCTGATCACTAATAATATCAGGCTGAATGATAAGATCACTCACCTCATCGAAACGATTTTTAATAATTTGAAGTTTTTCTAACATAGGTCAACAGATTGCCTTTTCCTTTTGGCTGTGCAAATTTACGATAAAATACGAATGTTTGTACTAATGATACTCAAACGTTCCTTTTGAGCTTTTTATAGTTAATTTCTTTGTTGTAGCAGCTTCCACACGCCCTACAATTTGTGCCACCACATTAAAACTTTCTGAAATTTCTATAATTTGATTTGCAATAATTGGCGAAACATACAATTCCATACGATGCCCCATATTAAATACTTGATACATCTCTTTCCAATCGGTTTTACTTTCTTCCTGAATTAATTTGAAAAGCGGCGGAATATCGAACAAGTTGTCTTTTACAATGTGAAGCTTCTCTACAAAATGAAGGATTTTAGTTTGTGCCCCTCCGCTGCAATGTACCATTCCGTGAAGGTGTTTTCTATCTACTTTGGATAGTATTTTCTGAATAATAGGCGCATAGGTACGCGTGGGTGACAAAACCAATTTACCAGCATCGACTGGGCTACCTTCAACAGAATCCGTCAATTTTTTTGAACCAGAATAGACTAAATCTTCAGGAACTGAAGCATCAAAACTTTCAGGATATTTTGAAGCCAATTCTTTATGGAAAACATCGTGCCTTGCCGATGTTAATCCGTTGCTTCCCATCCCGCCATTGTATTCGGTTTCATAAGTAGCTTGTCCAAAAGAAGCCAAACCTACAATGACATCGCCGGGTTTGATATTTGCATTGTCGATAACGTCACTTCGCTTCATTCGAGCGGTAACAGTAGAATCCACAATAATGGTTCGCACCAAATCGCCTACATCGGCTGTTTCACCTCCCGTACTATGAATGGTCACCCCAAATTTCTTTAAATCTGAAATGATTTCTTCGGTACCATTAATAATGGCAGAAATGACTTCCCCAGGAATCAAGTTTTTATTTCTCCCAATAGTGGAAGACAACATAATATTATCGACTGCCCCTACGCATAACAAATCGTCAATGTTCATGATAAGCGCGTCTTGCGCAATACCCTTCCAAACGGATAGATCTCCAGTTTCCTTCCAATACATATACGCTAGAGAAGATTTGGTTCCTGCACCATCTGCGTGCATGACTAAACAATGGTCATTACTCCCTGTTAAATGATCGGGAACAATTTTACAAAAGGCCTTTGGGAACAATCCTTTGTCTACATTTTTTATAGCATTATGGACATCTTCTTTTGCGGCAGAAACCCCACGTTGGGCATATCTTTTAGAAACTTCGTTGCTCATTGGGCAAAGGTAAAAAAAGTAACTTGTATAAAATAAATACACAATCATAACTTTTTAAAAGTAAAATTTGTATCTTCAAATAAATTAAATAATTTAAAATCAATTCATTATGAAAGTAACTATTTCTCGGGGGAGAGAAATAAAATTTTTCTTTTTCTTCTCAATTATAAGTTTTTTATCTTTTTCACAAAGCAATTACTATTACTACAATGGAGAACAAGTCTCACTCACTCTCAATAAACAGTTCGTTAATATTGTTACAACTAACACATTTGACGAAAATCAGTTAGATACTATGGGAGTTCAGTCTTTCGTTTTTAAAAACATAGGTAATGAAAAGATTGCCAAATTACAGTTTAGTAATAATATTTCTAGCCAAAGTGAATATGAACAAAAAATAAACTCCTTAAAAAACTTAGTTGAAACAGAAGGCGTTTTTCCCTATTTTACTTATAATGGAAGTACGTTTGGCACAAATAATAAATTGTATGTTCGGTTAAATCAATTATCAGATACCATACAGTTAAACAATTTAGTAACAATCAAAAATTTGTTAATTGAAGGCACAATACCCTACATGCCACTTTGGTATAAAATTAAGACTACATCTACTACACAAGATACCACTCTCGAATTAGCTGCTTATTTTTATGAATCAGGGTATATTGCATCTGCAGAGCCAGGTTTTACAGGTCTTTTTAGCATTCCTGAAGTCCCTCAACCAAGTCCCGCAATTTTTATTGGTAGTTTAGATACTTGTTATAATGAACCCAATGCTGAATTGCAATGGAATCTCTTTAATAATGAATCGGGCAATGAATTAGCAGATATTAATATCTGTGGGGCTTGGGAAGAAACAACAGGTGGCCCCCAAGTATTAGTTACAATCATTGATACTGGAGTTGATGATGGAATTCTTGATTTACCTGTAGACGCAACTGATGTTATTGATCCAGCAGGAGGGATGGATGAAGATTTCTATTATACAGTTACACAAAACCCAGAACACGGAACACTAGTTTCTAGTGTTATAGGTGCATTACATAATGGTCAAAGAATGGGTGGTATTGCACCAGATTGTAACTTTTTTTGGGTTGCAACAGACTTGGCTAACAATTTTGATCAAGAAGCAGTTGCAACGGGTATTAATGTTGCGGTTTTTGGGAGAGGCTCGAAAGTAATAAATATGTCTTTCACAGGAGGTGGAGCCCCATCTGAAAATTTAGAAATGGCATTCAATAATGCTATAGCAGAAGGTGTAATTTTAGTAGCTCCCAGTGGTAATCTTGGGGTCAATACTATTGCTATGCCTGCAAATTATCCTAGTATATTAGCTGTCGGCGGCTCAACTATAGGTGGAAATAGACAATCTTCCTCAAATTATGGTCCGCTATTAGATATTGTAGCTCCAGCAGAAGAAATAATGTCGATAGATATAGGAGGAACAGTATATGGATTATTTGGAAAAACCTCTGCAGCTGCTCCACATGTTGCTGGTATAGCAGCTTTAATGTTTACGGTCAAGCCAGAATTAAAAGGTGAAGCTATTCGAAACATATTGCGAAGGACTGCTCAAAAATCAGGTACAATCCCATATGCTATAGGTGATTTAAGCATTGGCTCTAGAAATGATGAAATGGGTTTTGGTATTCCTAATGCTACGGCCTGTGTGTTAACTGCAAAGGAATTTGAAACCACCTCTGGTGTTTTGGACATGCACATGCGTAATTCCTTAAAAGATTTTGGTGTGGAGCCTGATAATGTAACAAAACATGCCAATTTTGTATTGTGGAATAGCCCAGATATATGGATTCCTGAAAATACAGGCAATGAATTTTATGAACATAGAAATCCAATATATAGTGGGCCTGGAAGTACTGAAACAGTATTGGTTAGAGTAATTAATAAAAGTAATGAGACAGTACCTATTAATAGTCTAAATGTAAAACTCTATTGGTCTAAAACAGGTGGACACACCAATACCTGGCCAGAAAATTGGGATGGCACAACTACATATAATGCCATACCTGTTGGAGGTCCAGTAGGAAATCCCAATGGACAAGTCAACACTTTCTCGTCGATAGAACCTGGGGAACAAGGGCTTTATTTCTTTACATGGGATGTCCCAAACCCAGATGATTTTGTTGGATACATGAATTCTGACCCAAATGAATTTAGTTTTTTAGCACGTATTGACTCAAATGATGACCCCATGACAAATGAAATTATGGTAGATGGGGATGTTTGGACTAACACTCGTAATAACAATAATATTGTTTGGAAAAATGTTGTAGTAATAGAACCTGCCCCTGGGCCTGCCCCAATGACAGGAACTATAAGTATTACTAATTTTGATTCTGTTACTAAAAGTTACAGCCTTGAATTTGGAGTAGATTGGGAGGAAATAGGAAAACTTATATATGATGAAGCCGAGGTTACTTTACAAATGGATAATGAACTTTACCAAAATTGGAGTAATAATGGGTCTCTGGTCTCCAATGCAACTGAAAACTCACAAAAGTTTCTTGTTACTGATGACGAAGTAGTATTTGATAATATTTCCCTTGAGCCAGGTGAAACAAGGAATATAACTTTAACTTTTAATTTTCTTGTAGACGAACTTACCAATAAGAAAGAATACTACTATCATTTTATACAAAGAGACATTTCTACAGACGATATAGTTTATGGAAAGACTTTTCTTATAAAAAAAGGTGAATCTTCCACCTTTGATGCCAATGCTGGCAATGATCAACAAATTGACAAAAATGAAAGTGTAACTTTAAGTGCAGAAAGTATAACAGCCCCTGCAACCTATAATTGGTACGACCCACAAGGGAATCTAATTTTTACAGGACAGGATATCTCTGTTTCCCCAGAACTTACACAACAATATACTCTAGAGGTTATTAATAACAGTGACGGTGTAAAGGATTATGATAATGTAACTGTAACGGTAAACCCATTTGTGTTAGGTGTTATTGCTCCAAATCCTGCCCAAACGCAAATTACCATAGATTATATTGCTGAGGATGCTACCTCTGCCTACCTTATTTTAACAGAAGTTAGTACTAGTAATACTTTTAATCATATTATAGACACACAGGTGGGGCAACACCAAATAGATGTTAGTAGTTATGCAACGGGAATTTATTTAGTAACTTTAGTGTGTGATGGCACAGCCATTGAAACAAAAACAATAATTATTGAATGATGAAAAAATTGTCCCTAATATTTACTTTATTTCTTCTTGTTTCTTGTTCATTAAGTGCTCAAATAGTAACTATTCCAGACCCTGTTTTTAAAGATATGCTAGTAAATTTACCTTGTGCAGATTTTGACGGTGATGGTACTTATGAAAGTGATGTTGACCTAAATAATGATGGAGAAATACAAGTAAGCGAAGCTGCTGGTGTTTTGAGGCTTCGAACCAACGTAATATCTGGAATAACTTCGGTAATAGGAATTGAAGAATTCACTGCACTTGAAGTCCTTAATTTAGAGTTTCAAGAATTGACCGAGTTAAATATTACTCAAAACGTAAATCTAACCTATTTGAGTTGTGGTTTTAATACTATTGAAAGCATAGATGTATCTCAAAATACAGCATTGGAGCATGTTGATTTTGTTTCAAACAATTTTACTTCGATTGACGTTTCACAGAATGTAAATCTTATGTATTTAAATGTAAGCTCTATGAATTTACTTGAAATAGATATTACTAACAACACACTATTAGAATTTCTTTTTGTTGCTGGAAATCAAATTACATCTCTAGATGTTAGTAATCAACCTCTTCTTAAAGAATTGAATTTTAGAGATAATTCAATACCCTCTATTGATCTTTCATTCAATCCAAATTTAGTTTATTTAGATGGAAATGAAAATAAACTTTCAGAATTAGACTTATCAAACAATTCTTTACTTGATGTAATTAATGCTAGTCATAATATGATCCAAAGCATAGATATTAGTAATAATTCAAGTTTAAGTTTTTTAATATTAGAAGATAATAACTTAAAGCAAGTAAACCTCAATAATAATAACAATGAAGGCTTTTATGCAGTTAATCTAACAGAAAATCCTAATTTAAAATGTATTCAAGTAGATGATGTTGATTTTGCAAATGCTCAAGAGTGTATCAGTGAAGCAGAAGGTTGGTGTAAGGATGAAACTGCTGTCTATAGTGAAGATTGTAATTTAAGTGTTGAAGAAAACGCCATTAATATTGTAAAACTATATCCCAACCCTGTAAAGGAAGTTTTGAATATAGATAGTTCTAATGTGATTAAAAGGATTACTATTTACAACGTCTTGGGTGTTAAACTTAAAGAAATTACGCAAAACTTTAGTGAAATCTCATTACTTGGGATGCCAGCAGGGTTACTATTTATGGAGATAGAATCCGAGAAAGGAACAGTGATTCAAAAAGTCATTAAAGAATAAAAAAAGACCGCTACTCTTCGACTTCGCTCAGAGACCAGCGGTCTGTTCATTTTTATCGTGTAAATAATAACTCTCTATACTTGGTCAATGGCCAAATTTCATCGTCCACCAATAACTCAAGTTTATCACAGTGATATCTAATTTCTTCAAAGAAAGGTTTTACTTTATCACAATATGCAAAGGCTCTTTTTTCTCCATCTTCAATCTTGTTAGCTTTTTTGCGCTCTTCAATCATATTGGTAATATTGGTGTTGATTTTTGCAATATGTTCGCTAATACTCTCTATCAATTGCATTTGCTCTGAAGCCAATTTTTTGAAACCCGCACCATAGATTTCTTTTAACCCACGTACGTTTTCAATTAAAATATTTTGATAACGTATTGCTGTTGGAATTACGTGATTTCTAGCAATATCCCCTAAGACGCGTCCTTCAATTTGGATACGCAGCGCATATTCCTCTACTTCAATTTCGTGACGTGCCTCAATTTCAATTTTATTTAAAATCCCAAGGCCTTCGTATAAATCAATAGTCTTTTTTGAAACTTGTGCTTTAAGTGCTTCTGGGGTAGTTTTATTATTACTTAAACCACGCTTTTTAGCTTCTTTTTCCCAAGCCTCACCATAACCATCTCCTTCAAAACGAATGCGCTTCGATTGTTTGATATATTCTCTCAATACGTTGAAAATAGCATCGTCCTTCTTCATTTTCTTCTTTGCAATTAGCGCATCAACCTCCTCTTTAAAGTCGATTAACTGTCTTGCAACAATGGTATTAAGCACCGTCATTGGATTAGCACAGTTGGCTGTAGAACCTACGGCACGGAATTCAAATTTATTTCCTGTAAAGGCAAAAGGCGACGTACGGTTACGATCTGTGTTATCTAATAAAATTTCAGGAATTTTACCAACCACATTTAACTTAAGATCGGTTTTTTCTTCTGGAGAAAGCTTTCCATTGGTTACTTTTTCAAGTTCGTCCAATACATCTGTTAATTGTGAACCAATAAACACTGAAATAATCGCTGGAGGTGCTTCGTTTGCTCCTAATCGGTGATCGTTACTGGCACTTGCAATAGATGCACGAAGCAATTCTTCATATTCGTTAACCGCTTTTATAGTATTGATAAAGAAGGTTAAAAACTGAAGGTTTTTCATTGGAGTACTTCCAGGACTCAGTAAGTTAACTCCTGTACTTGTTGCCAAAGACCAGTTGTTATGTTTTCCGCTTCCATTAATTCCTGCAAAAGGTTTTTCGTGGAAAAGCACTTTAAAATTATGTCTGTCTGCCACTTTATCCATCACATCCATTAATAATGAATTGTGATCCACAGCGAGGTTGGCTTCTTCAAAAATAGGTGCCAATTCAAACTGATTTGGGGCTACTTCATTATGACGCGTTTTTACAGGAATACCTAATAGCATGCATTCGGTTTCTAAGTCACGCATATAGTTTAATACCCTAGTGGGAATAGAACCAAAATAGTGATCGTCTAATTGTTGACCTTTTGCTGAAGAATGTCCTAAAAGCGTTCTACCAGCTAAAGAAATATCTGGTCTGGAAGCGGCTAACGACTTATCTATAAGAAAATACTCTTGCTCCCAACCAAGGGTTGCAACTACTTTACTTACGTTTTTATCGAAATATTTAGCTACAGCAGTAGCAGCATTGTCAACTACTTGTAATGAGCGTAGCAACGGTGTTTTATTATCTAACGCTTCTCCTGTATACGCCACAAAAACGGTTGGAATACAAAGCGTGGTTCCATAAATAAAAGCTGGTGAGGTAGGATCCCAAGCGGTATATCCTCTTGCTTCAAACGTATTTCTAATTCCGCCATTTGGAAAACTTGAAGCATCTGGTTCTTGTTGTACTAATTGACCTCCTCCAAACTTTTCAATAGCCATTCCACCTTCGATAGTTTCAAAAAAAGCATCGTGCTTTTCAGCAGTAGCTCCGGTTAATGGTTGAAACCAGTGTGTATAATGAGTCGCCCCTTTGCTAATAGCCCATTCTTTCATTCCAGTAGAAACATGATCCGCTACAGTTCGGTCTATTTTTGAACCATTTACAACAGCATCCATCACGCTTTTATATGAATCTTTGGTAAGATATTGACGCATGGCTTGCTCGTTAAAAACATTGTTTCCAAATATTTCTGAACGACGTGCTGGTTCTTTAACTTCAATAGGCTTACGATTGAAGGTTTCGCTTATTGCTTTAAATCTTAGGGTAGACATACTTTTAGGCTTTTTTATTTAAAAAAATGAATTAGACGGCACAAAAATATATCTATTTTAAATATACCCCCTGTTTTTTTATAATTTTTTTATTTAAAAAATAATATTTTTATCAACACACCCCCTAAAAAAGTTAATAAAAATATTGAATCAATAAAAATATTGAAAATAACCCCTCTAATTTATAAATGCCATACTTGTAAAAATGGCGTAGGCAACAACAAGAACAAAACCTTTTAAACGTCCAATTTCAAATCTCTTGGGAAGAAAGACAAAAGGAATCAATACAGCCGCAAAACCCAGCATCCAAAAAATATCATTGGTAAGAACTTCTGGGCTTTTAACCGCAATGGGCTGAATTAACGAAGTAATACCCAATACACAAGCGATATTAAATATGTTTGAGCCAATTAAATTCCCTAAAGAAATTGCCTTTTCTTTTTTCAAGGCAGCAATCACCGAAGCTGCCAATTCTGGAACACTTGTCCCTACAGCAATCATGGTAACGGCTATGACTCTTTCACTTACTCCCATGGCTGTTGCCAAATCTACTGCTCCTTTAACCAATAGCTCACTTCCTCCCCAAAGAGATACTCCTCCAATAAGCAACCAAATAGCAATTTTGAAATTGGAAACCATGGCTAGTGATTCATTTACCTCCTCCAAAACTTCAGTCTTTTTACCCCTTGTTTTTCTAGCTCTTGAGATAAGCATCCAAAGGTATATTACTAAAAGAGCAATTAACCCCCCACCCTCCATTCGGGATAATTCATTTCCAGATGTAAGTAAGCCATAAAGCGCTAAGGAAATAAACATCATAATAGGCCAATTGAGCTTATAGAAATCCTTATCTATGGCAAGCGGTCCTATTACCGCAGTAATTCCCAAGACCAATCCAATATTTGCAATATTACTTCCTATTACATTTCCTAACGAGATATCACTAAACCCAGACAATGCCGCATTTAAACTCACTAATAATTCTGGAGCCGAAGTAGCAAAAGAAACCACCGTAAGTCCAATGACCATTTTGGATAAGTGTAATTTAAAGGAAAGCGCTACCGAGGATCTAACTAAAAATTCTCCTCCTATGACTAATAAGGTAAGCCCTAAAAAAATGAAAAGTATGCTCATAATATTTATACCGTGCGAAGATAACAATTATGAAAAAGGAATGGAATCTTCAGAAAAAAATTATACTGAAACAATAATTAACTAAAACTTAAGTTATATAACTACAAAAATAGTTGTACAACTAAAAAAATAGTTTTAAGTTTGACTTATGGAACAATTAACGAATAAAGAAGAAGAGGTTATGCAAGCGCTATGGAAGCTAGAAAAAGCTTTTGTGAAAGAGATTATTGCTGTATTACCTAACGAAAACCATTACAATACCATTTCGACTATTGTAAGGAATTTAGAAGAAAAGGGATTTGTCTCTTATACCGCCTACGGAAAAACCCACCAATATTATCCCATTATCTCTAAAGAAGAATACACCAAGCGTTTTATGAATTTAGCTATGAAACGATACTTCAATAATAATTATAAGAGTATGGTTTCCTTTTTTGCCAAAGAAGAGAAAATTAGTGCCAAAGAACTTCGAGAAATTTTGGATTTAATCGAAAACAAAAAATAATATGGAACTCATTACCTATATAATAAAGTCGGGAGGTGTTTTGGTATTGTTTTACGCTGTCTATTTCCTATGGCTACAAAAAGACACCTTATTTAGAGCAAAAAGACAGTTTTTACTTTTTGGACTTGCTACTGCCATCATTTTACCTTTAGTTGAATTTACAAAAACTGTTGTTATTGAAGTTCCAGAGATGACCCATGCTCTAAATACTGGAATTTCTACATTAAGTCAAACCCCACAACAAGCAGAACCCTTTACAATAAACCTATGGGATTTTTTCATGATAGTTTATAGCGTTGGGGTTGTTTTTATGGTATATCGATTTATAAGGGAGCTTTACTCTTTACTAAGTATTCTTATTTCGGGTAAAACTGAAAAATTGGATGGGGTTTTCCACATTAAAACAGTACAAAAACATGCCCCTTTTTCATTCTTTAATTATATTGTTTATAATCCGTCGCTTCACACAAATGAAGAATTACAAATGATTATTAAGCACGAAAAAGTACATGCAAATCAATGGCATTCAGCAGATATTCTATTGGCCAATTTGGTCCTCATTTTTCAATGGATAAATCCTTTTGCTTGGTTATTCAAAAATAGTATCGAAGAGAATTTAGAATTTATTGCCGATAATGAAACAGTTCAACAAATTTCTTCAAAAAAAGCATATCAACTGGCACTGGTAAAGGCATCATCATCCTATACCGTTCCAGCACTTACCAATAATTTTTATCAATCATTCATCAATAAACGAATCATTATGTTAAACAAAAGCAATTCAAGAAAAGTAAATGTTTTAAAAATTGGAATTATCCTTCCATTATTAGCCCTCTTTTTATGGAGTTTTAATGTGAAAGAAATAGTCACTTACAAAACAATTCCGGTGGCAGAAGAGCCTGTTGAAAAACCTTCAACAAATGCCATTCCTGTGGCAGAAAATTCGGATAAAAAGGAAAATGTAGCTCAGAAAAACGAAACTCCTTCTATAGCCGAAGCGTCCTCAAAACCTGAAATTAAGAACAGCCAAGAAGAAAAAGAAATTCGAGAAAAATTCAGTGTTAAGATTACAAAAAACACAAGCAACGCAGAGTTTGAAACCATTAAAAAGGAGCTGAAAGAAAAATACGGAATTGATCTTAGCTACACGGTTGTTAGAAACGATGCCAACGAGATAGTTTCATTATCCATGAATTACTCTAGCACAGACTCTAGAAATGGAAATTATCAAGTTAATGATGATGAGGGTATTGAAGAATTTCATTTTTACATAGACGAAGAAGGTAAAAGTGGATTTTGGTCTGAAGGTGCAGAAGAGCGCCGCATAGAGCGTATGGAACGAAGAACAAAAGAAATGGAAGTGCGAAAGGATGAAATGGAAGTACGTAGAGCAGAAATGAAAGAACGAAGAAAAGAACTAGACAAACGTCGCGTAAAAATGGAAGAACGCAGAGAAAAGCAAATAGCCGTTATAGATGAAGAAAGAAGAGAATTAGCCGATAGAAAAAGAGCTATGACTTATTCTATTGCAAATAGCAGGGGTGGCTCAAACGGAAACGTGGCTGTTATATCGGGATCAGAAGATAGTGCTGTAATTAATAAAAACACAAGTGACGCAGAACTCTCAAAAATGAAAACCGAATTAGCTTCAAAAAATATTGATTTTACTTACAAGAATGTAAAAAGAAATGATGTCGGTGAAATTGTAGCCATCAAAATATCGGTAGATGATAATAAAGGATCGAAATCTACTTCTGTGATAAAAGGAGACGATGATGAGCCTATTGATTTAATTATAATTCACCAATAGTTTAAAATAAGATATGGTAAAAGCCTCTTTATAAGAGGCTTTTGTTATTTTTGAATATGAAAAAATCGTTTTTTAAGTTTTTAGCCAAGATGAATAAAATATTACTCCCTAGTTTTACAAAAAAGGGGGTGGATTTGGCTAATGCTTCAAAATTTCAATTATTATTGTTTGGATATCGGTTATGGGTCACTAAAAATGCATTAGACTAGTAATTTAATATCGAAGCTACTTGGTATTTCTTTAATTTATCTTTTCCGTCCAGAAAATCCAATTGCATAATAAAATTACACTGTACAATTTCACCTCCTAATTTTTCAACCAATTGGCACACTGCTTTTGCCGTACCTCCAGTTGCCAACACGTCGTCATGTACCAATACTTTTTCGCCTTTTGCAATAGCATCTTCATGAATTTCGAGAGCATCCCAACCGTACTCCAGCTCGTAAGGTTGCTTAATAGTAGTAAATGGAAGCTTTCCAGGTTTTCTAACGGGCACAAAACCCACACCCAATGCTTGCGCTAAAAGTGTTCCAAAGAAAAACCCACGAGACTCAACTCCTACCACTTTATCAATTTTTTTGGCTTTTACTAATTGCACTAATTCTTTTAGGCATTGCGCAGTCGCTTCTGGCGACGAAAGTAAGGGAGTAATATCTTTAAAAACAATTCCTTGTTTTGGAAAGTCTGGAATAATACGGATATAATCTTCGAGGTCAAGCATAGTTAAATGTAACTATAAAAAAAATCCTAAACAACAGTTTAGGATTTTTGATTTATTAGTGACCTCGGCAGGATTCAAACCTGCAACCTTCTGAGCCGTAATCAGATGCGCTATTCAGTTGCGCCACGAGGCCGTTTAGGGGTGTAAATATAAAAAATAATGAAGTATTGGCAATTAAAAAACTAAATTATCTCTGCACTTAATCCGGCCTCCAATAATTTACTGCAACGAGGTTTTAAATCTTCGAAAGAACCCGATTTAACCGTGCATTTCCCTTTGTAATGAACAATAATAGCACATTGTTCTGCCTGTATAGTAGTGTGCTCACAAGTGGCTACAAGCATTTCTATAACGTGATCAAAGGTATTCACCTCATCATTGTATAACACAATCTGATTTTCTTGATCTTCCTGTTCGGCAACTAAGAGGTCCTCTTGGTATTTTTCTTTTGTACTCATCGTTAGAAACTTACACTGCAACTAATTTACAAATTTTGCTGCAATCCAATTATTTTTTTCTTTGTTTTCAACGAATTGAAGCCCCAACTTATTGCAACATTCTATAATAATTGGTAAATCTTCTTTATAAAAACCACTTAAATATAATTCACCTCCCATTTTAAGTCCTTTTGAATATATTTCCATATCATTCAGCAAGATATTTCTATTAATGTTGGCAATAATAGTATCATAGGTTTCTGAAGTAGGTAATACAGAAGCATCACCTAACTTTACTGAAATATATTTACAATGATTCCGAAGTACGTTCTCTTCCGAATTTTCTACACACCAATCGTCAATATCAATCGCATCTACTTTTGAAGCGCCTCTCATTTCAGCAAGAATCGCCAAAACGGCCGTGCCGCAACCCATATCGAGTACTGTTTTACCTTCAAAAGTATTTTCTAAAATAAACTGAAGCATCATAAAAGTTGTTTCGTGATGCCCCGTTCCAAACGACATTTTAGGCTCAATAACTATCTCGTATTGTACATTAAAAGGCTTATGAAAAGGAGCGCGAACTGCACAGGCATCTGCTATAACAATGGGCTCGAAGTTCTTTTCCCATTCTTCATTCCAATTCACCTGTTCTATTTCTTTAGAGCTGTGCGATATTTCGAATTCATCCGATTCTAAAATCTGAATATCTTTCAGGATATCCTCGTTCCATTCCTCTTTCTGAATATAGGCTAGTACCCCCTCTTCTGTTTCAATAAAACTTTCAAATCCTGCATATCCTAGTTCGGCAATCAAAATTTCGGAAGCGGGTTGCAGAGCATCTATGATAAATGTGTACTCAATATAAATGGCACTCATTACATGGCTTTAATTATGGCTGCAAAGTCTTGGGCATTTAATGAAGCACCGCCTATCAATCCGCCATCCACATCAGGTTTGCCAAAAATTTCTTCAGCATTGTTGGGTTTTACGCTTCCACCATATAAGATAGAAACACCTTCTGCTAATGCTTCGGAGTAGTTATCTGAAATTGTTTTTCGAATAAAAGCGTGCATTTCTTGTGCCTGCTCTGGTGTAGCAGTCATTCCAGTGCCAATGGCCCAAACAGGCTCATAAGCTAAAATGATGTTTTTCCAGTCTTCTTTCGATAAATGGAACAATGCTTTTCGCAATTGTTTTTCTACCACCGTAAAATGATTTCCTAGATGTCTTTCATCTAGTTTTTCACCAAAACAGAACACCACTTCTAAACCATTTTTAAGAGCAGCATCTACTTTTTGTTGCAACAATTCGTCCGTTTCATGAAAATATTCGCGACGCTCACTATGACCTAAAATCACTGTAGTAACGTGAACGTTTAACAACATTTTAGCCGAAACTTCCCCTGTATAAGCACCACTCTCTGCTTGATGCATATTTTGTGCCCCTACTTCTACTCTACCATCTCTTCCCGAAGCATCCTGCGCCCCTTGAATGCTAAGAAACGGCGGAAAAACCATTACTCGATTCCCGTTAATATCGTGATTTTGAATCTCCGCACTAATGTCATTGACTAGTTGCATCGCTTCGTCACGATTGATATTCATTTTCCAGTTTCCTGCTACTATTTTCGTTCTCATAAGTCTTTTTTTATTGTCTACTAATTTTTGGGTCTAACCAACCATATATTATATCTACAAAAATATTGATTAAAATAAACAAAGTTGCTATTACTAATACAGCTCCCATAATAATGGGTAAATCCAAGGTGTTTAAGGCATCTACTATTTCTTTTCCAAGACCATTCCAGCCAAATATATACTCTACAAATACAGCACCAGCCAACATCGATGCAAACCATCCTGAAATTGCCGTCACTACCGGATTTAAGGAATTCTTTAATGCGTGTTTCCGAATGATCTTGGCGAAAGAAAGTCCTTTGGCTTTTGCCGTACGAATGTAATCCTGACTCAACACTTCCAATAACGAATTACGCATCAACTGTGTCACCACACCCAAAGGGCGGATCCCCAAAACAATGGCGGGAAGTATTAAATTCTTTAATTGCATATACGTTCCATCTCCAAAATCATCAACTTCATATAAACTACCTGTCATATTTAAATTTGTGTATTCGTGCAACACAAAACCAAACAGCCACGCAAAAATAATGGCACTAAAAAAGGAAGGAACACTCATTCCCAATGTGCTAATCAACTGAATGAATTTATCTAAAAATTTATCTTTAAACAACACCGAAATAATGCCGAGAAAAACTCCCAGCATCATTGCGATGGTAATAGCAGAAATAGCCAAAATAGCCGTGTTGGGTAGTGTTTCGGCTATAACACTACTAACAGGCTTCCCATTTTTTTGAAAGGATTCTCGTAAATAGGGTAGCTTTAAAACTGTCGTAGTTCCTTCGGTTGAAAAAAGCTTGGTTGCTGTATATTTCCCTTCAGAAAGAAAGGAGTAATCGCCTTCGGTTTTACTATGAAATGAAAGGGGCGAAAGATCGTTTAAATACAACAAATATTGTTCGCCTAAGGATTTATCGAACCCGTATTTCTTCTTTACAATAGCTACCTGTTCTGCCGTTTCGTTTTGTCCAAGCATCATCCGTGCTGGATCTCCAGGAAGAATATTAAATAATAAAAAAATGACCGTCACTACTCCAAATAATGTGAGTACTGCATACCCTATTTTTTGAAGGACGTATCGTAGCAATTTAGTTTAGTTTAAAATCTTCGGCATCGTTCCAATGCAACTTTTGAAGAATGGTTCCCTCACTTAATTCTAAAATTCCAGGGTTACTTCGAACAATAGTTTTTAAAGTCATCATGTCACAAAAATAGAATTGAAAATTCAGTTTTTGTTTCCTAGCTAAACTTTCAGTTTCAGCAGTACTCGATGCCGAAAGTCCAATCACTTTATAGCCTTTCTTTAAAGCTTCATCCGTCACTTTTTTGATATTGGCAAAGCCTTCAATTTCAGTATTGTCCAAGTTGTAAGCAATCACGACAATTAGTTTGTCTTCGGCTAGAAAATCTTCAGTGAAATCTTGATCATCTCTTTCAATGGTAAAATCATGAATAGGTGGTTCGTAAGGTTCACGAATAAAATCGGTTTCCACGCCAATTCTTGTCCCTCCTTCAGGTTGAGGATCTAAACCGGAAGTGTTGGTAATGGTTTTTTCTTTTCCATTAATTTCATACTTCCATTGGTATTCAATAATGGGCGGTAAAGCATCATCTGGCACTGTCATCCCCTCCTGGATATTGTTTCCAATTTTATAGGCTCTAAAATCCACAATGGGAAGATGCATAAGCACATGATAGCCCAACCATAAACACAATACAAAGGAAATCATTACTGCGATACTTCTAAAATTTGCTGTAAAGAAGGGCGTTAAGTGTTTTCTCCAAAAGAATACAATGAGAATTAAAATCAACAGCACTATATCTTTCCAAAAGGACTCCCAAGGCGTTAATTTTAAAGCATCCCCAAAACATCCACAATCAGTTACTTTATTGAAATATGCCGAATAAAACGTAAGAAAAGTAAAGAAAACTATCATGGCGATAAGGCTCCAGAGTGTGAACCTTTTTGCATATCCCAAAATGAGCATCACACCCAACATGACTTCATATACCACTACAAAAAGGGCTATCATTAAAGAATAGGGTACTAAAAACTCGAGGTTTAATACATCGGGTGCAAAATAATCCTGAAGTTTAAACGAAAATCCAACGGGATCATTCAGTTTTATAAGTCCACTGATGATAAAAAATATTCCAATAAAAATTCGTAAAAAGCCAATTAAGTATTTCATAATGTTAATAAATTTCAAATTTCAAGTACCAAAATCCAAAGGGTATCTAAAACTTGTTAATAATAGAAGAAATAATCTTACGTAATTCTTCCGATTCTTTTAATAATGTAATTATTTCCTCATTTTCATGGTTAGACACCTTTAGTAGTCTAAGCCAATATCCAGATTCTTTAGCTTCTTTTCTAGCTATTTTTAATCTAAAGATAAAATCTTTATTCCCTAATTTTTCATTAGCTTCAATGTAATTAGCTCCTACTGAACCTGAAGATCTAATTAACTGTTTTCCATCTTCAATATTCGCTAATGTAGGTTTTAAATCCTTTATTAATACTCTACAACTCCCTGCAAATTGAAATGTTCTTTCCTCTAAATCAAACTTCCTTTCCATTTGGATTTTGGAATTTTAGCTTTGGAATTTACTTTGAAGGTGAATCATCGCAAAAACGCTGTAATTTATCATATCCTGATAATTTGCATCAATGCCTTCACTCACTAAGGTTTTTCCTTGATTATCTTCAATTTGTTTAACACGTAATAATTTCTGAAGGATTAAATCGGTTAAAGAACTTACTCGCATATCGCGCCAAGCTTCGCCGTAATCGTGATTTTTATCCAACATAAGTTCTTTCGTAATCGTTACTTTTTCATCATACAACTTTATTGCTTCTTCTAGAGAAAGATCGGGTTGTTCCACCACTCCTTTTTCCAATTGAATTAAAGCCATGACCGAATAATTAATAATCCCAATAAACTCACTAGCTTCTCCTTCGTCCACTTTTCGTTCTGCATTTTGCTGAAGACTGCGAATTCGTTGCGCTTTTATAAATATTTGATCGGTTAATGAAGGCAATCGCAATATACGCCAAGCGCTTCCGTAGTCCTTCATTTTATTGATAAACAGTGTTCTGCACGTTTCAATGACGGCGTCGTATTGTTTTACAGTATCTGGCATTCGTTCTTTAAGATTTTGCGTAAATTTCGCTTAAATAAATCAAATTAAAAAATAGGATGAACCTCAATTGTAAAGGAACCCTTATCAACATCACTACACCCAAGGTGATGGGGATTTTAAATATCACTCCAGATTCATTTTATGATGGAGGAAATTTAACAAATGAACGTCTTATTTTAGCACAAGCCGAAAAAATGCTAAAGCAGGGGGCTACCTTACTCGATATTGGTGGTCACAGTTCCCGACCGGGTGCTAATGAAGTTTCAGAAAAAGAAGAACTGCAAAGAGTTGTTCCAGCTATCGAAGCCATTTTAAAACAGTTTCCCGAAGCTCTTATTTCCATAGATACCTTCCGAAGTGAAATTGTCAAAAAAAGTGTAGAAGCAGGTGCCGTGATGGTGAATGATATTTCGGCTGGAAATTTAGATTCGAACATGATGAAAACAGTGGCTCAACTAAAAGTTCCATACGTGATGATGCATATGAAAGGGAATCCGAAAACGATGGTCTCGCTTTCAGAATATAAAAATGTCACCAAAGAAGTATTGTTTTATTTTTCTGAAAAATTAGCGGAAGCCCGTACTTTGGGAATGAATGATGTGATTGTAGATCCAGGTTTTGGCTTCGCCAAAACCCGACACCATAATTTTGAATTGCTAAACCATCTTGAACTTTTTACATCGCTTGAAGTTCCTTTATTAGTTGGGATTTCTCGTAAATCGATGATTTATAAAACACTTCAAACGACACCTAAAGAAGCTTTAAATGGGACAACTGCCTTACATAGCATTGCTTTACTTAAAGGAGCTTCCATTTTACGAGTGCATGATGTAAAAGAAGCGATAGAGTGTGTTACATTGCTTGAAAATTTTAAAAATTAAGTACATTTACAAAAACCCTTAGCCATTGGATTTATTAGACATCCGTATTATTGATATTATCGATGTGGTACTCGTCGCTTTCCTAATGTATTACCTCTATAAATTGGTAAAAGGAACGGTGGCAATTAATATTTTTATAGGAATTGTCATTCTTTTTGCCGTTTGGAAACTCACCGAATTTCTGGACATGTTATTAATGAGTCGGATCCTTGGCGGATTTCTAGGTGCAGGGATGATTGCCCTTGTGGTGGTTTTTCAACAAGAAATAAGAAAGTTTTTACTTATGGTAGGAACGACCAATTTTTCCGCTAGAAAACGTGTTTTTAAGAAGCTAAATTTGTTTAACGATAACGAAACCACAACCAATATACCAGTCATCCTTTCAGCTTGTGCTAAAATGAGTAAAAGCAATACGGGAGCCATTATTGTACTAAAACGGAATAATAGTCTCGAGTTTGTAAAAAACACAGGGGACCCTATGAATGTAGAGATAAATCAGCCCATATTAGAAAGTATATTCTATAAAAATAGTCCGTTACACGATGGGGCGCTTATTATTGAAGATAATGTCATTACTGCCACTCGGGTAATTTTACCTGTTTCTAACGATAAAAACATTCCGCAACGATTTGGATTGCGTCACCGAGCCGCTTTGGGGATTACCGAAAAAACCGATGCAGTTTGCATTGTCGTTTCTGAAGAAAACGGGCAAATATCCTATTTAAAGGAAGGTGACTTTGTGCTTTTTGAAGACATCGACGAACTTCAAAAATTAATTGAACGTGACTTAAAAGATTAGTCTATGGATTGTAAAAATTGCCAAAACTCACTTTCACAAAAAGATGATTATTGCAATGTTTGTGGAGCTAAAGTCATTCGAAATAGGCTTACGGTTAAAAATCTTTGGGCAGATTTTGCCGAACAATTTTTAAACTACGACAATAAATTTCTTAAAACCTATCTTGCTCTTTTTAAAAAACCAGAAGATGTTATTGGCAGTTACATCAACGGAACTCGAAAAAAGTATGTAAACGTTATTAGCTACTTCGCCATCGCTGTAACACTTTCGGGAATTCAATTATTTATTCTTCGGAAATTCTATCCTGAAGTGATGGATTTGACGGTCTTGATGCCAAATAATGTCCCTGAGGGTTATTCCAACTTCGATTGGATTTATGACTACTATTCCTTTATATCATTAATTAACCTTCCATTATATGCTTTTATAGGTTATTTGGTTTTTAAAACATTAAAAAGGCTCAATTTTACAGAACATTTGGTAACCATGACCTATATCGTCGCACAATATTCCATAACAAGTGCCGTGGTCATTACTTTATTAGGAATTATTGGAGTGAATTTTTATATCGCCGGTAGCATTTTTAACCTTGGACTCATTATTTACACGGCTATTTGCTATAAACGCTTGTTGAAATTATCTACAGAAGGTATTATCCTGCGGACTTTTCTATTTATTGGTATAATTATGGTTGCCCTACTCATACAAGGAATCATTCAAGCTTATTTTATGTATAAGAGCGGTGCTTTTGAAAAAATAATCGAAGCAGAAAAAGCCAAAAGAGGCGTTTCTTATATCGCTTCTTCTTTCATAAACTGGACTTCATAAAGGTTTTTATAAAAACCATTCTCTTTTTTGAGAAGTTCTTTGTGCGTGCCTTTCTCTACTATTTTCCCACTATCCATAACAATGATTTGACTGGCCTTTTTTATAGTGGCTAGGCGATGGGCAATAATTATTGAAGTTCGCCCTTTGGTAATTTTATCGGTGGCGGTTTGGATCATTTCTTCCGAATAACTATCTACCGAAGAGGTTGCTTCATCCAATACCAAAATACTAGGGTTACTTACGTACGCACGAAGAAAAGCAATCAATTGTCGTTGCCCTGAAGAAAGCATGGTGCCACGTTCTTTTACATTGTAATGATAGCCATCGGGTAAAGAACTAATAAATTCGTGGACTCCAATTTCCTTGGCGGCGGCAATCACCGTTTCTTCCGTTATGGTTTCATCACCAAGGGTAATATTATTCAAAATAGTATCGGCAAACAAAAATACATCCTGAAGGACCACCGCTATATGACTTCTTAAGGAAGGTAATGTATATTCTTTTATGGATATTCCGTCAATACTTATTTCGCCTCCATTAATTTCATAAAAACGAGATAGTAAATTAATAATGGTCGATTTTCCTGCTCCTGTAGCCCCTACCAACGCAATGGTTTGTCCTGATTCCACAGAAAAAGATATTCCTTTGATGACTTCTTCATCTTGGTTATACCCAAAATGCACCTCTTTAAATTCAATATCTCCTCGCGTTTCTTTTAACTCAATGTCCCCTTCATCGGAAATATGCGATTTGGTATCTAAAATTCCAAAAACGCGATTGGCAGCTACCATTCCCATTTGTAGCGTGTTAAACTTATCGGCAATCATTCGCAAGGGTCTAAACAACATTTGCGACAATTGGATAAACGCCGTTATAACTCCTAAGGTAATATCGCCACTTAGAGCTGCTTCATCTGCAATCGCATTTAATCCGCCATACCAAACAATCAATCCTAAGGCTATGGAGCCCGATATTTCAGCAATAGGAAAGAAAATAGAGTTATACCAAACAGTTTTTATCCATGCTTTTTTGTGTTCTTCGTTGATTTCGACAAAACGTTTGTATTCGGTTTCTTCACGAGCAAAAATTTGAACGATTTTCATCCCAGTAATACGCTCTTGTACAAAGGTGTTTAAATTTGCGACCTGATTTCGCACCTCTTCAAAAGCACCTTTCATGGCACGCTGAAACACTCTCGTTGCGTAAATGAGGATAGGCATAATGGAGATAGAAATTAATGTAAGTTCCCAACTTTTATAGAACATTACCCCTAAAATCACCACCATTTTTAGCACATCACTTGCAATGGTAAACAGTCCCTCGCTAAAGATACTCGCAATGGTTTCAATATCGTTAACAGCACGTGTGGTAAGGCGCCCCACAGCACTTTTATCGAAGTACTTCATCCGAAAACTCATCATGAGTTTAAAGAGTTTCACCCTAATATCGCGAATTACTGTTTGCCCTAGCCAGTTCGCATAATAGATAAATGAAAATTGAAAAAGAACTTCACCCAACAGCACCACAATCATCAATGTTACATAAAAAACAACCAACTCCCAATCACACATCAACATTCCCTTATCTATTGTTTTTTCTAGTAAGATGGGACTCAACACTCCTAAAACAGAAAGTGCAATCGCAGCAAAAGCAACAAAGGCAAACGTCCATTTATAGGGTTTTGTGTACCCTAATAAACGCTTGAATAGTTTAAAATCGAATGCTTTTCCTGTGGTTTCCGACATGAATTGTCTCCTTACATTTTTATAGTTTCGGGATATACAACTTTCGTTAAATAAAGCCCGTGAGCGGGTGCCGAAGCCCCTGCGTTACTTCTGTTTTTACTTTCAATTATCTTGTGAAAATCCTCTAACGTTAATTTTCCATAGCCTATTTCTAGTAGTGTACCTACAATAGCACGCACCATATTTCGTAAAAAACGGTTAGCGGAAATTGTGAAAATCAGCAGATTTTCTTTTCGTTCCCAATGTGCTTTTGTGATAGTACAATAATACGTTTTTACATCGGTTTTGGAACGCGAAAAACATTGAAAATCTTGATACTTCAATAGAGATTGTGCCGCTTCATTCATTTTTGAAACATCAGGCTCATTATTTACTAAATAAGCCAATCCTTCAACAAAAGGGTCTTTTTTTAAATTAATATGGTATTCGTACTCACGTGCCTCGGCATCAAATCTTGCATGAGCATCGTCCTTTACTTGAAAAATATCCTGCACCGAAATATCTTTCGGTAAAAAAGAATTTAATCGGTGTAGCAAGTTTTGGACATCCTCCATTGCTGAAGCATCAAAATGTGCAAACAATTGTTTTGCGTGGACACCAGCATCAGTCCTACCAGCACCCGTAACCGCAATTTCGGTTCCTAATAGAGTTGAAAGTGCTTTCTCCAAAACTTCTTGAACTGACAATGCATTGGGCTGATTTTGCCACCCGCAATAAGCCGTTCCGTTGTAGGCTATGTCAATAAAATATCGCAAGTTTTGATTTTTGAACTCACAAAATTACGATTTACCAATAAGGAATTACGATTTCTGAAAACAAAATCTCAACTTTGTATTTCAGAAAATTGACAGCTTTGACCAAAATTCTCCTTTTAAGCGATACCCATAGTTATATAGATGAAAACATCTTAAAGTATGTAAAACAAGCCGATGAAGTTTGGCATGCAGGTGATATTGGAGATTTAAAAGTAACAGATGCCATTCAAAAATTGAAGCCCATTAAGGCGGTCTATGGAAATATTGACGATGCGAAAGCGCGACAAGAATTTCCGTTAGACAATCGTTTTTTTTGTGAAGAAGTGGAGGTTTGGATAACCCACATTGGTGGCTATCCGGGACGTTACGAGCGAAGAATAAAAGAAGAAATATCAAAAAACCCGCCTAAGATTTTTATTTCGGGTCACTCTCATATCTTAAAAGTCATGCCCGATAAAAAATTAAATCTGCTTCATATGAATCCTGGTGCTGCTGGAAAACACGGATTCCAAAAAGTACGTACCATGCTTCGCTTCGAAATTGACCAAAAGGATATTAAAAATCTGGAGGTGATTGAATTTGCCAAAACTAAAGTACTTTAATTACTTTTTTAACAATGACTCCTAGTTCTGTATGAACAGTAACAAACAAAACCCCGCTTTGCAAAGCCGAAACATCCAGTGAGTTTACATTGCCTTTAACAGAAAGCAATGTTCTTCCCAACATGTCATATACTTCAACTTTGGTAAGGGTTATGTCTTTTGCTTTAATAGCCAGAGTATCTTGTGTAGGGTTAGGAAAAATAGTTATCGAACGTGCCAAGAAATCCTGTACCCCAAAGACTCCACTGTTTTTATACCATGCTATTTTATTATCTACACTAGAGGCAGAAAGCACATCTAAAAATGTATCGTTATTAATATCAGCAACATATACTGAGTATGCCAAATCGGTCTCGGTAGATATAATTTGCATTGCTCCAAAATTTCCTAATCCATCTAAATTTGGAAACCACACTACTTTATCATCGTTTGCAGAAACTGCCAATACATCCATATCTAAATCATTATCTAAGTCAGCTGCATAAACATCAAATGCAGAAATTAATTCTTGAGTTATAACGTTTTTCTTTCCAAAATCCCCTAGTCCATCCAAGTTTTCATACCAAAAAACTGAATTATCTGCAGGAGCATTAGAAATGACATCCATATCGGAATCTCCATCCATATCGGCAGTAAAAACTGAAAGAGGTCCATTAGTATCAGCATTAATCAAGCGTGCCGAACCAAAAGATCCCATCCCATTCAAGTTTTCAAACCACAACAACTCGTCACTGGCTGTTGAAACGGTAACTACATCTAGGTCAAAATCACTGTCTATATCTATCGCTATTACATCTCGGGTACTTAAAGCGTTGGCTGTAATAATTTGTCGTGTTCCAAACGTACCCATACCATCGGTATTTTCAAACCAAGAAACCGTATTGTCCGAAAATGAGGCAGATAAAACATCCAAATCCAAATCTCCATCCAAATCGGCAGCAAAGACCGAGATAGCACCCTGAATCTCATCAGAAATTAGTATTTCATTACTAAAAGTTCCTTGTCCATTCAGATTTTCAAACCAGACCAATTTACTATCAAATTGACTAACCCCTTTGGAAGCCACAAGAACATCTATATCTGTATCCCCATCTAAATCTACGGCAAAAACATCCACGGCAGCAACCAGAGTATTGGTAATAACTTTCTGGGAACCAAAAGTCCCCAAGCCATCAAGATTCTCATACCAAGCAACCTTATTATCATTTTCAGATGCTGATAGTACGTCGATATCGTTATCCCCATCCACATCGGCAGCAAAAACACTTCGGGCACGTATGGCTTCCTCTGTAATTATCAATTGCTCTCCAAATTGAGAATAGCTAAAATGGACTGACGAAAAAATAAAAAATAGAAAAAATTGAAGTTTCATGTTTTATTGATTGTTCTCCTTTAAAATGATAGTTTGTTGGATAGAACCGTCTTCAAAGTTTTTATCAATCATATACAAGCCTTGTTGTAAATTATCTATTAAATTGGGATTATTTATTTGTAACGAGTCCTGTGACATAATGGTTACATTGGCATTAATTATGCCATCATTAAATTGCGTTAAGCTTCCACCCGCTGCAGCCCTGTTCCAATTATCATAGCATCTACGAGGCCCATAATCTGCTAATTGGGAAATATAAATGGAAGAATGATTAGGATGTGTTATAGAACTGTAATTGCTTTCATACTTACTAAATGCATCAACAATTACTAAATAACTCTGAAAATTATTTTCATCAAAGTCACAAGGTCCATTAACACAATCGTATGTATCTTGATTGGCACAGCTACAAGACCTAAAAACATAATCAAATCCAGGTTGAAACTTTGGTTGGGTATGGGGGTCTGGCGCAGGCCCAACAACGTAATAGTCACCACTATACTGTTCATAGAGTGAAGACACCTCAGTACCTATGGGTGCAAAAATAACGGGGTTTCCCAAAATAGTCTCCCGCATTCTTATACCTTGTCCATCTGAAAACAATGACCTACAACCTGTAATACTATTAGGAAAATTGACGTTCATAAAATTTAATAAATCTACTGAAAATAAATTATAAAATGTTCCTTGACAATCTTGACCCACAATATCATAATCACAGGTGGAATAGTTGTAACCATTACTCTCTCTAGTTGTACTAATAGCTGCGGTATCTACCACTTTATCTCCTTTATCGTTAGCATTAAAGCAAGGTTCGTATGGGTCTGCTGGGTTTGGAATACAAGGGATATTTTCATCTCTAGTTACATGTTCACAAACAACTGGGTTTGGAATGTTCCATTTTTCAAAGGTATGCCCAAGACCTAGATTATGTCCTGTTTCATGCATTGTTACCCACCCTGTAAGATAAGGCGCAGGGACTACAGAAAAATATCCTGGGCTATCAGCAAATCCAACCGTTAGCAAATCATGAACAATTATATTTAAAGAATTAGCTGTCTGTCTCTAATTCTAAAACTTCAAATTCATTTTTCAGAGCAGTCAGACCTGTTTCAAAATATGCATTATCATTGTCTACATATTCATAACCTCTATATTTAAAGAAAATATTAAATTGATTAAAATTGATGTTTAAATTGGCTATAGTTTCTAAAACATCATTTTGAACTATAGTGTTTACACTTGTACCATCATCACGACGTAATACCCAGAATTTAACATTCAATACTAATGGAGGGTTTAAAGCAGTTGAAGGATCAAAAGTGGTAGCATAACTATACATACCTTGTGGGTCAGGATCTGTATTGAAATTAGTGATGCAAACAGTTTCAATATCATTTTCTTGAGAGAGTATTACTATTGGGGAAAAAAGTAATAGAATAGTAAATAATATTTTCATAACACACTGGAATTTAGGTTAAACAATTAAAGCTACAACATTTTTGAATGATTTACAATACTTGTGTACTTAATTAGCCAAAGTTAATGAACAATTGCAAAGACTTCTTTTACAGCAAAAATAAAAAACCCCCAAAATGGCATGTTTTGAGGGTTTTCGCACTAATAGATACTAAGAGGTAGTTTAACGTAATCGATCTACTGATTTTACGAGATCCTCGTCCCTTTTGATGGCCTTATTAGCCAACACTAGAAAAACGATAGAAATGATGGGAAGTAGCACCCCAATACCCTTCTCTGAAACCAAAGTTTCTCCGGATACCTTTAGCGATCGATATACAAAAACGCCTAGTAATACAAAGTTTAATATGATAGATAAGCGATTCAACACAAATTGCTGCTGTCGCTTTTTAAAGTTGAAAATTGAAATGAGCGTTAACACAACGGGAGCTAAAATAAGCCCTAAAACCAAAGGTTCAGATTTATCAATCACCACATTTTTTGCAGCATCTTCCACTACAGGAAACCACATATACAACGCTCCCATCACCAAAATGGAGAGAATCATATACACTGTTTGAATGCGCTGTAACATTGTTTTCTGCTAATTTTGGTCAAAAATAAGCTTTCTTTCATAAAAAATAAATACAGATTTAAATTTATTGTTGTAATATTGCAGTAACAATTCGTAACCATCTCAACAAAGGTTACTTAGTCTCCGACACATTTTCAACTAAATTACCCCTTTATTGAAAAAATACATATCTACTAAAATTTATCTATTATTTTAAATGTTTGAAATTTCTGAATTAAAAGAAAAAAAGCTTCCTGAACTACAGGAACTAGCTAAGACTTTGGGTGTACCCAAGTTTAAAAGCCTAAAAAAATTAGACTTGGTTTATCAAATCTTAGATTACCAAGCGGCTAACCCTAAGGTAGCAAAAGCAGTGGTTCAAGAAGTGAAAAGTTCTTCTGAACCAGCTCCTACAAAAACTCAAAATGCTCCTAAAGAACAAGAGCAAGAAAAGAAAGAAGCCCCTGCTCAGCAAAAACCCAATAAACCTCAAAACAATCAGCGAGAGCGTCGTCCACAAAACAATCGAAATGATAACCGTAACGACAATCGCAATCAAAAAGGAGGTCAAAAGCCACATCATTCCCAAAACTCGCAAAGTTCAAAGGAAAGTGACAAAAACAATTCACAAGATCCTCCAAAAGGCAATAGAAATACAGACGGAAATCAAAAACACCATAAAAAGCAAAACGATTCTAACGGGAATAAGGATACTCGTAATCGTTACCGCGAACCCGATTTTGAGTTTGACGGTATCATAGAAAGTGAAGGTGTTCTAGACATCATGCAAGATGGATACGGATTTTTACGCTCAAGCGATTATAATTACTTATCCTCACCAGATGATATTTACGTATCCCAGTCTCAAATTCGTTTATTCGGATTAAAAACGGGTGATACTGTTTTAGGTGAGGTACGACCTCCCAAGGAAGGTGAAAAATATTTCCCACTTATTAAAGTAAGTAAAATTAACGGATTGAACCCTAATGTAGTGCGAGATCGTGTTTCATTTGAACATTTAACACCGCTTTTCCCTACCGAAAAATTCAACATCGCCGAAAGACAAAGTACGGTTTCTACTCGAATTATTGATCTTTTTGCTCCTATAGGAAAAGGACAACGTGGAATGATTGTTTCTCAACCTAAAACGGGTAAAACGATGTTGCTTAAGGATATTGCCAATGCTATTGCCGCAAATCACCCTGAAGTATATCAAATTATTTTGTTGATTGACGAACGCCCTGAAGAGGTAACCGATATGCAACGAAATGTGAAAGGCGAAGTAGTGGCTTCAACCTTCGATAAAGAAGCAGCAGAACACGTTCGTGTTGCTAATATCGTAATTGATAAAGCAAAACGATTGGTAGAATGTGGTCACGACGTAGTGATTCTTTTAGATTCCATTACGCGTTTGGCAAGAGCGTATAACACAGTACAACCTGCAAGTGGAAAAATATTAAGTGGTGGTGTGGATGCCAATGCATTACACAAACCAAAGCGTTTCTTTGGTGCTGCTAGAAATATTGAAAATGGAGGTTCCTTAAGTATTATTGCAACGGCACTTACTGAAACTGGTTCTAAAATGGACGAAGTAATTTTTGAAGAATTTAAAGGAACTGGAAATATGGAACTTCAGTTGGATAGAAAAATATCGAACCGAAGAATCTTCCCAGCGATTGACTTAACATCTTCTAGTACGCGTAGAGACGATTTATTACTTGATGAAAACACCATACAACGTATGTGGGTGTTACGCAAATACCTAGCCGATATGAATCCTGTAGAAGCTATGGAATTTATTAATGATCGAATTAAAAAGACTCGAAATAATGAAGAGTTTCTTATTTCGATGAACGGATAAAAAAAAGCCCCGCCAATAGCGGGGCTTTTTTTTATTGCTTAATAACTTTCTTACTTATAATTCCTTTGGAAGTTTCAACGGTTAAAATATATACTCCAGTAGAAAGTTGTGAAGTATTTATACTGCCATTTATAAGTTTTAAGCCCGTATTTTTTCCTAATATATTGTGAAGTGTGATTTTTTCAATTTCGACACTTGAAACAATATTAATATTCAATTTCGTAGTAACAGGATTTGGATAAATAGCAATTTGGCTTTGGGTAAATTCAGTCGTATTCAAAATAGAATCACCAAATTCTAAATTCCCAATAAGGTCTCCTCCCCCGTTAGCTTCTTCAATTTCAACTCTGCTTATGGGTTCATTTGCAAGGATTCCGAAAAAATTTTCAGCTGAAACTGTATTGGTCAACGTATATACTTCTAGTAAATCCCCCAAAGCATCATACACTCTAAACGTAGTTGTAGGATCAGATTCGTTCCAAATATCCATTCCAGCTGCATACACCCCTGGATCAAAATTGACAACGGTACTCTCAGCAAAAGTATTTGCCCCAACCAAGTGAATAGTATTTCCTACATTTCCAGGAGAAATCGAAATAGTAGATCCACCCCCTGCATCTACCGTGGACGTCACCGTAAAACCGTCTTCAAGTTCACCTGGTAAAAAACAATCGTCGCCATTAGAGCTTATTACAGTACCACAGTTATTAATTCCAGAAGGTCCTGTAGAAAAATCTTCAGAAGTTAACCCTTGCCCCGTTTGTAATATATAATCGTTTTGAAATGCTGCTCTATCTGTATAGGTTGCAAATACAGGCTGTTTGTTGTTAGATGTTGTAAATGTTGTGGGTTTCACTATCACATTTACCTTACTTTTATTTGCCGAAAACTGTGTATAACTTTGACCTAGACTAGGCGCAATGACAGCAATAAGTAAAATTGAAGAAAGTAAAAAATGTTTCATAGGTCTATATTTGAGGATGTTCAAGACTAAAGATAATAGATTGTTATTTAAAATTTAAAATAAAGTTGATTAATTTTAACAACTTGAATACATCCTATGAAAAAATTTCTCACGATTTCGTTTGTTTTATTTTTCCTTTTTTCCTGTAATAAAACCGAAAAAAAAACGGCTATTGATTTTACTACAAGGTTTGAAACATCAAATGGGACAGAAACTCCAACCTATGATGAAGTTATTTCCTACTATAAAAAATTAGCAGAAACCTACCCTACTATTGTAATGTATAAAATGGGAATGACAGATAGTGGCGAGCCATTGCATTTAGTTGTTTTTAATCCCAACCGTAAAGTTGACACTAGGCTAGAAACTGAGTTTTCCAAAACTGAAAATAAAAACATTCTCTTAATAAATAATGGTATTCATCCAGGTGAAAGTGACGGTATTGATGCTTCCATGCTACTCCTAAGAGATTTTGCTCAAGGAAAAATAGCAACTCCAGAAAATACCATCATTGCTGTAATTCCAGTCTACAATATTGGTGGTGCACTTAATAGAAATAGTGGCACTCGAACCAATCAAAATGGTCCAAAAGAATATGGCTTTAGAGGGAATGCACGCAATTTTGATCTCAATCGAGACTTTATAAAAGCTGATTCCAAAAATGCCAAGGCTTTTGCAGAAATTTTTCATTTGGTAAATCCGGATATGTTTATTGACAATCACGTTAGCAACGGTGCAGATTATCAATACACGCTTACTCATCTTTTTACCCAACACAACAAATTAGGTGGCGAATTGGGGACTTATTTACATACTTCCTTTATGCCACAATTGGAAGATTCATTAGTTCAGAAAAAATGGGATATCACTCCTTATGTTAATCTTTTTAATCGAACGCCAGAAACTGGATTTTCACAATTTATGGATTATCCCCGTTATTCCACAGGGTATACAACCTTATACAATACGTTAGGGATGATGGTGGAAACGCATATGCTTAAACCGTATAAGCAACGAGTGGAAGGCACTTACGAATTAATGCAAAGTTTTATAAATATTGCCGAAAAAGATGCTTCAAAAATAAAAGAACTTCGGAAGAATTCATTCAATAATTTCAGTGTGGGAAGCTCTTACCCTCTTACTTGGACTATTGATAGCAGTAAAGCGGCGACGCTTCAGTTTAAAGGATATGAAGGCACTATGGAGCCTAGCAATGTTACTGGAGCAAGCAGATTAAAATACCACAGAGACCAACCTTTTACAAAACCAGTAATCTATTACAATGAATTTAAGGCAGTGGAGAGTATAAAAATTCCATCTGCGTATATTATCCCTAAAGGTTATTGGAATGTTATTGACCAATTAAAAAACAACCAAATCACTTTAACTGAAGTTAAAAATGACACACTTATTTCTGCCGAAGTTTATAAAATTAGAAGTTACGAAACCTTTAATAATCCTTATGAGGGCCATTACCCACATTACAATACGCAAGTAGAAACTTTTGAAGAAGAAGTGTCAGTAAAAAAAGGAGATTTTATGGTCTCCACACAACAACCTGGGGTTCGGTATTTATTAGAAACTCTGGAGCCAATGGCGGTAGATTCGTTTTTTAATTGGAATTATTTCGATACCATTCTACAACAAAAAGAGGGCTTTTCACCTTACGTTTGGGAAGATTTAGCCGAAGCTTTTTTGAATGAACACCCAGAAATAAAAAAAGAATTTGAAACTAAAAAAAGTAACGAACCCAACTTTGCCGCCAATTGGTTTGCTCAATTAGATTGGATTCATAAACAATCTTCAAATTACGAAAAATCACACTTGAGATATCCTATCGTTAGGGTGCGAGGTTAGATATTCCTTTGGAAAAAGAAGTTTAATATTTTCGTAAGAATCCTGAAGTGCTTTTTGTGATTTTTCAAAATTTTTCCACTTTACTTTTTTAATTCCTTCGGAAGGTTCAGGAATTAAAGGACCGTTGTAATCACTAAACATTTCAAACCAATAGGTAATCTTTAATTTAAATTTTCCATTACGTTTAAAAACGTGGTAGGTCTTGGTAAGAAACTTTCTTACCTCGAGATCTTTTACACCCGTTTCTTCAATAGTTTCTCTTATCGCCGCTTCTTCATAAGATTCGCCTTTTTCTACTTTTCCTTTGGGCAAATCCCACTTTTTATTGCGATAGATAAAAAGAATTTCCTTTTTACTGTTATAAACCATCCCTCCTCCTGCTTCCACAACAGGTAATTTTTTCCGAAGAAATTTTTCCAATTTCTCAGCATTTTTATGGTATATATTTACATAAAGCAGTTCCCCATTATTAATCTTATTAATAAGTTTTTTGAACTTTACTTCCTTTAAAGGTATGGAAGTGTATTGCTTACCAATTTTTTTCTCGGTAGTGAGAATTATCGGAATCTCATTGACAAAAACTTTATACATTTGCAGTATGGTCTTAAAAAAAGAAACAGCTCAAAAAACAGCCGAATTACTTTTACAAATAAATGCAATTAAATTGCAACCACAAAACCCTTTTTCGTGGGCTTCTGGCTGGAAATCTCCAATTTATTGCGATAACCGCTTAACCCTCTCATATCCAACGATAAGAAACTATCTAAGAGAGAATATTGCCAACCAAATTGAAGAATTGTATGGCAAACCAGATATGATAGCAGGAGTTGCTACAGGGGCCATTGGTATTGGTGCCTTGGTGGCGGACTACCTCAACGTACCATTTTGCTATGTGCGTCCGGAGGCAAAGGCACATGGAAGACAAAATAAGATTGAAGGCCATCTAGAAGAAAATCAGAATGTGGTGGTAGTGGAAGATTTAATTAGCACTGGAAAAAGTAGTCTTATGGCAGTGGAGGCATTGCGTGAAGCCAAAGCCAATGTAAAAGGAATGATTGCTATATTTTCTTACGGTTTTGCTGTGGCAGACGAAAATTTTGAAAAAGAAAATGTACAATTACACACACTAAGCAACTATGAAAATCTCTTAGAACAAGCTGAAAAAGCGAATTACATCACGCAACAAGAGGCTGAAGCACTTTCCGAATGGAGAAAAAACCCAGCAGACTGGAAATAGGCATACATTTTGAAATACCCAAATCTAATTATTATAAAAAGCTATGGAAATTAAAAGCAAAAAGGTAACCGTAAATAAAAATGCCGAAGGCTTATTCAATTTTTTAAAGGATGTAAAAAATTTCGAAGTCCTTATGCCAGATAACATCAGTAAATTTGAAGTCATTCGTGATGATGCTTTTGTTTTCGCCTTAAAAGGAATGCCAGAAATTGCCTTGGAAACAAAAGAAACAGAGCCCTATAGCCGAATTGTACTGGGTGCCATAAGCGATAAAATTCCGTTTACCTTAGAGGGAACTATTCAAGATGTTTCAGATAGTAAATCTGAAATTGAATTGCTTTTTAGTGGTGATTTTAACCCCATGATGGCAATGATGATTAAAAGTCCCATTACCAAATTTCTTGAAACCCTAACTTCCAAAATGGAAGCGCTTTAGTAGAGTAATTTTAGTTCCTTTAGTCTAAATTCTTTTACACTATCATCTTTTAGTTTTACAAGTAACAGTCCATTATTAGAGACCCCTTCAATAATTCCGTTAAATTTTATTCGTTCTAAATTTTCGAACGTTGAAATCTCTCCTTTCCTAAACAGACAGGCTTCATATTGCTTTTTGTATTCTTCAAAATTAGCTTCGTGAATATTTCTTAATTCAGAAAGGATGGCTTGCGTTACAGTATCAAAAACTTCATCCATAGCATATAGAATTCCTGTATTAAGTCGTAAGGAACTAGCTTGAGGATATTTTGAAAACCCTGTGTTATTGACGTTAATTCCTATACCAATAATACTGTGTATGGTTTCGTTATGCTTAAATTGATTTTCTACAAGAATGCCACATACTTTTTTTCCGTCTGCCAATATGTCGTTAGGCCATTTAATTGCAATTTTAGGAATTCCTATAGCCACCAACCCGTTTTTAACCCCCAAACTTACTGCAAAATTGACCAAATATTGGTGCGAAATAGGCAATCCTTCAGCCTTTTTAAAGATACTAAAGGCAAGGCTTTTACCTATCTCAAACTGCCAAGAAGCGCCCATTTGACCCTTCCCGTGAGTTTGGTGTAATGTTTGCACCACCGTTTCGTCTTCTAACGTTGAAGATTTAGAGAGTTTTTTTAAATAGTCATTGGTCGACCCAATGGCACTAATTTTGATTATTTTCAATGGAATTAATATTGTGTTAATCTCAAGAATTAAAACGTTTCAAGAAACAAAAAAGTAATAACTTTGCCCAAATAAAAAGTTTTTAATGCAAAAAAAGGAAGCTGGAACAGATTTACTCGTCGCAGAAATAATTAGAGGAATTGAAGAAGTTAAGGGTCAAGACATTCAAATTTTAGACCTAAGAGAAATAGAAAATACCGTTTGTGACTACTTTATCATATGTAATGGTACATCAAACACCCAGGTGAATGCTATTGTAAATTCCATTCAAAAATTAGTTAGCAAAGCCTTAAAAGAAAAACCTTGGCATGTCGAAGGAAGTGATAATGCCGAGTGGATATTAATGGATTATGTTCACGTAGTAGTTCACGTATTCCAAAAGCACATTCGCGAGTTTTATGACATTGAAGGCCTTTGGGGAGATGCAAAAACAGTATTAATAAAAACTTCATATTAAAAGAAAAGCCACATGGCAAACGATAATAATAAGCCTGAAATAAAAAAACCTAAGTTTAATGCTTACTGGATTTATATTGCCATCTTTTTGGTATTTATAGGGCTTCAGTTTTTTGGTGGAAATTCCCTTTCGGCTCCCGAAAAAACGACACAAGTCGATTTTCAGAAAATGCTTAGGGATGGTGATGTAGAGAAAATTGAAATCATTAACAAAAAAGTAGCGAAAGTTTACCTTACCGATGAAGCGCGCGAAAAGCAAATTCATTCGAGTAAGTTTAAAGATAAATTACTGAAACCAGGTCCCAACGATCCTATCTATCAGTTTGAATTTGGAGATCTTCAAAACTTCGAAAACAATACCACACAAATTATTAAAGACAATGGTTTAACTACCAAAATTGGTTGGACAACAGAATCTAATTTGTGGGCAGAATTCCTCCCTTCTATCCTGTTTTTTGCAGTCATTATTGGTGTTTGGATTTACATCATGCGTAGAATGTCTTCTGGCGCTGGTGGTGGGGCTGGCGGACAAATATTTAATATTGGAAAATCTAGAGCCAAGCTTTTTGATGAAAAAACCGACGTAAAAACATCCTTTAAAGATGTTGCTGGACTGGAAGGTGCTAAAGAAGAAGTTCAAGAAATTGTAGATTTCTTAAAAAATCCAGAAAAATATACTTCCCTAGGAGGTAAAATTCCAAAGGGGGCATTATTGGTAGGACCTCCAGGAACGGGAAAAACATTATTAGCAAAAGCCGTTGCAGGTGAAGCTAAAGTTCCTTTCTTTTCCTTATCGGGATCGGATTTTGTGGAAATGTTTGTGGGTGTGGGAGCTTCGAGGGTTCGTGACTTATTTAAACAAGCCAAAGAAAAATCTCCTGCCATTATCTTTATTGATGAAATAGATGCTATTGGACGCGCCAGAGGGAAGAATAACTTTTCAGGTTCTAATGATGAGCGTGAAAACACATTAAACCAACTTTTAACCGAAATGGACGGTTTTGGAACCAATACAAACGTCATTGTTTTGGCTGCCACCAACCGTGCCGATGTTTTGGATAAAGCCTTAATGCGTGCTGGACGATTTGACAGGCAAATTTACGTGGATCTTCCCGATGTACGCGAACGTAAAGAAATTTTTGAAGTACACCTTCGCCCTATCAAGAAAGATGAAAGTGTCGATATGGACTTCTTAGCGAGACAAACGCCTGGTTTTTCTGGTGCCGATATTGCAAACGTTTGTAATGAAGCGGCGCTTATTGCGGCGCGTAAAGAAAAAAAGGCCGTAGGGAAACAAGATTTTCTTGATGCTGTTGATAGAATTGTTGGAGGACTTGAGAAGAAAAACAAAATTATTACTCCTAGTGAAAAGAAAGCAATCGCATTCCACGAAGCGGGTCACGCGACGGTAAGTTGGATGCTAGAACACGCTGCACCTTTAGTAAAAGTAACTATTGTGCCTAGAGGTCAATCCTTAGGAGCGGCTTGGTATTTACCTGAAGAGCGATTGATTGTTCGTCCAGAGCAAATGCTAGACGAAATGTGTGCCACTATGGGAGGTCGTGCTGCTGAAAAGGTAATTTTTAATAAAATATCTACCGGAGCCTTAAGCGATTTAGAAAAAGTAACGAAGCAAGCCCGTGCCATGGTGACCATTTATGGTTTAAATGATAAAATAGGAAACCTTACCTATTACGATTCCAGTGGGCAAACCGATTACAACTTCAGTAAGCCGTATAGTGAAAAGACGGCAGAAATGATTGATAAAGAAATTTCTGCTATGATTGAAGCACAGTACGAAAGAGCAATTAAAATCCTTGAAGAAAATAAAGACAAACTTACCGAGTTAGCTAATGAGCTTCTTGAAAAGGAGGTGATCTTTAAAGAAAGTTTGGAGCGTATTTTTGGCAAAAGGCCCTTTATTAAAGAAGAACCTATCAACGGAATGAAAGAGGGTACGGAATCAAAAGTAGAGGATTCGATAGAAGAAAAGGCTACAGATGAAGTCTCTGAAAATGAAGTAAAAGAAGGCACCAATCCTTAAAGAATTACCCTTTTAGTTAAAAAAAATGTTATCGTAGGATAATTTCCCACAACTTCGTGGAAGATTTATTATATTTGAGGTTTAGCCCATAACTCCTCAATGTTAGTATAAATGAGTCTATTTAAAAGACTTTTAAAAAATAAATCAAAGTCAGAAGTTAAACAAAATGACGCTGACCACAGTAAATATTATCCCGAAGAAAAACTTCCCATCGACGAGAAATTTACGTACAACTTCAATAAAAATGGAGGGAAATTTTTGTACTGCGAAAATTGGGATGAAGTAAATGAAGCTTTCGACAATATTCTTTTAGAAAATGACTGGTACGAAAAAGAAGCCTTTTGCTTCGACGAGCAGCTTATTTCAAAATTTAATGGTTACAATTTAAGCTTTGGCACTAAAGGAAGCTCACAATTTTTCCTTACACGTTGCGAATCTTTAGTTGCTAACAACGGTTCTATTTTACTTTGCTCTCACCAGATAAAAGAAAAAAAGCTTCACGAATTACCCTTTAACATGGTCATTTTTGCTACCACCAGTCAACTTGTTGAAAATATTAGCGAAGGGCTTCGCATTATAAAAAGTAAAAGCAAAAAACACATCCCTACTAATATTACCACCATTCAGGATTTTGAGTGTGACAAGGAAAAAGATTTTATGAGCTATGGAAGTAGTACGAAAAACCTATATTTGCTCCTACTAGAAGACCTTTAAACCAACTCATGAAAGAACTCATCGTTCGGGGAATCTCGGGAGTATTATACATTACCATCATCGTATTTGCCATGTTCGCTTCGAGAGAATGGTATTTGGTTTTGTTCTTCATTTTGGGGTTATTAACCTTAAACGAATTTCAGAAATTGGTTCGATTAAAAAGCTTCCTCTCTTTTGTCATTTTTGCTGTATTATTTTACTTTTTGAGCTACAAGGTCATTGACCAAAACCCTATTTCGTTATATGCCATTTTAGCCATTTTTGTCAATCTCTTTTTACTGAAAGACCTTCTGGTCACCAGCAAAATACCTATGTTCGAAAAAAAGAAATACATCACTGTTATCTTTTACATCATAGCGGGATTTATTTTTCTTGCCTTAATCCCTTTTCGAGGAGGCGTCTTTTTCCCAGAAATCATTATTGGTATTTTTGTATTAATTTGGGTAAATGACAGCTTTGCTTACCTCATTGGGAAAAACTTTGGGAAACGAAAATTACTGGAACGCATCTCCCCAAAGAAAACCATAGAAGGCTTTTTTGGAGGCTTTTTTGCCACTCTTATTGCGAGTTTTATTATTTCCAAATATGTTACTAACTTAAGCCTTACCTATTGGATTTTTTTGGGTTTAATCGTTTCGGTATTGGGGACCTTTGGAGATTTAATCCAAAGTAAATTTAAAAGACAAGCAGGGGTTAAAGACAGCGGCGTATTAATGCCTGGGCACGGAGGAATTTATGATCGATTGGACAGTGTGCTGTATGTAAGCCCCTTTATTTATTCATTTTTAGAAATTGTAGACTATGTTTCATAAAGAAGGATTTAAAATTATTTTAGTTACATTCATATTGGTAACCACTGTGGTTTTGCTTACCAAGAATTTTATCACGATGGAATGGCTTCAGTATCTTATCTATGCTGTAGCTTTAGTTTTTTTAATTCTTATCCTTCAGTTTTTCAGAAATCCAAAACGCCCTATTTCATTAAATGAAAACCAAGTACTATCTCCTGTTGATGGCAAAGTAGTAGTGATTGAAGAAGTGTTTGAAAAAGAATATTTCAACGAAAAACGCTTGCAAATCTCTGTGTTTATGTCGCCTTTAAATGTGCACGTAACACGGTATCCTGTGGGAGGCGATGTCGTCTTCAGCAAATATCATAAAGGAAAATATTTGGTGGCTTGGCACCCTAAGGCAAGTGAAGAAAACGAACGCACAACCGTAGTGGTAAAAAGTAAATCTTTTGGCGATGTGTTACACCGCCAGATTGCAGGGGCTCTTGCCAAACGTATTGTTAATTATGCCAAAGAAGGACAAACGGTAACACAAGCAAGTGAAAGCGGATTTATAAAATTTGGCTCACGGGTAGATGTCTTTTTGCCTTTAGACGCCAAGGTGAACGTTTCCCTAAATCAAAAAGTAACAGGAGGTCTTTCTATTTTAGCTTCAACCCATGACGCCTAAAGAATTGGATATTGCTTTTCAGAATGCCGTTAACAGTATTAACAATCATGTGGAACCCTTTCCTGCCGATGTATTACTAAAACTGTACGCCTATTACAAACACGCTACCAACGACCAAAACTCCCCAAGCAGTAGCAATCCGTTAATAAATGCCTTTAAAACCAATGCTCTGTTTCAGGCGCAAGGCCTCACACCCCTAGAAGCCAAACAAAAGTATATAGAAACCGTACATCAGTATTTTTTATATCGCAAATAATCCATAAAGTTTTCCTATTTTAGGGCTTATTCCAAAAACATCCTATGCGCAAGAAAATTAAGGCCAAAGGCACGCAGTTAGTAGCACAAATTGTCTTACAAAGAAACATTAAGGATTTTGTTTTTATTGTAATAGGAGTTATTTGCGCCAGTATTGGGTTAAAAGGATTTTTACTCCCCAATAATTTTCTAGATGGTGGTGCTATGGGAGTTTCGTTATTGCTTCAAATACAAACTGGGCTAGACCTTTCGTTATTAATTGTTTTGGTCAACCTTCCGTTTATTTTAATAGGGATTAAGCAGGTATCGTTATCTTTTGCTATTAAAAGTGCCGTTGCCATTATTGCCTTGGCATCCTTAGTTCATTTAATAGAACTTCCTACCATTACAGACGACAAACTCCTTATTGCCGTTTTTGGCGGATTCTTTTTAGGAGCGGGTATTGGGCTTTCCATTAGAGGCGGTTCGGTAATAGATGGTACCGAAGTCCTTGCCATTACCGTAAGCAGAAAATCCAGTATGACCGTGGGCGACTTTATTGCCGTGTTTAACATTGCCCTATTTGGTATTGCCGCCTTAATGATAAGTGTAGAAACGGCTATGTATTCTATGCTCACCTATTTGTCGGCATCAAAAACCATCGATTTTATTTTAAATGGTATTGAAGAATACATTGGTATTATGACGGTGTCTGACCACGGCGAACAAATTAAAGAAACCATTACCACCAAACTTGGTCGTGGCATTACCGTTTTTAGGAGTGACGGGGGTTTTGGAAAAAAAGGAAACGCCCACCCAGACCGAAAAATCCTTTTTTGTGTGGTGACCCGTCTGGAGGTCACCAAAGTGCTGCTTGAAATTGAAAAGATAGACCCCAGTGCCTTTGTAATACAATACCCCATACGCGATACCAAAGGGGGAATGATAAAAAAGCGCCCATTGCATTAATTCCCAACAATGAAAAACCCCAAAATAGAAATTACAAATACCAAAATCTTATCTAACAATTGGTACACCCTAAAAAAAGTAACCTTCAATTATCAAAAAACCGATGGCTCTTGGGAAACCCAAGAACGGGAAGCCTACGATAGAGGCAATGGCGCAGTTATTTTGCTATACAACAAACCCCAGCGTACAGTTATTTTAACCCGCCAATTTAGGCTCCCCACCTATATTAATGGCAACGCAAGCGGGATGATGGTAGAAGCCTGCGCAGGCTTACTAGACGAAGACAATGCCGAAGACTGCATACGGCGCGAAACCGAAGAAGAAACCGGCTACCAAATAACCCAAGTAAAAAAACTCTTTCAAGCCTATATGTCCCCTGGCTCTGTTACCGAGGTGCTTCACTTTTTTAGTGCGGAGTACGACAAAAGTATGAAGGTAAGCGATGGCGGTGGTGTAGCACACGAACACGAAAATATTGAGGTGCTAGAGCTGGACATAGACCAAGCTTACGGTATGATTGCCACAGGCGAAATTAAAGACGCCAAAACCATCATGCTCTTGCAATATGCAAAAATTAATTCCCTAGTGTAATGCGGTGCCTCCAGCACCAAGTTTCTACATCCTTACACAAGAAAAACCCTGTCTAATCTTACAAGAAAAATCCTGTATAAAAATGGGGTAAATACCCCTTGACTCAAAAAACATTGATTTTTTATTTAGTGGTGTACTAATCATTAAAACAATCAATTATGAGTAACGTAAATCAAAATCTACTCAATCAGGTGCTAGATGGCGCCACGATGACCCAAATTATGGACAGCCTAGCGGTGGTAGAAGGCGCTTTGCCAGACAGCACCCTCACGCCAGAACAACGCAGTAGCTTAAATGCTATAAGCGTAAACAACAAAGTCTTTGCAGAAGAAGTGCTGGATGAGATGACCACCAACCCTAATGCTGCCATTAACACTGCGTACAACAAAGACTCGCTTGCCAACGACCTAGCCTTTTTTGAGCAAATAGAAACCGTAACCAGCCGTATGCTAAACATTGTGCAAAAGCTAGACGATTTAAAACGTGTGGCTGGGCACGAAGCCTACGGCATGGCAACCGGTGCTTATGCACTTTATGAAGCCTTGGCAAAATCTGGAACGCCCGGCGCACAAAATAGTTACGATAGGCTTAAAGTACGTTTTGCAGGACAGGGCGGAAGACCCGAAGACGGTGAGGAAAACGCAAGTTAACCTTGCAAACTCCCCAATAAGGAACGGTCTTTTATGGGCCGTTTTTTTAGTCCCTACAAAAATGAAAGAATAACAGCATAAAGCCTTATTAAAACAGTTAGAAAACTTAATAAAACAGTCATAAGACCTATTAAAACAGTTGTAAAATGTATTTAAACAGTTATACCTTTTATTAAAACACTCTTTAACCTTATTTAAACAGGCATAAGCCTTAATAAAACAGGTTTTAAACTTATAAAAACAGGTTAGAACCTGATAAAAACAGTCATTAACCTGTTAAAATCAGGTTGCAATCTGATATTTTTTAAAAACGATTCATCATGAAAAAAAGAAATTATACTATACAAAAGCAGAGTCCTCATATAGGCAACATGCTACAAGCACGAATTAAATTTCGAAGAATTTCTAGAGCTTCGGTGGCTCGCCTTTTAAAAAGAGCACCACAAACATTTAACGAGTTTACAAAAAGGCACACCCTACAAACCGAAATTTTATGGCAAATCTGTAATGCCATGAAACACAACTTTTTTGCAGACCTTGCCGCACAACTGCCCGCAGACTTTACCACCTATGCCCCAGACCCTACGCTTGCCTTGCAAGAAGCACTGGAACAACTACGGGAGGAAAATAAATTACTTAACGCACAACTAGCAACACTTAAAGAGGTGATGCGCAAGGGGTAATTTTATTATCTTTGGGAAAGTCGATCTGTATATCGACTACAAAAAACTGTCGATATCATAGCTATATTTCCGTATATCGACGACAAAATAGATTATATAACGAGTTGGCAGTAATGTAATCCGAATTCACACTACACACGAACTGAATTATTTTTAAAGGACTTATCGCCAAAGATTTTCTTTCTGTGATGGATACCCCAATTATGTAATTCAAAAATGACTTTTTCCAGCGTTTTGGAATGCTCTGTAGGCATATATTCTGTTCTGACAGGAAAACCATTTAAAACAGTTCTTGTAATCAACTGATTTTCTTCCAAATCTTTCAATTCCTTTGACAAAACTTTGGTACTTAACTTTGGAATACTTCTCTCTATTTCCCTAAAGTGCTTATTTCCTTCCCAAATTGAAATTAAGATTAAAAGTTTCCATTTTCCACCTATTACATCTAAAGTGTCCCTTACAGGTAACAAGGCGGACATACACTCTTTATGTTCCTTTTTTTTCATATCTACTAATTTAATGATTACCTTGAAGTAACTGATTACCTACAGGTAGCTGATTACTATTGGTAATCAAAAATAGTTAATTTTGCCATATTATTAACAACAACAATTGAAAAATGAAAAACAAGATTTTTACAACTTTATGTATTCTATTCGGATTAATGATGATTAATTCAGGATTAAACAAATTCTTCAACTATATGCCTATGCCCGAAATGTCTGAAGAAATGATGCAAATTATGGGCGGATTTATGACAATTAAATGGATTTTCCCACTTGTAGCAATTATTGAAATCATTGGAGGTGCTTTAATAGCAATCCCAAAAACAAGAGCATTGGGAGCGCTAGTAATTCTTCCTGTTATGGTAGGAATATTTGTTCATCATTTAGTACACGACCTATCAGGAATTGGAATCGCATTAATACTATTCGCAATTAATATTTGGGCAATTGTTACTAACTGGAATAAATACGAACCAATCATAAAAGGTAAATAGAAAAAAAAAATTCTTTTCTATGAGCAGGAAGTAATTAAAACACTACTGCCAACATTGTATATAAGCCATAGCGGAGTTAATTCTTCACCAATGGCTTTTTTTGTATATTTATTGTCTGTATTAAACCGAAGAAATAGCATATAAATCCGCTACGGCTCATATACGAGACCGTTAGCCACCATTTGAAATCAGGACTAAAAATATTATTCCTCTTTATATTAGTAGTAAGTTGCAATCTTTCTAATAAGAAAGAATTGCCGAACACTGATGAGTATAAAAAACTAATTGGTAAATGGAATGTTGTAGAGTCAAACTTTCTTCCCTTTGATCATATCTCATTTTGTAAAGGCTTGGATTTGGGAACAATATTTTATTTTGACAAATTTGGGGTATTAAAAGTGTATGAGTCAATCGATGAGAAAGATTACTGCAACGACAAACAATCTTATTGGATTAAAGATGACGACTTGGTAATATTTGAATGGGATATAGCATGGAGTTACGAAATTCTGATATTGACATCTGATACTTTGAAAGTAAAAATTGATAAAATTCCATTCTATCTTGAAGAAGAACTTTTTGTAGGTGATGGTAACGATTTTAATGATGATCCAAGAGTCAAATTTATTCGTGAAGTTGGTATAATAGTTACGATGAAAAAAATAGAAAACGGTGGGTAACACCGTGTATAATTAATTGCTATGGTAAGTGCTTATTTGGAAAATTCCTCCGGAATTTTCTCGGGTTCGTATTTGTTTACTAAATTAGTTGCTTA